>Ga0209935_1004328_pt1 | contig 13250 bp, 22 predicted proteins | sample ThiBio_1000_plan_2_FD_183958 | JGI IMG/M metagenome (GOLD analysis project Ga0209935, IMG submission 183958) | Wastewater bioreactor microbial communities from Cape Town, South Africa - Thiocy_cont_1000_plan (SPAdes) | ecosystem: Engineered > Bioreactor > Thiocyanate-remediating >... | reverse complement strand
GCCGCCGGCCATCGCCTCGCTGCGCCTCGGCGTGCGGCCGCTCTCGCGCTACTCGACGCTGCTGCACCTGTACCACTCGCTGTGGCTCAACCCCGACATCAACTACTCGCTGCGGCATCCCGTCGCCGTCGACGACCCTGCTACTGCTACTGCTGGCTCGTCAGCATCGTCGCCGTTGCACGAGCTGATGGCGTTGTTCTTCCATCTGAACTCGGGTCCGCCAATGCCGGAGAGCCAGGTCTACCTGGCCACGACCACTGCTCCACAGGTACAATCGAGCCCCCTGCTCGCTCAGAAGATCCTCACTATGTGGCATTTATCGATATCTGCATGACAGTATCAACCGCTGAGCATACTGCTGCAACGAGTGCTGTTTGCCATCGCTCGAGGACCGAACCTCTTCCTCTTCCACTTGTACAATGTACGACCGCTCGCTCACTCGCTAACTCGCTGACTAACTCACTGACTAACTGAGTCGCATTGTGCATAGATCGTGCTTCACGCTGTCACAACGGCCATGGTGATGCTGACGCTGACCGAGCTCTTCCCGCGCTACTCGCTGCCGACCATCCTGACCGGCGCGCTGCTGTTCGCCACGCATCCGCTGCACGTCGAGGCCGTAGCCTACGTGCCAGGCTCGAGCGCCATGTTGGCGTGCTTCTTCTCGTGCGCCAGCTTGTACCTGTTCGCCGTGGCCCTGAGACGAGCGCGTACCGTCATCGGACACGTGCTGGCGCTGGCCTTGTGCGCCGTCGCCGGAGTGCTGGCCGTGCTGAGCGACCCGATCGGCATTGCGACCTTTGCACTGCTGGCCGCGTACGACCTGCTGTTCCACACGCCATCGCCACTGCCGCTGCTGCTGCCATCACTGCCGCACAAATCAGCGTTTGATTCGGCAGCCTACAAGACCCGATGGCTCGCCGACGTCACTGCCGTCGCCAAACGACAGCTGCCACTGTTGCTCGTGGCGCTCACGTGCTGCCTCGCCATTCGTGTGTTTGTGCTGGGTATGGCTGCCCAAAGATGCGCTGAATCTCTCTCTCTCTCTCACTCTTCTGACTCGCTACTTGTGCCGGTGGACTCTAGATGGGTTGCTGCCGCTGGCAGACAGTTCGATCGTCAGCGAGAGCGCTACTGCATCACTGCCACACGTCTTGCTGGACGCTGTCAGGAGTGCGCTGCGAGCGCTGTTTGTAATGGTGCTACCGCTGCGCTCGTCGCTGTTGTTCGTGTACGAGTGCTACACCAACTCGCTCGGTACCGCGGCAATGTCGATCACGTCGGTTTGGTGGGCGCTCGCAGCATTGGTGCTCGCTATTTTTGCTGGCACCTGCACACTGGTACGTCTCTGCCGTCATCGAGAGAGAGCCATTGATTGTGCTGCGAGAATAACCCTGCTCCTTCTCCTTCTCTTTCGTGTGATGCAAACAGTTGGCGGCATTCTACTGGCTCAATCGCACCGTTTGGCAGGAAGCCGAGCAGGCATCAGGCAAGCAATCCGATACCGCTGCAACAGCCACTGCAACCGCACCGATTCATGCGAGAGAAGCGATCTTCATGGTGCTCTGGCTCGCCTTGGCGTATCCAGTGCTGCCCGATGTGTTATTCTCGGGACAGATGTTGTTGCGAGAGCGATCGCTCTACTTGGCATCGGTCGGCTTCTGCTACTTGGTGGCCTTACTGCTGTCGGATCTCGTGAGTCTCTTCTCGTACCGAGCCACTGGCACTCGAATGTACGGCTGCTGTCTCTCTCTCTCTCTCTCTCTCTCTCACTCTCTCACTCGGTCCGTTGCCCACGCTTTGCCTCCACTCCCTACAGTGAACGTCGGAGCGCAGGACGTCGGTACCGCGTGATGGCAGGCGTGTTCCTGCTTGCGATTTTGGTGTTCTACACGTCGAACACACTGCTGCGCTGCGCTGACTTTCAGAGCTCCGAGCACTTGTTCAAGTCCACGTTCAAGGTATCGTCAAAGCTCGTTCGCTCGTTCCTTCCTGAGATGTACTGAATTCATCTCTCTCTCTCTCTCTCTCGCTGTGGCATAGACCGAACCAACGTGTGGCATCGCAGCCGACCGGCTCGGGTTGCACTTCTACTCGATCAAGGAATACGAAAAAGCCACGTACGTCCAATAATGTACTTGCAAGGCGCAACGCACTCGGTCTCTTCTCGGCGTGGCTGATGTGAGAGGCGGCGCTCGAGCAGGCACTACTTTGAGTTGGCCGCAACGAGCTACGAGACCGAAGCCGCGCTGCATCTGCTGGGCAAGATGGCGTGGATCTCCGGACGTACGACCCACGCGATCGTGCACTGGATGCGCCTGCTCGAACGCTCGCCTGGCTCCATCGCCAACAACGACTACGGCCTGTTGATGTGGGATCTTGGCCACGTGTCGGCCGGCGAGCGGCACGTCCTCATTTCACTGAATGGCACGATCGAGGCTCTGGCAGCGAGTCCCGAGCGCGCTTCGAGCCTCGGCAACGTGTGTTGCATGTACTTTCTTCGCTTCCAAGACTATGCCGGCGCACTGCCGTACTGTCTAGAGGTATGACCATGCGCTGTCGTTACTCGCCTCGAGTGTCTCGTACTCACGCAGTCACTCACTCACTCACTCGCTCTCATTTACAGGCAATGAACATTCTGCGCAAGGTCATGTACTACCTACCGAATACGTCGGTGTACCATGCGCAGTACACGCCGGTGCTTGCCGTATTTATTCACAACTACGCCGCGACTCTCGCGCACCTCCAGCGACGCCAAGAGGCGCTCGCGCTCTTCCAAGAGGCTGCGCTCCTCGACAAGAGCCGCTTCCAGCCTGTTCTCGACCAACTCGACGCCTCGTTCTACTCGGAGCGCACCTCCACCACCACTTCCACCACTGCCACTTCCACTTCAGCACGCCCGCCTTCGACGCCGTATCAGCCTTCGTGTTTCCTGAGCTTCCTGCCATAAGCAGGTCTGCTATCGATCGCCATTCACGTCGAGGCCAGGCTCGCTGATCGATTTTGTGTATGTACATCAGCCGCCGCATCATTGTTGTTACTTGTAGCAGCAGCAGTGCTACTACGATCGTCGTATCGCACTTGCACGAGAGAGAGAGAGAGAGAGAGAGAGAGAGAGAGTATGATAACACTACTACAATACGCAACTACGACCAAGCACTCCAGTCGTCCTCCTCTTCTGCTGGCGGCGGAGCTGTCACGGCGGCTGCTGGCGACACGGCTACTGTTGCGGACATGGCAGTTGTGGTTTGTGATGGCGAAGTGGGCGTCGTCACAGGTGCTGCGGCAGCACCATCGTCGTCTGGCTCGTCGATGGTAGATCGTTGCGGCTCGTGTTCAGCACCCTCATCAGCATGCGTGAGTGCCACTGCGACAGGTGTCGACGGCACGGCAATGTCGTCCGCTTGCAATGGCTCATCAGCAGGAGCAGCAGTTGAATCCTCACCAATGGATGGCGCGGCGGCAGCAACAGCAGCAGCAGCAGTCAGGTCTCCTTCTGCCGTTGTAGTCGCGGTGGCACTCGTCGAGGTCGTGGCTTCAGCATCGCCAGCATCGCCAGTGTCGGTCTCATCGAGGTCGAGGTCATCGCCCCATCCGAGCACCACCTCGTTGTGCACGAGCTCCGACGCCTTGCGAATCAGCTCTTGGCGCCGCTCGTGTTTGCGCTTCTGCAGCGAGCGATAGAAGAAGAAGCGCTTCCAGAACGTGCCGTACGGCACGACCTCGGGCACGACGCGAGTGTGCATGGCTCGCAACGCGTCGTCGGCCGTCAGCAGCTGCGAGATCTCGTCGTTCACCGACAGCAGATCGAACGTGCGCACGAACTCGGCGTACGCCTCGGCATCTTCAGGCTCCTGTAGCAGCAGCTTGCCGTCATCGTCGCGGCTGTCATCATCGAGAGTGAGCAAGCAGGCAATCAATGTCGCTGCTGGCATCGCGAGGGTACCTGGCATCGCCCAGCATCGACGACGAGCTGCGAGGCAGTGCATTGGAGCTCCCAGCATACTCTCCCACCAAGAACGATGATAGACCTGAGCCATCGAGGCCGCCCACCCACAACCATCGTCATCAACATGCGGCTCATTCGGATTGCCGAGCTCGAACGAAAGGCGAACGAGCACGAGAGCACGCACTCGATGTCAGCTGTGCTAGCGAGAACGATGATGACACGCTCGCATGGTTGGCCTCGCGGCTCTCAGCAGAAGCACCGTCCTCATCTGTGGACGAGGTCGGTGATGGTGTGTCGTTGGGCGCAGCGACGACGGCCGTCACGGACGCGACGCGGTTGAGCTGCTCGATGACGACCGGCTTGACGGTGTCGATCGCCTCCTTGGTGTCGCTCTTGAGCGAGCTCGAGAACTCGCTGAGATCCTCGGCGTATATCTCGACGATCTTGGACGACTGGAGATACATACACAGATATGCAGAGCCGCGCCACGGCCCGATGGATATCGAGGTTCGAAGCACACGTCACATCCATCGATGAGCATGATATGTCGCTGGCGTGGGAGCATCGCCATTGCTGCTGCTGCGCCGTTGAACGTACAGTCGCTTTGACTGTATCCCAGATACCCCACCAACCCTGCTGCTGCTGTTGCTGTTGCTGCTGCTGCTGTTGTTGTTGTTCCGAAGCCATGGTCGAGCAGCACGAGATGATGCGCGAGCGACGAGGCAGCCAACGAACAGCAGCGCCAACGCCAACGACTGCATCGTCATTGTTGTCTCGCTGCCCGCCATCCACACCTCCTCCGTCCTCATCCATCTGCCTTGGCACTCGCTCGCTCACTCACTCAACCAGGCAGATACCCATCGATTCATCAATCCATCAATTCATCAATCCATCAAGCCATCATACCATCAAGCCATCAAACCATCAAGCCATCAATCCATCAATCCATCAAGCCATCAAGCCATCAATCCATCAAACCAACAAACCATCGAGCCATCATGTCGCGAAGCACCGACAGCTCGATCGATGCCGACGGCTTCCACGTGAGCACTCGAGATCGCTCCGAGAGCGACAACGACAACGCGCTCAACGTCTCGACCGGCAAGGTCTCGTCGGGTCGCGACGGCCGCTCGCGACACTCGGCCTTCGACGACGAGCTCGACGAGCTCGAGAACATCGCCATGCTGCTGACGCCAGCGCAGCGATTGCGCGCCTGGCTGCAGGGCGACGCGGGCCTCGCGCTCCAGGGCATCCACCTCTCGTTCGCGACCTTCTTGCTGCTGCTGTTCGTCGGTGCCGCTCTCGCCGTGCCATGCATCTTGGGTACGAAGCGTTCGAGGGCTCGATATCTATCGCATCGAATCGAATCGAATCGAATTCAAGCCCATCCCAAGCAGCATCACATCATGATCTAACCAACGAACACGCGATGGTACAGGTTGCGTGTACACGAACAATCTCTGGGGCTCGTACACGGCCGTCGATTGGGCCGCGTGGCTGACGTCGTCGCTGCCGCTCGTGACGCTGGAGCTCGCGCTCGGGCTGCCGCCGGTGCTCGAGTACATTCATCGCAAGCTCGACAACCTGCTGCTCAAGGAGAGCCTGGCGCTGTCGCTGTCGCCGGCGTCGCCCAGCTCCAGCTTCTCGCTCGGCGTCTCGGAGGCCACGATCGGCAAGTGGGGCGTCGTGGCCGCCGCCTCGCAGCTGGTGCCGCTGTGCTGGTTCATGTCGGGCATCTTCTACAAGACCTTCAATCCGCTCTCCTACGTCTTCATCTCAATGTACGAGCGGAGCCCATACTGAGCTGGACTCGAATCGAATCGAATCGAATGAGCAAGATTGAGACGATGGCATGCGAGATTGGCTCTCGATATTGATCGATTCGATACGGCGCATTCAATGCGTCGTGAATGTGTGCGTGGGTGTAGGACGTCGTTTGGAATCATCGAAGGGCTGCGGCAGCGTCGAGAGGACCAACACCTTGGCGTTCGAGCACAAGGTACCGCTGCCCATCATCGCACGAGCGAGTCTACTCTCCTCACGGCTGACGCACTCAACGTGGCTGCACAGGCATCGGCGCCGTGGAGCTCGTCATGTGGGTGCTGCTCTTCGCACCGTTGGACTATCGCTGGTTCCAGTCGTTCTACTACTACGGTCCACCTTGTACGTGCAGCTCCGCGTTGCATGCGTGGCCAGTCGACGACTGATACGAACGGGACCACCAACTCGTTGCGAGTAGCGTTGGGCTATGATTGGTGGGCGATCGCCATCACGGTGCTCGGCATCATCGGCTGGGGCGTGTTCCTCAAGATGCCAGGATTCGGCTACCGTCTCGTGCCGTCGTGGTGGGACCTCGTGATCACGGCGCTGATCTGCGTCATACTGGCGGCGCTCGTCATCCCGTTGGGCCTCGTGAGCGGCTTCCTGCACTTTGGCAGCGCCCAGCCTGTGACGTTCGCGAGCATCGCGTCGCTGTGGATCGAGAACGTCATCAGCGTGGCGATGACCGAGGAGTTCCTGTTCCGCGTCGTGATCATGAACGGCATCAACCAGCTGTATCCGACGCGCTACGGCTGGCTCGGCAATCTCCTCTCGTCCGTGTTCTTTGGCCTGATGCATCTGCCACGCGAGTCGGGCGATCTCGTGGCGCAGACGCTGTACGCCTTGTTCGCCTTTGTGTGTGGCATCGGCTACGGCGCCGCGTACACCTTGTCGGGCAACAACATCTTCTCGCCCATGCTCACGCACAGCTTGGTCGACGCCGTGTGGTCGTTCGCTCTGCAAGGTGACTCTTCGTCACGATGAGGTGACCACACCCACACATATGATGGACGGATTCCCCAGCCTGGAGAGAGGGAGAGAGATCTAGCGTGATTGATAGAGAGATAGTTGGACTCAAACAGCAATCGAAACAAGGCCGAGGCCATGTATTATTCTTGGTTCTCATGTACAATGCAATAACAAAATGATATGTGATTGATCTGATATCATTTGTCGAGTGAGAATGAGGGAATGAGTGAGAGCACAGCGTTGTGCTCACACGCTAGGGGCTACGAGGCAGGGAGGTCGTTGGTGACCAGCTTGCCGGCTTTGAAGGTGCCTTCGAGATACTGATTGTCGGCGGCGACGTAGTAGACGCCGTGGCCCTGGAAGACGCCGTTCTCGAAGTTGCCCTTGTACGAGTCGCCCTTGCTGTAAAAGTACTCGCCGTAGCCGTGGAAGACGTTGTTGGCGAACGAGCCCGAGTACACGACGCGGCCGTCGGCGGCGAACGACACGCCCTGGCCGTGCTTGGCGCCGTCGACAAAGTCGCCCTTGTAGCCTGAGCCGTCCTTCTTGGTGTAGACGCCGTAGCCGTGGAACTGGTCGTCCTTGACGCGGCCCTCGTATCGGTCGCCGTTCGAGAACGAGTACACGCCTTGGCCGTTGGGCACGCCTCGAGCAAACTGCCCAACGTACGAGTCTCCATTGTACTCGAACATGCCTGTATCACATCCATCGATCGAGTAGTATTGATTGAGCAATCCAGCAGGAGAGCGAGATTGAACGCGATTGCAATCGATGCAACGATACGCACCAGAACCCGAGCGCTGATCGTGCTGGTAATCGCCGTCATAGAACCACTCGGCCGCATCGCCAGCCGACGAAGCGGGCCGTGCGTACGTGTATCTGCCATGGCCGTGCCGCTTGCCCGAGACGTACTGGCCCTCGTACACGTCGCCGTTGGCGTAGTGGTACGTGCCGATGCCATGCTCGAGTCCCTCGCGAAACTCGCCCACGTAGTACTCGCTCGTGCCATCTGCATGGCACAAACCAAACACAAGCACGCACGCGGTCTCTCGCATGTTGAGTACATGTGGCACGCAAGGCTGCGTTGCTGCATTCGTGGGCAGCATTCGCGCTGGCACACCTTCGGACTCAAAGTAGAAGAGCGTGCCCTGGCCGTGAGGCACGCCATTCGCAAAGGTTCCCTCGTAGCGCTGGCCGTCGGCGTACACCACGATGCCCATGCCATGTTGCACGCCATTGAGGTAGTCGCCGACGTACACGTCGCCCGAGACGAACTGATACTCGCCGGTGCCGTCGATGAGGCCGTTCTTGAAGTCGCCCTCGTACACGTCGCCGTTGGCGAACTGCAATCGACCGCGGCCGTGCTTGCGTCCGTTCAAGAACGTGCCTTCGTATACGTCTGTCGTCGTCGTGTGTGGTGTGTAGATAATGATGCCCACGAGCGTGTGTGAATGATGCAGTCCGAGGTCGATGGCAGATGGCCAAGCAGCATGCTCGAGAGCTTGATACCATGGTATCACGCTCGCTCTATCGAACTCACGAACTCACTGCCACATCGACCACTCCACCGCCAACAAGCCCTCACTATCCACCAACACCACCACCACCGTCGCGTACCTCCGTTGGCGTCGGTGTAGGTGCCATGGCCGTGGAAGAGGCCGCCGCGGAAGTCGCCCGAGAAGCGCGAGCCCGACACGAAGCGCATGGAGCCCTTGCCCGTGGGCGCGTCGTTGTCGTACGCGCCCTCGTAGACGTCGCCGTTGCTGTAGATGTACTTGCCACGACCGTGCCGGACTCCATTGTGCAGCTCGCCCTCATAGCGGTCGCCGTTCGGGTACTCTATCGATATCGATTGGCGCCGTGTGTGCCATGTGTGAGCGCTGGATCATCAGCGAGATACGATGCGGCGCACGTACCCTCGACCTCCATCGCTCCAGGATAACGAGTGTTTATGTGTGTGCGTGATCTAACACACTCTCTCACGAATAGGCAGGCACTCGGACCTCACGTATACAAAGGCCAAGATAGATGGGTTGGATGGCTTGATTGATTGATTGGTTGATGCGAGCACGAGCGAGCAACGAGAAACAACGAGAGAGAGATCGAGTGAGATCGATCGAGCTCACTCGCTTGCTGCCGCTGCTCGCATCGCATCTGCCTCATCGCTATCGAGCCCACAAGCCGACCTCCAGTATCCTATATTATCATTTCCATCATTATCATCGCCACTACCTTCAACAACAACAACTCCTCCTACTTGAATCTAGGTTTCACGCCAAGAGCATACAGCCATCGTTCACTATCATCCACTCGCGTAGAACACACCACATCCATCAATCACAGCCATCCAGCCATCCTGCCACCACCCACACCACACCAACACACCCATCCACATACATACCCCCCGTGCACCATGGTGAATCCTCTCGAGGAGCGCCTCGCAGCCGAGGACGAGATCGACCCGATGCCCGACGTGCAGCGCATCGAGGCCGAGATGCGCACCAGCGGCGCCCCGAGCGACAGCCAGATGATGGCGTACGGCTACACGCTCGTGCGGTGTACGATCCATCCCATGCAGACCAAGGGCCTCGCCATCTTGAAGAGTACTCCACGCGACCCCCACGTCAAGATATCATCAGATGCTCGAGATCGATGGCTCTCTCGCTCATGTGTGAATGAATGTGTGCGAGTAGATCTCCATGCACAGCATCCGACCAATCGCGATTACTTGTTCTATCTGGGCCTGGGATACTTTCGCGTCAAGCACTACGCCGAAGCCAAGCAGATCGCCGAGGAGCTGATGCGCCTCGACAACAGCAACCAGCAGGCGCTGCAGCTCTACGAGCTCGCCGACGAGAAGCTCCTGCGAGGTACGACCACGACCACGATGACGGCATTGCTGCTGCTGCTGCTGCGTGCATGAGCTCATGAAGAGTGCGCCATGATTGTAGACGGCATGATTGGCGTCGGACTCGTGGGTGGAGGTGCCATCGCTGCCGTGGCAGCGATCGCGCTCGCTGGCTTGCTGCTGGCCAAGCGCTGAACCTGATGCCGCCGCCTCTCGTGCATATGCGTGTGTATGCGTGCGCGAATGTGTGACTCGGAACCACTCTCTCTTCTCGCCATGTACTGTACATAATGCCTGCTTGTTGTTATACGGCAAACGACGAGACCAATGATACACGCGTGAGAACGCATACGAGCTCGAGCGCTCGATGACGACGACTGCTACTACTGTTGTTGGTGCTGCTGCTGCATCTGCAGCGCTCGTGGGCTGTTCAGGTTATGCTGCACGCTGTGCTGGCGCTTGAGATACGCTCGGAAGACCGAGTGCGAGGCCTTGCTGCGCGCTCGGTAGCGGCGATTGAAGCGCTCGAGGAAGCTCTTGACCTCGTCCTGCACGCGGCTCTTGTACTCCCAGGCGCAGCCGATGATGTGGCCGCTGAAGAGCTTGATGCGCAGGCCCGAGCGAAGGTACACGTACAGCTCGTAGTCGGTGCCGCCTTGCGGGTCGAAGAACTCGTGCAGCCGCACGTCCTTGATCTCGTAGAGCCAGAACTCGCGCACCGTGACGCCGAACAAGCGCCGCGTCGATACCGTCAGCTTGCCCTTGGTGCTATCGAACACGTACGACTCGTGCTTGGCCTGTGATATGCCCATCCAATCAACCAATCAATCAATCAATCAATCCAATTCGATCCGATTCGATTCGATTCGATTCGTGGTACGTACGACCAACAAGAACACGACGGACAGCAATCCGAACGTGAGTGCCACCGAGTACCGCACGGTCCAGAACAGGATCGTGAGCTTGAGCGTGATGGTGACCGATAGTAGCACCGAGGTCAACGACAGCAGCGCCAGCAGCAGCCACGACTTCCACAGATCATTGACGAACGCCAGACGCTCGGGTCCGTCGAGCTCGTCGCGAGGCGGCGTCGGTGTCGGCGTACCGCCACGCACGATGCCCTCGCCGCTCTTATCGATACCGCCAGAGCTGGATTTCATGCCAGTCGACGAGCTCGTGGTGGTGGTAGTGGAGGTGCTTGTCGAGGTCGAGGAGGTCGTGGAGGTCGAGGCGTGAGCGAGGTCGTCGTCATGGATCGCGATCGAGTACTGCTCGTCGTCGTGCTCGCCCGACGCAGCGTCGATCGAGTCGTCGTCGCGTGTGAACTCACGCAACGGCACCAACATCTCGGTATCCCGTGAATCCATATTGTTGTGTTTGTGTGTGTTTATGTGTGTGTGTGCCACACTCTCCAAGCTGTGGGATGGTTTGCAATCGAGTCAAGCTGATATCATCAGCGAACCGAGTTCGAAGGATAGATCGATATCTCGAGCACACCAACGAACCTGCCACGAAGAACGCAGATCGATAATAAAGCCGACTAGTGCCACTTCTTAGTCGTACGACTAACTGTTGAATACTCAAGTCGATACTCAAGCAGATGATGTTGATGCGCAGCGGGCAACAAGATACAACGATGAACGATCGATGATCGATCGGATGTTGCTGTTGTTGCTTGTTGTCTCGCTCGTTCACGCATCTCCCACCTCGCTATCTATCTACCCATCTATTGACTCACTCTCTCATTCACTCACTCGACTGGACGATTGTATCAATCGTATTGATCTGATTGTGGCGTATCACTATCTCGCCTTGTCTCCTTCACACAATGCCTGTGACCGGGACCCCTCCGACATCAACATCAACCACCACAACCGGTGGCGCTATCTCCTTCGCCTCCGACACAACAATGGCCTCGCCATCTTCACCATCATCTACGTCTGCAGCCGCTGCTGCTGCTGCTGCAGCCGCGGCCGTGGCGTCTAGCAAACGCAAGAGGAACTTTGCCAAGGACACACCGCGAGCGCCGGCATCGATACGAGTGGTGCCGCTGTCGCTGTCGCACCAGTCGACGGGCTTCATCTCGGTCGCGTGCCATGCGCAACAGCTCGAGCTCGAGCAACAACACCTTCGCCAACGATGCGCCAGTGTCGCCACTCGCTCGTCGGCCGAGGCCGCCTTGTTGCACGAGAATCTCGAGGACGACGAGGCCGTCATCAACGCCGTCGACCTCGATACATCGCGCGCACCGGCCGTCGTGCGCAATGCGGCGCATCTCATCGAGCTGTCGCTCAAGATGCTCGAGCTCCGCAAGCACCACTTCATGTTCTATCTCCTGCGGTACGTCGAACAAGCCCGAACGCAAGCCCGAACCATCATCGCGCTGCTGACGCGTGTTGCCGCACACCAGCATCCTTTACACACACTCGTGCGCCGACCAAGTGCCGTCGAAGGAACTGCTGCGCCTCGTGTACCATTGCCTCTCGCGCAAGCTGCTCGACGACGAGGCGCGCGACAACGAGCTCGCCAAGAAGCAATGGCTGCTCCAGGCCGAGAACGCCTACGAGCGCTCCAAGAAGCCCGATCGCCGCCTGACCAAGGCCGCGACTCTCGCGCTCGCCGACAGCTCGACCTTCCAGCTCGCGACGCCCTCGTCGGCCGCAGTGCCGCCGCCGCGACTCCCGAGCTCCACCGCTGCAACGGCCCTCGCCATGGCCGCCGTTGCCACGACTTCCGATGGCTCGCGATCGCCACCGCCGGCACGCGCTTCGACACAAGCGCCCTCGGGAGGCAAGCGACCCGTGAGCCGCATCATCAAGCAGGCCGCTGGCGCTGCCGGGCCGCGCCGCACTTCGCACAGCGACGCTCCTCCGTCTCCGAGAGAGCCGGCGCTCATCGGTACGACTCAGCCTCAACGCCAGCGCTCCAGCTCACAGGACTCCATCTTTCCGAGCTCGCCAACTGCCGCTTCGCTCGAGCAGCACCACCAACAGCAACAACAACAACAACAACAACAGCATCACAGCCGCAACAACAGCAACAGCAGCACCACGCCGCACGTTGCATCACCATCCTCGGGTGAAGAGTCGTCTGAACAGAGCTCCTCGGCCACGACGCCAACTAGCTCGAGGCCCACGTCGCCATCGACGGCACTCACCGTGTTGCGCGAGGTATCGCCCTCTCCTACCGGCTTCTCGGACACCTCTGCGCCCATCTCTCGCGAGCCGTCACAGTCTACTACCGATGCTCTTCCGGCACCCACTCTCGGCGCCAACGGCAATACCGCGAGTGTAGAGCAGCATTCATCGAGCCTCTCGCGCGACCTGCGCGATCGATTGAAGCTCAAGTTGTCGTCAGTCTCGCGTGATGCGCAGCCATCGGCCATCGGCGCCTCGGTGCTGGCCATGCCGGCCAACATGGGGCTTTTGCTGTATGCCTTGCGGCTTTCCCACTCGCACCGATCCGAGTCCCTAGCACAGTCGCAGCCACCGTCCACACCTGCGACACTGGCGACCGCTGCTGCCGTAGCTGCTGCCGCCGCCGCTGCCGCCGCCGCTTCTACTGCCACTGGCGCTTCGGTACCGGTCAACGGCGGTGCACTCGCCTCCCCCAACCAAACCGACAATACGGTGGCCAGCGATCCCAATGCCAACCGAGCCGACG
>Ga0209935_1004325_pt1 | contig 13258 bp, 9 predicted proteins | sample ThiBio_1000_plan_2_FD_183958 | JGI IMG/M metagenome (GOLD analysis project Ga0209935, IMG submission 183958) | Wastewater bioreactor microbial communities from Cape Town, South Africa - Thiocy_cont_1000_plan (SPAdes) | ecosystem: Engineered > Bioreactor > Thiocyanate-remediating >... | reverse complement strand
ATCTACTGGGAGCACCGGTTGTTGATGAGCGAGAAGGCGAGGATGCTCACTGTTGATCTTCAAGATGAGGCTAGACAGAAATCCTCTGAGTGGATTTCCTAGTAAATCTTTCACGCAAAAACACAATTAGTCTCTTCCTTCCTTCCTCCGACTATCACAGAGGCAACAGTTAAAAGCATTGCTTTTGAACATACGTTACATTCAAAGTTGGGATTATCAAAATATGGACGGGAGGCTGTCTTGCCATGGGAACCCTGTCCATAAACTTGGAAGACAGCGTGTCGCTGGAGCTGTGGGAGGTGGGGTGTTTGTGGTGGTTATGTTTGTTGTATTGGTAGGGGGATCAACTGTAGGTGTTGTTGGTGGCAAGGTAGTGATAGGTGCGGCTTGGGTGGTAGTCGCTATGGGTGGTGACTGAGTGGTTGTTGCAGGGGTAGTGGTTGCCGGTGGGGAACCGCTCAACTGACTATGCAGGTCCCGCAGCAAGAACACGCTGCATCCTTCGGCGCGAATGTAGGAGAACAGGAGGGTCAACTCAAGGAAATGCGACTGATTCAATGTCTGACATAGGCCAAAATCGGTGTATGTTATGCTGAATGAGCGGTGAGTTATTGTTTACGACCAGGGAGATACGTACGGATGAAGCATCACCACAGCCGATCCGCACAGCCCAATCTGATATATGATATCAGACATGGTTTGGCTTGCCGGCACTGGAGTGGTTACGTCGTCGGCAAGCGAGGTAGCGGGATACCGAAGGTACAAATCGGGCGGAACCAGATTGGGTAGAGGACAATTGGTGTTAAAAAGACCAGAGCTGAGGACGTAAAAGCCGGTAGATGTCATCGCCGTGAGTGTGTCGCTGCCGTATGTGTCGAATGGTGTGATGAACGTAGTTAGCGGCGGAATGCCAGTGATATTGCCCTCAATATATGCCCTCGAAAGGGTAAGATACTGAATCTGCATGTCCAGCGGCATCTGGTTGTACATCTCGGTCTCGTTGTGGTACAACCCATGCGATGCTATTTCAATCATTGACCCTAGAGGCATTGAAGGTGTGTGAGTGGAACCCTACAATTTCCTGTACACCTACCGTCAGTAGCGACTGTTCGTATGAAATCGTCTAAAACAGTATCGGGATTGGGCTGTTTGTTGAAGAAGGCGGCAATCACTCCTATGGTCAGCGGAATACTGCTGTTGATAAATGTGGAGATCACCGCTTGTTGAGCCTGGCTGCAGTAACCATCTTGAATATCATCCAGCCGAAACCCGATGGTGCAGCCTTGCTGATAGCTTCGCGTTGGCAAAAGCAGAACAACGGCCAAAGCTACCACGACCAGATGGTACGAAGAAAATAGCATAGTCTTCAAAGGATTTTGTTGCAATAGGGGATTCTGTAAAATTCCTTATTTTGTATCGTCCTTCCACCGAGTCCTGAATATTCACGGCCTGTCGGTTATTCACAACGCGGAAGAATGTGCCAAACTAATCTTTGACATTGAATACCGGCACGGCAATCAATATTCAGTCACAGCGCTTTGACAGTGCCGGATTTTAGGCACAGAGAGGGTGACAGAAGCCCCTCTAATCAGAATATTCCTTTTTTTTACAAGTACAAGTGGACCACCCAAAGCAAAAAGCAGACTACGGAACTAGCAACACCCCGGTCTGAGGAGACCGAGGTCCCAACACCGCCAGCCACCACCGAAAATGGGTAAACACGTGCTCAAAAGATCTACCTTATTGCTAAATGATTATTTAGCCCAATCATCTTTTTTTTTTTTTTTGGGGGCACCTTCACCCATTGCAATTCTTCCTGCTCTTTGCTTGTTGGTGAGTCTGCTTAACCACATTTTGGGCCGCTACGCCAAATTTTCAACACTGAGCAGCGCGGCAGGCAGCGCTGCCACCCAGCTAAAAGTGTAAGGCGTTTTAACAGATTTCATATGAAATTCTGCGCTGTCCAGCGCTTCCCCGGAGTAGCGCGGTTCCGAGGGGAATAGTGCTGAATTGCGCTGCTGGCAGGGCGTTTCAGCGCTGACCTTAGTTACGCGCTGTGCAGTATTGAAAATTTGGGCTAGTGAGTCAAGGAAGCAAAGTGGAAGGTAAGGGTCAAAGGCCCAGGAGAAAACGCCCAGATAGCGTGTAGCAATGGGACGATGAAAAGAGACGCAGAGAGAGCGCCAGAAAGTGCTAAAGAAGACATTGGCTAAGATAGAGGCTTCTGTGGCCGTGAGCACCAGGAAAATTCGAAGAAAAATGGGGTCTCGCGGTGAACGAGGAGAGAAGCAACATGAAACCCTGTACCTGACTTCGATGTACTACATTTTTGAGTCGATGGCAAACTGGTGCTCGATACAGGGGCTACTATTTGAGAGAGAGGAACAGTGATATGGGAAAGGTTGACGATCTCGAGAGTCGCGGCAGACCACTCACTGGACCACCGCCACGGCGGTACTTCTTTCGGAGTCTGAGAGGGTTGAGAGAGATGTGGTTTCCTTCCCCGAGAAAGGGAAAAAGAGAGAGGGGGGCTATCAGTTGTCACGTGTTCAAAATCGGTTTGCGCAACAAACTTGCCATGAGCAACGTGCAAGTTTGGTCAGTTCACATTTTATGCCGCGCACTTGGCGAACTGAATTACGTAATTGCGGAGCCCTTCTTTTTTTTTATTTTTTGTTTTTGTTTGTTCCAATATTTGAAGGTTGGGTGTGCAGGTGAAGCGCTGCTTTGCCCCAGTATTTTGGCTGCACTGCATTCTGTGCTACAAAATGTGGATGAAGAATTTACCTTTTGGACCTGACAACTTCACAGTATCCTTTTCGTTAGACCCAAACCAATGCCTTTCTTGGAGATCGCGAAGTACATCATTTCAGTGCTGGTTGCCAAGTTGAAAGCCTATGGCTGTGATCTCTGAACATACGATGAGGCTGTATCAGGACCCAATGGTGAAGAGTGGATGAAGGTCATCATCAACGAGATGCATGCTCTTCTTAAATTTGGCACTCTTGAGTGATTTACCTCTGGGCAAATCAGCTATCAATTCCAAATGGGTCTTCAAGCAGAAGGTCAATGCTGGTGGTGGCTGCCAGGTACTCGCACTCAGCAAGTCACTGTTGCCCTCTCTTGACTCACCAGCTGATTGGTTCCGGGAAATTTGATCGTTGATAACTCTCGTGAGTAGGGGAGAGGGGAGCTCTTTGGCCTTATCGGCAGAGATGCGACCGAGCAAGAGCCTTTTCTCGTACTGTGCTCGCAAATGGTCCGTGCATTGGGAGAGAGAATCCGAGTGATCGCCCGGGAACTCGGCCCCTGTCCTTCTGCGTGAAACTGCTGGACGAGTGGAGAAACAGGACTCGATGATCGATTTGACCTCCCACTTAGCCAAGATTGACGTTGGTGGGAGGGGAGCGAGATGAGCCGAAGAGTAAGTAAGAGTGGTGATGGAGTTGGGGTTGAGCCGTTTCTGGTTGAGTCGCCAAAAAGGAGAGCCCCTCGGAATTGGTTCTGGGGAGATGAGGTGGATGATTGTGGGGATGTGGTCGGAGAGGTTGTGGGCTGTGGGGAACCGGTGTAGAATGGAGATGTACCAGGAGAAGTGGGGAGACTCTCGTGCATAGCAACGGTCGAGACGGGCAGTGTAGCGGCGGTTGCGGTGGCAGAGGTTGTGTGGAGAGTGAGGAGGGGCCAAGTCGAGGAACCCTGCGGTGTTGAGGCCATCGAGACATGAGATGTTGGTGTTGTTCAGAGGGGACGGAGGAGACTTGTCCCCATATCTCGTGACGAAGTTAAAGTCGCCAATGACTAAGTCGCAGGATCCTGCCACTTGTGACAGAGTGCGATGGAGGAACTCGTCCTGTCTGGAATTGGGTGCATAGGTGCCGCACACTCTCATGGGAGCAGAGTGAGGGGTGTTGATGGTGGCAGCTATCCACCTGCCATCCACATCTGTAGTGACGTCGGAGAAGCGGACACCAGGGCGGAGGGGTATGAGTGCACACCCGCGCTGTTTGAGTGGTAAGATGCAAACACTGCGTGGGGAATGAGGGCCCATGGGTCGTCGTCAGAGGTAAAGTGAGTCTCAGAGACGAAGGCGAAATCAGCAGAAGAGTTGAGAAGATGTTGGAAGAAGCGTCTGGGTTTATCGGGAAAGTTGGTGGTGTTGTGAAGACCGTTGGCGTTACAGATCACAAACGATGCCATGAATAAAATTATCCTTTCTTTCCGTGGGTGCTGTTGGCACCCTTCTTTCCTGGGTCGGGGTCTCAGGACGGGCAATTTTCTTGGAATTCCTTGTGCGACGTTTGTGGCGAAGGAGGCAGCAAATGCAACAACACACTCTGTTACGAAGGCGTAAACGTGAAAAACACACTTTATCTGTATCAGAGATGTTAAAAAACAAAAACAAAGAGCGAAATACAAAAAAGGCTCGCCATAATAGAGTCCCCTTGGAGGGCTTTGAGATTGTGCATTCAGGGAGGTTCATTTGGATGGGGAGTGATACAGGAGGGGGGGGTAACAGGAGTAAGGCGCACACCATCCAAGGCTGAGTTCTTCCTTAGCCTCGCGCCAGATGCAGCACTTCAAGATATGCTAGAAAGGGGGAAGAAAGGTCAGTTAATAGGAGAGCATAGGCTAACAATAAAAGATTTGAGAGAGTATTGGGCAGTGAAGGTGTACATACAAGGAGTGAGAGAGAAACCTCCACAGCAACTGGCCGCTACCAGAAAGTGTTTTTGGAACACAAGGAATGGGTCGTGAGCGCTATCAAAGAATTCAAAAGCTTTGGATTGCCCCTACCACAGTGACTTTGCTGAATGAGGCAGCAGAGGCTCTAATGCTCATCCCTGAGGTGATAACCATTGATGAGAAGCTGAAACCGTTTGAGGGAGAGAGCCCCTGCATACGATATGTACCCAACAAGAATCCTCATAATGGCCACTGGATAACAGAAACAACAGTTAAGGGGAGAGCCACTGGGTTGCCTTACCTTTTGAACTGCATTCCTATACAAGAGAAAGAAGGACCTGCTATGGTGGAGATCTTCAAACAGGCATTGGAGAGGATTGGGGAGGATGATAGGAAGCGCGTTGTGGTGGTTGCTGATGCCTATTATTTGGATGATAGGTCAAGGACTTGGTTGAGAGAAGGAGGGTTCAAATACCTCATGGCTATCAATCCCACCAGGTTCAAAGAGGTATGGGAGTACTTAGGGGTGGAGGTTAAAGCAATGGGACAGTGGGCAGTAGCCTGGAACGCGAAGACAAAGGAAGCGGCTTGTCAGTATTGGGATCCAGAATTTGGGAAGAAGTACATCCTTACCAATGCTTTCAGATACCACAAGTGATGTACCTCTGGCAAACATCCCATTCAAAGACGTATACGGGTTCCTCTTCAACACTGCAGATCGCTTGAATCACTTCTTCGTGGACAAAGGGTACCCTTATCACCGAGAGGGATGGATGTACTCATTTGATGATTTCCATTTCACTGCACTCATCTGGAACTCATACGTGCTCTTCCATGAGTACTACGCGATAGAGACGAACATGGAATGGCGTACCTACTGTACTGAGCTCGCCAAAGAGCTCTGGGAGCGCGCGACAATAAACATTCCCCTCTTCTTCCTTCGTCTCGGCTAACTTTTCGAAGAAATTTGCCCGTCCTGAGACCCCGACCCAGGAAAGACTTCCTAAATCTTATCGGCCAATAGCGCTGATCTGTTGCGATTGGAAGCTGTTCGCTCTGGTACTGGCACATAGGATTAGACCTGACCTCCCACAGATGTTCCCGACACATCAAACAGGCTTCATCCCGGGAAGATCAACACATCTGGCAGCACTACGACTCCTCACCATCCTCAACTCAACTTTTGACTCGGTCCCAGCACTACTCGACTGCGAAAAAGTCTATGACCGAGTTTCTCATAAGTGGCTCAGCTACTGTGTACACAAGGCTGGGTTCCCCTCCAACGTCTCACAGCTCCTTCTTGGAGTCTGTGAGGCAACACGAGGACGGATCATCACCAACAACAGGCTCTCTCGAGGATTCTCGATTCGCTCTGGCATCAGACAAGGAGACTCCATCGCACCTCTGCTGTTCATCATCACATTAGAACCGTTGCTGGTGGAATTAGAACTGCGCGGGTTTCAGGTGCAAGCACACTGTGATGACACCGCAGTTGTCCTACCCCCCAAGTAGAATAACGGATCTGTTGGATACTCTCACACTCTATGAACACACATCAGGAGCCAAGCTAAATGAAGAGAAAACGGTTATCCTCTCTTCAGAACGCATATCCGGCTGCCCTTTCGAACAAAGCACACAGCCGGAAAGATATCTCGGTTTCTACATCTCTCCTCGAAAGAAACTCATTGTGCCAGAGTTCATCATAGACGAATGTGTAAACATGATGACGCGATGCAAACGTCTCCCCTCTCTCACTGGCTGGCCGCATGACGGTTCTTTCTTCATACATCAGACCCAAGCTGCTGTATAGACTTGCGATTTCAGGGTGTCCATGCCTTGACAGTTACATCAAGGCTGACAGATAGTTTCTGTCCAGCTCCAAGCCTTTCGACAGACACCAGAGCGACCCCCGCTGTTCTCCGACACCAAGCTTCGACACCCTGCATTCTTCTTTTTCAGGATGGGCCCTCTGGATCTCACAATGAAGATACGGAGAGCATCAACCCTCATCTCTGCGATCAGATCGATGAAAGCAGAAACAGATCTTGCATACATGCTCCTGAACAACACACGCGATGCCAGACTCCCACCACCTGCATGGAGACAACTGCGGGAAGCCTTCTTCGACCTGCTTCCACTTCTTGATATCCCAAGGCGGAGAGTCAACAAACTGAGGATGCCTGACCGCAAGGGGAAATTCTCTATTGTGAGCAAAAACCGATCTTGACAAGATTGATCCTGCATCCATCCGAAACACGGTTCGAATCTCTCTCAATGCAGAAGCTCTACCACTCTCCCCAACACAGGAGGAATACTTCCACACCTACAAATTAGAGCCAAGGAAACTCTTCCGATGGCTGGCCACCTCCAAAATTCGTTCCAAACATCTTATCATTTGGATGGCGGCTCCACCACAGACTCTTTCTGCACCTGCTTCCAAGGTGCCCACTGTGAAATACACCAACTTCGAATACAGAACATTTATTCGACAAATGCAAGGGGATTGCAGCCCTCCACCTCAATTCAGCACCACCCTCACATCCCTCCTTCAACCTCCATACTCGAACACACAAACAACTCTTGCCCTCATTACATGTTGGGCTATTTGGAAAACCACTTGGAATTCAGTATACTGTGGCCGAAGATCGAATGATGTCACTTACTTACTTGTGCGATGATGGTCCTTTTGAAAACCTCCAAGAAGAATACGCTTTCAACTTCTGTGGCATGCTGTGAATTGAGCACGACTGTTGCTCCAAGGATTTAGCTGGACCTAAAAAAGGTCGCGCCATCTCTTTCGCGCTTTATAATTAACTAAGAAATTCATAAATTTTTTTTAAAAAATAGCGATAAAATACTAAGAATAAATACTCATTCTATACACACACTTTAACACCGCCAGCAGGCTTTTAAAGGCCAGCACTAGAGTTCCGTTCCCGTATAAACTCGATAGCTGAAGCTTCAACCTCGGGTGCAATGTAGCCGCTCTCCCCCGGCTTTTCCCCATCTGTCTCCTGCAACAAGGGCTCTCTGTTTGGGAAGGAGGCAGTGTTTTCCCTGTTCTGCTGCTTCTTCTTATTCTTCTTGCGGTGAGGCATCCTGACATGTGGCACTTTGACCGCGTGAGCAAGTGTGCAGCACCACACATCAGGGCGACTCTGTATGATCATGACTGACATGGAGGAGAAGGCGGAGATCACCGCCCATGCTAACCAGATGCCGAGGGTGTTGTTGCCTTGCGACCAGAAGCAGAGGCTGGCGACGAAGAGCACGCCCATGCACAATGCAACAAAGTCTAATCCGATGATGGTGATGACAATGAACACCATCGCTATGATGCGTTCCTTGCCGAAAGCCTTGCGCAGCAGATGGTAGTGATAAAAGAGGAGGGCAAGTTGTTGCACAAAGACCAGGCCCATCACCGTCGAGGTGAATCCTGTGTCATCGAGTCCGTTGTCGAGGCTGGGGTGAGCAAGCACCGCCAGGACGAAAAGAGGCAGCACGAGCAGAGCAATCGTGACACCCCTTATCAACAGATCTACCATGCCCCGGCAGGTCAATCGCTTGTGGCGGACTGGCTCGGCCTCCAATTCAAACTCCGTGAGCTTGCTCTCCTCTCCGGAGTCGTCATCGGAGACAAAGCTGCCGCCAGAAGAATCAGCAGTGGTCTCAAATATCTCGAACTGCGCTTCCGTGCCGTGAAGGGTTCCTGCCCTATCCACGCAGAAGAGGAGAGCGATGAACACAAGGAGGAGGACGACGAAGAATCCTTCGGTCTGATCGAGAGGGCCTTGGATGTGGAAGAGCACCGGGATTGCGAGAAGGAAGACCACCAGCATCAGGCACGCGCGACAGAATCTGGCGTAAATCTCGCCCAGATTCTCTGCGGACCATCGACTGATGAAGCAGCTTTGAGGCTTTGGGTCTTTGAGCGCGCTCTCTAGCCCTCCGTACTGTCGAGGGCCGCGATTCAACTTGTTGCGCAGGAATCGGATGGGCCTCCACGAAGGCAGATTGAGGTTCGAGTTGACCACGACGAACCGTACTGCAAAGAGCAGAACAACAAAGCCAGCACAGGAGAGCCACACGCGATAGAGAATCTCTGTATCCTCTGTCTTGGCCCCACAATACCATCCAACGAAGGAAAGCTTCGTTACAGCATTGTTGGCGGTATCGACCAGATCCCGGATGGTGGTATCCCAGGTGCCCCCGTTTGTCTTCAGCATCAGACTTGCCACCACCACAGGAGCCCAGCAGAGCAACGAGAGGGACGCCTGAAAGAAGGATAGCGCCACAATGCCCACCACGGAGAGATAGTACGCAGCGGTGAGGAGATACCATGCCTCGTTGTATTCAGGAACCGACTCGCTCTTCTGCTGCTGCTGCGAATTGATGTGCAGCATCCAACCTTGATCAGGCTCTATGTCGCAGGTGATCGGCAAGGGGGTGTCCAAATAGGTGCGGAGCTCGCTATTACATAGTGCAGCCTCCTCCGAGGTAATGCACGGGTAGGCACCCAAGATGGTCACATCGGACCAATAGTTGTCTGTGCACTGTTGTTGCGGATTAAGGCAGTAGATGCCCTGATGAAGGCCCTCCTCGATTAGGAAGCGGCCATCGGTATCAAACTTGACTTGTGAGGCAAGAAGGCTGATGGTGCCACCTGCCTGAGAGATAACGTCTGCCTGGGCTGGAGAATCGATTTGCAGTGTCGGGAGTATCGTATGGTTCATGTGGGTCACCAATCTAAGCTGGAAGGCATTGTACCCGTCCTTGGCCTGGAAACGGATGGGACATGCAGGACATTGTGACCAATCAAAGTCGAGCAAGCTGCTTCCGTTGACGGTAACGAGCCCATACAGCTCCTCCAAGACTATGACTCTACCGCGGGCGGGAGTCTGGCCGGCGGTTCCGAGGGTCACACTGGCATTCGCCTGACCTGTTAAGTTGACAGTAGGCATGAGCCCCCCGATTGAAGACAGTACACCATCGCAGGACTCTCCCGTCCAGGTGAGGAAGTCGTAGGCAGGAACGCTGCTCAACAGGTTCCAGTACGCGAACGGAGTTGGAGAGGCTCCACATCGAATCGTCAATTGAGTGGTGTTCGTGTAAACGGGAGGGAAGACTGTCGCCTTGTGATTGTCGCTGAGCGTGACAAGGAAGTGGGCAGGAACAAACAATGATGATGAATCAAGGGTATTGCCAGCAGTCCAAGATGAGGCCTGAGTGTCGTCAAGCACGAGGTCCCCATTCGTGACATTCAGCTGAGCCGCATAACCCTCCAGCTGTGAGGCGGAAACAACAGGCACCGTGATGTTGAGGGCCATTGTGTTGAGGGTGAAGACCTTACAAGACAGCGCCGTCGAAGGGAAACCAAGCGCGAACAGCTGCTGAGTGAACCACGCTGAGAGAATGCCACCATAAGAATGCGGGACGGTGTCGATGCAGCCCTGTATGTAGGTCACGTTGGAAACGAAGTTGTAGTCAACAAAGTTGATGGCGTTGGAACCGGTGGTGAAGATTGAGTTGTTGCCTTGTAGCGCAGCTGAGGGGATCGTGGTAGTAGCGTTGAGGATGATCGCGTTGTTGTGCCGGTTCAGTAACACCGTAGAACCCGCCACGGCGTTGATCAGCAGATCAGCTTCAGCAGGAGTACCATCAACCTCAACGGCGAGTGGCTGTATGGTCGAAACAACTTGAAGGTGCTGTGGGGCCTCAGCGGTTACGAAGAGCCCACCCACGCTGATGGTGCCGGTGGCGCCTTGGTCGGGCTGCTGTATGAGCATCTTATAGCTCTTCTGTGTACTGGCTTCCGGGATGTTCACGGTTATCAGGTTACCGGTTGATGGTGCTGCATAGGTGGACACAAATGCCGGCCAGGCTAAGGAAGGCTGATTTACGATGACCTGCCAGCTGGTTGCTGGGGGTAACCCACCCGGAGAGGTATCTCCTATCCCATAGAAGACAATGATGCTCTGTGAGGCCAGATAATCGACCTGGTAGGTCTGGTTGCTGACAACATCCCACCTCACACGCACTCCAGGATCGGTGATGTTGATGTGTGTAACATCCGCTGTAGCACCAGCGACAATCTGAGCACTGAGCGAAGTGCTGTCGTTGCTCCTCCGGACATAAAGGTCATCCTCAGTGCGACGCTGGTTCATTGTGAGCATGCCATAGGGGAGAGGACCCAAGGGCTGCAAGACGTTGTTGTAGAGACTCGGCGCGGGCAGCATATTGCCTGCGTAAATATTCACGTTGTCGTCCATCTGATCATCACCCAAGGTTAGATTGATCGCCATGACCGGGACGACAATTGTTGTATCGTCAAATCCCGCTCCCACATCGAAGGTAGCATTGACAGAAGAGGAAGACCAATAGAGCACGTCATCCGCACCTCCGAGGAGAATGTTCACAGGAAGGGTGGAAACGACCTTGCCGGTGAAGAGATCACGCGAATCTCCGGTCTCAATTGTGAGAAGAGAAAACTGTCCCACGTAAGGCATATAGTAGTTGTTGGCAGGGCAGTTGGAGAAGCCTTGCATCGCCATCTGGTCGCAGAACCAGGCAGATGGAGAAGTTAGATCACTAGCCCCGCGCACCTTGCTGCCGAAGACGGAGACAGGATTCAAGCCCAAACCATCGAGTTCAAAGCCCTGTGGTGGGGCCGCCGGTCCTTTACCAGAGTCGAGGGTGATGGTGGACCGATAAGGAGAGCTTGTCCCGACCACAGCCACCATGGCCGTGATCAAATCGAAGGGCTTTTCGGGTGTTTGCAAGGTGGTATCGGGGCCGATGTGTCCCTGGTAGGTGCCGTTTATGAGGATCGGATTGCTGTTGCTGTTGATGCGGAAGGTGTTGATGCGTGCATCTGCTGTCTGGGCAACAGGAAACGAGAAGACATACTCAGCAGGAGGTGCGCCTTCAGAAACCTCCAGCTCGTTGCCCATGGACCCAAACTGCACAACCAGCCTGTCTATGTCGGAGAAAAAGAGATTGAACCACCCCGTCTGGCCGGTAGTGTCCTCCACATGCATAGCACCTCCCTGGAGCGTCCAGTGCAGAGAGCGGCTCTCTTGCTGGGCCGCAATCACGATGGTAGCGATTTGGTCAGGTTCACTGGGATCACCTATTATGCGCACCGAGCACATCATGGTGGAGACCTGCTGGTTCTGCCCCACAGTGATAGCATGCTCCCCCGAGCCTTGAAGAAAGACGCGCAATTCTGCATCTTGTTCGCAACCAGTGATTGATTGCGAGATGACACCAGCAGGCTGGCCGATGGCATATACCTCAACCAACATGTCGTCCTCTGGAGGCACCACGAAGAGCTGAGATGACATGTTCGGCGCTCCATGGACTCGCAGTTGCAGGCGCTGGATCTCGGTGTAGGCTATTGCGTGCAACTCTGGTTGGTTCTGCGTGACGCTTGTCGGAGTGGCTGTTGCGGCGAGAGGCGAGTTGACGTCAGTCCACAGATCAATGGCTAGACTGTTTACTCCGGGGCCAGGAGAGAGAATAGTCATGCCATTCAACTGCCTGAAGTCTGGCACCACGAAATCATCCCAACCATCGAAGGTGGTCACCGTCAGCATGCGTTGATTTGGGACATTATAAATGGTTGTTACACAGTTCTGGACAGAGTTCCCCAATACTTGCAGATCGGAGTAAGTGTCGCTGGACAGCTGCACGTTCAACAATCCTCCATCACCGATAACGTAGGAATCACTGATGTTGGTGAAGACCTGTTGGGCAGCCACTACCACAGTGCGCGCATCGGGGAAGAGGGTGACAGGGTGGCTTGCGTAGTTCGAGGTGACACCAGTAAAGGTGATGTTGGAGGTTGGAGAGCTTTCGATGCTGGTAGGGCAGTTGACACCCCTCACGCCCACTTCAGTAATGATCTGAGGGCTGGTGAGGGCGATGGTACCACAGGTGCCACTCAACAAGACTGCTGGTGCGGTGTCGTAAGAGACACCTGCATTGGAGATGTCAACGGCTCCCAGGTCGGATATGGCTGATTGATAAAGTATGAGGTCCCCGAACGAGGAATCGGGGAAGCTCACGGGTCGATCGGGTGAAAAGAGCGCATAGGCAAAGGACGACGTAGGGGCGGCTCCATCAACTCCATATGTCTCTCCAGGGGATAGCGCAACTCTCGTTTGTGGCGCTGGTTGGTCGCTAGGTGTGTATCCCGGCAAGAAGAAATCAAACGTTGCCGAATCGATGCGAATCAGGGAACCTGAACCAGATCTTCTGATGCTACTACTGCTGCTGATGACGTTCATTTGGACCTGACCGCTATTCGAAACGGCCGGAGGATAGGATGTTGGTGACCAGTTTTCTTGGAACAAGACGCCTTGGACTTCAATCTTAACGATTGTCCAACACTTCTTGGTGAAGATCAGCGGGATGCAAGCACGGATCGCAAGGCCAAAGCCAAAATCAAGCTGGAGCGTCCTGTACAAGGCATTGACAAGATTGCCGCCGTTGATTTTCACGATCCATTGAAGCTGGTCGAAGTGCACATAGGGATCGCCATTCACGTTCGGTAGGCGTGCCATGCCTTCGA
>Ga0209935_1004322_pt1 | contig 13271 bp, 14 predicted proteins | sample ThiBio_1000_plan_2_FD_183958 | JGI IMG/M metagenome (GOLD analysis project Ga0209935, IMG submission 183958) | Wastewater bioreactor microbial communities from Cape Town, South Africa - Thiocy_cont_1000_plan (SPAdes) | ecosystem: Engineered > Bioreactor > Thiocyanate-remediating >... | reverse complement strand
AGCAGCTGGGCGGCAATCTCCGGTGGCGCTGGGAGGAGTGCAAGTTGCTCTGGGCTCGACGCGAGGAGCGAGCGGCAATCGGCGCCGCCAAGCAGTTGCTGCAAGACCTCGAAGACGCGACGCGCACCGACCTGGCGTTGCTGGCGCGAGTGCTGGCGACCACCGGCAAGTGGCTCAGCCAAACGGCGGCCGAGAGCTCGAGTACCATTCTCGAGGCGTACTTGAAGCGAGCGCAGGGCATCTTCCAATCCACCAGCACCACCAAGTCCAAGATGACGGCGCACTTTGCCATGGCGCATTACTGCGACCGACTCTTCCTCGACTTGGCGCACACCGAGCGTTCGGCCGAGTGGGAGACCTCGTCGCGACTCAAACAAATGAAACGCGCCGAGCTGGAGCAACTCCGCCGGCTGGAACAAACGAGTGACGTCAAAAAACACGTGGCATTCCTCGAGCAACAGTGCAAGATTGACGACGATGAGACTGCCAAGTTCAAGGACGGTACGAGTAGACTCAGTCACACACGTGTTGCAACTGCCACAATTCTCACTCACTCACTCACCCACCCACTCAGAACGCAAGCGCTATTTGCTTCTCGCTCTCGAGGGCTACATTGAATGCCTCCGACTGCAGAGCACGCACAAGGATGTTCGGTTGATCTTTCGCTTGTGCTCGCTATGGTTCTCGAACGCTCATTCCAAGGCCGTCAGCATGTTGTTGCAGCCGAAGCTCCAGCGCATCGCGACGCGCAAGTTCCTGCCGCTCGTGTATCAAATCATCTCGCGTCTCAGTACGCCACCTCCGAACGACACACGAGCCACTCGCTTCCAGTCACTGCTCGCGAGCATTGTGGTTCGGCTCGGCAAGGAATATCCGCACCACTCGCTGTGCCAGCTGTTTGCTCTCTCTGCAACCGATACGCAAGCCAAGAGTTCGGCAGCCACTCGTACGTCTTGGCTCTCATCAGCGTACGTGAGCCTTGTTGACTGATCATTTCTATGGGCTCCTACTGGTTCTCTCTCTCTCTCTCTCTCGCTCGCTCGCGTGGATACATAGGAATCCTACAAACTCTGGAACAATTCGAACAAGTTCGCAGCGTCATCTCGGAGATGCGGCAAGTAGTACGCGAGTATATGCTGCTCGCCAACTTTGACGTGAGCCAGTACAAGAGCGCACGAGCTCTGGGCACCAAGGTCGCTTTGCCACGCTCGATGGCTGCACTTCGAGACAAGAAGCACGTGGCAGTGCTCACGGCAGCGATTTCGGCGGACTCGACTGCGCCTCCTCCCAAGATTCACAGCTTCGAGAGCGAGTTCACGCTCGTGGGTGGCGTCAACATGCCCAAGATCGTCGTGTGCATCGGAAGCGATGGCGTCCGCTACAAGCAGCTCGTCAAGGGCCGCGACGACCTGCGCCAGGACGCCGTGATGCAGCAGATGTTCTCGGTGGTGAGCATGCTGCTGAGCCAGAACGAGGAGAGCCGCAAGCGCCGGCTGAACGTGCGAACCTACAAGGTCGTACCACTGAGCCCGCGCTCGGGCGTCTTGCAGTGGGTTCAGAACACGATACCACTCGGAGATTACCTTATCGGACAGCCCACGTACGAACAAGGCGCCTCGCATTGCAGCTGCATTCTCCACGTTACTCGTTGTGTAACCGCTCGCTCGCTCTCTCGCTCTCTCTTACTCGCTGCTGTTGGATAGAATGGAGAGCCGATCGGCACATTGCCGCTATCGCCCGCAGGACAAGCTATCGATAGAATGCCGTGAACTACTGGACCAAGCGCCATCGAGCAGCAAGCTGCAGGTGTACAAGCAGATATGCAGCAAGCACTTCAAGCCGGTGTTCCACCATTTCTTTGTCGAGACGTACGCGACGGCGGCCGAGTGGTTCGAGAAGCGCATCACGTACACGAAGAGCGCCGCGTCGTCGTCGATGGTGGGGTACATTGTGGGCCTCGGCGATCGGCACTTGCAGAACATTCTGATCGATCGGCAGAGCGCCGAGTTGGTACACATCGACCTCGGCATCGCATTCGAGCAAGGCAAGATGCTCAAGACGCCAGAGATTGTGCCATTCCGTCTCACTCGCGGTATGCAAGCGATCGCACGCATTCACCGTCATCATCATCGGTCGTGCGATGCGCATTCACTCATCGCTCGCTCGCTCCAGATATCGTCGACGGCATGGGAATCACGGGCTACGAGGGAGTGTTTCGTCGGTGCTGCGAAGAGACCATTCGGGTGCTGCGCTCGGAGCAAGAGGCGATCCTGACGATTCTCGAGGTGTTCCTTCATGATCCGCTCTATCGCTGGACGCTGAGCTCGCTGGCGGCGCTCAAGCGACAACTGGCGCCCGACCAGCAGCAGCTCGAAGTCGACTCGGGCTCGCTCAGCTCGGAGGCTGGAGACGCGAGCACCGACGCAGCATCGATCGGCAACGCGCCCGCGGCCAGAGCGCTGCTACGACTGAAGGCCAAGATTCAGGGCGTCGAGTACGGACAGGCGCTCTCGGTCGAAGGTCAGGTCAACCAGCTCATCAACGAAGCACAAGACCCTGAACGATTGTGCAAGATGTACAAGGGTTGGGCTCCGTGGGTCTAGAGCAAGAATGAGCCATCGCTGTCATTGTTATTGGTTGAAGTAACCCACATTCTCATTACAATGACGACGACGATAATGGCATATAGCGTTCTGGCGCGAGATTGCTTGTTGATGCGTACAACACTTGTTCACATCGACAACAAATCTCTCTCTCTCTCTCGTGCTCTCTCTCGTGCTCTCTACAACGAAAGCAACACCGGCAACAAGTACTGGAACACGCCTCTACCAACGACACCGCTGCCAATGATCAATATCGTGGTTGCAGTCGAGGAACGTAACAATTCTGCAGCGCATAACAAGGCGTATTAATAGAGGCGCGAGAATACAGCCCAGGCGGCCGGAACGACCTACCATTCAAGGCAACGATATTGGAGAGCAGGATGAAGATGTCGATGTAGAAGTTGAGCGGAAACGGGAAGCGCCAGATCATCATCAGGAGCAGCATGGGCTTGGCGAAGCTAGCGAGTATCATGGCCATGACGAGACGGCTCCATCTAGAGACACGAGGATAGAGTAACAAGTCAATAACTGCACATTACTGTGATGGAGAGAGAGAGATTTTGAGAGGGAGAGGGAGAGGGTCTCAGGCAATGGATATCTATTTGATCTTCATGGAAGTTCTGATTGTTGTTGTCTTCATCGAGAGAGGCACAGAGAGAGAGAGAGAGAGAGAGAGAGAGAGAGAGAGAGAGAATGAATCGGCATGCACACCAGTACATACTTGAAGTTGTTACTCGTCGATGCAACCAATACAGCAGCCAGAATCATGACCGGGAATGCGAATGATAGCGGTTCAAGCAGCGAGAGCACCATGATGTACGCGTACTGCACGAGCGAGAGGCCGCCGTCGGAGCCACACACGTGGAGTTGGCAGTATTGCAGCCATGTGATATCTGCAGCAAATGGGTGTGTGTCAGCGGGGTGGCGCAGATCGGAAGGTGAGAGGAGAGACCGTACAGGCGCTGAAGCAGAGGTAGAGGGCCAGGAGCTTGGCGTGGAACACGCTGACGGGACGGCCGTCGAGCGACGACGACGACGACGGCAAGCGATTGAACAGCAGGTGTCGATAGACGCTCTTGCGCAGCAACAAGAGATCGAGGAAGATCAAGACCGCCTCGTGCTCTACGTATTTGTCGGCGTATTGGTGGCACGAGCTCTGCATATGAGCCAAGCAATCAACAACCACCAATAATGAGTCATCCACGATGTGTGTAGGTTGTGTGTTTGTGGTAATCGGGTGTGTGACGTACGCACCGCGTGAGGCGTATGTTACCCTTGCTGAACTCCTTGTACGTATCAGCCACCGGAGCAGCACACTCGATACAGATCATCGTCCACCCTCTCCCCTCCTCCACCACCACCGCCTGTTGCTGCTGCTTCTCGTCATCTCTCGTACCCGCAGCACCAGCAGCCATACCACCAGCCACCAAGCGAGCAGAGGAGGTGCGCGAGCGAGAGGGGAAGCGAAAAACTGAAAACGCGAAAACGCGAAAGCCGTCAGCGAAATCAAACCCGCGGTTCCGGGGCATGGGTTGGAATCTTTCACCCAACGCCTGGCGAGCTTAGCGTCCCTCCTGCCCTCAGCGTACGCTCTCTGGTCGGCCTCAGTCCTCCTCTCCACTCGTGTTGCGCGCAGCAGCAGCAGGTAGAACCCGCCGAGCCTCTCGCCACTCGCGCACACACACACTCGCTCTCTCCCTCTCGCGCGCACTCTTGCTCCCTCTGTGTGGTGCTCTCGTTGGGTCACTCCCTCCTCCTCCTCCTCCCTCTTCTCCTCTCGGGGTCTTCGTTGAGCTCTTTGCTTCTTGGTATGTAGCACGAGGCTCCAGGCACGCCTGCGTGGCGCTGCCGCCTTCCGTTTGCCGTGGCTCGCGTGTGTGTCGTTGCGTGTGTGATCGCTCGCGTGTGTGTCGTTGGTGTCGTGCATGCATCGTCGGTTAGGCGTGTATGATGACGTTCTGTGGCCGTGTCGGTGTCGTGTCTCGATGTACTCGATGGAACGACTTGTTCGATGCCCGAGCAACGCGGTGTTGAGGGTAGCGTTGCGGCTGTCGGTTGGTGGCTGTTGTGGAGCTCCGCTACCTCCGACTGACCGTTGTGAGTCTGTGAGAGAGAGAGAGAGAGTGAGTGAGTCTGTGTGAATGATGGCGCTAGTGATAGAGAGTTGATTCGCTGGCCACTCATTATCTGCTCTCTCTGACTCTCTCGCGCGCTTACTCACTCTCACTTGATACACAGGTAGGAGTTCGTTTCGTCGCCACCATGGCAGGAGACAAGGACAAGGAGAAGGACAAGAAGAAGTCCTCGGCCGTCAAGGACAAGGATAAGGACAAGGACAAGAAGAGCAAGCGCACCAAGAAGGATGCGACGACCGCTGCTTCGTCCAAGAGCAGCAAGGCTGGCGGCGGCGGCGGTGGCGGCGGCGGCGGCGGCGTGACGATCAACATCGTCGAGCGACGCACGACCGAGTTGCACATTGCTGCCGTCAAGGGCGAGGCGCAGCGACTGCAGATGATGGTGGATGCCGGTGCCAACGTCAACGTGATCGACAAGGATGGCGCGTCTCCGCTCCATCATGCGTCGTACAACGGCCACGCGAAGCTCGTCAAGATTCTGCTCAAGGCCGACGCCAAGGTGAATCTGACGGACAACGAGGGCGCGACGCCTCTGCACAACGCGGCGTTCGCCGGCCGCACCGAGTGCGTGCAGTTGCTGCTGGCGGCCGGTGCCAAGTACGACCTGCAGGACGACCAGAAGGGCACGGCGTTGCTGAATGCCGCGTCGCAGGGCCATCTCGAGGTGGTCAAGGTGCTGCTGAAGCAAAAGGCCGACCCGTTGTTGGCGGACGACCGCGGCGCGACGCCGCTGCACTACGCGTGCTACTACGGCCACGAGCCCGTGGTCAAGGTGCTGATCGACAAGCACAAGGAGCTCAACAAGAAGGTCGATCTGACGGACGCCGACGGCGCGACGCCGCTGCATCACGCGTGCGCCAACGGCCATCTGCGCGTGCTGAAGCTGCTGCTCAAGCTGCCCGAGATCAACATCAACGGCGCCGACAACCAGAACACGACGCCGCTGCATTTTGCGGCCTTCAACAACCACCGCGCGTGTGTGGCGGCGCTGCTGCAGCACGCCAAGGAGGGCTACAAGGTCGATCTCCGCAGCGTGATGCTCAACTGCCGCGACAAGGAGGGCTCGACGCCGTTGCACAAGTCGGCCTTCCGCGGCGACGCCGACATTCTCACGCTCTTCATCGAGTCGGGCGCCGACATCAACGCCGTCGACGAGGAGGGCGCCACGGCGCTGCACAAGGCCGCCTTCAAGGGCAACAACGCCATCCTGCGCATCCTGCTCGAGCGCGACGCCAAGATGACCATCAAGGACAAGCAAGGCGGCACGGCGCTCTACAACGCGTGCTACGGCGGCTTCGTGCGCTGCGTGCAGCTGATGCTCGAGCGCCCGGGCGCCAAGGACATGATCAACATTTGCGACAACGACGGCCGCTCGCCGCTGCACGCCACCTCGTGCTTCGGCCACTGGGAGTGCACGGCGTTGCTGGTCAAGAACGGCGCCGACCTCAACATCCAGGACAAGGACGACATGACGCCGCTGCATCTCGCCGCCTTCAACGGCTGCAACCTCTCCATGACGTTCTTGATCGACGCCGGCGCCGACGTCAAAAAGTACAACAAGGAGGGCATCTACGCGCTGCACTACGCCGCCTACAAGGGCCACATCACCACCGTGCACAACCTCGTCGCCAAGGGCGCCAACGTCAACTGCGTCGACAACAAGAGCAACACGCCACTGTTCTACGCCGCCGCGCGCGACAACTGGGACATCATCGCGTACCTCATCTTCCGCGAGGCGCAGGTCGACTACCAGAACAAGGAGGGCCTCACGCCGCTCTCGTACGCCGTCAAGAACAAGTGCATCGACGCCGCCATCACGCTGCTCGAGCGCGACGCCGACCCCGACATCAAGGACAACCGCGGAAACACGCCGCGCAAGCTCTCCAAGATCGGAACCGCCAACCCGCTGCGAAAGGTCTTCATGGCCATCGGCAAGCGACCCTTCAACCCCGAGACTATGGCGCGTCTGAGTGACTTCCACACGCCGGCCTCGCAGAAGAAGACCGAGAAGGCCGCGTCGCTCGACGGTGCGGCACAAGGTGGCTCGGCACTCGACATTATGATCTCCGACAAGCTCATGAGCGTCTCGTCGCCCTTCACCGAGTTTGGCTTCAACTTTGATCTTAACGATCCTGGAGAAGTCGCTGAGCATGTCTTTCAATGTGCTCGAAGCCTCAATCATCATTGGACCGTCTTGAACGTTCTTCGTTTGATGCTCTTGATTCCTGAGGATGAGATGAATGGGTATGGGATGAAATAACTCTACGATACCTTTCTTGCTCATACTAACACACATTGTATCATATCATTTCATCTCACGGCGTGATCTCATCTCATCTCATCTGCTGCTGCTCTCTCACACAGTCGTAAGATGTGGAACCTTCTCGAGAACTTTGCCAGCTCGATCGTTCTCAACGAAAAGACCGCCACCACCAAGCTCACGTTTAGCGAGTTCCTCAAGGAGTGGAAGATCCGCTTGGAGCCTCCGCGAATGAAGAAGCTCGAGATGCTCGGCTCGGTCGAGAACGCCATGCCGATCATGTTCCCGTCGTTGCCGACCAAGGACGAGTTCACCGACGTGACGTTCGTCGTCGACGGCATGGCCGGCATCCAGGCGCGCAGCGAATGGGTCGACACCGACGCCTTTGGCCGCCCGGTGCAGGGCGGTGCCGGTGGCCAGAAGCGCATCGTGCGCAAGGTCATCAAGCGCGTCAAGAAGAAGAAGGCCGACGGTACGCCTGCGGGCGACGACGAGTCAGGCGAGGAGGAGGAGGTCGAGGAGGAGGTCGATGCCGACGACGATCTGCCGTCCGTGTCGCCGTTCGGTGACAAGAAGCGCGGTCTCGCCGCTCGTACCTTTGACGACGATGACGAGTCCGAGGCTCTCGCCAAGAACTCGGACATCTCGCATCTGCTCAACTACGCGCAAGGTCTCTCGTGGGACGACCCGCCGGCTGCTGGTCCCGGAGGCTTCGGTGGCGGTCCGCCGCCGCCTCCGCCGCCGCCCGGCATGGGTGGTGGCCCGCCGCCTCCGCCCCCGCCGCCTGGCATGGGTGGCCCGCCGCCGCCTCCGATGCCCGGCATGGGTGGCCCGCCGCCGCCGCCTGGCATGGGCCTGCCGCAGAAGCCGCTCATGAAGCTCCGCAAGCTCAACTGGAAGAAGATCCCCAAGGGCCAGCTGAACGACACCATCTTCCGCCACCTCAAGCTGCAGGGCGTCAAGCTCGACATTCCCATGTTGATCGAGTACTTCCGCATCCCCGACGACGACGAGGACAAGAAGAAGAAGAAGAAGGCCAAGAAGGAGAAGCGCCAGATCCTCGACATGAAGCGCCAGCAGTTCGTCGGTCTGCTGCTCTCCATGATGAAGATGGACATTCCCTCGATCCGCAAGGCTCTTCTCGAGGCCGATGACACCAAGTTCAACGAGGATCACCTCAAGGCCTTCCTCAAGCTCGTGCCGCAAGACACCGAGATTGAGATGCTCAAGCCGTTCATCGGTTGTGCCAAGGATGTCTACGATACTCTCGGAGATGCTGAGAAGTTCTACTTGGCTGTATGTGTTGGCTTGCGCGTTGGCGCCTCTTGCTTTGCGTGTTCATCCTGGATTCTCATCATTACCGTCGTCGTCATCGTCATCGTCATAACAGATCCTTGATGTGCCTCGTCTCGAGAGCCGCTTGCAAGCCTTCCTCTACAAGGCCATGTTCGATGGCGTCTACGCTCGCTTGCACGAGGACACTGCCAATGCCCTCCATGCCATCTCGGGCATTCGTAACTCGCAGAAGCTTGCCAAGTACATGGAGGTATGTATTACTCTCGTGTGCGCTGCTCGCTTCACAGCAAATAACCGAACCAACGAACTAATCTCGCGCGCGCGCTCTCTCTCTCTCTCTCTCTCTCTCTCTCTCTCTCTCGCTCTCGCGTGCTCTGTCTGTCCAATAGAACATTCTGGCCATCGGTAACTTCCTCAACCAGGGAACGTTTGCTGGAGCTGCGTTCGGTTACACGATCGACTCCATCACCAAGCTCAAGGACACCAAGTCGCCCATCAAGCCTGAGTACTCGCTCATGCACTACCTCGCCTTCTTGGCTGAGAAGAACTCGCCGAGCTTGCTGAGCTTGCCCGAGGACATGGCCCGTATGGACAAGGGCAGTGCTGGTATGATACACTCGCCTTGAGAGAGCGCGAGCGAGCGAGCGAGAGTGCGTGTACTGATGATGGATGCTCGATCTCACACGCACACAATAGAGCACATTACGTCGATTCAGCTCGAGTTTGCCGATATGCGCGGTGGATTGCTCAATATCCAACGCGAGCTCGAGGCTGTCGGCAAGGAGGGTAACGAGGACCCGTTCGGTGAGAAGATGGGCAAGTTCTTCCAGTTCGCCAAGGACCAAATGAAGTCCTTGACGGCCGACGTCGAGCAGCTCGCTGCCGACAACAAGGACCTCATCGCGTGGTTCGCCTCGGGCAAGGACACGTGTATTCCGACGGTGGTGGTGGAGTTCTGCCGCGACCTCGAGGTTCGTGCTTCGTGCTTGTTGTCGTCGTCTTCGTCGTCTCACTCACCGGTCGTCGGTATTGCGCTCGTTGTTAGGCTGCCGTGCGCCAGAACCAAGAGCGCGAGGAGAAGCTCGCCAAGGCCACCGAGCGAAAGAAGCGTGGCAAGTTGAAGAACAAGCAGACCGGTACCTCGACCAAGAAGAAGGACCTGATGCCGAGTCGTGGCCGCAAGAAGGTCGACGAGGAAGATGGCTCCGGCGAGGAGGTCGAGGAGATCATCGAGGAGGTCGAGGGCAGCGGCTCGGACGTCGAGGAGGTGATCGAGGAAGTCGAGGTCACTGATTCGGAAGATGAGGACTAAGCTTCGGCCTTCAAGCCCGCCGCGTACGCACGCACTCACGCACTCTCACCCACGCACTCTGAGGCTCCGCCACCGCCGCGAGCTTGCGTGCACCACCTCAATACCGGTGTGGTTGTAATTCAACCATTCACATCGCACATATTCGCACCTTCCACACCTCTCTCTCCCTGACAATCACGCATCTCACTCACCAACCAACGAACCAGCGAACGCACGAACGCATTGCTACTGCTGCTGTTGCATCGTCGCATCATGGAATCGCATCGCTCTCTATGGCCCTCTCTCTCGATCTTTCTCGCATGCATTCTCTTGCTTCCTTTCTATTCCATTCTCTATATTGCTGCTGCTCGCTCTGTCTTGCTCTGTCTACACCAGTAAAGTACCCACGCCAAGAGATCGATACCACACACCTCGAAGCACCAACCAACCAACGAACTAGCGAGCCAGCAAGCGAGAGATATGTTGTGTTTTTTGTATTTCTTTTCGATTTTTGTTTGGTATGATGTGGGGAGGTAGTTAGACTACAGCTTGGGATCAATGGTTGAGAAAGTATGGAGGGAGAAGGAGGACGAGGACGAGGGAACGGGAGAGGAGAGGAGAGATGGGAGGAGAGATGGGAGAGTCCGATTGCTCCAGCTTCGTGGTCGAGTACTTCAACATACGAAACTGCGTACAGCGACAGCAACGGGACGAAAGAGAAGAGTGTTTGTACAGGGGACAACGAGAAGAGCAAGAGGGAGGTAGAGAGCTCGAGAAGGAGAGATCGAGGAGGAGATAGAGGAGATAGAATAATTAAACAGGCATGATAGAGGTGTGAGGGGGAGGAAGGGAGAGGGAGAGAGAGGGCGAGGTAACGGTTAGCTGGCGAGAGCACGCGCAACGACAGGAACGCGAAGGGTCAAAAGAATTATAGGGCTGCTCGAACCGAACCGAGAGCGCTAAAAGGTAAAGTACGAGAAACGCGGGTGCCGCACGAGAGAGAGAGAGAGAGAGAGAGACAGAGAGAGAGAGAGACTCACTCGAGAGGAAGAGGATGGAGCTTAAGTGTTGTTGCGATAGTCACGGAACGACGAGCTGGTCGACTGCATGATGGGGTGCTTTCGACGCGGGCTGCGAGTCGCCTCCTCGAGATCCTCGACGTTGGTATCATTGTGCGTGATACTCAAACGTCGGATGGCCGTGTCGGGGAACGAGATATCGGTGCGGTCCGAGGTGTTGGCGACACCAATGTTGTTACGACCGGCGTAGTCCTTCTTCTCGCTTGCGTCGGCGCCAGCGGCGAACGCGCCACCGCCACCGCTCGACGAGCCACCGGTCTCACGGTCGCCGCGGCGGAAGACGCGCAGCACCAGGAGGAACAGGAAGACCACCAGGCCGCACAGGAAGATTCCGACCGCGATCGGTGCAATGACCCACGCGGGCGCATCGCCCGAGATGTAGCCATCGTCGTCGTCGTGGTGCGACTGCGGCGGCGGTATCAGGGCGTCGCCGAACTCGGCCGTCTTGCCGACGAGACCGATGCCCTCGTAATCGCGCTGAAAGTTCTGCGTGAACGGCGTATGCGGGAAGATACCGGCGCGCGCACGGTCCGACAGACGGCCGACGAGGAACAAGAGCGCGATCGGGCTCTCGGGGTTGAAGACCGGGTCGCCGTACATGGACTGCAGCAGAGCACCGACCGATTGCGACGATTGGCGGCAGCGGTTAGCGGCGTCGATCGGGCACGTGTTGCTGACCGAGTTGACGTCGACCGCGACACTGCGCGCCTTACGCTGTTGTTGTTGCTGCTGCTGCTGGGGCGAGGAGGCATCGGTGGAGATCTTGGGCGCCGCGGCGGTCACCAGAACACCGTCGGAGCTCGCGACCACCTGCTGACCGTCGCTATACGTCGTGCGCACGAGCACAAAGTACGTCTCGCCGACTGTCAAGTGGAGGTTCGAGGCCGAGACTGATTTGCTACGGTGAGCGTTGGTCCAGTCCATCACATCGGGTACCTTACGGAACTGCCCGCATGAGCCAGGAACTACACGGCGTTGTTGTCGCAACGGAAACAAACCAATCAGCATCCAACTTAGAGAGAGAGAGAGAGAGAGAGAGAGAGAGAATAACGGCGTGGTGAGACCGAAACCTACCTGGGAGATAGGCCGACAAGGCGCTTGATACAACGGCCCATTCGTAGTTCAACGCATCACTATCGAAGCCGAACCAGTGGGCGGCGATCGTCGAGGTGGCGGTCTGCGTGTTGAGGTCGAATTGGCCCTCGCCGAGGCCGTCGTATACGATTCCGCACGAGTGGGCGGCGTGGACCGCCGGTGCGCAAGAGAGCGTCACCGCGACGGCGCACAGGGCGAGCGTGAATGAGAACACCAACGAGCAACGCTTCATGCTTGGTGATAGCGAACTTGGGTGACAACGGGTAGTGGCGCTCTGTGTTGGTGGATGACAACGAATCGAGAGAGAGGCCAGGAGCGAGAGACGACAACGAGGAGAAGCACGAGTTAGTTGGTGGTCAGAGCACGAGGATATCGGTACACGCTAGGCGGTACACTCTAACTGAACCCCGCGCACTCACACTCACGCGCTCTCTCTGCGAAACGTAGACGCGATCTCGCTCGCTCACTCGCCACTCGATAGCAACGACCACCGACGATCGACCAGCAGCGTCCCCTTCGTCGTCGTCCTCGTCCTCCTCCTCCTCCTCGACCCAACGGAACTCAAGCCGTTGCTAGTACGCAGGCGCCCAGAGCTCAGAACCAACGGAGCAGCGGGTGGGTGACGTACGTGGTGGTGGCGGCGGTAGCTCCTCCTCCAACAGCAACGACGAGCGCGGTCCGAATGAAGGCGGCACACGCCAACAGTCGCCACACGCAGGGACCTTCAAGACCAACCCTCGGCGGCTCTCTCGGCTCTCACGCGAGTCCCTCGGTAGAGAGAGGCGAGTCGCGTTCGATGGATGGATGGGCGGGGCTTCGGTAGCGCGCGCTTGGTCAGACGACGACGACCACGGCGAGCAGCAACAGCAGCGCAGCTCGACGATCGACGAGACCCGACGACGACGACGAAGCTCGAGCGAGCGAGAGGCTCACACACAGCACACCACACACGCCCGAACGAACGCACAGAAGCAGCCCCGAGGACACGAGGCGGCGTCAGCGACGGAGGAGAGCGAGGTACAGAGAGCCGGTGCGCGGACGAGAGGGAGAGCGAGAGAGTGAGAGCGCGAGCGAGCGAGACCTGCTCCACCACCGAGACGCTCCTCACGCACAGAGAGCAGCTGCCGCAGAGGAGGGAGGGCACAGCACAGAGAGGCGCCTCTCCTCTGCCTCAGAGGCCTTACCGTCGCGATAGTAGAGAAAACGCTCGGCTCGCGGGAGGCCTTAAGAAACCGGGGTATGAAGAATAGATTGAGGGCGCCCCCGAGCTCTCCATTGCATTTATGATGATTTTCCCGCTTCCTTGTTTATTCAGCGGACACACTCTATTCACACAGACAAACGCCCATTCGCTCTCTCTGTTGCTATTCACACACTCTGCTGCAGAGCACCTCCGGCTGGCGCCTATCGGCGGCGAGGAATGATACACTCATCGTCGTCTTCGTCGGTGGCGTCGGCATCGTCGAGCTCGGTCGAGATGGTCACGACCTCGAGCGCTGGCTGCCAGAGCTC
>Ga0209935_1004321_pt1 | contig 13274 bp, 14 predicted proteins | sample ThiBio_1000_plan_2_FD_183958 | JGI IMG/M metagenome (GOLD analysis project Ga0209935, IMG submission 183958) | Wastewater bioreactor microbial communities from Cape Town, South Africa - Thiocy_cont_1000_plan (SPAdes) | ecosystem: Engineered > Bioreactor > Thiocyanate-remediating >... | reverse complement strand
TGCCCAAATCCTTCCTGACGAGCGCACCTCCAGCGCCTTGCGCTTCCTTCATGACGCCTTGGCCTACTTCGCTTCCTTGGGCATCAGCGCCCAGCGCATCATGACGGACAACGGATCGGCCTACCGATGGAGGCGAGAAAACCAGCAGGTTCGCCATCATGATACCAGCCAAGGGAGCGGCCTAAAAACCCCGCGACGAAGGAACCGGCGATTCCGAGGAGGATGGTGATGATCCACCCGCCCGGGTCACGACCGGGCATCAAAAGTTTCGCGATCGCTCCAACGAGGAGTCCGATGATGATTGCTGAGAGTATTCCCATGCCGGGGAATCGCAGGTCTCCCCTTTCCCGGCCCTGCCCTTAGGGCTGCGTCAGTGCTCACCCTTGGCCGGATATTCGCGGAAAACCAGAGACTCCGAGTTCAAACAATACCGGAGATTCGTCGGCTTGGGGCCATCCTCAAAGACATGTCCCAGATGGCCGCCACACCGGGCGCAGCGGATTTCCGTACGCACCATGCCGTAGCTGGCATCCCGCAATTCCAGGATGTTCTCCTTGGCGAAGGGCTGGTAAAAGCTCGGCCAGCCGGTGCCGGAGTGAAACTTCGAGTCCGAGCTGAAAAGCGGCAGATCGCAGCCTGCGCAGAAATAAATCCCCTTCTTTTTGTTATCCAGCAGGAGGCCGCAAAAGCGGGCTTCCGTGCCCTGGGCACGAAGGATCTTGAACCGCTGCTCCCCCAACTGCTTGAGCCACTCTTCATCCGTTTTTTTCACTGTCGGCACGGATTTCGGAGGCAAAGGCTGGCCGTTTTCATCAGCGAGAGAAACGGTGACCTGGTCGGGAAGAGAGTCGGAAATGCTGGAAGACATGGCAGAAAAAAGTGGAGTCAGGCTCAGGATTATCGCCGTGAAGGCCTTGGTCATACGAGAAGGTGCATCATTTTTGCTTGAGAGCAACCGCCCATCCATCCATTTACCACCCGATGCTTTGGATCTTGCTACTCAGCACCATAGTGGGTGCATACCTGCTGGGGTCGATACCCAGCGGCTTTCTTGTAGGCCGCGCCCGAGGAGTCGACCTCCGCAAGGAGGGTAGTGGCAACATCGGCGCGACCAATGCGCTGCGGGTGCTCGGAAAGAAGTGGGGGTATCTCGTTTTTGCCGCCGATGCCTTGAAAGGCTTCGTGGCCACCGCGGGAACTGTCGCCATCGTCGAGCCCATCGCTCCGGGCTATGCCATTCCCATGGGTGTGGTCGCGGCGGCTTTTTGCGTGGCGGGGCATAATTTCCCGGTGTGGCTGGGATTTGAGGGCGGCAAAGGCATCGCCACCTCTGCCGGTGTGATGCTCGGGTTGTTCCCGATCATGGTTTTCATTAGCGGACTGGCAGTGTGGCTGGTCCTCTTTTTTGTCACCCGATACGTCTCGGTTGCCTCCATCGGAGCGGCCATCACCCTCCCCACGGCATCCGCCGTACTGACTTTGATGGGGCATTGCGACTGGCTGCGCGTCTCGGTCGCCGGGGTGCTGTGCCTCATGGCGCTCTGGCGCCACCGACCGAATATCCAAAGACTTTTGGCCGGAACGGAGAAAAAGTTCGAAAAGAAGCGCCCCAGCCCTCAAACCTGACGAGGTTCATGATGTACAAAAAGATTTCCATCATTGGAGCAGGTGGCTGGGGCACGGCTCTCGCCCTCCTGCTCGCGGAAAACCGCACTGCGGTTCGCCTCTGGGCGCACAACCCCGAGGTCACCAAGGAGCTGGTTTCCCAGCGAACCAATGAGGACTATCTCCCGGGCGTTCGGCTCCCCCCCAACGTCTACGCCACGGGCAATCTGGCCGACACGCTGGATGCCGACCTGATGCTGCTCGTGCCGCCCTCCAAGGCCCTCCGCGAGGTCTGCGGCAAACTCGCGGCTCTCGGAGTCTCGAAAGATACCGTCATCGTCTCGTGCACGAAGGGACTGGAACACGACACCGGCAAGCTGATGAGTGAGATCATCGAGGAGATTCTCCCCGAAAATCCCGTCGCCGTGCTGTCCGGGCCGAATCATGCCGAGGAGGTCGCCCAGCGCATTCCGGCGGCAGGCGTACTGGGATCAAAGACGTCCGACCTGCTCGAGCCGCTCCAGCGTGTTTTTTCGCTTCCGACATTTCGCGCCTACACCAGCGATGACGTGATGGGCATCCAGCTCGGTGGCGCTTTGAAGAACATCTTCGCCATCGGTGCGGGAGTCTCGGATGGCTTCAACATGGGCGACAACGCCAAGGCGGGTCTCGTCACTCGCGCCCTCGCCGAAATGATGCGCCTCGGCATCGCCATGGGCGGACGCCGTGAAACATTCTTCGGCCTCAGCGGAGTCGGCGATCTCATGGTCACCTGCTTCAGCCGCCACAGCCGCAATCGCAAGGTCGGCGAACGGCTTGGCCGGGGAGAAGCCCCTGCCCAGATCCAGGAATCCATGCAGATGGTGGCCGAGGGAATACCGACCGCTCTAAGCGCGTGGCAGGTCGCCCAGAAGATGGGCATCGAGGCTCCGATTACGTACGAAATCTACTCGGTCCTGTACGAGAACAAGCCGCCGCACGAGGCGATGTGGCAGCTCCTGGGACGGCCGCCCAAGCCGGAGTCCGACCGGGACCACCGGGGATAAGGCAGGCTAGCTGCCGGCGACAAAATTGCGCCAGGAGCCGAGATGCGTGATCTCTTGAGCCCCGGCAACCGCGTATTCCTCGCAGAGGAAACCCTTCACAAAAACTCCTGAAGCGAGCTTCACATTGCCGATCACCAGGGGCGAGGGAACGGCGGCCACGAAGCGACCGAAACTGGTGAAACCTAGATTCCAGATTTCAATCTCGATCGATCCGCCATTCTGCGGTGAGCGAACGAGTCCCGGCTTCGGCGGGGTGGTTCCCGGGAGAGCATAGAATCGATATTCCGGGGCCGTGACAGTCTGTTCGGCAAACTGGGCTCCCAGCTCCAGCAGCTGGTGATTGAGTGGCAAACCTCGCAAATGGGCTCCCACTACACCGAGCCGTACCGTTTCAGAGTCGTGCATAATATTTAATTTACTTATAATCGCGGGATCGCAACTTGGCGAGCGCAGCTGGAAAAAGATTTCGACTTGTTCCCGCCCCGCCGTCCCGTAAGCTGAAGCTTCGCAGGCGGGTCCGCCTGTCTCGACCCCACATGCAGCGCTCTCTCCGCACCAACGTTGTCCTCTGGTTCCTTTTCGTGGTACTCGCGGTTGCGGGGGCTGGCCTGGTGGGATTCAAGCGCCTGTCCAACTACATCCGCCACGAGGCCGAGGAGCAGATGGTGGCCAAGATGGATCATGTCGACGACGTACTCGACGCGATCAACCGCATCTATCTCGAGCTCGTGCATTCCTCGATGCGGTTGCTCAAGATGGTTTCCGCCGAGATGGGGCCAGCCCATTGGGTGGAGGGTCCGAAGGGACGCCAGCTCGCCTTTGGCGACCATCTCGTGGGCTCCGATTCGTCGATGGTGGACAGGGTGCGCGCCATCATGGGCGGTACGGCGACGATCTTTGAAAAACGCGGCGACGAGTTTGTACGCGTCACCACAAACATTCTTCACAAGAACGGCACCCGCGCCACGGGCACCGTGCTCGATCCCTCCGGCCCGGTGATGGACGCCATCCGCAAGGGGCAAAGCTTTTTCGGCGTCACGGAGATCCTCGGCAAACCCTACATTACCGGGTACGAGCCGATACGCTCGGAAAACGGCGAGATCATCGGCATCTACTATGTCGGCTACGCTCTGGAGACACTCTCGACGATTCGCGATGCGCTGGAGACCCGGGGCGTGCTGGAAAACGGCTTCTTCGCCCTTCTCGATCACGATGACGAGGTGGTCTTTCACACGCAAAACTCCGCCGGGGAAAATGTCTCCGTGCTCGCCCGGCGCGTGGCCAGACACGAGCCGCTCTCCTCGAAGTGGCATGTGCGCATCGCCACCTTTCAACCTTGGGATTACGACGTGGTGGCGGCGATGTACCTGCCGGATGTCTCGGCTCGCACGATCGCGATCATCTGGCAGGTCTACGGGCTCGCCAGCGCGATCATTCTCGGCGTGCTCATCGTTTCCTTCTGGCTCGCCTCGCGGCTCTCCGACGCGCTCACCCAGACGGAGGCAAGCCGGCAGGAGGCTCTGCAGGCCCGCGATGCGGCGGAGTCCGCCAACCGGACCAAGAGCACCTTCCTCGCCAATATGAGCCACGAGCTGCGCACCCCGATGAATGCCATCATCGGCTACAGCGACATGCTGATCGAGGAGGCCGAGGACATGTCCCTCAAGGAATTCACCCCCGACCTTCAGAAAATCCGCGGCGCGGGCAAGCACCTGCTCGCCCTGATCAATGACATCCTCGATCTCTCCAAGATCGAGGCGGGAAAAATGACCCTGTATCTCGAAGACTTCGCCGTGTCCGGAATGGTGAAGGATGTCGTCTCCACCATCCAGCCCCTCGTCGAAAAGAACGGCAACGCCCTCGATCTCGACGTCGCCAGCGATTGCGGCGTCATTCACACCGACCTGACCAAGGTGCGCCAGACGCTCTTCAACCTCCTCAGCAATGCGGCGAAGTTCACCGAGAACGGCCGCATCTCCCTCCGCGTCCGCCGGACTCCCGGCCCCGAGGAACGCATCGTTTTTTCCGTGACCGACACCGGCATCGGCATGACTCCCGAGCAGCTCGGCAATCTGTTCCAGGCCTTTACCCAGGCCGATGCTTCGACCACGCGCAAGTATGGCGGCACGGGCCTCGGCCTGGTGATCAGCCGCAAATTTTGCACCATGCTCGGCGGCGACATCCGGGTCGCGAGCGAGGTGGGCAAGGGCACCGAATTCATCGTCGACCTGCCGGTGGTGGCGCCGAGCATCCCTCAGGAGTTTACCTCGAAGGGAACGAACGCTGCCCCGGCGACCGCAGCCCGGCAGCAGACCGTGCTCGTCGTCGACGACGACCAGGACTCCGCGGAGATTCTGAAGCGGACGCTTGAGAAATCCGGTTATTCGGTGGTCATCGCCCACGGCGGTGCGGAGGCGCTGGACATCGTGCGCAAACACCGCCCGATCGCCATCACCCTCGATGTGATGATGCCGGGGATGGATGGATGGTCGGTCCTCAGCAAACTGAAATCCGATCCGGCCACGAGCGCGATTCCGGTCATCATGGTCACGATGCTGCAGGATCGGAATCTCGGTTTCAGCCTGGGCGCATCCGAGTTCCTGACCAAGCCGGTAAGCCAGGAGCAGTTGCGCAATGTCCTGCTCAAACTCGGCGGACGCCCGCAGGATTACACTCTCGTCGTGGAGGACGAAGAGAGCAATCGGATGTTGATCAGAAGAATCCTCGAGAAAGAAAAGATCCGCTACCAGGAAGCCGCCAACGGGAGGGACGCTCTCGACCTGATCGCCAACGAAAGGCCCGCGCTGATTTTGCTCGATCTGATGATGCCGGTGATGGATGGCTTCGAGTTTCTCGACATTCTCCGAAAGAATCCGGCGTACGCATCCATCCCCGTCGTTGTGATTACCGCCAAGGACCTGACCCCGGAAGAGCGAGCCCAACTGGCCGGGCGGGTGAATTCCATTTTGCAGAAAGGCGCCGTTGATCGCGAGAAACTCCTCAAGGACATCACCGCGATGCTGGATGCGTCACGCAAAGACTAGTATCACTCCAAGACGTACTTATGGCCAAGATTCTCCTCGTGGAAGACAACGAACTCAACCGCGACATGCTTTCGCGCCGCCTGACCCGCCGGGGATATGACGTGGTCATAGCGGTCGATGGAGAGGAAGGCATCGCCCACGCCTCCGGCTCCTCCCCCGACGTGATCCTCATGGACATGAGCCTGCCAAAGATCGATGGCTGGGAAGCCACCCGGCAAATCAAGGCGGCTGAGGCGACGTCCGGCATTCCCGTCATCGCGCTGACCGCGCATGCCATGGCGGGCGACCGGGAGCAGGCGCTGGCCGCAGGCTGCGACGACTACGATACCAAGCCGATCGAGCTCGACCGGCTGCTTGCCAAGATCGAGGCTCAACTCGCCCGCCTCGGCAAGACCGCCCCGGCAAAATAACATGCCGACTTTCGACAAGGCCTCGCTGTCGCAGCTCCGGCACGACCTGCGCACCCCGATCAATCACATCATCGGCTACGGCGAGCTGCTCCGCGAAGACCTCGCCGACCAAGGGATCACGGAACTGGGCGACCTTCAGCGCATCGAGGATGCCGCGCGCCGGCTGCTCGGGATGATCAACGAGTCGCTGAGCGACGAAGCGCCCTCACCCAAAGCTGTCGCTCTCCCCGCCCCCGCTCCGGAGGAGTCGATACCGAGCGGAACGCACGTCCCTGCCGCCCTGACCGGTAACCTCCTCGTCGTCGATGACAATGCGGAGAACAGCCATCTGCTGGCGAGGACCCTGGAGCGCCAGGGGCATCGCACGATGGAGGTGCAAAACGGACTGGAAGCCCTCGCCGTGCTGGCGGAGAAACCCGTCGACCTCGTGCTGCTCGATGTCCTCATGCCCGAGCTGGACGGCTACGAGACGCTCAACCGGATCAAGGCCGACGCGAAACTGCGTCACATCCCCGTCATCATGATCTCGGCTCTGGACGAACTCCAAAGCGTCGTCCGCTGCATCGAGGCGGGGGCGGAAGACTACCTGCCGAAGCCTTTCGATCCCACCCTGCTGCGCGCCCGCGTCGGAGCCAGCCTCGACAAGAAGCGTTTCCGCGACCAGGAACAGGCCTACCTCAAGCAGATCGACGAAACGCGCCAACGGCTGCAAAGCGAGCTTCAGGAAGCGGCGCGGTATGTTTCCAGCATCCTCCCGGAGCCGACCGACACTCCGTTCCGTATCCGCTGGTCCTACAATCCCTCCATGGAGCTGGGAGGAGATTCCTTCGGCTACCACTGGATCGACGACGACCACTTTGCCATTTATCTGCTCGACGTCTGCGGCCACGGCGTCGGCGCCGCCTTGCTGTCGGTGGCGGCCATTAACGTCATGCGCACCATGTCGCTCCAGAATGTTGACTTTCGCGAACCCGCCGAGGTTCTCCGGGGCCTGAACGACACCTTCCCGATGGAGAAGCACAACAACATGTACTTCACCATCTGGTACGGGGTGTATCAAAGGAGCTCCTCCCGGTTGCGTCATGTTTCAGGCTGCCATCCTCCCGCTGTCCTTTTCACTCCCGGGGAGAAAGAGCCACGCCTGCTGCGTGCGCCCGGGATGCTGATCGGAGCAATGCCGGGAGCAAAATTTCACAGCGAGGATACGCTGTTACCCCCGGGCTCCCGTCTCTGTGTCTTCTGCGACGGGGCCTATGAGATTCGCCGGGATAAGGAGGAGATGCTGGATTTTGAGGAGGAGTTCCTGCCCTTCCTGAACTCTCACCGCGCCAGTGAAAAGCTCCCGGACGAGCTGCTGGAGTGGATCCGCAGCTTTAGCCGCCAGGAGGCTTTGGACGATGACTACTCCTTCCTCGCCATCGACTTTCCCGCCTAGGCGGACTGCGACGAATCCGGGCGGAAATCCTCCACGTAGACCACACCGATCAGTGCCCACTGGATCGTGGTCCGGTCGAAAAGATGCCTCATGTCGACGAAGTCTCCATCGGTGACGATGCGCTGGATTTCCCGCTCCAGGCTCCACGGTTTTTCTCCCAGCGGAAAGGGCCGGAAGCAGACGCCGTGGTTGTGGAGTTTTAGTCCCGTGGAATCGGCATTGCCGGGATTGATATAGAAAGCCGAGTTGAGGTACTTGGGATCAAACACGGAAAGATCGGCCGACAGGTCGACCCCGATTCCGCAGATCAAGGCGGAGACATCGCGCAACCGCGGCGTCTTGTCGTACTCGAACCACTTGTCGTAATTCTCCGAGTCCGTGATGAGCTTCCCGTTTTCGGGAGCATTTGCTGCGATCGGTGATCTCACCACTCCGCAGCCGTAGAGTTCCCCCACCTCCGCTCGCATGGCGAGACCCAGGGCGCCGCGGAAATCCGGCCGACGCTCCCGCGCCAAAGCCATAAGGGATTCGTAGACCTCACCCAGAGTCGCCCCTTTTTCCGAGGCCGCCTCAAACTCCACGTATTCGTTAAACTCTCCCGCCAGTGAGACATTGAATCCGGTGCGGATAAGCACACTGTCACTATCCTGCCGGGGAACGAGGAAATCCGGGGTATCGTTGCCATCCGTCGGCAGCCAGACCATGGTGCCGCCGATCGTGATCATTTCGCCGAGCAGGGGCAGGACATCCTCATCGCTGGGTCCGAGCGCGCCCAGGCCGATCGAGTATTCCTTGGAGGAGAACTTTTTACCGGCCATGAGAGCCGGGGTGATCCGCGAGGCCAAGACATTGCCAATGTCGCCCAGCACTTCGATCGAACCCATCTGTTCCGCTCCATGCTGAAAAACAAACCGGCCCGACGGACGAGTGAAGGCAGAACTTCTCTCCCCGAGTTCCAGGAAAGCCCGGGAAACCGTTTCCTCAATCGTAAAAAATTGGTCGAGTCCGGAAACCTTCAGCACGTCGCGGCAATAGGGCTGCACCTCGGCCAGGACGAGCTTGCCGCCTTGGGACTGGAGATTCTTTTGCAGCGCGACAAAAAGCCGTATGCCCGCACTGCTCAGATACGGAACACCACCCAGGTCGATAACCACGGCAGATTTGTGATCGATCGCTTGAAACGCAGGCTCGGCCAGGTCTGCACCGTGGGCATCGAGACGCCCGACAAGACGCAGCAGAGAAACAGAACCTACCTTTTCCGTGGAGATAGCGAGGTCAGACACGCGGGCACGATGGATGCCTGCGCGCCGGGTGTCAATCGCCCTGGCTAGAGCTTTTCGTACACGCCCTTGTCCCGCTTTTCATACACGGCAAAACCGGCCTTTTTGGCATCCGAGACAGACAGCGGCTTGGAAATCGCCGGGGTATTGACCGAGGAAATGACCTTCTTTACCGGGCCGCGGCAAACGGGACACTGGGTCAGGGCCGGACGGGTTACCGGGCGACGAAGCTCGAAGCCCTTGCGGCAAACCGGACAACCGCCCTCAGCGGCCACGTATTCGTAGATCGGCATACGGATACCATTGCATATCCCACCGGGAGATGCAGGCAAAATGAAAACGCCACCCGGCCAGTGCCTGGTGGCGTCTCAAAAGGAAGATGTCGTTGATTACCAGCTCGACTTGGTCACTCCGGGGATCATGCCGGAAGAGGCCAGTTCGCGGAAGGTGATGCGGGAGATTTTGAAGCGGCGCATGTAAGCGCGGCGACGACCGCTCACCAGGCAGCGATTGACCAGACGGGTCGGGCTGGCATCACGCGGCAGCTGGGAAAGCGAGGCGTAATCGCCCTTCGCCTTGAGCTCTGCTCGGAGCTCGGCGTACTTCTCAACTGTCTTGCGCTTGCGGCTGTCGCGCTCATGCCATGATTTCTTTGCCATAAGGGTGAACGCCCAAAGTATCGAAATACGCAAACTTGGCAAGACCTTTTCGCAGGTCTTTATCCAACGCCCTTATACAGCCGGTTGTTGTTGGGTGAGGCAATGGAAGGCTCCCAACCCCCATATGAGCTCCCGGCAGTCGATCGGAACGATCTCGCGGGTGGGGAAAACCTCCTTCAGCACGGAGGCCGCCCAGGCGTCGTTGGTATCGTGGTAAACCGGGAGGAGGACCTTGGTGTTGGCGATGTAGAAGTTCGCATAGCTCGCGGGCAGGCGCTGGCCCTCCCGGGCGATACGGGCCGGCATGGGGAGCTTGAGGACATTGAGCGGACGGCCGTCCTTGAGGCTCATGGACTGCAGGAGCTCAAGATTCACGCGGAGCGGCTGGAAGTTGGGATCGTCCTCATCCTCCTCCACGACGGTCACCACGGTATCCTCGGAGACAAAGCGGGTGATGTCGTCGACATGACCATCCGTGTCGTCGCCCTCGATGCCGTCACCGAGCCAGAGCACCTGGGAAACACCGAGGCACTCGCGGAGTTTGGTTTCGATCTCGCTGCGGTTGAGATGAGAGTTGCGGTTGGGATTCAGCAGGCAGGATTCCGTGGTGAGCACGGTTCCTTTGCCATTCACATCGACCGAGCCGCCCTCGAGGATGAAGTCCTCGTATTCAAAAACCGGCACGCCCAGCTTGTTTCCCATATGGGTCGCGGCCTCGTCGTCCTCTTCAAAAGGCGAGAGCTTGTAGCCCCAGGCATTGAAGCCGAAGTTGATCGCGGCCAGCCGGGGTGCGTCTTTTTTTACGACGAAGATCGGACCATGATCGCGGCACCATGGCTCGTTCGTCGCGATGTGAAAAAACTCCAGTCGCTCCGGTGGCGCGCCCTTGAGCAGCCCGCGCACCTGTTTTTCCTGCTCCGCGTCTTTGACATTGATGCGAACGATCTCGGAGTGCGCGAGAGCCTCGGCCATCTTGACGAAGGCGGGAATGACCTTGGCGTAAGCGCCGGGAAAACTATTGCCTTCAGGGTGCGGCCAGGAAATCCAGGTGGCTTCGTGCGGCTGCCATTCGGCGGGCATGGCGTATCCCTGTTTGGCGGGGGTACTCGTGGACATGCCTAGAATGTACCTCTGGTTCACCAAATGAAAACAAGCCGTTTTTTGTAACATCGAAAAGCCCTGCAACTGGGCTGGAAATTTGCCGTGGCGTGGGTATCCTGATCGTTTCTCCCGATGCCAAACGTCTACATCAAAACCTACGGCTGCCAGATGAACGAGCGCGACTCCGACCACGTCGCCCGCTCCCTCGTCGCCCGGGGCTACCAGATGGTGGACGATGAGCAAGACGCCGATGTGATCCTGCTGAACACGTGCAGCGTCCGGGACATGGCCGAGCAAAAGGCCATCGGCAAGATGGGCATGTTGCAACGGTTGCGCGAGAAACGCCCCCATCTGGTCTTTGGCTACCTCGGATGCATGGCGCAAAGCCGAGGCGAGGAACTCCTGAAAACCTCGCCCAATGTGGACCTCGTCGCGGGAACGCAGAAATTTCACCGCGTGGCCGATTATGTGGACGAGCTGATCCGCCGCAAGATGGAGGCACGCATGGACAACGAGCGCCTGGCCATCGTGGATGTCGAGGAGGAGGCCGGGTCGCAATCCCATATCCGCGAGCATCTCGATGCCGCCCAGCAGGCCACCGCGTTTGTCTCGATCATGCAGGGGTGCAACATGCACTGCGCGTTTTGCATCGTGCCGCAGACCCGCGGAGCGGAGCGCGGCAGGACCATCGAGGACATCGTGGCCGAGGTGCGCGGCCTCGCCGCCCAGGGCGTGCGGGAAGTCACCCTGCTCGGCCAGATTGTGAATCTTTACGGTCGGCACGAATTTGAAAAACGCGACGGCATCAGCCCGTTCGTGCAACTGATCGAGGCGGTTTGTGCCGTGGAGGAAATCGCCCGCGTGCGCTTCACCTCCCCTCACCCGATCGGATTCCGCGAGGATCTGATCAACGCCTTCAACCGCCTGCCCAAGCTGGTCGAGCATGTCCACCTGCCCTTGCAGAGCGGCTCGGATCGCATCCTGAAAGCGATGCGCCGGGGATACACCGCCGAGAAGTACCTGAAACTCGTCGAGCGTCTGCGCGAGGCCCGTCCCGGCATCGCGATCACCACGGATATCATCGTCGGATTTCCCGGAGAGACCGAGGAGGACTACCAGCAGACACGGCAACTCGCGGAAACCGTCGGGTTCGACCATGGGTTCATCTTCCGATATTCACCTCGCCGCGACACCCCGGCGGCGACGATGGGCGACCAGCTTCCGGAGGAAGTCAAGGAAGCCCGCAATCAAGACCTGCTCTCCGTCATTAACAAGTCCTCCCGGGAAAAGCTGGAGGCTCATGTCGGCCAGCGCGTCGAGATCCTCTGCGAAGGCCCGAGCAAGACGAACGCGGAACGCCTGACCGGTCGCACCCGCACAAACAAGGTGGTCGTCTTCGAGGGCGCTCCCCGGCACATCGGCCAGGTCTTCGACGTGCAGATCGTCTCCGCCTCGACCTCCACCCTGTATGGCGATCCCGCCCTGCTGTAAGGTCCGGGCCCGGGAATTCGATCTGAAGCGGACGCTGGAAAGCGGTCAGGTCTTTCATGCCATGCCGGTCGGAAACGGCTGGCAGGTCCTGGCCGATCGGACGCCATTTTACATCGAGCAGGATGGCGACTGGCTACTCATTGAAGAAGGTCGGGAAGAGTTGGTGGCGAGGTACTTTTCCTTCGATCATCCGCTGGAGATCATCTACGAGGAGTTTCCCAAAGACCCCTTCAGCACGGCGGCGCTACACTCATGCCGCGGGCTGCGCATCATTCGCCAGCCGCGCTGGGAATGCGTCGGCACCTTTATCACCTCCCCCATGAAACAGGTGAGTCATATCCGGCAGATCTCCCTCACCCTGCGAGAACGATACGGAAAAAAGGTCCCCGGGGCCCGGATCAACGCGTATCCGACACCCGACGCCCTCGCCGCATTGAAGGAGGAGGATTTGCGAGACTGCAAACTGGGGTTCCGCGCCAAGGGACTGCTCGGCGCCGCCCGGGCGGTGGAGGAAGGCCGCCTCGACCTTGACGCCATCGCCTCACTGCCCACCCCGGAGGCAAGAAAAGCCCTTTGCACTCTGCCCGGTGTGGGCCGCAAGGTGGCCAACTGCATCCTGCTCTTTGCCTACGAACGCCTCGATGCCGTGCCGGTCGATGTCTGGATCGGGCGCATCCTCCTCGCCATGCGAAAGCGCAAGGGGTCAAACCTCACCCTGGAGAAGTATTCCGCCCGGAAATTCGGCATCTACGCCGGATATGTGCAGCAATATCTTTTCCACCACGCCCGAATCACCAAGACTCTGCCCGCAGCATGAAGTGGTTGTACGGAGATGATACGCCGGAAAGGCGCAAGGTCGCGATTGCCCTCGCGATCTCCATCCTCCTGCACCTGTTGCTCATCCTCGTCATCGCGGCCGTGATCATGTATCGGCCCGTCCCTCCGCCCGAGGATCAAACGGTCGAGCTGACCATCGTCGAGCCGCCCCCTCCGACCCCGCCGCCTCAGGTCACAAAACCCATTTTCGTGGATAGCACGGATTCCCAACCGGCGGAAACTCCGCCCAAGAATTCGCCCTTTGAGTCGGATCGGGATACCAAGGGAGCCTCGGAGCAGACCAGTTCCGTGCAGGCCCCCATCCCCACTCAGGACGGCGAAGAATCTCCCGGCATGGAACTACGCAACCGCGAGTACACAGACAGC
>Ga0209935_1004320_pt1 | contig 13274 bp, 14 predicted proteins | sample ThiBio_1000_plan_2_FD_183958 | JGI IMG/M metagenome (GOLD analysis project Ga0209935, IMG submission 183958) | Wastewater bioreactor microbial communities from Cape Town, South Africa - Thiocy_cont_1000_plan (SPAdes) | ecosystem: Engineered > Bioreactor > Thiocyanate-remediating >... | reverse complement strand
GATCGTAATTACGTCACACTAAGTATACTCGCTAGAGACATCTATCGGTACGATGAATGTGGCGTAACTGTGCACATCTACGCCACAATTTTTGCATTACGCGTAATTACGCTAAAATGTTAAAAAAGAGACGGCATGGGTATGATTGCCTGTGTCGGCAACATAGAATGTCTTCGGAGTAGTTATATCAACAAATAATCCATGAGGATATATGAATTGATCAGCTGCTGATCCATAGCTTCCGCAAACAATGATACTTGTAAACTGAGATTCCCATCGGACTATTCGATTATTATAAGTATCAGCTATCCAAATGAACGACGTATTTGATTCGACAAACATTCCATCAGGAGAATTCAGTTGATAAGCTGCATTGCCTATGCCATTACCACCAGCAACGAGTATTCCGTTTTTAGCACCTGGTATCCATTTATTCACCTTACTCTCTTGAGCATACAGCACATAAATATTACCACTACGATCCATATGAATAGCAGATGCTACAATCAATGAAAAAATCAAAATAAATTCAAACTAGACAGTATATTAAATTTATCCGTAGTGTACGGAAAGGGCGTACCATCCATACTAATATTGAATATCGTTGTTCCAATGATCGAACCAGACGTAAAACGTTTCACACTAAAGGCTCCTGTTTCAAGTACATACATGGTATTATTCTCATCAACTGTTATATCAACAGGACTATTGAGCGATAGTGGAAAATTGGCGTCGTAACCTGTTACTAAACCGGCGATTGTCATTGAATCTGTTGACCAAGTAGTCATCGAACAACTAGTATTCGAAATAGGCGCTAATATAAAAACAGACAAAAGGTGATTTCTAGTAGACAAAGATTTTTTACTGGTTGTGATTGTGACTTGTTGAGTTGTTGATGCTACAGATATTACATGTATACAGACTAGTACCGGTCAAAATTAGCAAAACATAAATACTTACGACAAGTAATGGAAAATTTTTTCAACAAAGGAGAAACAAGGACAAAAAGTGTTCCATTTAAATCGAAATTGATGTTTAACAGACGTTGTACTGGAATTATAAATGTATTTTCAGACATAAGATCATTAGCAATAACTACTCCAACGCTTGAACCAACCGTCCATCGCATGATACGATTATTACCGGCATCAGCAATAAACATGTCTCGATTGCTGTCGACAATCAGTGTTCTTGGATACCACAGTTGACTAGCACTATTTCCATAGTAATTAGTTATTCCAGCTGCTGTTATTCCGGTTGACTCGCCTGGTAGCCACATTTGTATCCGATGATTATTTGTATCTGCGACATACAGTGTATTTGAAGCGTTAATATCAACAAATAATCCTTGTGGAAAATTCAATTGATTATTATCGGACCCATAGCCACCGCAAACGACTTCACTTCTTGTCGGTGAAGTCCATTTAATTATCCGATCATTCGACGTTTCAGCAATCCAAATAACCATCGTCGTAAAATCAATGAACATTGCTTGCGACCATTGTATTCTATTATTGCTATTATTGGTTCCACTATCGCCAGTTACAATTATACCATCTGAAGCACCTGGGCTCCATTTTTTGACATAATTATTGTCACCTTCTAGGATATAGACATTACCGTCGGGATCAACTTTTAGAGCAGTCACTAGACAAAAAAGACATGATTTCTATACAAAGAATATTAAACTTACGCCCATAATCAAAAAAAATCGGCCAAGGAGCGTTCTGCGATCGAATCATTATATCCACCGTTGAATTTGAAAAATATCGTATCACATGATAATTACTCGAGTCCAGGAGATAGATGGTGTCGTTATTATCAATGTATAGATCAGTGAGCAAAATATCTGACGAATAACCTTTATTTCTTAGGATCGATGAAATATCAAATATTGTGCCATTTGTTTGCCACATGCCTGTCTGACATATGGATAAGCTTGAACATTTATGCGTTTGAACAAATAATAATATTAAGATTAGTTCTTCAATGGCACAAATCGATTGCATCTTTCGACATTAAAGTATTATTTTGAAATAGTTCTATAGATAGATACTGCACACAATCATACTCCAAATATTAATTGAAAAAGAAAAGTAAAACATGAGTGCAGTTAGTCAGTTCATTTTTATATAGTCCAAAGTCATGAATTAATGATTGTTTTTTTTAGATGAGGAAATTAAAATACTTGATGAAATATTCGATTATTTTTTAAGCATTCGACAAACATTTATTATATTGTGTGTAATCAAGAAGAAAAACATGATTATTCAGTAAATGCAAATAATATGAAGTTCTTCTATATGGCAGAGTGAAGCAATAACAGATGTTTAATCCAGGGTGGTCAAACCTCCTTTACATATCTTCTGTAACTCGCAAGTAAAGGATCGATTCAGCCACTCTGGTTTAATCGTAGCATACAATAAGCTTTGAGTTTGTTCAATATTTGATTCGAACATCAGTTACATGTATTTAACAAGATATCTGGACTGTTTTTGGCCGGATCAACAACAACGAAATCTAATTTACCATCGTTGTTGAAATCACCTGCATCAATTATTGATTCGGTTGGATAATCCTCCAGTGGAAACGTTGTCTGATTAAGAAATGTTCCACGACCTGTGCCCAGAAAGAGTCCGACATTGTAATTGTTCGAATCAGCGAAGGCAACATCCGGATATCCATCATTGTTAAAATCATGTACAATGACTGAATTCGGACGACTAGAAGGTCCAGTGGAAAGTAATTGCTCCTCTTGAAAAGTTCCATCTCCGTTTCCGAGCAGTACACCTAGAGAATGCGTTCCTCTATTGGCGATAATAATATCGAGCTGTTTATCGCAATTAAAATCACCGATAGAGATCGAGCGACAGTCACTAATTATTCCAACTGAAAATTGGATATAATTATCGAAAGTTCCATTGCCAAGACCAAATCCTAAGTTTAGATTGCTAACAATTTGATTGACTAGAGCTAGATCTGTGATATTATCATTGTTAAAATCACCGGCAACAATCGACCTGATTTGACTATATTGTTGACCGAAAAATGTTGTTTGTTGGTTAAAAGTTTGATTGCCATCGTTAAGAAGTATACTGGGGTACGTTTGGTACTCACCAGCAATGGCAATATCGAGATAATGATCATGATTGAAATCGTCGATAGCAATTGAATATGCACCAAGTCTTGGTCCTGCTGCGAATGCCATTGGCTCTTGGAAAGTGCCATCACCATTGCCAAAAAGTATACTTATACCGTCGACGACTGAATTAGTAACAACAAGATCCAAATAATTATCACCGTTGAAATCATTAATGACTAATGTGTTAGGTCTATTGTTACTTCCAGTGGAATATTCTATTTGTCCTTGAAAAGTTCCATCACCATTGCCGAGCTGTATTCCGACATTGCTATTCTGCCACATTGTCACAGCCAGATCTAATCGGCCATCTCGATCGAAATCACCAGTCACAACTGATGTCAACGAATCAGTAAAAGAATTACTTGAGGAATTTATTCTTTGAAATGTTAATTGACACGATTCTAATCACAAACATTGAATAATTATCAAAATGCTATTCGATGTGTCATACCTGTAGAATTTATAATTATGTCAGTTAATATGGTAGTTGTAGTTGTAGTTGTCGTTGTCGTTGTTGAAAATAGGATGTTATCTGCTTGTGTATTGTGTTGATTTTCTTGTTTGTTAAGATAAATCAATGGCCCGATAAGAACTATAATCACAAGTATGATTTTTAGTAGATTCAAAAAGAGAAAACGTTCCAATGCCAAACGAAAACCAGTATTCGTTTGTGTAGAATGAGAATGAATATGAATCAATCGATTCTTTCGATATTGATAGATTCTATCGAAGAAATAAACGATCTTCGGGCATAACCATTTCAAAATAAAATTGAGAGCACTGAGAAGACTCAATAGAAGTGTGATTGTATACAATGAATCAATACGTTGAATATAAGTATATGAACATAATTTGGGTGCACAGAGATCAAAATAGATTGAATAATTAGTGGTTACCGGCCATGTTTCAATGAAAAGCTCTTTGACAAGATCGGTGATTGTTGTATTTGATAGAAAACGAGTAGAATTTGTCGAAATCAACACGGGAGCATCAGTTAGATTGAAGATACTGTTCGAACTAATTTGTTGTTGAATTAGAGTGACACATGAGGCATTATAGAAGCATTCAAGAGTTGAAGCAAAGAATGATTCAGTTGGTGTACATCCTATCTTCAAACCTGGAATGGAAATCGTCTTCGATGAATTCTCTTTGTCAATAAAGATTGCATCGCTTGTGCAATTGGCATTGAGCGCACATGAACATTGATTGTCATAGATGACTCCTTCAGTGTATGCCAAATAATTGGAAATATTATCTACGGAATAGTATATTAGGTTAGGCAAACGTTAGATTTCAATATCTTTTGTGAAACGAAATAACATACCGTAGATTGGAGGAGCATAGTAATTGAAATTGCTTCCATATGTTGATATGATCTTATTTCCATGATTCACAGTTCGAAGTAAGGAAAAAAGACGAATAAGAATTGTGGGAGCATCGGATTTCCTTTGTGAAATTAAAGAATCAATATTATCTCGGAAAATCGTGGGTGATTGAAGTCGAGTTGTGATCAATGCTGATGAGAGAAATTCAGATATCGAATCAGTTACGGATCGTTTTGACAAATGACATAATCCGGTTAAAAATTGCAAATGAGCTGAGAGAAAACGACGATAATCTCGAAGATCATAAGTAGACAGATCAGGAACAAGATCACTCGTCAGATTTTCGCGCCATTGATCCGAAGCAAATGGACTGGAGCAAACCTATTACAGAGTAAAACAACAATCTCGATCACAAACGTTTAAAAATACTCTTCTATTTGTTACCTGGTGAAAGATGGGTTCAATAGTGACATATTGATCATAGATCGATGAGATAAATGAACAAGAACATTGAAGTGTATCATCATGATCATGCAATAGTCGATTGTAGGCATTCATTGATGGTTTATCGATAGTTTTTGTCACAATATCAGGCGAAATGACCATACGAAGAGTGAGAACAATCAATCCAAGAAGAAGAAGAACAATATAGAGTTTCGTAGCTATTCGACCAAGATATTTTCCTCTCATTTGATCAACTTGATTTCCAAAATTTCGTAGAGGAAATAGATTGAGAGCAACTAATTTTCCGTAGAGAAACATGATGGCTCGCATAAACATCATTGTCATTCGTTTGAGTAATTTTGGTCGATCTACAGAAAATTATATTATACCAAATAAGTATATTTTATAATAGATTTAGTTTGTCATTACCCTGCTGTTGTTGTTGTTCATTGACTTTTGGTTGAAATAATTTCCAAATAATTTTAACTACTAACGGTGTAATCAAACGTAGTACAGAACTAAGACCACTGATGATTGAGATTAACATGATTACTATTTGACCGAAGTTCTTGGCGTGTTGTGTGCGAGAATATGTGCATGAACTAGGTGCACAACTATTGTAGTATTGGCCAAATGAATAAGATAAATTCCATTCTTCAATCATCATTTGTTCAGTTATACTTTCAAGAGAAGTATTCGGAGGAAAACGACTTGATGGTCGTACATCTGAGAGTAGTGGCTTAACTTCAACCAAGGGAATATTTGTATTAAGCGGATCGTAAAGTTGATGAATGGCAAAGTACAAAACTGAGAGACAACAATTTGAATAGAAACATTCGAGTGTGGAGAGAAAAAACGTATCGATCGTAAAGCATCCTTGTGTCATACCCGGCATAAAATATGGAATAGTACGTGCAGTACAATTGACTTGTGTTGTTGCCCATGTGGGAAAGATGATTGGTTGTTGACATTGAGAACTAGTTGCACATATGCAGTCAATCGCTGATGTATAAATATCTCTTAAACCGGTGAAACGAAATGATAACTAAATGAGACAGAGAATAAAGTTGAGGGTGCGGTTCGAAAAAATAACAGTTTACCTGAGGTATTTGGGGATTAATACTAGCATTTGTTGGTAAAGAAGCTCGTATATTAGCCAGACCAGATGACGCTGAAAAAGGCTGATCGATTTGCTTCAAAAGTCGTACGGTATCAATGAAAAGATTGAAATTGATGAGTAATGTTTGGGTGAATTGTTTGATAGTCGCATTTATTTGAGCATTGAAATTCGGTTCAGTCAATAGATTTAAATTGACAAAAGAACGTGACGATAAACGACGAATAGCATCGTCAATTGTATTTCGACTTAACTCACATAGCTGAGCCAACAGTCGAAAATGTTGACTGTCAATCGGAAGCCAATTGGATTCCATAGTAAACATCATTACTTGAATCCATCCATTGCTAATGAAACCACTCGAACATACTTGATGGAATCTCGGAGAAAAAGAAACCAATTTCGAATAAGAAATAAATACATTCGAGCAAGGACAGATGATACTATTTGAATACAAATCTTCCAAGTGTTTATATCTATCGAATGAAACATTCTCTTCTCGAACTGATATGATTTGAATAGTTAATGAATTGAACAATACGAGAATGATCATAGCACCTGAAATGAAACGAAAAGTGAAATATTCCGCGAACGACTTTCACACTGTTTATATTTTTATACTGATGAACAAGATAAGATAAATTCGTGTAGTCATACGCTGTTGTTTCAAACCGTTGGCTGTTCGATCTGTAGCAGACTTGAATAGATTTAACTGTTGTATCCATCGGGCAAATCTTTTGCGATACGTCATACGATTCACTAGAAAAGAAAATTTCTTATACTCGAGTTATTGAAATAGTTTGTTTTTCGTTACAATTGATATTTCTTGCAGGAGGTCGTTTACATCGAAAATAAATATTAACCAGAAGAATTGCAATGAAACGAAGTATAATGATGAGACTACCGTAAAGACTAAGCAAGAGAGTCAAAGAATAGATAAGATTTGCTTTGTCTTTTTTGGTATATGTGCAGAATGTTGGATTGCATTCAGTAAAATATTTGAAGTAATCAATCTCAGGAGACCATTCTTCAATAAATAGATACTCAGAGAAGAGATCTCCCACAGAAATATTCTGTCGTTTTGAAGTCGCAAGACTAGTGATCGAACTCGAGTTCCACTGAAGAAAATAATCCTTCAGAACTTGTAGACAACTGATATTGTACAAGCATTCAAGGTTACTAGACAACAGACTACTGAGTGGCGTGCAACCTCCATAAAATCCGTCGACCATTGCAGACGATTGCGGTATAATATCAGCATAACTTAAATGATATTCTGGCCAGCTGTAATGAACCTGTACATTATCACTAAATAATGCTGAGTAAAAACCAGCTGGAGCAACCGCATCGATGAAGTTGCAACTACTAAATGAAGTTATCTCTGTCGTGGTATTTCTCTCGTAGTATGATGTGACCGCCATAAAGATCGATATTGGATTTGTTCCGATATCGTAGTAAATGTAGGCAATTGTATTGAGAGCCGAAATCAGAAAGTTGGATTGTGTTGTAATTCGAAGAAAGTCAAGAAGAGAAGATATTTGAAGAGGTGTACTACTGTAAACAAGCTGAGCACTTGCATTTATCTGCGATTGAACTTCATCCTCGGAAAAAAGTTGTACTGACACAAATAGATCATTATCGAATTTGTTTTGAGCTTGGGTAACTGTCTCATTGGCAAGCGAACAAAGGGCTGCAAGTAGTTCGAACTAATAGTAAAAAACAAATACAATCTGACTGATAAATGAGGAAAGCAAATCACCTGAGACATAGCCGTTGTCCGAAAATCCATGATTAAGAATCCACTTGCATTTGATAGATATAGAGATTCTATCCATTGTCGAGTGACGAATATACTTGAACAGACAGGATGAAAAGCAATTACACTTGAAACAAATCGATTTATTTTAATCGAGGTTGTCGTGCACGGACATGAGAGTGATTCGGCATATTCTTGACGAAGTTGATTGAAAACAGACGGTGTTAAATCTGACACTATGATGGTTCTAGTTTGTGATTTCGCAAAAGCAACGAAGAAGAGAACATAAAACGAGACTATAAAATGAAAAGAAAAACAATCAATATATGAAATGTTTTTCTTTTTTTTTTGACTTACTAGTCAGAAGAGGAATGTACAGGGGGTCCCAAAATTATAGGACACCCCCCTGCTTTTGAGTTCAAGATCATTTTTTACTTTCAAAACATGATGTTATTGGCTTCTTGTTTGCATGCATGTGTACATATATTCATGCAGTATTTACACTTATCATTTATTATTTTATCCTTAACAATACAGATGATAAATAAGGCAAAAAGGAAAAAATTGCCGTCCCAAAATTATAGGACACCTTTATCATTTTTGAATTCAATCATTCTTTCATACGCTAGCAACAATGTTACGCATCTATTCTTCTTATGTATATATAGAGGTAAGCATCTAGTAGAATTAGCTGGCCATGACAACAATTTAATTCGTTTGTTCTTCATATAGGTTAGTGTTTTCTTCGATGTGTGAATCTTTGCATTGTCTTGCTGCAAAATTGCTCCTGTTCGATCACTAACTGGAAATCGGTTAAAAGCAGACGAAAGATTCGAATCGAGCAATTCGATATATTTTGATGAATCAATGCTTCCTTGGTAAAAAACTAGATTTCCAACACCATGATTAGTTAAACAGCCCCACATGCCAAGACCTCCACCTTTATGTGTACGCGGTTGAGATTTTTCAAGACGATGTTGATCGTATCGATATCGTCTAATGTAAATTTTATTGTGTCTATTGATCAATTCGAAGCTGGATTCGTCACTGAAAATCACTTTGGACCAGTCATCAATAGACCAATCAAGATGACCTGTACACCAACTCACTCGATCCTTTCGTTGAGCTGATGTCAGTTTCGGTTTTTTCGGTAGAGTATAACTTGTCATTCCAAATTCATTTAACACTCTACTAATGGTGCTACGTCCGACACTTATGCCGAGATTCGTTTGAGCAAAACGTACTAAATCATTAAGTGATAATGTATCATAACGCAACTGCTCCAATTTGATTGCACGTTTGTCCCTTAGAGTAAGTTTTGGTGGCCGACCGGCACCTGGTCTCGTCGAAACAATTCCTTCTTTTGTGTATTTTTGAATAGTTTGGATAACACAATTTCTTGATACATTACATAGCTTTGCAATTTTCGATTTTGAAAACTTCAGCTCGAATAAAGTGACAATTTTTTTTTCAAATCGAGATTGACCGACTTACGACCCATCGTCGAAAAACGTAAACAATGAATAATAAAAGTTCTATTTACGACTATTTAACATATATGGACTTTTGTCTATCCTTACAAGTATATCCACTAATCATATTGAACATTCAAAAGGTGGCGTTTATGGGCAAAGTATTAGAAAAAAATTCACTTTATTCTCATCATGTGCATTTTGTGTTTACTTCGAATCTCTCAGACAAAGAAAATTTTCAGAGACATATGGAATAATAGAAAGGATACTAGATGCTTACCTCTATATATACATAAGAAGAATAGATGCGTAACATTGTTGCTAGCGTATGAAAGAATGATTGAATTCAAAAATGATAAAGGTGTCCTATAATTTTGGGACGGCAATTTTTTCCTTTTTGCCTTATTTATCATCTGTATTGTTAAGGATAAAATAATAAATGATAAGTGTAAATACTGCATGAATATATGTACACATGCATGCAAACAAGAAGCCAATAACATCATGTTTTGAAAGTAAAAAATGATCTTGAACTCAAAAGCAGGGGGGTGTCCTATAATTTTGGGACCCCCTGTATAAGCGAGTGGCATATCGTTGTTTTCTGATAATGATAGCTTGATCAGTTATTTCATTATTTTCATCTTCGTAATTATCTTCCTCAGAAATGAAAACATTGTAATCACGTATATATTCCACAGACGAACGAAGAATATTCATCAGAGTATTCGTTTAAACTTTCTTTTTTTTTCTATTTTATAGTATGTTGTTTAGTACAACAACTGTGAAGTAGGCAATTAAAAGAGAGAAAAAAAATGTTTTTTTTTTGTTTCAATTTGTATATTCAGTGAAATGAAAAATAAATTTCATAAAATTTTTTTTAATGAAAGTTTCTTCATGCGAATCTATTGTTTTAAGTTATTCAGTGTAAGATATGACGAAATTACATAGTTTGGACTCGAAGAACCTTTTTGTGTGCTCAAAATTTTTCTATTTTTTCTTCTCTCTGGTATATCAGAGAAACATATATGGGTCGATCCATGGAGACCCATCCACTTTTTGGAAAGAGTTTTTTTTTTGATTTTTTTTTGGCTCAATATGCCGAAGAGGTCTAGAAAACACTTTTGGTGAAAAAAAATTACGGACCTTCTTACCAAAAATTGCGAGATCTAGGTCGTTCTTTAGGAACGTGTTTGGTATAGCACGAAACATGCAGAAAATATCGGGAAAAAGCGGAAATATTTCTAAAAAAAATATTTCTAGGTAATTTTTTGCGCTGAATGCGATAAAAATATTTTCTAAAGACAAAATTCTTTTAAAAAAATAGGTCCATTATATTGGAGATATCGTTTTTTGAGTCATTTTCTCAATAAACAGCAGTTAGAATACACTACAGTAACGGAATTATCATTTGATACTGGGAATTTCACCTTTTACGATCAGCATCGAAGAGTCTGAAACAGAGTACACTTTGAAAGTGTAATTTACGGCTACTGGACATGGAAAATCAGCAGGTGATGGAATTGGCGCTGTATTGAAGTCCACTACCAGACGTGCTACGCTCTCTACCGCAGAAGATTTTTATGAATTCTGCCGAAACCAACAACTTGAAACGGCAAAGAAAGTCAATCGAGATAGTCCTGCCGTTCATGTGTTCTTTCTTGGCGCAGACGAAATCGAGATAACTAAAGCCAACATTCTCGACTTCAGAATTGAAGAACTCAAAAAACTACCTAAGAAAAATATTTCATTCATTCTCCATAACCATATCTATCTAGGCAAAATACAGGGGATTCGAAGTCTACATGAATTTCAACCAACTGATGACACAACGATTCAATGCCGTTTGACATCTGCGTCAACACACATCAAAACATACTCATTTAAATAAAACCTGTTTCATACTTTTTCAATCTAACCGGTTTTGGAATAGATTCTGTTGGTAAAAGCCAGCATTCAAACACCGTTACACTTTTTTACTTATCTCGTGAGAGAAATTTGTTTAACCTCTGTTTCATCGCTTACTATCGAAATCCATTTTTATAATCAACTTAATTAGCTGCCTAAAAGTTGCTCTCTATAATTAAGAACGTTCAAATCTATTTCCAAAGGACGAAATTCCCAGTATCAAATGATAATTCCGTTACTGTAGTGTATTCTAACTGCTGTTTATTGAGAAAATGACTCAAAAAACGATATCTCCAATATAATGGACCTATTTTTTTAAAAGAATTTTGTCTTTAGAAAATATTTTTATCGCATTCAGCGCAAAAAATTACCTAGAAATATTTTTTTTAGAAATATTTCCGCTTTTTCCCGATATTTTCTGCATGTTTCGTGCTATACCAAACACGTTCCTAAAGAACGACCTAGATCTCGCAATTTTTGGTAAGAAGGTCCGTAATTTTTTTTCACCAAAAGTGTTTTCTAGACCTCTTCGGCATATTGAGCCAAAAAAAAATCAAAAAAAAAACTCTTTCCAAAAAGTGGATGGGTCTCCATGGATCGACCCATAAATAAATCCGTAACAAATAAATAAATCCCGGTATTCCCTCGTGATTTTAGTTGAATTATTGTATACTTTCTTATTGACTCAGCTAATATTGCATCATATTGTTGATAAAAGTGAAGCTGATAAATAATCAGGAAAAAGAATTAAAATAAGTAGAAAATATCGAAAATCAGCTCCTGAAATCAGGAGATTTTCAGCCAGGAGAAAAATCTCAAAACCAGGAGAGTCCTGGCTAATTCAGGAGATCTGGCATCCCTGGGTTTAGCACACATTGAAGAGGACAGCACGTGCAAAACGTTTTCGGTCTCAAAATCAAGTTTCTAGAAGTTTCCCTAGATAAGACGTATGTCATTCGATAGCAAATTAAATTTAGAATTTTTTGATACCTCAATTGTAGCATGAAAGTTGTCCGGAAAAAATTTCAAGCAAAGTGCATAAATGACATCACAATCTGATAATAAAGTATGAGTAATATAGCGCTTGCCGTTATACCAATAATACGTTGTCATTTTCTAGCTCTAATTATCAAGTAAGTGATGCTTCTCACCATCAAAAGTCCATTTTAATCTGAAAGATTTATTATATAGGTTAAATAATTGTCATGTAACTATATATTAATATCATGAATATAAATGAAAGAATAAAAGTTTTTCGTGTCCTTTGATTGCAAATGATGAATCAATTTATTTTTGTTTCACTTCAAGGTTTACATCGTCCAATAAAACGTGGATATAAACACACATCACGAATGTGATATCGGTTGGTTAACCAGGTCATAAAACGATCAAGGCCAAGACCATAACCACCATGAGGAAATGTTCCATATTTACGCTATAGAATGAAAAATTAGATGAGATTACTCACAAACTACTCATATATGTTGTGATAGAGACTTGATATGCTCGGAAAAAAATTCACCTATTTCCTATTCTCTTCCATTCTTATAATGGAGGTGCGTGTACTGTAAGTTGAATTTACCAGATATTTTTGCATCAGTAGATAGCCCTCACCGCCAAACTAACAAGGTTAAAATATTAGCGGCTGTTGACTTGTTTAAAGGGAGATATTCGAATTTTAAGGTCTTTCTAGCGTATATCATGTGTCCACAGTTGAAAATTTTAGAAAACTTTTTTAAAGTTTTTTCATGATGATTGAATAGAGCTCGTCGAGTTGCATAAGAAAACGTATGTTTCAAATTTTGAAAACATGTTTTACAAAAAAAGTCCAAGATACCATTATTTTCGAATATAAGGGAAATACCTAAAATAGACCGAAAATTCAGACTTTCGTAAAACACGTTTTCTTATGCAACTCGACGAGCTCTATTCAATCATCATGAAAAAACTTAAAAAAAGTTTTCTAAAATTTTCAACTGTGGACACGATTTACTGCACAAACGTCGAAAAGAAAAATGTCGAAAGGAAAAACGTCGAAAAAAAAACGTCGAAAGCAAAATGTCGAAAGGAGAAATGTCGAAAGAAAAAATGTCGAAAAAGAAAAACGTCGAAA
>Ga0209935_1004319_pt1 | contig 13277 bp, 17 predicted proteins | sample ThiBio_1000_plan_2_FD_183958 | JGI IMG/M metagenome (GOLD analysis project Ga0209935, IMG submission 183958) | Wastewater bioreactor microbial communities from Cape Town, South Africa - Thiocy_cont_1000_plan (SPAdes) | ecosystem: Engineered > Bioreactor > Thiocyanate-remediating >... | reverse complement strand
CTCGGTGGCGCTGCGCTCGTCGTCGTCGTCGCTGCTCGCGTGCTGCACGGCGGCCGCGACTGCCGCATTGTTCGTTGCACTATCGGCCATCACTCAAGAGACAGACAAATACAAGCACAAACACAGATCAACGCCAGCGAGCTGAGATCCAGGATCGCGAATGGACACGGGATAGAGAGAGTCGATGTGGAGAGCGATGGAGCGATGGAGCGACGACGCGAGCGGCAGCGAGCAGCCAAGCAACTGCTGCCGCCTCCTTCCTCTGAGGCTCCTCGTGCGCCGGCTGACACAGCGGTCAAAGGATAGGAGCGGCGCTCTGGAAGAGACGATTGACCTGCGAGGATCACTCCATGGATAGGGCGATGGATAGGGCGAGAGGGATCGAGGGAGGGAGATCGATGGCCCGGGGTCGATAGTCCTCGGTCTCTGGGGCAAGGTCGAGGTCGCGGTCGCAACGGTCGCGAATCCAGAGCATCCAGAGTATCCCGAGGCTCAGCAGGTGCAGAGCCTGTCGCTTCTTGGCGAGTCTCCACACGAGTCTCCGAGACCCCCCGCTCGTCGAATGCCACGGGCCCAAACCCTCCCCAACGCCGTCGAGAAGCAGCCTTACATCACACACGATCCGGCTCGGGTCGGGTGTGCCGGTGGCCTCAGAACGAGAGCAACGAGATCGCCAGTCGTCCATTGCCCGCAGCAGCAGCGCAGCATGTCGCTCACCATGATCAAGCAGCTCGCTCTCGTGCTCTCGGTTGTATCGTTGTTGGTGTGTTTGGTCGCGGCCGAGACCGTCGATCGGCAGCTGGAAGCCGACAAGGCCGATCTCGCTCGCCTGGGCGAGATCTACAAGGCCTTCGAGGCCTACGCCAGCCGCGAGCTCCGCGAGCAGCCGTCGGATCCCGACCAGACCCGCAACAGTACGTGCGCGCGAACCCACTCTCTATGCACATATATCTCCCCCTTACTCACGGCCTTGTTCTGGTGTGTGCGTAGTCTCGCAGATCATCCAAGCCCACGGGTACCACGATCACTCGAATCTCTCTCACGATCTCTCGAATCGCGATCGATCGATCGATAGATACTCACACCAAACACTCGGGCCACGGTCTCGCTCACTGATTGAACCATAGCTATCCGTGCAACAACTACAACGTCGTCACGACCGACGGCTATGTGTTGTCGCTGCAGAACATCCCGTACGGCCGTCTGGGCCCGAGCTCCGAGCCTCGCTATCCGGTGTTGCTCCAGCACGGCCTCCTCGACTCGGCCGCAGTACGTGCGCTGGCCACTGATGATCCGTGTGCCGCTCGCTCATTGCTTCACTCACTCGCTATTGATTGGATTGATTCGATACGAATGATGCTACTTGTTGGACTGGTATAAAGACGGTACGTATCAACAGATCCAGAGAGAGCGAGCGAGCATCTCTATGAGTCAGATTGAGGGAGCCTCGCTGATCCGTCGCGATCGTGAATCGTGTGGCTCGCGAACCACAGTGGGCGATGAACCAGCCGTACCAGAGCCTGGCGTACATCCTCGCCGATCAGGGATTCGACGTGTGGCTCGCGAACGATCGCGGCAACCGCTACTGTCAGAGCAACGTCTACTTCAGCAACTCGACCGATCAGTTCTGGCAGTTCTCCTACGATGAGTTCGCCCTGTACGACCAATCTCCATCCATATGATGGCGCTGATGGCGCTACTGCTGGTGCTGCTGCTGTCGTTGTGCTCGGTACAATCTCAAGGAGCTGACGTCAGGGTCTGTTGCGCTCTCGTTGTGATGGTAGGATCGACACTCCGGCTCGCATCAACTTCATCCTCAACACGACTCGCAGCAAGTCGCTGTCGTACATTGGCCACAGCGAGGGCACGACGCAGGCCTTTGCATTGTTCTCGACCAACACTACGCTGTGGAAGAGTGTCGACCTCTTCATCGCCCTGGCGCCCGTGACCTACGTCAACGCCACGACCTTGGTCAACAAGATCCTCGCCGACATTCCGCCCGAGGTCTATCACTTGCTGTTCGGCAAGCAAGGATTCCTGCTCCCGTACGACCATGGCGCACGGCGCATATACGCTCACGTTCATTCGTCTCGCCACCGCCGACCTGAATGTGTCCTGCTGCTTTGGCGTTCGTTGTGCTTGTTGCTGCTTGCAGATGGAACCCGCCGCAAAACGAGCTGCCTGGCTTTGCGCAGCAGCACGCCTTGGCCGTCATCGAGGCCGTGTGTCTCATCGCCGGCTGCGAGAGCATCTTCAACTACAACACCACGCGCATGCCGACCATCACGAGCCAGTTCCCGAGCGGCACCTCGGTTCAGAACCTTCTCCACTGGCAGCAGATGCTCCGTCAGCAGGTGTTCCAAATGTTCAGCTACGGCAAGTGGGGCAATCTCCAGGTACGTCGGCTGCTCTCTCTCTCAATGCACCAACAAGCAGCCGACTCACCAACTCGACCGCACTGTCGCCATAGCACTACGACTCGGCCTACCCGCCGCAGTACAACCTCACCAACGTCAAGGTGCCGACCGCCATCATCTATGGTGGCCGTGACAAGGTACATCATCGATCGCGCAACTCCTTCTCGTCGTGAGACTCACCGCACTGCTTGCTTGCTTGCTTGCTTGGGTAGCTCGCGGTGCCCGACGACGTTCTTCGTACGATCGCGAGCATCCCGACGCCGGTCTTCGTGCAGGAGATCCCCGAGTACGGCCATGCGGACTTTGTGTGGGGCCTCGATGCCAAGGACAAGCTCTATCCGCTCGTGACGTCGTTGTTGATCAAGTACATGAAGTAGGGCAGCGCTACCGCTACTGCTACTCGTCGTCGTCGCCGTCGGCACAGATAATACACATGCACCCGCGGCGTAGAGCGCTGCATTCGCGCTCATTCGCGTGGCTCTCGTTCTCGAAGATAGAACGTGTGGCGTATCTTGAAGGTTGCGTTGATGTCGGATCTCGAGAGCACGTGTATCGCCGACACGATCATCGAGCCGCCAGTCCAGTTGCGCGAGATCTCGGCTGCCTCCTCGCGAGTGCACTGTCCCACGGTGAGATGCGGCGAGAACGGCTCGTCGCTCACCTCTCCCGAATCATCCATGCGCTTGGCGCACTGAGGGAAGATGGCCGATAGCGCGGCGTGGACGTCGAGCAGGGCATTCGGAGGCTGCCATCGCGTTCGACCACGACAACGACGGTCAGACGCACCATGTGAGGCACAACCAGCAAGCACAACGTACGTCGCATACTGGCCGCAGATGCGTGTATAGATTGGTAGCTGCTGCGGCCTTGCGAGAGGCCTTCTTGTCGCGCTTGTCGGCCGTCTTGGGCTCGCTGACGGCGATGTCGGGCAAGCGCATCTCGAACGCTTCGATCTCGTCGAGTGCCTCTTGAACCTCGCCCATGCGCATCTCGAGCTCGGCATCATGCACGAACGGCCTGCTCGAGCAGCGGTGGATCTCGAGGTGAGCTGGCGTCAATCACATTGATGTGTGGCACGGCGCGTTCGACACGCACCACATGAGGTTGATGTGCGGAGGCCATCGCCCGTAGCCCTTCTGATGCCGCGCTCGAATGGCCTCGACACGCTCGTACAGGTCGCAATCGTCATCGACCGTCAACACGACCGCCAAGGCCGAGTTCGCATTGACCCTTGCTCCAGCACCGACCGAAGAGCTCGCCATCACCGATCGCGTTCGTGTCACGCGCCAAGCAACTGAGAACGACCACTGTTCTTGCGGGGCGAGGGTTGGATGGGATATGAGGAGAGTGATGGGAGAGGAGAGAGGAGGAGGAGAGGCACATTCCGCTTCTCTTCCTCAGATGTGCGCCACTGCTGCTCGTCAGCATCTCCACGTTAAGAACAGTAACCGCGCCAACGTGACAGCGGTCTCGGTCGTGGCTCAGATCGTCGCCTCGACTCTCGGACCATTTGTACGTCGGGTGCAGTCTCGATGGGGTGAGAGAGGGCTGATGGTGGCGCAAAACGATTGATGTGAGGGATCGAGGCAGGGTCGCGATGTGATGGTGGTCGATCAGGTCGGGTGCGCGACGGCGTCGAACGATGGCGCCACGATCATGAGGCTGCTGCCGCTCCAACACCCCGCTGCGCGATTGCTGGTGCAGCTTTCAGGCGCGCAAGATGTACGTGCTGCAAGTTGCTCTCAATCTCTCGGCGCTGTGAACGGAGAATCGAGCGGCTGACTCGGTGCAAGAGCAACATGGGCGACGGCACGTCGAGCGTCGTCGTGCTGGCGAGCGAGCTCCTGCGCCTCGGAACTCTCGACGCCTCGATCCATCAACATCCAATGCAAGTGATCGACGGCCTATTGGCAGCATCTCGAGAAGCATGTCGATATCTCGCCGAGACGGTCGCCAAACCTGCTGACGCTCTCGAGCAAGCTCAAACACAACAACCCAGCGACTCCTCGACAAGAACAGGGCACTTGAGCCACCTTCAATATGACACGCTCGTTCGAGCAGCAGCCACGGCACTTGCTTCCAAGAGCTCAACACTCGGAGATCGATCGCTGTTCGCACAACTCGCAGTCGACTCAGTGCTGCAGCTGCACCGAGCAAGCTGCACGACCACGACCACGACCACGACGCTCACGCCACAGCTTCTCTGCGATCGGATATCGTTCGTGTACGCGACCGAGGCACAGCACTTCAAAGGACGGTCATTCTTGGTTCAAGATGGAGTGGCTCTCGCAGTACCGAGTGGCTCGATCGCAATACCTCGACGCGATATCGCGAGGAGCTGTGCCACATCGCAGACTCCCGACACGCTGCTGGAGCTCACCGATGCCAAGATCTTCCTCCTCGATGGCTGCATGTACGAGGCCTCGACCTGCCAACACGTCGAGTTCATCAAGGTGCGAGTGAATCAATCGGTCGGTCGGCCACGATGACTCGATCGAACTGACGTCTCGCGCACTAGCCACAAGGTCGCATGGGTGCGTCGAAGGTGCTGCAGCAAGTCGAGCGAGATGCCCTCCGACGGCGGCTCGACGACCTTGTGCAGTGTGGCTGTTCGTGCGTCTTCACGACCGACTCGAACGTATCACCAGAGATCCAAGCACGCTTGACAGACTCCGGCATTCTGCTGGTCTGCGGCATTCAGCTCAAGGTGCGAGATACGAGATGCCGCATTGCACGAGCACAAGCTTACACAGGGAGAGGCTACGCGATGACAGCAACTCGAGCAGTTGGCTGTATGCTGTCATACAACCATCCAATATGCTACCGATCGAACAACCACCGTGGCCTTGGGCGTGGTGCCACGGCTGACCGTTCAGCCAATCTCGAGTGAGCGCGGGATGCTTGTGATGCTCGAGAACTGCCCCAACCCACAAGCAGCGTCGATTGTACTGTGCCACGGTGCATCCGACATGGTGCTACGTGAGCTTGAGCGAGTACGCAATGCCCAATGCCCCATGATGATCATTGACGCCCGATGAGATGCGGATACTCACCATGCACGACACAGTCACTGCACGATGCCCAATGTGTGGTGGCTTCGCTACTCAACACCAACATGCTCCTGGTACCCGGCGGTGGCGCCTCCGAGATGGCCATGTCGCTCCACCTCGAGCAGTACGCTCGAACGATCTCCGACCGACGCCAGGCGACCTTCCGCATGTTCGCCTCGGCACTCTTGAGCATCCCGTCAGCATTGGCATCGAATGCGGGACTGCGAGCGTGGCACGTGATCGCTAATCTCAAGCAAGCACAGACGCTGCAACAATGCTGCTGGTGCGTTGTCGTTCGCGCTCGTGAAGCTCCTGCCAGTCACTGACTCGCCGCACTCGTCGCACCTGCACGAAGGCTCGGAATCGATCTCGAGCAGGGTACCATCGAGGACATGGCTCGTCATGGCGCAGTCGAGTCGTTGCATGTGAAGCAGAGCGTATTGGCGCTCGCCACCGAGACGGCGTGTGTGTTACTGCGTATCGATGAGACCGTCTCGAGTCAAGGTCAATAACAATGCCATTCAATGTTACAGTACTATGGACAAGCTCTCTACAATGAGGTCAGGAAGCGAGCGTAGCATGCGATCAGCTCGGCTGTGATCTCGGGATGTACCACGCCAGCGTCATCGAGAATCGCTATCACGTCACAGCCATCGTTAGTCAGCACATATCTATGAATCAAACTCATACCACAATCACGCGTACCATCACCAAGTTGCTGGTCGCTCTTGACCATGTTCGAGTACGCTGCGCTCGATCGCCAAAATCCGTCGTTCTGAAGCATCGGGAACAACGGGAACAGCGCATTGGCACGACCCGCCTGAAGGTGCTGCTCGCCGTGCGTGCGAACGAGCTCGACGAACGCCTCGGTCGAGAGTGGCTGTAGCGCCTCCTTGTTCTTGAGAGTGTCGACCGCCACGGCAGACAACAGCTGTCCGAGTCGCTCGTACACAATAGCGTTGGCCACGTTCTCGATCGTAAACACGTACGGCACCATCGAGCTTCTGCGCTCGCACTCGATGCGAGATCCGAGCGTCACGATCGCTGCTGCGACATAGTCCACCGGAATCAGCTCGAGACGGCCGTTCGACGTTGGATACGCACCGAGCTCGAGGCAAGCCTTCATGAACCGGTTGACATAGTCGGTTGGGTTCGCGGCTCCGGTGCGCGAATGGCCGCTCACGGCACCGACGCGATAGATTTGCGCATGCAACGAGCAGCCGGCTGCGGCTCGTTTGACGAGCTGCTCAGCGAGGTACTTGCTCAACACGTAGCCACTGCGAGTGCTCTGCGGCGATGGAGCGTCGTCGCCATCGCCGCCGACCGACACAGTCGAAATGTAGTGGCAGTACTTGCTCGGTCGTGCAGTGCCGCCAGTGTGCAAGCAAAAGTCGAGCACGTGTGCCGTGCCAATGAAGTTGCTCTCGCGCATGGCACCAACGTAGGGAGCGACCCAGTTGACATACGCGGCATTGTGGACCACGGCATCGACGTGGTGATCGAGGTACGCGTATGCTACTTCCGAGAGTCCCAGCCGCTCAGCAAGGTCTCCGTGCACAACCAACACTCGCTCACTTGCTCGTTCGATGCCATCGGGCAACGTTGAGCCATCGTGCCGCTGCACTCCAGCCAGAATGTCGGCCATCGGTTGATAGGTCTCGAGCCGGCATTCACGAATGTACTCGCGCAATCGAGTACAAGGTCCCTCTCCACGAATGAGACAGTAGATTGTCGCGTGTGTGTCGAGCAGCAGCTGATGCAGCAGATGGATGCCAACGAAACCCGTGCTGCCTGTGAGCAGGATGCCTCGCGATTGAGTCAACAACGATGCTTCGGGCGGTGTGAGTGACGAGGCGGCTGCTGTGCGCCACTTTGAGATCCACGAGAGATCACGGCGATCGCGCTCAAACTGCGCCTCGACCTCCTCGAGCACCGCGGCACCCACCGGGACAGCGTCGACTTGCGGTACCGCACTCGCGACACTCGCAGTCGCGGGTGCTTGCTGCAGCGAGTCGCGAGGGTCACCGCTCGTGAGCGAGGCAACCACCTGCTCGAGCTGCTCGATGGATTTGACGCCAAGCACGAGATCGACCGGAATGTCGGCCTGGTACCGCTCGCGCAACGCGGCCACAATGCGCATGGCGTTCAACGACTCGATGCGCAACGAACCACCAGGAGCCGATACGGCGGCGCTACCGAGAATGCCGGCAAGCAATGCCACCAAGGGCGAGCAGCCTTGCGGTGCCGGCTCGCTCTTGGCCGCTTGGAGTTGCTCGTAGAGTGCCACGATCTCGGCAGCGAACCGCCGCTCGACTGCATGACGGCATGGCTTGCCGGTGGCAGTCAGGAGACCGTTCTCGGGCGTGAACTCGGTCTGCGACACGTGCACGGCGCACGGAATCTCGAACTGCCGCAGCGAGTGCTTGCGAGCCACCTGCTGGAGCTCGATCAAGATGGCCGAGGCGTCGGTCGACGTGCCGCTGGCGTCGTGCGGCTGATCGCTGGCACGTTGCTTGCTCATGCAGCTGCTCGGCACGACGATGGCCACGACGGCCGAGCTCGTGGGTTTGCCAGTGACGTGGATCTGACCGACGCTCGGCGCCTCGAGGTACAGCTCCTCGAGGCGCGTCGGGCTCACAAACTCGCCGCTGCCGAGCTTAAAGAAGTTCTTGATGCGATCGATCACACGCACGCGATCGGCCGAGAGCATCTCGACCACGTCGCCCGTGCGGTACCAGCCGTCGCCGTCAAAGTTGTCCTTGGTGGCGCCGTCGTCCTTAAAGTAGCCGGAGATGATGTTGCGCGAGCGCACGCACAGCTCGCCGCGCGGGTACGGTCGATCGGTCGAGAGATATCCCATCTCGGGCACGTCGCGCAGGCGATACTGTGCGCCGTGCTCGGTCGCGAGTTGTCCGTCGGTCGCGATCGAGCCGACCTCGGTGGCACCGTACGAGTCGACGACGTTGGTCTTCTTGAAGATGGTCCGCAGAAAGTCGAGCACCGCGCCGCTGGTGGCCGCGCCGCCGGTCACGAGCGTGTGCAGCCGGTTGCCGAACATGGTGCGGTACTTGGTCTCGACCACCTGGCGCACCTCGAGCCGATCGCGATAGCGCTTGGTCGTGATGCCGGCCATCTTGCGCTGCAGCTCGTCCTCGAACTGCGAGTAGAACACGGTCCACAACGACGGCACGCCGGCCATGACCGTCGGCTGCACGGCGCACAGCTCGTCGAGCAGGTAGGCCTTGTTGCGCGACATGAGGAACTCGTGCCCGCCGAAGCAGCAGTTGTTGAGGAAGTGCTGTCGCGCCGAGCCGAACGCCAGCGGCATGACCTCGAGCGACACGTAGTGCTGCGGCGTGATGGCCGCACTGCCGAGCATCATGTGGAAGTCCGACACCAACATGCTCTCGTCGATCATGGCGCCCTTGGGCAGTCCGGTCGAGCCGCTCGTGAACGACAGCAGCACCAATCGAGCGCCATCGACCGCGTTGCCATTCGAGCATGGCACTCGTCGCAACGGAGCATCGATCGTCGGTGGCCCGTACACGACTGGCACACGCAACGCCGCGAGACTCTGGCTGAGCTCGAGCTGCGACACGGTCGTGAGGTGCCCGATCGCATCTCCGACCAAGGTTCGATTGGCAGCCGAGATCTCGGCTCGCTCGAGCAGCACCAACGTCGCGATCGGGAAGCCGCCATCTCGAGCCATCGAGATGAACATTGGTGCCCGCTTGGCATCGCACGCTACGACGCGAATGTCGCACAGGCGCATCACATGCTCGACGCCCAGTCGCTCGAGCGTCTTGTGCAACGGCACGGCCACGATGCCATACAGCATGCACCCCAGCAACGCCACGAGCCAGTCGACGCTGTTCTCGCCGCAGATGGCGAGGTATCTCAACGGCAATGCCACCGACCTATCGGTGCCGCTCGTGTACGGTATCAAGGCATCCAAGCTCGACCCGAACCGCATCGCTCGCTCGAGGAGCTGGTTGTACGTCAGCGCCTCAAAGTCGCCCCAGCGACTCGCGCTGCTCGATAGCGACGCTGCGGCGTCGTCGTTGTCGTCGACCGATGCCGCCGCATGTTGCGTATCGAATCCAGCGACCATCGCGTGCTCCAAGCATGTTCGTTGCGATAGCACCGGTCGCAGTGCGAAGCGTTGGAAGATGCCGAGCAGCGTCTCGACCAGTGAGTTGCGTCGGAGCAGGTCGACGCCTGCCGCTTGCACGCACGGAGCGAACACGTGTCGGTGCTGATATCCGACGCGCTGTGGCAGCTCGGCGTCCACCAGTACTCCTCGAAAGTACTCATGCTCGAGACGCTCTGCCTCTCGAGTCGAATCATCAGAGGGAACGCTCGACTTGTCGTGCAGGTCACAGACTACATTCGAGCGAGTGCGCCCTTCGCGTCGGTAGTGCATGCAAGCGTAGCACAGATCGATGCCCGTGCACTCGAGACACTGGTATCGCAAGCCGCTGATCGGGCTGCCGCATTCATCACACCCAGCCGAATGGCGTGGCATCTTATCTGCCGCCATGTGGTGCGCCTCATGGAGGTCGCCATGATACAGCGCCTCCTCGAAGCTGTCGAGGCCGCCATGCACATGCAGCCGCTGCCCCTCGAGCTGCGCAAAGTTCGCGAGTGCCGACCATCGACCGCCCTCGGTCTCGACCTCGAGTGCGATGTCCTCGGCCGTCGCCTCCTGGTTGTTCGTGCATAGATACACGCGCTTCACTCCGAACCAGCAACACAGCAATGCTACATCGATGCGTCCGCCTCGAATCCACACAGGTCGTTCGAGGAAGCCCGTGGCTCTCACGCTCAACGATGCTGCACCATCACCGCCATTCGCTGCCTCGATCTCGTGCAACGGACGGGTATCGATCGGCTTTCGGTAGTGGAATCGAACCCAGAGCGATGGTAGCACAGCATAGTTCTCGCTAGCACCTTGACGAGAGCTGCTGTCCTGCATTGAGTGATGATTGATATGTGAGGGAAGCGAATGAATCGATGCGATCGATCGCCATTGCCATTCATTCATTCAACTATCAACAATCTGTCTTCTACTGCTTACTTGAATCACGATTGTATTTAGAAGATTCGATATTGAGAGTACAACAACGAGCGGATCTGAAAGTACTCCTTCGATAGGAAGCCCTCGACTTGTATCTCGGACGTTCCCTCCTTCTTGCGGATCGTCACGATGCCACGATTACAAACCAACACTCCTCCCGATAGCTCCACCTACAAACAATAAAGCAGAAGGAGCACACCAATACCATGACACGAGTGAGTGTTGTGCCAAGGAGGATTGGGTGGTGTCCGCGTAAACATATGCGTACCAGATAGCCAGCTTCCGTGAGTGTTCGTGAGAACTCACTCAGCACCAAGTCGCCCACGAACACCGTGTCGTGTCCCGGACGGTCGGATTCCTCTCCAGCAACCAGGTACGGCAATTGCTCAATGTCGGTCGTCGAAGCTGGAGCTGGCTTATCGAGAACCACCGCATCGGACGCCGAGGACTCGGTCTCCATTGGTGCCATGGCATCTTGCACGACGCCATCGAGGTAGGCCACCTTGTAGTCACCGACCTTGGCGAACTCGAGCGAACGCAACAAGGACTCTCCGAGTTTGATCTGCGAGCACGAGCGCGTTAGTCACTCATGAGCACGATCGATTGCGAGCTCGAGCTCCGGCTACAGCCAGTCCGCCTACCTTAAATATGTTGGTGTCTGATGTTACATCGACCTCGTCACCAATCTGTGGCGCATAGATGCCCTTGCAGTTCGCGATACTGAACCGATGATTGTCGTCAGCAAGTGCGTGTCGTCGTGTCATACTGCACTTTGCTGTTGCACGTACTTGTCGCGGCAGTGACGACGAAGGCTCTCGGCGCACTCGGCTGAGCCGTGAATGATAATCTGTACCGATGGCACGCTTCAGTACCGCCACTCGAATAGCGGGATGCGAGAGGAGCATGCAGACGTACAATCTTTCGCGGCGCAACGTTGGTGAGAATCTTCTTGATCGAGCGGCCGTCCGATCGACCGTCGAACGGGATCTCCTCGATCGCCATTCGCACCGTGATCTCTACCTCCTCGGTGATACACTTGGTCGGGATCTTCTCGGCGGCCTCGGCCTCGGGCTCGTCATCCGAGTCTCCATCCATGTCATCCGCATCAATGTGCTCGGTCTTGCTGCTTATCGGAGTGCCAGTGATCAACTCGAACTCGGCCGTCGTCAATCCAACTCCGTATTCATCCCACTACGAAGCAAGTAATCAGTGTCTCGTGTCGACACGAGAGTTGTGACAACAGACGTACCACCAACTCTTGCTTGTGGTGCGGGAACATTGGCAGTGGCACGTAGCTCGGTGCCACCAGCGTGCCGCCACCCGAGGCTCCAGCGGCTGCCAAACTGCCGCGCGGCTTCTTCTTCTTGTTGGCACTGCTGGCCGATGGCACCACCAACGTCGGCGGTGGCGGGAAGATGGCCGGCAGATCCGAGAAGAACAAGTCGTAGCTGTCTCGAAAGTACGGATTCGCAACGTCGTCGACCACGACCATCAGCGATGGAGGCGGCACAAAAGCACCCGAAGCAGAGCTCGACAACAGTCGCTCGCGGTCGGTCGACGACGAGAGGCCACCGTCTTCTCCCTTGATTCGATAGTTTGGATTGGCCGCGAGCTCAGCCATTCGCATCTCATCGAGTTCGATCTGCTGTTGCTTCTCGCGCTCTTGCTGCTGTCGATACTCCTCAAGCTCCTCTGGCGTATATTGCAAGCGCCGTTTCATCTACACGCAATCGATTGTGAGCAACCATGAACAACGACCGCCGTGCAAAGCTTGTAAAGGTCTGCAGCGTACCGTCATCTTGATGGTCGTCGGCGCCGTGCGGTGGTCCTTTTGCTTGGATTTCATTCTGAGCACTTGTGACGCAAAGCAACCCTCTCGTTGTGTGTTCGTGAATATGATACAGTTGTTCGGGTTCTGTATGTATGAGTTGGGTCGTCAGATTGCGAGTCGAGCAGAAACGACCAATCGATTGCACGTACGCCAGCCCACATTTCGAACAAGGCACGTGTGGCTCCATTCTCGAGCGACGGAGGCGACGCAAGAACAACAATCGGACCGGTACCAAGAGACTTGAGCTTCTCGAGACTTGCTTGGAGGTTTTGTGCATCGACCGACAGTGTTTGCACATGTCTAACACCAGAACAAAGGCGTGATATGAGTAGCTGCGTGGCTATACATTCGTGCCGAGCTGGATATATGATAGTGCAAGTACTTGAAGTTGAAGGGATTGATTCGGGTCTGATCAAAGCTCGTAAACACTTGATCGTTCATCCATTCGAGTTGGAATTTCGCATTCTAGAGAGAGAGAGAGAGAGAGAGAGAGAGAGAGAGAGCATGCACGAATACAACTCATTAGTAAAGGTGTCACGAGGAAGTGTGCGGCATGCGAAGCGAGCCCGGTACCTCGACGACATGGTACGCCATCGGCGAGAAGTACACGACCGAGTTCTGCAACAATGGCTCCTGGCCGCAGAACTCATCCAATACCAAGAGCAGCTCGAGCACTCGACCGGCAGAGTCGACCGGGATCAACACGTTGCCATTGAGACCGAGATGTCGCTTGATCGTATCGAGCAGCTTGCGTTCGGACTCGCGGGCGCTGTGTGCCGGCGTTTGAACGCTGAACGAGTCGGTGATCAGCACCGACGGGCGCACGAGACTCTCGAGCATCGCCGGATTCAAGACGCGCTCGCGTCGATGGTTGAAGTCGACGGCGTAGATGATCTCGTCGG
>Ga0209935_1004318_pt1 | contig 13277 bp, 20 predicted proteins | sample ThiBio_1000_plan_2_FD_183958 | JGI IMG/M metagenome (GOLD analysis project Ga0209935, IMG submission 183958) | Wastewater bioreactor microbial communities from Cape Town, South Africa - Thiocy_cont_1000_plan (SPAdes) | ecosystem: Engineered > Bioreactor > Thiocyanate-remediating >... | reverse complement strand
AAGCGGACGTCCTCAGGCATGCACTCGAGCACTCGAGGGTCCAGCGGATCGGGTAGTGCCGTCAGCTCTTGGATCGCTAGTTTGACGTCGCCTTGCTTGAAGGCGAGCATCCTGCTTCGTGTAGCGGTCGAGGGTAACGACCCGTACTTGACCGTGCTGCATCGTTCACACGCATTGCCACACTGCACATGGACACGTCGGAGGGTGATAGTTAATCTTGCGGATCCAAACAACGTGTCGTGGATCGGGCTCGCGGTCGTGACGCGCACAACGTACTGTGAAACCCAACGACCACACTTGAGGATGGAAGAATGCGGCGTCATGTATCGCGCGGTACCCGACGTTGGTAACGTGATTGTGCTGCAGCGATCAACGATCATCACAACCACCATTCAATCACATATGCTATCACTCAAGAGAACTGGGACTCTCTCCGACAGAGAGCAGGAGTAGTACGTACAGCGAGCGTCACCTGACAAAACGTCGTATTGGTAGCAAGCGCTTCCGCAATCAGTTTCGCTCCTGCATCGGTGATAGCATTGTCCTGATGGATTGAATCGATCGAGTGTCACGTACTGCAACTCGTGATAGGATTGATCGCGCTACCTATCGTTCATCCATCCGTACCCAGAGAAACAACGTATGCAACTTTGGATTACGTGCCAATGCTTGGGCGATCCATCGTGCTCCCTCATCGGTAATCTCGTTCCGCTACGATGGCAGAGACTCGTGATTCGCCATCAATAAGCAGCACACGACATGTAGAGAGAGATATCAAGCAATCATACCGAGAGATCGAGTGCCGTGATGCGCGAGCTATCGACGATTGAGTCCATGATGATTCGAACTCCACCATCTCGCAGCTTGTTGTTCTGTAGCGACAGCACAAGTTATCGCACCGTCCATCAATCGAACGCAAGTTGCTCGGTGGTTGGGAGCATTGGGAGCGTACGCTCAAGCCGATGTAAAAGACCTGCTGCAGCAGTCGCGACAACGAGACTGCTCCTTCGGGGCCGCAATTGTTATTCTATGAGCGTGCAGGCATATGAGGTGTCGGCTTATAAATACAGTGCTCGATCCAATACAGTCAGCACGATCGATGAATGGGGGCGCTTGCGTACTGCCACGTAGAGGCCTACAGCGCTTGGTATGGTGCACAAGACTTCGACGAAGGCACTGATGCCAGCAGCACCAAGGTTGCAAGCCTTACCGAGAACCACGATCCACACGACTCGATCAGTAACTCTCACGCACGCAGCTCCACGATCGGCTATCGAGTACGAGTCGGTTCGCTCACCTCTATGTAAAGGCTCTCCAACTGCGAGTTGGCGAGCGCAGCCGCGAACGCTTGCGCGCCTTGATCTCCAATGTTGTTGTCCTGTGCAACGCACGGTCGAATCCGAGGCTCATTGAGAGCGAGTATCGACGCAAGAGGCTTGCTGCAGGAGTCTGGTTCGAGCAACGTACTTGCACAACCAAGCACTTGAGCATCGTGTAGCCCGACAATGCTCGAGCGACGTCGAGAGCGGTCTCTGGCCCCAAGGTGTTGGCCTGCATTCGTCAGAGTAAGGCGATGGCAAGCCGCACGTCTCGACAAGCTACGCGGAGCATCGCCGAGTCTCGTGCCTTGAACCTGATCAGTCTGACTGCTGTCGCGTTGGGGTTCTTGAATAGAGCCTCCGCCAAGTTGCGTGCTTGTACGGCGGAGAGCTTCGGCTCCTGCGGCACAACGAGTCAGCCTCACGCATTCATTCGCGTGTAGCAACCGCGTGTTCGCGTGGGAGAGTATACCTGGATCTCGAGGTCGCCATTAGACGGTATGCGCCCGTGTCGAATGTTCTCGAGTACTTGCTCGAAGGTCGGAGTGGTATCTTCCAGGTCATCCAAAGATTCCTCAAGTAGCTGGTGCCCAGAAGGCGATGGTTCTTCAACTGGCTCATGTATGGATGGCACACGTCGAGGCGCTGGCTTACGAGCAGGTTCTGGTGGCTCACGATAAGGTTTCGCCACAGGTTGCGATGGCTTACGAGCAGGTTGCGGTGGCTCATGAACAGCTTTCGCTACAGGTTGCACAGGTTGTGGTGGCTCATGAACAGGTTGTGGTGGCTCATGAACAGGTTGTGGTGGCTCATGAGCAGGTTGTGGTGGCTCATGAACAGGTTGTGGTGGCTCATGAACAGGTTGTGGTGGCTCATGAACAGGTTGCACAGGTTGCGGTGGCTCGTTATCGTGTTGGTTTGGTTCATGATCATGTGGCAAGGAGCTTGTGCCAGCACCCATGATGATCGATCAACGCCGAGCGACGCAGCCAAGCCAAGCCAAGCCAAGCAAGCAAGCAACAAACTAACGGATGAATGTGCGAGTCGTCGATGTCTTGGTCAACAATCGCCGGCGCCGATCCGCGAACGACATTCCGCGACCGTTCGATCTTCCGACCCAACTCCCTCTCGCTCTCTCTCTCTTCATTTGCTTGCTGCCTTGCTCGTTGGAACCCCTCCACCCTCCAGCATCCAGCCACGCTAATCTCTCATGGCTGCAAGTGGTCAACATGTTGGTCGTGACACGATCCAAGTCTTGGAGGCTGTCGCCGGTACATGGTGCGGTGCTGCCGATCAGATCATCGAGCTCATTCGCGCCAACGTGTCGTCGATCCACGATGTGCTATCGATCGACGCGCACAACGACAACCCCGACGCCGACGCCGTCTTCCATGCCATGATTCGACGACGCCACTCGTCGGTAGCCGGCAGCGGTGACAATGATATCGCCCTGCGTGGCCTGACATACTTCTCGCAGAACAACAAGCGCCCGTACGCCGAGCAGTGGAGCTTCCTCGCGGGCTTGAGCAAGCTCGTGCTCGCCAACGACGGCCGCATCATCAGCATCACGTCGTCGTGCAACTCATCGAGCCACCACGTGAGCTTCTTGTTCTATACGTTGCCGTTCGATGACGAGTCGCCGTCGCCGTCGTCGCCGCCGCCGTCGTTCAGTGGCTCGCTGCGCGTCATGACGTTCAACATCTGGTGCGGCGGAGGCAAGTCGCTCTTCGACACGGCCGAGGTCATTCGCTCGGCGCAGCCCGACATTGTCGGCCTCCAGGAATCGAGCAACTCGATCACCAAGCTGCTGGCACGCGTGTTGGGCATGTACTGCGACGAGGAGCAGTGGGTGCTGTCGCGCTATCCGCTGTCGCGCGGCTCCGCGTCTTCCAGCGAGGTCTTGGTCGATCTCGGCTCGTCGATCTTTAGCGTCTACAACGTGCACACGACCGCGTATCCCTATCCGCCGTACAAGCTGCACCTCGAGAAGTGGAGCTTCGAAGACGTGATCGAGAGCGAGCGCGCCGTGCAGATGGACTCGATCTCGTCGGTGCTCGAGTCGCTCGGCGTGTCGCTCGCGTGCGGCAGCATCGTGTTGCTGATGGGCGACTTCAACGCAGCGAGCCATCTCGACTACGCCGACACCGACCAACCGATCGTCTTCCCGCTGTCCAAGTACTGCGCCGACATTGGACTGCTCGACACCTACTACTACTCGCCTCGCCACGATCGAGGTGGTGGCTGTGAGCCGCCTCGTGGCCACACGTGGACGCCGCAGCCATCCGAGGAGGAGCACGGCATCTACGACCGCATCGACTTTATCTACCTCGGCAATGGCGGCGACTCGGTCGTCGTCGCCAACAGCTACACGATCGATGGCGACAATAGCGTCGAGGCCTACCCGTCCGATCATCGAGCCGTACTCACCGAGTTCCACGTTCGTTAGAGCTCTAGCCTGCCTGCCTGCCTGCGTGCGACCGCGCCAAACCATCACATTACTTTGACAACAACAATTCTCATACACGTGCAATGCTCAGTAAAACATCTAACTTTGGGTGAATGAATGAATGAATGAATGGACTCGTGTGTCCTCTCCAATACCCGTGTAGCAACAACTGAACACAATTCATTCTGGACTGACGAAAGGAGACAACGAAGGGAGTATGCAAGTGAGACGACAACAGCAGTGTGGTCGTCGCGAGAGGCCAAGGGACAGAGAAGCACAGAGAGTAACAAATAGATACGTTATACGTGAGTGAGTGAGTTAGAGTGAGGGAGCGTGTAGCAGAGAGTCAACGAGCGAGCGAGCGAGATGTGAGAACGAGCAATCAAGTAAGCACCGAGGTAGCCTCTTCAAGAGTGCAAGAGGTTATCGAGGCACTGCTTAGACGAACGAGCGGCGCTCAATGTAATCCGACTCGTCGTGCCAATCTTCCAAGGCCGTAAAGCGATACTGTACGTTTGCAGTGTAAGCAACAGTGCGTACTCGAGACGGACGTGGGGTTCGAGAAGCGGCGCGTGTACCTGAACCAAGACGCCAGCAACCCAAACGACGGCGTAGCCAGCGATAAAGATCCAGTCGGCCCAGTCAGGAAGGCCCTTCGCCGGGGTGGTGGTGGCGAGGAGGATCTGGTCGAGGAGGATCAACGGGCCGAGGATCATCAAGAAGGCGCCGATGGCCGCCGAGCCGAGGATGATCATGAACTTTTGAAGCTTCAAGGTCAACAGGCCGAAGAGGATGAACAGCAGCACGGCCGTCACCCAGCCAAGCACCTCGGGCAGCCAGGTGGGATTGTTGGCGTACGGCACGTAGATCACCAGGTAGACGTAGAAGGCCACCACGGCTCCAACACCACCGCCTTGATTGATTCGGTCACACATCGAACCAGAGAGTTAGTTCTCTGCTGAGCAGCAACCAACTCGATTGACCAGGGCACGCTTGGATGGATGCTTGGATGGTTGGATGGTTGGTTGGTTGGTTGGTTGGTTGGATGGTTGGTTGGTTGGTTGGATGGTCGTACCGACGATGAAGATGCCGACCATGTAAAACCACCACGACATGAAGGCGAGGATGATACCGAAGAGGATGCCGACACCGAGCGACACCCAGCTGACAATCGAGTCGTCAGTCGAGTCGTACGTGATGTCTCCGATCGACGACACCCAGCCCGCGACCGTGATGGTCAACATGGCGCCGAGCAAGAAGCCGCCGATGAAACCGACGATGGCGATGATGAGCTTGAAGAGCTTGTAGCCCATGAAGCAGAACACGGATCCGAACAGAAAGAAGAGCAGCACCACGATCGAGAGCACGAGCCAGCCCTCCCAGCCCGTGACCAAGGCGTCGTTGGTGGTGGTGCCATTGGCGACGAGGGCGAAGCGCTCGTTGAGCACCGGGAAGAAGGCCGCGCTCGGCCGCAGCTGCTCCACCACGACATCGAGAGCGCTTTGCTCCTTCAGATTGAAGGCATACGAGCTCGCACCGAGCGAGAGTAGCACCAACACGACGAGAAGCAGCTTCATCTTGGATTGGGGTTGGTTGGATTGGAGTGGAGTGGGGTGGATGTGCGCAGTAGCGGGCGAGCAGGAGAATGAAGCAGTGATCGAGCGATCGAGTGTGCGAGTGCTGGCTGCTTCTTCTTCGCGTCGCTGAGGAAAACGCGATGCTTTGGACTTTGCCGTAACGCGCTGCGCACCACGGAAGTTTCGATCGGAAAGTTCTTCTGCGACACAGTCGGTTACGCAAGGTAACGGTGCTCGTAAGCCCCGAATGCTTACGCTTCCTTCATCGATTGGTTCTTGTTGCTTCTTGTTGCTCGCTTGCTGTCTCTCGTGTCTCTCGTGGCTCTCGTGAAGAGAGGGAGCGATTGAATTGGAAGGAGATGGAAGACGATGCTCTTGATCGTGATGCTCGAATCAAGCTCTCGATCGGCACCAAGCAACAAGGCGATGCTGATGGCCTGTTCTACTGCCCTAATGGCTTGGTGTTCGACCATCATCGAGGCCTCTTGCTTGTCGTCGATAGCGAAAATCATCGAGTGCAAGTATTCTCGTGTGATGATGATGATGATGACGGCTCGTTCGTGTCCAAGTTCGGCGAGCAAGGCGACCAACCAGGCCGGTTCGCGTATCCGTTGGGCATCGCGATCGATCACGATCATGATTGCATCCTTGTCGTTGATAGCGGCAACAATCGAGTACAATCATGGTCATTGAGCGAGCGATCGTTCTTGTCGTGCGCCGGCCAAGAAGGATCAGGAGAACTCGAGTTCCAGTATCCTCGAGGTATTGCGATCGACAAGCATCATCGCCGCATCATCATCGCCGATTCAGACAACAATCGACTGGTATTCTTGTCGTTGGTCGATCTCTCGTTCTTGTTCTCGGTCGGCAACCATGGATCTCAACCAGGCGAGTTCAACTCTCCATCGACCATTGCGATCGATGATGATCGACATCGAATCGTCATACCCGATACGTTCAATCACCGAGTGCAAGTATTGTCGTCGATCGATGGCTCGTTCTTGTTCGAGTTCGGCTCGTACGGCGATCAACCATGCCAGTTCAACGATCCTCATGGAGTGTGCATCGACAACCAAGGCCGAATCATCGTCGCTGACACCAGCAACCATCGGCTGCAAGCATTCACTCACGAAGGCCATCACATCTCGTCCTTCGATTGTGGCGTCAAGTCTCTATTCGCAGTTGCATTCGACGAGCATCGAGGTCTCATCGCCTTCACGGCAAGCCATCAAGTGCATGTGATTGGAGCCAATCAATGGCTTGCCGACACGTTCACATGGCGTCCAGATCGTCATCGATATGCTCCATCATGGATCAAGCAAGCAGTCTCGACGATGACGATGATTCGATCGCTGGTCGATGAGTGTTCGGCCATGTCGATGATTCCGAACGAGCTCTTGTTCGAGATCTTCTCGTTCCTTTGATCGTCATACTCATGATGATGATGCTGAACCTCAAGCATCATGGCGCCTCGAACGACTGGCATCGAGTCCGTATTGACACATGCGCGCAAGTATCATAATCATTTCTCTTGCTGATGTGAATCGCAATGTGGTTCACAGTACTTCTCTTTTGGTGAATGAACGAATGCAATCTCGAATCTTCGATTCGATCTCGATCGATTCATTGGATTAGGGTTGGGGGTTTTTTGGGGTTGGGGTTCGCAGAGACCGAAACGCCTCCCTCTCGATATCGATTGGAAGGGCAGGCGAGCCATCGTGCATCGTCAAGAAGAAGAGGCTCGTGTGAGTGACGGGAGTGGTTGAGGGAGGGAGGTGCTGTTCTTTGTTCCTTCATCGATTGGTTCTTGTTGCTCGTTGCTTGCTTGCTTGGTCTCTCGTGTCTCGTGTCTCGTGAGAGAGAGCTTCATATCTTCATCTCTTTGGTTTGAGCAGTTTGGAGCTTGGAGCATCTCATTGTCGTTGTGAGAGAGAGGTTGAGCTGGAAGAGATGGAAGACGATACTCTTGATCGTGATGCTCGAATCAAGCTCTCGATCGGCACCAAGCAACGAGGCGATGATGATAGCGTGTTCTACCGTCCAAGTGGCTTGGTGTTCGACCATCATCGAGGTCTCTTGATCGTCGCCGATTGCTACAACAATCGAGTGCAAGTATTCTCGTGTGATGATAGATGCTCGTTCGTGTCCAAGTTCGGCGAGAAAGGCGACCAACCAGGCCAGTTCCTGTATCCGTTGGGTCTTGCGATCGATCACGATCATGATCGCATCCTCGTCGTTGATTGCGCCAACCATCGAGTACAATCATGGTCATTGAGCGAGCGATCGTTCTTGTCGTGCGCCGGCCAGTTTGGGACAGGAGACCTCGAGTTCTTCGCTCCTCGAGGCATTGCGATCGACAAGCATCATCGCCGCATCATCATCGCCGATACCCAGAACCATCGATTGGTGTTCTTGTCGTCGATCGATCTCTCGTTCTTGTTCTCGGTCGGCGGCAAGCAAGGATCTCGACCTGGCGAGTTCTACTGTCCAATAGGCATTGCGATCGATGATGATCGGCATCGAATCATCGTCTCTGATACCCTCAATCATCGAGTGCAAGTATTGTCGTCGATCGATGGCTCGTTCTTGTTCGAGTTCGGCTCCAAAGGCAATCAACCATGCCAGCTCAACGATCCTCAAGGATTGTGCATCGCCAACCAAGGCCGAATCATCGTCGCCGACTCCCAGAACAGTCGGCTGCAATCATTCACTCACGAAGGCCATCACATCTCATCCTTCGATTGTGGCATCGAAAGCCCGCCATATTTAGTTGCAGGAGACGAGCATCGAGGTCTCATCGCTTTCACGGCAAGCCATCAAGTGCATGTGATTGGAGCCAATCAATGGCTTGCTGACACGTTCACATGGCGTCCAAATCGTCATCGATATGCTCCATCATGGATGAGGCGCACAGTGTCGACGATGACGATGATTCGATCGGTGGTCGATGAGTGTTCGGCCATGTCGATGATTCCGAACGAGCTGTTGTTCGAGATCTTCTCGCATCTTTGAGCCCATCCAGATCGCATTGCGCCATGTGATCGATCTCGAAAGAGCACCACTAGCACCAAGAAGAAGATACTTGTTGGCTCTTGTTCTCTCGCTCTCTACAATCATTGTATCTCAATTTACTCTCTTTCCAATACCAATACCAATACCAAGAGAAGATGATTCACGAATCATGATGATCAAGAAGAGGCTCGTGTGAGTGAGTGGTTGGTGAGGGAGGGAGGTGCTGTTCTTTGTTCCTTCATCGATTGGCTCTTGTTGCTTGCTTGCTTGGTGTCTCTCGTGTCTCGTGTCTCGTGTGAGAGCTTCATATCTTCATCTCTTTGGTTTGAGCAGTTTGGAGCTTGGATAATCTCATTGTCGTTGTGTGAGAGATTGAGCTGGAAGAGATGGAAGACGATGCTCTTGATCGTGATGCTCGAATCAAGCTTGGTGCCAAGCAACGAGGCGCTGATGATGGCCTGTTCAACGGCCCTTCAGGCTTGGTGTTCGACCATCATCGAGGCCTCTTGATCGTCGCTGACACCTGGAACAGTCGAGTGCAAGTATTCTCGTGTGATGATGGCTCGTTCGTGTCCAAGTTCGGCGAGCAAGGCGACCAACCAGGCCAGTTCCTGTATCCATGGGGACTTGCGATCGATCACGATCATGATCGCATCCTCGTCGTTGATTACGGCAACAATCGAGTACAATCATGGTCATTGAGCAAGCGATCGTTCTTGTCGTGCGTCGGCAAGTATGGATCAGGAGATCTCGAGCTCATCAATCCTCGAGGCATTGCGATCGACAAGCATCATCGCCGCATCATCATCGCCGATACCGACAACAATCGATTGGTGTTCTTGTCGTCGATCGATCTCTCGTTCTTGTTCTCGGTCGGCGGCAAGCAAGGATCTCGACCTGGCGAGTTCGATCTGCCATCAGGCATTGCGATCGATGATGATCGGCATCGAATCATCGTCACTGACACCGAGAATCATCGAGTGCAAGTATTGTCGTCGATCGATGGCTCGTTCTTGTTCGAGTTCGGCGAGGAAGGCTGTCAAGCAGGCCAGATGAGGAATCCTCTTGGAGTATGCATCGCCAACCAAGGCCGAATCATCGTCGCCGACTTGTACAACCAACGGCTTCAATCATTCACTCACGAAGGCCATCACATCTCATCGTTCCAAGTCGAAATGCCATGGGGAGTTGCATTCGACGAGCATCGAGGTCTCATCGCCTTCACGGCAGGCAATCGAGTGCATGTGATTGGAGCCAATCAATGGCTTGCCGACACGTTCACATGGCGTCCAGATCGTCATCGATATGCTCCATCATGGATCAAGCAAGCAGTGTCGACGATGACGATGATTCGATCGCTGGTCGATGAGTGTTCGGCCATGTCGATGATTCCGAACGAGCTGTTGTTCGAGATCTTCTCGTTCCTTTGATCGTCATACTCATGATGATGATGCTGAACCTCAAGCATCATGGCGCCTCGAACGACTGGCATCGAGTCCCGTATTGACACATGCGCGCAAGCATCGTAATCATTTCTCTTGCTGATGTGAATCGCAATGTGGTTCACAGTACTTCTCTTTTGGTGAATGAACGAATGCAATCTCGAATCTTCGATTCGATCTCGATCGATTCATTGGATTGGGGTTTTGTTGTTGGGGTTCGCAGAGACCGAAGCGCCTCCCTCTCGATATCGATTGGAAGGGCAGGCGAGCCATCGTGCATCGTCGAGAAGAAGAGGCTCGTGTGAGGGAGGGAGTGGTTGGTTGAGGGAGGTGCTGTTCTTTGTTCCTTCATCGATTGGTTCTTGTTGCTCGTTGCTTGCTTGCTTGGGGTCTCTCGTGTCTCTCGTGTCTCGTGAAGAGAGGGAGCGATTGAAGTGGAAGAGAGATGGAAGACGATGCTCTTGATCGTGATGCTCGAATCAAGCTCTCGATCGGCACCGAGCAAGACGGCGATGCTGATGGCATGTTCCACTATCCCCTCGGCTTGGTGTTCGACCATCATCGAGGTCTCTTGATCGTCGTCGATAGCTTCAATCATCAAGTGCAAGTATTCTCGTGTGATGATGATGATGGCTGCTCGTTCGTGTCCAAGTTCGGCGAGAAAGGCGACCAACCAGGCCAGCTCAAGTATCCATGGGGTCTTGCGATCGATCACGATCATGATTGCATCCTCGTCGTTGATAGCGGTAACAATCGAGTACAATCATGGTCATTGAGCGAGCAATCGTTCTTGTCGTGCGCCGGCCAGCGTGGATCAGGAGATCTCGAGCTCTACGACCCTCGAGGCATTGCGATCGACAAGCATCATCATCGCATCATCATCGCCGACTCCAACAACCATCGATTGGTGTTCTTGTCGTCGGTCGATCTCTCGTTCTTGTTCTCGGTCGGCAAGCAAGGATCTCAACCAGGCGAGTTCTATTCTCCATCATGCATTGCGATCGATGATGATCGACATCGAATCGTCGTCACTGATACGTTCAATCATCGAGTGCAAGTCTTGTCGTCGATCGATGGCTCGTTCTTGTTCGAGTTCGGCGAGGAAGGCGATCAACCATGCCAGCTCAACGATCCTGATGGAGTGTGCATCGATAATCAAGGTCGAATCATCGTCGCCGACTTCAACAGCCATCGACTGCAATCATTCACTCACGAAGGCCATCACATCTCATCCTTCGATTGCGGCAGCGAGAGGCCATATTCAGTTGCGTTCGACGAGCATCGAGGTCTCATCGCCTTCGCGACTGGCCATCGAGTGCATGTGATTGGAGCCAATCAATGGCTTGCCGACACGTTCACATGGCGTCCAGATCGTCATCGACATGCTCCATCATGGATCAAGCAAGCAGTGTCGACGATGACGATGATTCGATCGCTGGTCGATGATTCGTCAATGTCGATGATTCCGAACGAGCTGTTGTTCGAGATCTTCTCGTTCCTTTGATTGTCATGCTGCTGATGATGATAATGATGATGCTGAACCTCAAGCATCATGGCGCCTCGAACGACTGGCATCGATTCCCGTATTGACACATGCGCGCAAGTATCATAATCATTTCTCTTGCTGATGTGAATCGCAATGTGGTTCACAATACTTCTCTTTTGGTGAATGAACGAATGCAATCTCGAATCTTCGATTCGATCTCGATTGATTCATTGGATTGGGGTTTTGTTGGGGTTGGGGTTCGCAGAGACCGAAGCGCCTCCCTCTCGATATCGATTGGAAGGGCAGGCGAGCCATCGTGCATCATCAGTACGAAGAGGCTCGTGTGAGGGAGTGGTTGGTGAGGGAGGGAGGTGCTGTTCTTTGTTCCTTCATCGATTGGTTCTTGTTGCTTCTTGTTGCTCGTTGCTTGCTTGCTTGGTGTCTCTCGTCTCTCTCGTGTCTCGTGTGAGAGAGCTTCATATCTTCATCATCTCTTTGGTTTGAGCAGTTGGGTTTCAGAACATCTGGTTGGCAGTGTTAGATAGAGCGATTGAGTTGGAAGAGATGGAAGACGATACTCTTGATCGTGATGCTCGAATCAAGCTCTCGATCGGCACCAAGCGACGAGGCGCTGCTGATGGCCAGTTCTACAACGTTTCAGGCTTGGTGTTCGACCATCATCGAGGTCTCTTGCTCGTCGCCGATTGCTACAACTATCGAGTGCAAGTATTCTCGTGTGATGATGGCTCGTCTGTGTACACGTTTGGCGAGCAAGGCGACCAACCAGGCCAGTTCGAGTTCCCGGATGGCATCGCGATCGATCACGATCATGATCGTATCCTCATTGTTGATAATGGCAACAATCGAGTACAATCATGGTCATTGAGCGAGCAATCGTTCGTGTCGTGCGCCGGCCAGTTTGGATCAGGAGATTTCGACTTCAACAATCCTCAAGGTATTGCGATCGACAAGCATCATCGCCGCATCATCATCGCCGACTCCAACAACAATCGATTGGTGTTCTTGTCGTCGATCGATCTCTCGTTCTTGTTCTCGGTCGGCAACCATGGATCTCAACCAGGCGAGTTCAATTTTCCATCATGCATTGCGATCGATGATGATCGACATCGAATCATCGTCACTGATACGTTCAATCATCGAGTGCAAGTCTTGTCGTCGATCGATGGCTCGTTCTTGTTCGAGTTCGGCGAGGAAGGCGATCAACCATGCCAGCTCAACGATCCTGATGGAGTGTGCATCGCCAACCAAGGCCGAATCATCGTCGCCGAATACCATAACAATCGGCTGCAAGCATTCACTCACGAGGGCCATCACATCTCGTCCTTCGATTGCGGCAGCGAGAAGCCGAGCGATGTTGCGTTCGACGAGCATCGAGGTCTCATCGCCTTCGCGACTGGCCATCAAGTGCATGTGATTGGAGCCAATCAATGGCTTGCCGACACGTTCACTTGGCGTCCAGATCGTCATCGATATGCACCATCATGGATGGAGCAAGCAGTGTCGACGATGACGATGATTCGATCGCTGGTCGATGATTCGAACGCGATGTCGATGATTCCGAACGAGCTGTTGTTCGAGATCTTCTCATATCTATAATGCTTGAGATGCTGCTGAATCTCAATCTCAATCATTGCGATGGGCAATGAATGTGTGGCTGGCGGGTCTCTGTTCCGTTCATTCCTCGCTCGCTTGCTCATGTGTCCCGCACACCATCATCCACAACAATGGTGCGTGTGTACGGAGTGCTGCAGTAGTTGTAGGGAGCAGTGTAGCACTCTTCAACACCTTCTCCTGATCGATCGACCTCATGTATCAAGGTGACCCTCGACACACAAGCGATTCGCGAACTGATGCACAACACGAGCAACGTGCGTCACGTGTGCGTGCTACGCTCCAACACTACGACCGAGGACTCGAGCTTGATCGACCATCTTAATGCCAAGGCCCATCTCTACGCCGATCGCACTGCTGACG
>Ga0209935_1004311_pt1 | contig 13285 bp, 14 predicted proteins | sample ThiBio_1000_plan_2_FD_183958 | JGI IMG/M metagenome (GOLD analysis project Ga0209935, IMG submission 183958) | Wastewater bioreactor microbial communities from Cape Town, South Africa - Thiocy_cont_1000_plan (SPAdes) | ecosystem: Engineered > Bioreactor > Thiocyanate-remediating >... | reverse complement strand
GTGAATGAGACCAACAGGATCAGCAAGTGAATGAGACCAACAGGATCAGCAAGTGAATGAGACCAACAGGATCAGCAAGTGAATGAGACCAACAGGGTCAGCAAGTGAATGAGACCAACAGGATCAGCAAGTGAATGAGACCAACAAGATCAGCAGGTGAATGAGACCAACAGGATCAGCAGGTGAATGAGATCAACAGGATCAGCAGGTGAATGAGACCAACAGGATCAGCAGGTGAATGAGATCAACAGGATCAGCAGGTGAATGAGACCAACAGGATCAGCAGGTGAATGAGATCAACAGGATCAGCAGGTGAATGAGACCAACAGGATCAGCAGGTGAATGAGATCAACAGGATCAGCAGGTGAATGAGACCAACAAGACCAGCAGGTGAATGAGACCAACAGGATCAGCAGGTGAATGAGACCAACAAGACCAGCAGGTGAATGAGACCAACAGGATCAGCAGGTGAATGAGACCAACAAGACCAGCAGGTGAATGAGACCAACAAGACGAGAGCATGAGTTGATACAAGAGGGCTTGAGTTTATAAGGCGACCGTCCTGGCGCTGCGTCGGTGTTGCTTGGCGAGTGAATGAGCGAGAGAGAGAGAGAGAGAGAGAGAGAGAAGGATGCATCAGCACGACGAGCAGCACAGCCTAGGTGAGTGCCGGCATTACAACGAGGGTGGTGCGTGGAGGAGGTTCAGGCGATTGGTGCTTGGGCGGTTGGTTGGGCGAGAGAGCGAGTGGAAGGAGCCATTGGGCAGCAGCAGCAGCAGGAGCGAGCTCGTGGCGGGCGGCGCTGCTTATTGACCAAGGAACTTTCGCTTGCACCAGCAAGTCCACCACTTGGAGGGCTCGGCGTCACCGTCCATGTAGGCGACCTCGACCAGACGCAGGCCGAGCTCCTGGCGCAGCTGCGTAAAGTAGGCGCGAGTTTGGTCTGCAAGATGGCGATCGTGAGTACACACAACGACGAAAGGGCAGCTCGAACGCCACTGACGCAATTCTCTCTCTCTCTCTCTCTCTCTCCACGGTATATCTCGGTTCTTGGCGGCAGCGTAGCAGCAGGAGCATTGCATGGCCATCACGAAAAGCAGCAGCACAACAGCAACAGCGGCGTACCGGCCTCCTGGCGGTTGGTGGGGTTCGAGAAGAAACCGCCAAAGGGGAAGTTGCGGTCTCCGGGGATGGCAAAGTTCTCGATCGCCAGCTGGTAGAGCACCTTCTCGGCGTCGGCCTTGGAGCTCTTGAGGATGGCGGTGAGGGCGGCCTTGGTGTACCAGGTCAGGTAGATGAGCAACCTGTCGGCCGGGCCCTTGATCTCAAAGTTGCGGAACAGGATGTTGGCCTTGAAGTAGTCGAGCGTCTCGTCGATGATGTCGGGCTGGTCGGGCGAGGCCTGGGCGGAGGGGCCCTTGACGCGCGTCTTGATGGGCAGCATCGACATGCCGCACAGCTGGCGCGCCTGCACCTCGTTGAACGTCGAGTGGTACACCTGAGAGAGCACGCACGCGCCGCAGCACAAGAGTCAGCGCATTGAACTCGGCTCGCTGGTTTCTTCCACTGCCTAACTGCTTGTTCATTGGTTGGCTTGTTTGGTTGGTTCGTTTGCTTGGCTTGCTGAGACGACACGAGCGCCAGATCGATATCGTCGCTTGGCGAGCCTCGCTCCATTCGACACGGTTCGTCGTCGTCTCAGCCCGCCCGCAACCCTCTTGCAGAGCACCACCCAATGGCCTCCCTCTCCTCTCCCGCTCCTCTCACACGCTCCGTACCATTGTGTTGATCGTAGAGCGAGAGCGAGATAGATACGCGCGTTCCTGAAGCAACAACAGCAACGACGACAGAGCGACCAACAACAGAGACTGAGGCTCGACGACCACGAAAATCACGATCTCATCCGATCAACGCAACCGCGAGCTCCCGCGCACCCTCAAGTAATCCGCAGATCCCCATACCCCGCCTCATCCAATAAGGTCGTTGTTAAGCCTATACCCCGGTATCTCACGAGAGTACCCCGGGTTGAGATGGTAAGGGTGCGCGTAGGCTCGTGCATGCGTTGATCGGAGCGAAGAGAAGGAAGAAGAAGGCGCGTCCACTCTCCACTCCTCTCGTTGCTCGCTCTTGTTGTGGCTGCTGCTGCTTCCTTGCTTGCGTGGACAGGGACGGTGTCATTGGAGTAGGTGAGAGAGTAGTGAGTGAGTGAGTGGGTGGAATCTCGATCGAGTAACGAAAGGAACGATCGAGAGAGCGAACAATCAGCGAGGGAGACTCGTTCTTGTGCGTGCGCGTGTGGGAGTATCGAACGGACCACAGCGACGACGACGCTACGAGCGCCCACTCGATCTCCACCACCGATTCATCGTATTATTACTCGCTTGATTCGATCCACGAATCACCGCAGCCACTACCACTGACGACCACCCAATCGTATGTCGTCCATCGAGTTCGTTCCCTTGTGATCCTCGTGTCCGCTTCGGCGGATGCGCTCGTGCTCATGTACTGACCGACCGACCGCCCGCCCGACAACCGTTGCTGAACGACATTGCTCGCGAGCAGTCACTGGTGTATCTCACTCGCGACCTCCCAAGCGCAACCATGGCGTCTGAAGGCAACAACTACCCGTCGCTGCCGTGGCAGGAGCAGCTGGCGGTCGACACCGAGGTGGCGGACTTCAACTCGCCCGGAGACTTTGTCGTCAAGCTCATGAACTACGAGTTCCAAGCCAAGGCCACGACGGTCGTCTTCTCCAATCTCGCCAAGGTTCACACATTGATGCACCATGCCCTCGCCTCGTCCATGCATTGATTCGTTGCCCGTTCGATCGGCCCTGCTGGAATTCAATGCACTGACACCCTTGCCAACACTCGCACTCGCGCGCACACACGCAGGACACGCTGTTGTCGGAGGCCATTCCGCTCAAGGAGGACGCACTCGGCCGCGTGATTCAGACCATTGCGCGTATCTCGAACCACTACGCCAACTCGATCGTCAAGTCGTTGGTCGTGTGGCGAACCTCCATGAATCCCATGGCGATGATGCCGCTCGACTTTTCGGGCAAGAAGAAGGCCCCAGTGTACGTCTGCTGCTGCCGCTGCCACCACATCGTCGTCCTCGTTGCGATATCGTCGTCATTGCAATCGTGGCATTGAGTCTAACTCGGAATCGATACGCTACAACTCGATATGAATCGATACGACTCGACAATCTAGCCGTAAGGATAACAAGAGTGGCATTAGCGAGGACCGTATGGGCGTATGTGTTGACGAGATTTACTCGCTGCTGCTGCTGCCTGACGCATCATCAACTCTTGTGCTGACAACAACGACTGCTGTGAACAACCTGACAGGTTGTGGTCGATCACATTTTTACCACGGCCATCGAGCCCATCATTCTCAATTACTACAACGGCACCAACATTGACGACCAGCCGCTGAGCACGATCGAGGAGGCCATCGTCAAGTTCTACCTCGGCATGGAGACGCAAGGCTCTGGCGTCTTGTCCGAGACGCATGTGCAGAACCAACAGATCATCCGCGAAAAGTTCCTGCGCATCTTTACACATCTCTCCAAGTATCGGTACGTGAGCAGTGCCTCACTCGGTCATTTTCGTGTACCTCACTCGATCATGTTGGTGTAACTCACTCGGTCATGTTCGTGGCATAGCTTGCACGAGATTGCAACGATTCTTTTCCAGTACATGGAGGAGAACTTCAAGGCGATACCAGTGGTGGAAGCGGCCTTGAATCTGATGCACGAGATCTCTCTCGATCCGGCGTTCGCCGACGGCGTCAAGGGCAACATCACGTTCCTCAACAAGTTCCACACCAACTGGAAGGACTGGGTGCTCAAGAACAAGGCCAAGGAGCAGCGCGCGCACATGTGCGACGTCATCGGCCACGTGCTCAAGCCGGCGATCGGCTCGCGCGAGCAGACCGACCAGTGGAAGAAGCTCGTGTGGACCGTGTATCCGAACGCCGACGCGCTGCTCAAAAAGACCAAGGGCGCCGCGTACGTCTTCCCCATGATCACGAGCCTGCTGTGCCTCCACACGCAGGACTTCTTCGTCAAGAACCTCGACCTGCTGCTCGAGACGCTCCTGGCGCTGCAGAAGGAGCCCGGCCCGCGCGTCATCGCCTTTGAGAGCCTCTACACGCTGCTGCACGCGTGCTGCACACGCTTCAACGACGGCAACGCCGGCCGTCTGCAAAAGGCCATGGGCTCGGTCGGCAAGCTCATGTTCCCGGTCACGGGCAAGAAGATTCCCTTCGTGCCCGACCTGTTCCAGATCGACCAGATGGTCGACATCATCAACCTGCTCTCGATCTGGGACACCGAGTTCGTGCTCGCCAACATCGTCTCGCCGTTGCTGCAAGCCAACTCGGCCGTGCCCGAGCCCAACATTGTCGGTGTGCTGGCCTTCACGGCCATTGCCAACCGCCTGCGTGGCATGCCGCCTTCGACCGCCGCTGCTGCCGCCGTGCCGTTGTCGCCCTCTTCGTCCTCCTCCTCCTCCTCGTCGTCGTCGTCTTCGTCATCCGTTCAGAATGCGCATGCCACCGATCCGTTGGCATCGGCACTCTTGTCTGAAGTACCGGTCGAATGGTTCAGCCGCTACCGCAAGAGCACACTACGCGAGTGTGCCGCCAACGGACCGCACGATCTGTCGGCCATCTCGCCCACGCACTACGCACTCCTGAGCAAGTGCTTGGCGGCGCTCTTTGGCACCTTCCACGCCTCGGCCGGCACGTCGCTGCTGACTGGCGGCCGCCCGGTCGATCGCTCGTCGCCGCTCTTCATCCTCCAGGCCGCCGTGCACTCGCTGCAAGCCATCCTGCCGAGTGGCGTCAACACGGCCGAGCTGCTCGACAACGTCGCGTCCTACACGCTGCACACGCAGGCCTCGATGCGCCTCGAGGGCGTGCGAACGCTGCGGCAGCTCATTGCACTACGCCCGGCCTATCGTCCGTCGGTCGTACACGCGGTCGGCCGCTTCATCGTCACGATTCCCGACACGATGCCAGCGCAGATCCACGAGCGCCTCGCGTTCCTGCTGGGTCTGCTCGAGGCCTGGCGTGCGGAGCTCGCGCGCGACCCGGGTGCCCACGATCCGGCGTTCGAGTTCGAGCCCAAGCCGGCCGAGGAGCTGTTGAACGTCGGCATCATGAGCGCCGTGGCGTCGGTGTTTTTGTGCAACCCGAGCGCCGACATTCGCCGCATGGCGTTCCGCATCGTGGAGCTCGTCGACGAGCTCTCCAACTCGCTGCCGGCCGTCGCCGGCGCCGGCTTCCTGCAGGTGCTGCGCGCGTACGAGAAGCAGATCATTGCGCAGTGCTCGTACTACCGCTTCAACCTCCAGGTCGATGCCGACCAACTCAACAAGCAGCTCGCGTCGACGCTCAAGTTCAAGACGCTGGTCGAGTCGTCGGCCAACGAGCACCAGCTCTATTGGTCGCACGCGCTCGGCGGCCTCTTGTGGTACACGAGCGAGGAGCACCCCGACACCGCCAAGGTCGCGTGGGACTTTTTGTCGCGACGCACGGGCCCGAGCTACCAGGCGCTCGAGCGCCTCCAACCGGGCGAGCCGGACTTTGATATGCGCCTCGCCTTTTGGCGCAACTACGCCACGGCCGCGTGTGCGTGCGCCAACAAGGCCGGCTCCAACTCGGCCGAGCTCTTCCGCGCGCTGTTGCCGCACGTACGAGGCCCCGTGGCGCCGTTGCGCCTCGCGTCCGAGACGGCGCTCAGCTTCGTGCCGTCGGGCGCCGTGGCGACGCTCGTCAGCGAGCTCACGACACTCGACCGCATCGCGTTCGCCGACGACAAGGGCAAGGAGAAGCGTCCGCGCAAGCTCAACGCCGCGGCGGCGCTCGCGTACGTGCTGCGCCTCACGGCCGAGAACAAGCGCCTCGGCTACATGAGCGACGGCACCAACAACAAGCTGCTGCTCGAGCAGCTCTTCAATCAGGTCGACAAGTTCCCCTCGATGACGTCGATCTCGGCCGCCGACGACGTGCTCGAGTGGCAGTTCCGTCGCTACAACATCTGCCTCTTCGTCAAGCACTTTTGCGACGACATTGCGTGGAAGAACGACCGCTCGATCCGCGACGTCGTGACGCCCAAGAACTACCCCAAGATCCTCGAGTTCCTCACCGACTGCAGCGGCTACACGCACGTCGTCACCGGCTCGACCGAGCTGCTGCAGGCGCAGCGAAAGGTCGACAAGTCCGCCATGGACGGCCGTATCGCGCAACTCCCGACGCCCGAGGAGAAGCAACTCGCCGCTGTCGTCTTTGAGCAGCAGGCACAAGCCGTCATGGCCGCCGGTCAACTCGCCGTCTCGGCCTTCTTTGCGTGTCCATGCTCGGATGCAGCGGCCGAGCGATTCACTGCCGTATGGTTGACGAACATTCTTACAACTCGTGATTCAAGAGTACGTCCATTACCATCTGCACCATTGGTATTGATTCAATTACTCACTATTTCGTGATGCTTATGACGCAACAGATTGAAGGTGTTGCCCTCCAAACGATTCTCAACATCCTCCGCTTCAACCCTCACATGCTGGCATCCGCCATCCAAAAGGCCTATGAAGCTCCACCACGAGAGTCCAACCAGTACTTCCTCGCGGTCGCCGACCTCTACGTGCACGGCGAGGTGCCGCTCTTGCTGCCGGTCGCCTTCCTGCTCGCCATCACCAAGATCACCAACGCCGATGCCGCCGTGCGCGCGCTCGCCGTCAAGATGCTCGACTTTGTGTGCACCAAGCACTTTTCGCGCGTGTACGCCGTGCCGCCGCGCATCACGGCCTTTGATGCCTCGCTCGCTGCGCAGGTCGACATTACGCACCAGGTCGCCGCCGCCCACTCGGACCACGCACTTGCCATGGTCGAGGAGGCGTGCGAGCGCTTCCGCATGGTCGACATTGGCGGCAAGGAGCGCATCTTGCGTTTCATCGAGCCGTGGTTGCCGCACGTCGATCTCTCGTATGGTCGCTGCGATCTCGTTCATGCAGCCGGCATCCTCGAGGTACGTGCGCCACATCTTCGTGAGTCGCTCGCTCGCGCTGGTCTCGTCACTAACTAACACTCATCACCGTGGCTGGATACCAGAAACTGACTGTGATCACACTCGACTTTGGTGAGGTGTTTGCCGACTTGGTACAACGCCTCTGGCTCGGCCTCGCTTCGTTGGGCACCAACGCCACCTCGATCATCCACTACCTCCTGAGCCAAGGCGTCGGTCGCCGAAGCCTCGAGTTCTTGAACGTCGGCCGCCGACTGGCGAGCCTGCTCGTGCGCACGCAAGCCGACCAAGTCGTGCGCGCTCTCGTGCCCGAGTTCGAGTTCTGGGAGAAGGTCGCCTACCCCGAGGATGCCTTGCCGCCGCCTGACGAGGTTGCCATCCTGACGGCCGAGCTCGCTCTTCGTGCCGTACGTTCTGTCGTCCGTCGCCTCGTTGATTGATTCGATCTTGAGCGCGATCGACTAACCGTTCTTTGTGTTCACGCTGTAGATTCCCGATAGCTGGGTCAAGGATGCCAAGACCAAATTCGCTCGCGATGTCATGCAGCCGCCATTGTCGCGCTGTGACGTAGCGTTGATTCTCTTGCTGGATGTTTCCTTGTCATGGTACCTAGCTCCTCTCCTCTCCTCAGCTCTCCACGCCACTCTGCCAAGCACTCTCGTAACCCTGGTGGCTACTCCTCCAGTGCCCCGGCTATTCGACCCAACTTCCACTCGATCGTGCTCGCGATCCTGCTTGGTCTCGATGACGTGCATCCTGCCGTTCGTCTGTATGGCAAATACGTGCTGCAGAACTTCTTGTCAGCCTACATCTCGCCGGCGCAACAGCGTACGTCTTCTCTCGTGCACCCCACCCATCATCACGCTGCGCTGCGGTGCAAGATCTCCGGCTGACTCACTCTCGCATACAGCGGCACTCGATGAGCTCTTGCACGTGATCCACATTGGCACCGACACGGCGCCGTGGGTGCGCAGCGAGTTCCGCTGCACGGCCGACAACCTGCTGGCGACCGTGGTGCAGCAACTGGTGGCTTTGTTGCCCGAGCTCTCGCAGCCTCTGTCGAACCTTGCGCTCGGCTGGCTGACGCAAACCACCGATACGCATCAGCGTATTCGCTTGATGCAGATCTTTGTTGCACTGCGCCAGCCGATCGATGCCAACGTAGTGGTGCGTCCATGCGCTTGCTTCATCACACGATCCAACAAACTCACTCTTGTGGCATGTCTCAGGCGCATTTCTTGCATCTCCTTTCGAACCATTTCGGCTCGCACGTTGATGAGGTGGCGCTGGAAGTTTTGCATTCGATCAAGACTATCATCGGTATATTCCTTCCCGTACACACCGTCTCACTCCCTCTCTCTGCTAGTCACTCACACACGGGGCATCACCACCAGGTTACGCTTCACCCAAGGAGCTCGCTCGTCAGCCGCAACTGCTATGGACCGCTGCGGCACTACTGTACTCGGAGCACACGGACGAATACGTCGTTGGTGGCGAGCTGCTACTGAGTCTGATTGCACGCTTGGACTTCCGCGAGGACGAGGTCTCGGATATGGTGGTGGAATCGTCGCCCAAGAACTGGTTGGTGACCTTTAGTGGCCTGCAGCCGATTGCTCTCAAGGGTCTGACCAACGCTGATACCGTCGAAGGTATGTCGTCGTCACCGTCGTCGTCATCGTCATGGTTGTCGACCACCTCCTAACGCATGATGGGTGACTACAGTTGCGATTCGCTTGCTTCGTGCCTTCACGTTGCTCGAGTGTGACGAGTTGGTCGACATTGGCAAGACGCGCTTGGTCGACAACGTCATCGGGCAACTGCCGTGGTTGGCGCTGCAGCTGTCGTCAAAGCACGCGCTGCCGGATGACGCCAAGCAGGCGGCCACGAACCTCGCGACCATTTGCACGATTCTCAACCAGAGCGAGCTGGCCGGCGTGTGCACGGCGTACGCGCGCCAGCAGTACACGGAGCCGCTCGCGTTCCTGAACAACTTTTTCGCGTACTTTTGCCGTACGCACCTGCGCGGCTACGAGCTGCGTGCGCTGACGTTCCTGATCGAGCTGCGCACCGCGGGCCCCAAGAAGTACCAGACGTCGGCGCTCAACGTCATCCAGGCGCTGATGCGCAACATCGACGTGCCGAGCTTCGAGTCCAAGCACAAGGTGCTCTCGCACCTGATGGTGCTCAAGCAGCTGGTCGAGAGCGACTCGTGCGACGCCGTGGCCGGCATCTTTGACGCGACGGTGGCGTCGTCGCGCCCGGTCGAGAACTACGACTTTGCCATGTTCTTCGACGTGAGCGCGCTCGCCAAGATCCTCGACAAGTTCGGCAAGATACGCTCGGTGGCCGGTACGTGGGAGACGCCCGACAAGGCGCGCGCGATCACGAGCGACGCGCTCGCCAAGGTGATCCAGAGCCTCGGCAGCGCCGTGAACGGCATTCGACCCGAGCGCCACGACGAGCGCACCGAGGCCGAGCTGTTCCCGGCCGTCGAGATCGGCAAGGCCTACTCGGTGGCGTACGCCAACCACGTGCTGCAAGACGGCCAGAAGGTCGTGTATGCCGCGTGCCCGCCGCCGATCCGCAAGATTCTCGCGCTCCAGAACCCCGAGATCGTCGCTGCCGCCAACGCAAACCACCACGTTGCGGCCGCTGCTGCCGCCCCTGCGCCGATCGCCGCTGCCGCCGCCCCTCCGCCGACCAGCACTCGTCCGTCAGCAGGAACAGTAGGCGGCCGCGTGCCCGAGCGCACTGCTGAGCACCAACCGATGCTGGCGCTCTCGCGCAGCGGTACGGCCGGCACGCCGCCACCGGTGCTGAGTTCCAGCGGCGGAGGTGCAGCAGTGCCGCCGCCACCAGCGCGCGATGCCGCACCGCCGCCACCAGCGCGCGATGCCGCACCTCCGCCCCCGTCGCGCGACGCTGCGCCGCTGCCTCCCTCGCGAGGTGCCTTGCCAACACCACCTGCTCGTGGACCGCCGAGCGTTGGACCTCCACCGAGCGTCGGACCGCCGCCGGGATTCGATGATGCAACTCCACCGCCGCCACCTCCTCGCCGATAGATAGTGCCCATGATCACGCCAGTCATCGCTTGGATGGCACCGGCACCAACGACGACGACGACGACGGCGGAGTTGTTTTTGTTTTTGGATCGTTGTTGTTGTCGTTGTCGTCGTCGTCACGCACCCACACAGACAGTAGTCGTAGCAGTAGCAGTTGTTGTTGTTGGATCGCATCGCTCATTCGCGTTATAAACAGTACATATATCTCTCTCTTTCTCTCACGGACGCAGACGTCTCACAGCTGCTGCTACTGCTCGTTGTCGTCGCCGAGATCCCAATCCGAATCGAGATACTTGGCCTGCACCGCTCCGACACGATCATACTCGAACACGGCGCCCTCGGCTGTGGCGAACAGCGACTCGTTGCCAGCCGTCAGGCCGCCGAACACGAAGCCGTTGCTCTTGTCGATCACCTTGAGGAGCTCGAATACACTATCCTTGTCCTGCGGGTGTATCAGTCGATAGCCATCAAACAGCAATCATCCAGTGCGATGGCGGTACCTCAATGTTGAGAGTTTGGAAGCCAACCAAGCGGTAGTCATCGATCAACTCGCAGATGGCGTCATTCAATCGAGCGAACTTGTTCATGAATGGGTCCTGCTCGAGTTGCGACACCAAGCGGCCTGGATCCAACACATCGACGTAGAAATCGAGGTTGTATGCTGCCATCACCAGAGAGAATCGTGAGCGAGTGACCGCAGCACGGCGCAGGAGGGGAGGCGCATACCGAGATCGCCAGCTTGGCCGATGAGGTCAATCTTCGACAGGACGTTGACGTGTGGGAGTGCCATTCGCAGCATGGTCGATAGCGACAACAAGACCACCGAGATGTACTGTGACGCTGATGTACAATGGAACGAATCAACGAGATGTACGGCAGTCAACTACGTTCATCGTGTACGAGTGAGTGAGTGAGTGAGCGTGCGAGCGAACGTCGCATCAGATAGCGAATGGCTTGCATACTCGATAGTCCCACTTGTTGGTCATGTGCCAGACGATCTTCTCCATACTCTCATGGAACGTATACAACTCCACTTGTCCAGGGCAATCGAACAATACATAGTGATCTACATCGATCCATCGATCCATCGATCCATCCAGCCATGCATTCGATCAATCTCGTACTCGAACGAACGAGAACGATTGCCATATCTCGACGAACCTCGATACTGATCGAGCTTCTCCTTGAGCCAATCGAGGTTCGCTAGCAAGTACTCGATGGCATAGATCAAGCCACCATTCGGGCCGAGAGCCAGCTCATCCATCACGGCATCGACGTGCACCAACTCTGCGATCTGAATCGCACACGGGTACGGTGCTTGATCGTTGGCAGGATCGAGATTGACGACGATCACCTTTCGCTTGAGAGCCGTCATGAACTGGTACATGCCATGGCAGTAGGTGGTCTTGCCGGAACCTGGTGGACCGATCACGACTTGACCAAACGGCATCGTGATGCAACGAGATCGATTGATTGGATGGTTGATTGGTTGGATGGTTGGTTGGCTGAGGTGTGCACGAGCGAAGGAGAGGAGGAGATTACTGTTCTTACGACATTGGAACCAGATGGATTCACGCAGAGATCACATAAACCTCTCTTATTCATTCTTATTCATTCATATCATTCATTTGTATATTTGTATATGGTGGTGTGTTGTGTGTTGGTTCAACATCACCAGCATCGAGTATCGATGATCGATGATCGATTGGGAATTGGTGGCCTCGAAAGAGCGCGAGCGAAGGGGGCGTGCAAATACATACAAGCTAGATACAGCGAGGGAAGGGGAGATGCAGTGGCGGCGGCAGCGTTGTTGATGATGGCCTACTTGTACGCGAAGTTGAGCGTGTAGTTGAGTGGATACGTAATCAATGCAGCAATACACCAGTTGGATTGACAGGGTTTGGTGTTGTTGTTGTTGTTGACGCACCGCCGAAGTGAACCTCAAGAGTTTTGAGATGAGGTTGCTGATGATGTTTCTGTTGCATTCGTTGAAGTTGATGCAGTTGTGGTTGTGGATGTAGAGGTAGAAGAGGTAGGGCTGGGTTCGGAGGTTGGCAGTCAACCTACGGTGATGTCGATCTCGTACATTGCTGCGCCGACTTCGAGAGCAGGAGTTGCGGGCGTCGATTCATCGGGCAGCATGTAGAGCATCTCGTGACCGCGCGAACACACGAGACCTCGTCTCGCGAGCTCGTCGAGGACGGCCCACGGATCGATCTCGCGGCGGAACGAGCACAGCGGCCGCAGCATGTCGATGACGGAATCGTTGCTCTGCGGCAGCACGGAGGTCGTTCGGATGAGGTTGGCGCAGCGATGCAGCGCGGCCGTGAAGCCGGTGCAGAAGCCACGCATGCCGGAGAGCGTGGTGTCGATCGGTACGAAGCCGACAAAGTTCGTGTTGAGGTTCGAGAGGTTGGCGGTCATGCGGTTGTCGTCGGTGAAGACGATGACGTTGTTGAGCAGCAGATGGTAGAAGACGATCTGCGCGTCGGCCTGGCCCGAGACGACGCACATGGGAGCCACGGCGCGGACGAATGCGTCGGGCGTGCGCGGTAGGCCATGGTTGGCAGAGCGCCGCAACCACGAGACGACGTGTTGGCAGATGTAGTCCAGTTCGTGCGGCGAACACGAGACGCGACGTCGTTTGATGAGCTCGTCGACCGACGGCGACGAAGAACAAAGAGATCCATCATCAGAATCGAGTGCCATCGATGCTGGACGTTTGATGGAGAGTGTTGGTATGATTGAGGTGGATGAGATGTCCATTGAGAGTGTGGAACGGCTGGGTCGGTGATTGTTTGGATTGGGAGGTGCTGGAGAGGAGGAGGTGCGCGAGGCAGAGGAGCAGCAAGCGAATGGCGTTCTGCTGTCGGTGCGCTGTTCTTCGGCTCCTTCTCTCTTCTTCTCCTGGTTGCTGAACGCTCCGCGTCGCTCGAGGTGCTCTTGGCGCCACTGCCTCCCGTCGCTGCTCGTTCGTGAGCTGGTGTGGTGCAACTCGCAAACCGCACCTCACCGTTAGCGGATCCCTCGATCCCTCGATCCATCCATCGATCCATCCATCCATCGATCCATCCATCCATCCATCCATCCATCCATCCATCCATCCATCCATCCATCCATCCATCCATCCATCCATCCATCCATCCATCCATCCATCCATCCATCCATCCATCCATCCATCCATCCATCCATC
>Ga0209935_1004310_pt1 | contig 13292 bp, 24 predicted proteins | sample ThiBio_1000_plan_2_FD_183958 | JGI IMG/M metagenome (GOLD analysis project Ga0209935, IMG submission 183958) | Wastewater bioreactor microbial communities from Cape Town, South Africa - Thiocy_cont_1000_plan (SPAdes) | ecosystem: Engineered > Bioreactor > Thiocyanate-remediating >... | reverse complement strand
CGTACAACGTTGAGTACTTCATGCGGTACGCCAGGTGGCACAATGACCAGATCGCCGAGCTCTTGGTCAAACTCCCACAAGCGCAGTCCAGAGCGTCGCAAGAACTCGGGATCCTGCACACGTACACGGCCGAGTGAGGATCTGATCGTGCCATACATTCGTGCAGCAGCCATCGACCTACCAGCCAATAATCGTCCATGTGCAAGAAGCGGCCTCGTGTTGCAAGCATCTCCCGCAGTGCTGCAGTGTCGCGATCATCGACCATCCACCACCTCTTGGAGCCAGTGCCGTGAACGTGGATGTTGAACGCTACACTGTGAATCTTGTCTTGGTGCAAGGGCGTCCGAGTTCCCGGCGAGCCAATGTACGCCATCAGCACCACGGGTCGGGTGTCCGGAGGCATGTAGCCCAGGATATCGGTTTCGCCTGATACTCGCAATGCTGGCGGCAGCAATCGCAGTAAATCTAGCACCGGCACATACGCACGCAGGTGAATCGAAAGGTTGGCTTTGAGGCCGTGCAAGTGGCAGCGTACCATCCACCCAGCTCTGCACAGTCTCGCCAAAGCAAAAGTCCTTGGCATACATCACGACCTTGGGTCTGCCGGCAAACTTGCTCGAGCGCTGCTCGGGTTCTTTGGCCCACGTAAGCTGCGTTCGAGCGTTTGCATCAGGCTGACTGCGAGTTGCTTGCAGACGCACGCACACATATGGTGCTGCGCTGCAGCTCATCACGTACATCATAGTCGGGGTCCTCGTCAAAGTCGGCATTCTCGGCATTGTCGACGTACCACTCCACGGTCTTCTTGGCATCCTTGAGCACGACGAAGGCACCTTCGAGGTCTTGCTCATCGACTCCCATGTATCTACATCATCGTGTTATATTGTGTGTGGTATTGTGTCGCGTCAGCCGAGAAGCACGTGAGTTGACCTCGACGACGGCATACCTGACATTGATTGGTAGCTTTCCATACTCTCGCTTGAGATATGCTGGACTCCAGAGGTCACTGTCGAAGCGCTGCAGCGCGAATCCCTTGACTAATACTGGTTGCTGCTTTCCAATGACCACTTCGTCAAAGAGCTGTTGCGTGAGCTCGTCTGGACCAATGCGCAGTACTTGCTGCATGGTCGAATGCACACTCGAGCTGCTGGCCGTTGTGGCTGCAGGAGGAGTGAACATCGACAGCTCGCTTGCATCAAGAGAGCTGAATGCCGTAGGAGACAGCAGTTCTTCGTGCTTCACGGGAGCAGGTTCTGGTGATCGGTGCCGATCGTGCTTTTGCTGCCCCTGCGAACCGTTGCGGTGCTCATGATGACGGACAGGCTGTGCCGGTGCTGGTGGCGGTGGTTGCTGCCTCAGTTCCGGGTAGATGATGCCTGCATGCTGAGGATGAAGTTGCTCCTGCTCACGCGAATCCGGCCCTCCGTGCTGCGCAAGTTGAGAGGCCAGGTCGAAATGGTGGCGCCCGATCTGTTGATGATAATCTCCGAGCTGGTCGTAGCAATGTCCTTGTCGATGGTGCTCGCCATCTCGTTGGTGGTCAAGCTGCATATGAAACAGCCCCAGCTTGTAGTACTGGTGCCCGAGCAATTGGTGGTGGTGTGCCAGTTGAAAGTGATGGAGTCCAAGCTGATAGCGATGGTGCCCGAGTTCTCGAGCATCGTAGTGATGAGCAGGATAGTGATGTGGGCTCGCCTCGAGCTGTTGTCCGTGAATGTGCGCTCGATCGTGATCATGCTCTCGATCGTGATCATCACGTTGCCCTGGACGACCCACATGCTCTTCGTCGTTGGTCTGCTGGTAGTGGTACAACTGACCTGCTAAGACGCTTGCAGTGTCGACGACCGTCGCGAGATTCGATAGAACGCCCGCGTGTGACTCGCCACCAATCGGAGCGGTGTTCGAGTCTGATGTCAGCACCATCGAGTCTACGATCCGATCAACTGAGTTCTGAGATGCTTCCTCGGTGCCGATGGCGGCTGCGGTGGCTGCTGCCGGTAACGAGACCGTGCACTTGGTCGCTGCTTCGATCTTCTGATGTCGTGATGTGCGCGGTGAGGCTGCCAAGGGCGTGGGCCGATTGAATTGCTTGTATAGCTCGAGGCGCTCGATCTGGTTGGCAGCCAGTTGTTCAGCCAGCGAGCCCATGCTCTTCTCGGGACGTTGTAACTGCGAGAAGGCCCATCTCTTGCGTCGACAAGTAGGACACACGCACATTCCTGTGCTCGTGTGAGCACACGAACAGCGACGTCAGTCAGTGGTCGATGGTCGGTACGACCTTGTGTTGGCATCATCAACAACACCACACAGACAACGTACCGGTACAGACCGGGCAGCCATCAGGCCATGTGGCCGTCGTGTTGGCGCGCAGGTCGTCGAAGCTGAAACCGTAGCAGACCTCGATGCACGACAAGCACCACCAATGGCTCGATGCGATCGGGCACTGCACGCTGTACTGCCTGGTCTTCCTGCATCGATGGCACCGTGAAGTACTCGATGACGCCTCGGCCTCTGCCAAGCTGCCACCACCGTTGCAAGAAGCAGCAGCCGCCGCCGCAGCAGCAGCAGCTCGCGAGCGGCCATTAGCGAGCTCCGGTGCATTCCCAGCGCCGCCATGAGCATGTCGATCCCTCGCGTCGGCATTTGACGCGAGCCGCGGACGCTTGCTCTCGGGAGACTCAGCGGTGCTCGCTCTCTTCATGACGGCACACACTCCACTACAATACAACAAACCCTACAATCACGCACACTCATACACAGTGCCAACTCCCCAACAACTACAACACGTCAAGGAGGATGCGATGCGATGATGATGCAGCGCGAGCAGAGGAGGCAGCATGCGAATGAGAGATCCGATCCATCGATCGATCAGATCATTCGTTTGCTCGCGCGCTGCTGTCGACGTCTCGTATATCAGTGCAGACCATCATCCTCACTATCCTCACTATCCTCATCCTCATCCTCACCATCCTTGCACAATCAAACGAGTAGCCACTCGAGATGGCCGACGTGGTTGAGGAGGTGGTCGACGGTCGAGAGGAGGTGCCGCTCCGCGACGGCAGCGAGCCGCACTCGTCCGAGGACTCGCCGGTGGTCGATGGGTCCCAGGGCGAGAGCGACCACAACACGCTCGAGCCCGAGCACGAGCACGAGCACGAGCACGAGCCCGAGAACGAGCATGAACACGAACATGAGCTCGTGGATGATGCTGTCGTCCCGGGACAGTCACCCGAGCACGAAGATTCGATGGCCATGGCGCAGTCGACCGACGATGACGGCAGCGCGCACTACGGCGGCAGCGACTATCGCGAGTACGACGACGACGTCGCCGGCGAGCACGGCGAGCACGACAACGTCAACAGCGCCGAGGATGATGATACCAACAACGACGACGACTCGGGTCGACTGCTGTTCTCGTCCAGCTTCTGGGTACGCACGGGCATCGATGCGCCGCGAGAGCCACACGGTGTCTCACTATCACACGATGACGACAACGCCGACGCCGCCGTATCGAGCAGGGGCCCAATGGCATCGATACCGTGCGCAAGCGCATCGAGGACACAGGCCGCTCGCTCAAGATGCTGCAGACCTTCATTCAAGAGCGCGCGGCGCTCGAGGAGCAGTACGCCGCCAGCTTGCGCGAGCTGCTCAAGCGCCACGCGGCGCCCTTCCCGGACCCGTGGTCGACCAGCGAGGCCTGGAAGGCGCTGCGCGCCGAGGCCGACGAGACGCAGCGCGTCCACCAGCAGCTGTCGCAACAGCTCGCGACCGAGGTCGCACGCCCGCTCGAGTACTTTCATCGACAGCAGTCGCAATCATCGAAGCTTGTACGAGCGCCGATTGATGTCTCGCGCAGATGTGTGTGTGCTCGCTCGTGGATACTGATACGAGCTGCCGTTGCGCGTCGTACAGCAAATCAGCGAGGCCGTCAAGAACACCAAGGAGCTCACGCAACACGAACTCAAGTTGAAGACCGTATGAGTAGCACTGGCTCTCTCTCTCTCGCGCGCTCATGCATTCGTTCGTATGGGTGTGCGACTAATCAATCAATCGATCAGCTGCGAGATGCCTATCACAAGTGTGGCAATCAAGCCGTCGTGGCGCAGAAAGCGCTCGAGGCCGCCAAGGCCAGCAAGACCTCACAAGCTGTTGGCAAGGTTCGTCGCGGCGACGGCGGCGAAGGAATGAGGCTGGCTGCGAACTTACGAGCGAGGCGCGCCTCTCGGTGTTCGACAGTGTTCGAGCAAGGTTGAGAAGGAGATGCGAGAGTACCAAGAGGCTCAGAAGCACTACGAGGAGCAGTTCGAGAAGACGCGATCGTTCCAGGAGAAGTGGGAGGACTCGTTGGTCGACATCATGAACCACCTGCAGGTGGCCGAGGAGGCGCGCGTCGACGAGGTCAGGCGCGTGCTCACGTCGTTCGTGCACGTGATCAGCAGCCATCAGGACTACATGCGCAACTCGTGCGACGCCATCACGGCCACCGGGATCGCGGCGCTCGATCCGCGGCGGGACTCCGAGTCGTTCGTGGCCGCAAGCGCCACTGGATTCGAGCGTCCACCCTACCCCGAGCTCCAGCAATTCGAACTGGTACGCGCTGCCGCCTGGGTAGCTATCGTTTGCGGCTGAAGAACGAAGGTGCTGACCATGTCTCTGGTGCTGACGATAGCCGCCTGCTCTCGAGCACCTTCTCGAGAAGCGCACTCGCAAAGGAACCGTTCTCCCATCGGTGCAGCATCGCAACACGCGTGCCATGTCGATCGAGGGAGGCGGTCTGGCGAGCTTCATGCAATGCCCCCGAGTGCGTGCGCTGCATGACTTTATCGGCGTCGAGAGCGACGAGCTGGACTTCTTCGCCGGCGACGTGTTCCCGGTCTTTGACAAGGACGAGGCCACAGGCTGGTGGTCGGGCTACAATCACCACCGATGTGGCTACTTTCCGCACCATTACGTCGAGTTGGTGTAGTGAGTGACTTCACAGGCGTCGCCCGGTTCGCTCACGAGCTTCTATGATCCTCGGCCAGTATCACGACGACAAGACTGCCACTCACTGCCTGACTTCCTCGCTACTCTCTCGTTGTTGTTAGGAGTAGGAGGCGTGTATTTATTCTCGATCTTATTGTCGTTGTTGTTGAGTTGGCACTCTGCGGTTGTGTGCGCGTTGGCGCAGCGACCAACGAATATGAACAAATGTACCAGTGCTGCGTATCTCTAGCAAGATTGGGACATGACTCACCGCACTCGCGAGCTGTGGGGCTCGCTTGGACCTTCGAGTTGATGCTGCTGCTCCTCGTCTTGCGCTTGATGGTTGGTGACAAAGTTCTCGTCGTAGCCAGGAAAGTCGCTCATCGTGTGCTGCACGCAGAGTACCAACGCAACTCATCAGTGTCGACGAACGAGCAAGTAAGCAATGCACCTCGTGGCACGAACCTGTAGGGCAGCGATGGCTCGTTCGATTTGCTGCGATAACGTGAGAGTCTCGCGGGATTGCGAGGCCAAACGACTGCGGGCCGAGTTACCGGGCAGGAAGACCGCGCCTTGGTTAGTCTTGGCGAGCGACTGGAGCTGATGCTGCACCGAGATCTCGTACTGTATCTGCTGCTGTTGCTGCAGAATACGAGCTCGAGTCTGCTCCTCGGTCGGTGTAGGAAGCCGAGGCGGCACCGAGGCCGGGTTGTAGAAGCCGGCACTGGGCGGCGCGCTGAAGCGTGAGCTCGGACTATCGTGCTGCTGTTGCAGCTGCGATCGAGACGAATCCGTCGATGGCATGGTAGATTTGGGACGCGCGACTGAGGTGGCAGACATGCGATTGGCATAGGAGTCGAGAGCGAGCGAGTCGGCAGTGCCGTCGGTGGCCGAGGTGCTGCTGCTGCTGGTGCTGCTGCTGCGTTCGTCGATGGCCTCTCGCGACAGGGAGTCGAGTCCCGAGCGAACGCGGTCGAACGGGCTCTCGGTCGCAACCCATTGAGATGGAGGCGTGTGCAGCTGCGGCTCGAATTCGGTCTCCATCGAGCTGTCGTCGCGGCCGTGTGTTTGTGGAGTCATTGACCGAGGTGATACAACAGAGTCACGCGGCGTCATGTGCGCGCTCCTTGGCGAGTCGCGAGCACTCCTTGGAGAGTCTCGAGCACTTCTTGGAGAGTCGCGAGCAGCGAACGAGGTCGATGGCGTGGCGGGTGGCATCTCTCGGGTCAAGAGTGGTGGCACGCCGGACAGCGAATGCCGAGGAGATACGGCGCTCGCTCGTGGACTCGGCGTTGGACGATGGAGAGACGATGGTTCGAGCGATGTCTCGGTGGTGGTGGTCGTTGACGATGGTGATGATGAAGCTGGACTATCGGGTATCGCGCGTTGTGACGGCGGTCGTTGATGGTGCTGCTGCTGGCCTCGGTACTCGTGCGGCGGACAGCCTTGCTGCTCGGCCGACTCGCGGCACTTGGGGTGCGACGCATACTTGCATTCTATCGAGTACGCAGCGTCGTCAACATCAACACCACCGAGCTCATCGAATGCCTCTGGTACCCAACGTACTCTTGCACTTGTAACCTTGCTTGCCGATGCCCCAGATGAACTCCCCACTACCACATCCACGCAAGTATCGGATCATCAGCATCAGCATCAACGGGTGGTGGTTGCCATCCCCTCCAGCACCAGGCGTACCAGAAGTCACACCACCGTGGACTATTGAAGTGATGCTTCACGAAATCATGTACCGAAGCCATCCAACCAAGAATACCCCCAATCTACGTGCTTCCAGCCAAGCAAGCCAAGCAGCCGACGAACGAGAGAGAGAAGGGGAGAATGATAAGAGAGATATCCCACCACCAGAGGAGAGCGCCTCGGTGTAACGGCCATCGGGGCAGCACGTCACAAAAGCAAAAAGTGAAACGCAAAAAACCACGCCGCTCTCTTGCGTACGCCTCCCACGTGCACTTTGCTCATTCCTTCATCGCCTCCCCTCTCCACCACTGCCCACACACCCCACACACCCACTCCTTCAAGCGACAATCGCCTCGCTGCCCTCGACTACCACTCATCACCATCATCACCACCATCCCCATCCTCCTCCCTCGTTATTGGAGTGACCTCTCGCCCGCACACCTCCACCATGGTGTTCACGATCACCGAGGATGACGACGACGATACGTATCAGTTCCAGCAGCCGATCGTGATGGAGCTCAACGCCTTTGGCAGCCACGCCACGTTCACGGTGCCCGAGCCCGCTGATGACTCGAGCTCCTTGTGTTGGGCGCTGTTGCTGCTGGTTCTCACCATCTTCGTGCCGTGCTTCGGTCTGTTCGGCTGCGTGTACGTGGCCACACTCTCTCTCCTGCGCGCGCGCACGTGATGCGATATCAGCTCGCCCACCGCTCTTCTGGATCGTCGATCGACGCGTTGCTGACAATCTCATGTGACCTTGCTCTCTCGTAGCTACTGTCGTTCCGACAACGGCTGGGTCAGAATCGTGGGCATCATCACACTACTTGCGGGCTTGATCGTGTTCAGCTTGTGGATGCTGTCGGTCGCGATGTGGGTCAACAACAGCCTTTGAGCGAGCGACAGCAGCATCACGGCTGTCGCGACCTCCATCGCCATCCATCCCTTACGCCAGTACCACGAGCTCCGTAAACCCTCCGTTGTAAATACCACTGTCTCACTGTCTATCGATCCACCATCGTTGCCACTGTTTCGTCCTTGTCCCACGAGATGTCACCTCTCTTTCTCTGTCTTCTCCTTGTACGCAAGCCTCCCGACACGGTAAGTAGTAATAATGACCCACGCATCATGCTACGACCCTCCGACGCGCATCGCTCACTACCACTCCCAACCTCCCGCACTCGCACTCGCACACACACCCCAGCCAAGATAACGTAGAAGCATAAATACAAGTACATTGGGGGGTGTGTTGCTTGCGAAGCAGGCGCAAGAGATATGCTGGACAGCGCACTGGATGCGAATGGAACCGCAACAAGCACGCTCCGCACGCTCCGAGATGTCGCTCAGAATCCACCATCGCTGTCCTCGTCAAACTCGTCAGAAAAGTCGCTGTCCTCGTAGTAGTGGTTATCGTCTACGCACACACACGTGAGAGGAGGGGGCGAGAGAAGTGTGAGCGAGTGAGCACAGGAGCGGTATGCTTGACACGCGTGCGCGCACGTACCGTCACTGTCGTTGTCCATTGCAATGTGGCTACCAAACTCCTCCTCGCACTTGCGCACAGCAGCTCGCGCCTCTTTGAGGATCGGCTTGTACTCTTGCTCGTCTCCATGGGCGCGCACAATGTCACGAATGCACTTGCGGATGGCGATACGGAAGCGCAGAACGTGCGCCACGTTCTCCTTCTCCATTGCGCCGTTGATCCAGTGCAGCAGCTCCTTGATCTGCGTCGTCCACTTGCGTAGCTCGGCCGCCTCCTCCTCTTCCTCGTCATCGTCGTCGTCATCCTCCTCGACACTAGCACCAGTACCAGCGCCTCCACCTGTGCCGCTTTCCGATTGGTGCTCATGCTCCTTGTGCTCGCGCGAGTCGGTAGTGCGCTCGTCTGAGACGCGAGACTCCGGAGGTGCCGACGATTCGATATCGCGGATCGATAGCACATTGCTGCTTTGTTCGAGGCCCGGTCCTCCGACCCACGCATGGTGCAAGAGCTCGGCTGCTGTGTGTCGCTGGACTGGATCTCGGACGAAACATTCTCGCAAGAACGACTCGAGGTCCTGAGGAAGGTGTCGAACAGGTGAGTAATACAAACTCAAAGTACGCAAGTCAAACAACAACAGCAGCAGCGACGACAGCGACGGCAGCGTACCGGAGAAATATCCTCGGGAAATGGTGGAGCATCGTTCTGTGTCATGGCATACAATGCCTGAACGGCAGTGAGCTCAAAGTATGGTGGCTCGCCTTGAACGAGCTCGATGATCGTGCACCCAAGGCTCCAGATATCGCAAGTCGCTGTCACGGCCTCGCACTTGATCACTTCAGGAGCAGCTGTTTCGTTCGGTATGCGTGCGTCAGGATCATTGATTCGTTCGTGATGCAAACACGCTGTCGAGCGCGGTGAACGTACTCCAGAATGGACTACCGCATGCAACATCTGCAGCTCCCTCTTCTCCAAGCTTGGTAGAGATTCCAAAGTCCGCCAGCTTTACAATTCCCTCCTTGGTGATCAGAATATTGCCGCTACAAGTCGATCATCCAATCCACGCACAAGTAGTGATTAGAACCATTTGGTATCGAGAGAGCGCGAGCGCCGATGGCTTGGAGTACCATTTGATATCGCGGTGAATGACGCCATTGGTATGGAGATAATCCAATCCCTCCAACACTTGCCTCACGTATCGTGCTGCCAACTTTTCGGGCACAGATCCGAACTAATGCACACCAACACGAACCGATCGATTGGTACGTGCACTCGCTCGATCAATGCGCTTGTGCAGCATATGATACGTACCTTCTTCAAGATCACAGCCAACGAACCGCCCTCGATAAATTCGAGCACAATGTTGATGTGCGATGGCGTTCGAATAAAGTCGACATACTTGACAATGTTGATGTGATCAAGCTTGCGCAATAGCTCGAGCTCCGCCTGAGTTCCGTATTGATGAGTTACACATGAACGTATGATGATCGATTGGTGAGTGAGTGAGTGAGTGAGTGAGTGAGAGAGAGAGAGAGAGAGAGAGAGAGAGAGAGAGAGAGAAGTACCATTGTTGACTCCAACTCGGCTCGCTTGATACGCTTGAGATCGACTTGCTTGACAGCTACCATGAAGCCCGAATCGACATCGAGTGACTTGAACACGCTACCATACGCTCCTTTACCGAGCTGTTCACCGAGAATCTGAAGATACCGTGGTGGAAGCCACCGTGGTGAGTACCTATCACGCTTCCTCCGTGCAGCATCAATACCACGGAGGCGTACATATTTTCCAATGGTCAGCGAGGTCTTGGTTCGACCGGCGGCTTGGCGGGTAATACTCGGTGATGTGATCTCCTCCTTGGGCTTGGGCTCTTCGGATGGGGCCGCAGCAGTAGCAGTAGCAGTCGCAGTAGCAGTTGCTGGTGGTGTATCAGGTTTGTTGGTGGTGGCTGTTGTTGTGGTGGCGGCAGTCTCGGCAGGAGTCTCGTTGGTGCCGCTGGATGGTGTGGGCTCGGTTTGGACGATGCGAACGAACGACTCGGGGAAGAAGCCACGCTGGCCCTTGTGCTCGCCGAGGCACCAACCTTGCGATCGCTTCTCGATGAGGAAGAACTCGTCGTTGGCTTGGAAGGTGAGCTCGTTGTGCGTGCGGCCATTGTACGGATACACGGCGCGCACCACAACCTTGGGAACGTCCTCCTCTTCCTCCTCGTTGTGGGCTCCATTCGAGTGAAGTGCATCGGTGCTGTTGGTACGCTCCCGAGACTCGACCGAGCCGCGACGCTCGTTCGTGGGCGAATCGGCCGAGCGATCCGGCGTTGGGGAGCGCGCGGCTTCTGCGGCGGCGGCTGCGGCGGCGGCTGCCGTATCGGTCGACGAGATGGCCTTGACGCTCTTGCTCACGGTCGGTAGCTCGCCCGAGCAACCAGCGCGGGCGTACGTGATGAAGGCCAACCATTCGTCGCGCTCCTCGCTCGAAGCAGCGCTAACGACGAGGCTCTTCTTGGTGGTATTGACCGAGAACTGATACAGCTGCTGCCCGAACTCGATCTGCTCGCTCAGTACGCTCTTGAGCTCCAATCTTCCTCGAGGTTTGGTCTCCTACATGGTGGTCGTACAACAATGCCATCACCATCATCATCGCCCGAGAGTATCATTGTTGTGTCATGAAAAGTAAACGAGTGAGTTTGTGTGTATGTTGCATATCGATCAAGCATCACCAGCAGCAGCAGCAGCATCATCAAGGTTCTCACCCACACGTACCACGGCGGACTTGTAGTAGCAGAGAGAGTCGGGGCGCAGCACGAACCACTTGTCCTTCCACGCGGCCTTGCCGATCTTGTTGCTCTTCATCTTGAGCATACCCGACTTGAGCACGTACTTCTTGTCGATCTCGGCTCGAGGAATGCTACCAGGACGCACCGAGGCCTCGGTAGGCTGTCGTCAGACAACCACAACACACACCAACGCGATCAGTCAGAGCCAAGCCTCGCGTGCTGATATTGTTGGATCGTTCGTGTGTGTGTGTGTTCTAGGGGCAAGATCGTCAAACCTACACGTCGATCGGACTGAACACGAAGTACTGGAGGTGACTCGAGTGCTGTGGTGGCCGAGGGCGGCGTTGAGGCGGCCGTAGTGATGGGCGCCGACGCCGACGAAGCCGACGAGGCGGCAGACAAGGACGACGGCGCCGATGATGTCGACGCAGTCGGCGCGGCAGCCGTGGCGGCAGTGGCCGACGCGACTGCGGCACTTGTCGGTGGCAGCGCGGCGCTGATCTCCATCTTCTTGACGTAGAAGTACGGGAACCAGCCCTCGCGGTTGGGCGCCGAGCTCTTGGACGACAGCACGCCGTAGTACTTCATGTCCTCCTCGTTGGTCTTGCACACCTTGATGACGTCGCCCTTCTTGAACGCCAGCTCGCCCTTCATCTTGGTCTTGTGCTTGTAGCTCTCCTGCGCCTTGACGTAGAACGGCTCCATGGTGTGTGTGTGTCTCACGGTCTCTCTATCCGAAGCGTGCGGTCGACCTCGATCGATCGAACGAAGCGAGCGAGCGGAGCAGCAACAACAACGAGGAGGCGACGACGAAAATGCGACCGATGGCAAAGTCCAAACGAGTGGAGAGCTCTCAGGGCATCGCTACACCGAGAAATGGCAAAGTCCAAACGAGTGAGCCGGCCTCAGAGTCTGTTGTTGCTGCTGCTCTCGTTGCTCGCGCGCCTCCTTCGATCGATCGATCGATCGATCTCAATATCTCGTGCGATACGTCGATCTCGAGCAAGCACAAGAGAACCTACCATCACCAACACCAGCACACCTACCTCTTGCTGAATCGCTCGCTCGCTCCCTCTTGCGCGCGCGTTCATCCACAGCACACGCGCTCTTTGATAGCATGGCCTTTTCGACCTCGAGCCCCGGCATCTTGCGCGGCATCAAGCTGCTACGCATCCAGTACTATCCCTTCCTGCCTGGATTGGGCGGCTTGACCGAGCTCATGACGCAGGTCACCAGCCCTCGCTGCCTCAACGCCGACGGCGTGCAGTCCGAGGTCCAGATCGAAGTCACCAACGACGGCAAGCCGCCAGTCTTGGAAGTCACATGGGGTACCGCCTCGCTGCTTGCTCGCTCGCTCGCTCGTTCGCTGCTTGCTGCTGCCACCAATGTACTCACTACGCGGCGGCACCACCGACAGACTCGGGCACGACTGACCTGTTCGATGTGCAACACAAGTCGGCCACCACCATCATCTCCGACATTGCCATGACGCGACACATGAAGGACGCCAAGGCCACCAAGGACACGCTGTCGCCGACCGCGCCGCTCGACCCCACCGACCCTGTGCAGCGCTACCTGCTCGGCCGAATGAGCGCTCGCACACGACGAAAGCTCATGAGTGGTTATGGTCTCGATCCAAACACCATCTAACTAACTCTTCTACCAATACATCAACAAAGCCGAATTCGATCGATGGCTGCGATAGGATAGATTGCGCTAGCTTGAAGACGACAAGAGTGCATGCTTGCTCTCGCTAGCTCCTTCTCTCCACTCGCCAATCACCAAGCGGTACACCGTATCGACCCGCCCAATTGCATCGTCATCGTACCAGCAGAGGATGACGCACAACCATGCGTGTCCGTCGGCCAGACAAAGACCGAGAGAGTCGTTCTGCGATGCACCTTCCGCGCCAGGAAAAGCGATAAAGACTCCACCGCCTCATACCACATCACATCATTCGCCTCATCACCCCGCCACACACCTCCCTCTCCATCCCATCCATCCCATCCATCCCATCCCATCCATCCCATCCATCCCATCCATCCCATCCATCCCATCCATCCCATCCAACTAACCAACCTCCCGCCCCTCGTTAGCCCCTTGTGTTTCTCTCATCGACACCTCCCCCATTGAAAGACCACCCTATGGAGTTCCCTGAGCTCGGCAAGCACTGTTCCTTCGCTGGTTGCGGTCTGCTCGACTTTCTGCCGTTCGAGTGCGACAAGTGCCACCAGGTCTTCTGCAACGACCATCGGGTGCTCGAGGCTCATAACTGCTCGTACACTAGTCCAACTACGGTACGTGCTTGGTATTTGGCGTGCTTACCAGGCTCCTCGGCATCGATCGAGCTGTTCTGCCTACTGTTCCTACTGCCGCGTC
>Ga0209935_1004306_pt1 | contig 13300 bp, 13 predicted proteins | sample ThiBio_1000_plan_2_FD_183958 | JGI IMG/M metagenome (GOLD analysis project Ga0209935, IMG submission 183958) | Wastewater bioreactor microbial communities from Cape Town, South Africa - Thiocy_cont_1000_plan (SPAdes) | ecosystem: Engineered > Bioreactor > Thiocyanate-remediating >... | reverse complement strand
TCATCATCATCATCATCATCATCATCATCATCATCATCATCATCATCATCATCATCATCATCATCATCATCATCATCATCATCATCATCATCATCATCATCATCATCATCATCATCATCATCATCACAACACGCGCCATACATGGTACATTTGGTGCGTTGGCGCAGACGTTGTAGCTTTCGTCGGACCACTAGTGGTTGCGCTAGCACTGGCACCACCAGCAGGAGAAGAAGAAGGAGCAGCTCCAACGAGGCCACCAATCCCCGACGGCGCTGCGGCAGCGGCAGTGGCAGGAGGCGATGGCGAGGCGGAGGCAGGTTGCGGCTCCTTCACAACCAGCGGCTGTACACGAGCGACATATCAGCGATAGGGCCGCGAAGTAGCGCGTGTACTCATGGGGCGCGAGGTTCGGTAGCGGGTGCGACGTACGCGCACGGCGCCGAGGAGCAGGGCGCTCTTGCCGACCTTGGCGTCGCCCAGGAAGCAGAACAGGAAGTGGCTCTTTTGCGGGTGCGGCATCACGCGGCCCACCTGGTCGATCGGCTGCGACAGAATGTGTCCCACCGACGACACGAGACGGCGAAAGAGGCCTGACGCCGCCGAGGCCGCTGCCGTGATCGACGACGGCGGTGCCGGCGTGCTGCTGCCGCTGCCGAGCGGAGGTGGCGAGCTCGAGGGCGCATTGGCGGTGGCGCCTCCGCTGCTCGGTGAGCCAGCAGTGGCCGGCGCAGCACTGTCCGCGGACGCGTCTCGGGCAGGCTTGTCGGCCATGCAGGAGGGCGACACTCGCGAGTCTGGCGGCGAGGGAAGCGATGCGGAACGCCGCGGAACGGCTGCGGAAGGATGGAAGGAAGGCGACACGAGGCAGCGACGCGACGAGACGACCGAGCGAAGGAAGGCCGCAGGAACAAGAGGAGGAACAAGAGGAACACTGAGAGGAACAAGGCTGTCGCTCCTGCTGCTGCCTCTCGCTCATTCGCTCGCTCGCTCCCTCTCGCACACGGCACCTCGGATCTCTCCCTCGCTCGCTCGCGTGCCGCTGTGTTCCTGTCTGTTGCTCCGATGAGTGCCGACACCGACACGCTCGACGCCTCCGAGACCGATGGCGCCCTTGAGGACTCGCAAATTGCGTGCTTGGAGTCGGGCACCGTGGCGCAGCGGCTGCGCGCGTTGACGACTCTGGCGTCGGCTTCGTCGGCCAAGCAGCGCGTCCACCTCTTTGCCGAGCGCCTGGTTCGCTGGTTCGCCGAGCCGTCCGACGAGCTCGACGAGGATGCCGTACGCGCCGCCGTCATCGCCGTCTTTGCCAGTCTGCAGCTGTATCACGACCGTGCAAGCCGCATGGCGGTCGAGAGCGCCATCCGTGCACTGGCGGCGCCGCCGTGTCCCGTGCGCCCGCGCTTCGTGCAGCTCATGGCCAAGGTGCGCCGCGGTGCTGACGCCACGCTGACACGTGACGCACCGCGTCATCTTGCTCCTGCACGATACATCGGATCGGCGGTGTTATTACTTGCACGCCCGCGTAGTCTTCATTGAACTGATTGACATGACGGCGTGTCGCAGGCCATCTCGCGCACTGCGTCGTCCAGCAACAACCACAGCGCCAACACTGTGCTGCTGCGCTGGTCTCTTGCACTCGTGCACCACGCTGCCGACTTGCTGTTCGGCGATGACGGCAACCGCGATGCCGCCAAGCTGCTTCTCGATGCGCAGTGCCTGTTGCTCGATGCCTTGCAAGACGCGCGCACGTCGGTTCGCGTCAACCTCTACGACCAGTTCGTCTCGACTCTGCGAGTACGTGCGCACGCCCACTCCTTCAACTGATGCGTGTTTGAGACAGACAGGCAGAGAGAGAGAGAGAGAGTCCGGTTGGTTGATACCTGTTGTGTGGCGAGCAGCATCACAAGGCAGCGCTGGAGTTTGCGTTGGGCCACGTGGTCACCAGCAACGCGTCGGTACTGCATGCCGTGGCAATCGGCCTACTGTCCAAGGCTGTCGCCTCTGTGCCGGCCTCGTTCGAGGCATACAAGGCTCAATTCATCGAGAGCTTCATCCAGCTCGTCATGACCAGCCGCTCGAAGCCCACACCCGGCCTGCTGCATGCGTACGTGGCGCTCATCGCCTCGTTCACCAGTCTCGAGTTCTCTGCTACCGTGCTGCCAGCAATCGATCGTGCCGTCAAGCGATCACCGGAGGTTCGTTTCGTTACTCACTCTGTTTGTTCGCCGGCGTTCGCTGACCTGTCGTTGTTGTACTCTGTGTCGACAGAACTCGCTACCAATCCTTGCAGAGTTGGTGGCGCACTATGGCGGCAGTCTCGAGGGCGTCGTAGCTACCAATGCTCCCAAGGCCATCGTGCCCATCGTACTGTCACAGTTCTCGTCTGCTAGCGCCGAGGTGCGCAGGCAGGCCATGGCCGTACTGGAGCTGGTGGTCAACAAGTGCGCTTCGGTGCCCGAGACCGTCGCAGCGGCCAAGCTGCTGATGACCGAGCTTGCAACACGCGGAATCAAGCCCGAGACCAAGCAGGCAGTGCTCGAGAGTCTCAACGCAGTGGCTCGTGTACCTCATGCCTTGGGAGCGTTCGAGGAGGCTGCGCAGGCCATCATCAAATCACTCGTTCCGCTTGTGAATAACGAGTGTACGTATACGCACCGCAGGCAAGCACACGATACCGAGCTCGTGGCGTCTCACGCTCGATTGGTATTGGTTCGACAGCGAACGAAGGTGCCAAGAGCTTGCTCCTGTCGGCAATCGGTTCATGGACCGCGTTGCTGTCTGCCATTCCGGCGGCTGTACTCGAGTTGTGGACGTCTGGCATCGGCAAGGAGAAGGAGAAGCACCTCTTTCTCGATAGCATCGTGCTAGCGTTGCGCAATACGGCCCACCGAACTGCAGTATGCATGAGAAACCGTCATACAGCCTCACGAATCTCCTGTGCTTACACGTGCTCTCTCTCTCTCTCTCGATCTGTAGATCGGAAAGGTGTATGAAAAAGTCAAGCCAATCCTGACAGCCAAAGGACCGCAGCTACCATTGCGCCAAAATGCCCTGTCGGCACTGCGCATCGGAGTCTTGGTGACGGCAAGTGCCAGCAATGCCTCTGGCTCGTTCAAGTCACTGCCGCTGGCGATCGCTACCGCTCCAGACTCGTTGCTGTGCTCGCCCGAGTTCCTGAGTAAGATCGACGAGCGTACTGCGTGCGTGATGTTGGAGCTCGTCGACATTCTGTTGTCGTTTGTGCCGCCCGAGCAGCTGCATCTGGGTGAGCCCGAGTCGGCCATCACTCGGCACTCTCCGCTCTTCGTGTATCTGGCGCACGTTCTGACGCATTCCTCGTGGCGTACGCGAAAGCTCGCGTGCGACACGGTGCGAGCACTCGCGAGCACTCGCTTTGCGCCGACACCGCTGTTCCTGCTTCCGGCGCTGTGGAGCGTACACCTGTCGAGCAACAATCCAAATAGTGTCCCGCCCGAGGTGCTCGGTGCCGCATTCCAGACGACCTTCACCGTCGCCATCCAATCGGTACCGACGCACTTGGCGCTCCTGACACTCGCTCTTCATCACTCGGCGCTACAAGTCAAGAGCAACGTCTCGCGCGCTACCGGCCCGCACAAGGGCTGGGTCAAGGCCATCCGTGCGTTGTTCTCGCCGCTGCGTTCCAGTACCGCATCAAACTCTGGCGAACAGCAACAGCAACCACCATCATCACAACAACAACAACCCAACGAGACGCAAGGACAGCAAACGAGCTCGTTGCTACCTGCTGAACTGGCGGCGGCGCTGGTCAATCAACTCCTATCGCCCGAGTTTGTTGGTTCAACACAAGAGGCCACACGCCAGGCATCGACTCTGGCGATTGCGAGCGTCGTTGCTGCGCAGGAGGTCGACGACGGCACACTGACACACGTCACCGATCGATTGTGCGAGCTACTGGACTTTGCACCGTTCGCTAACCTGACGCAAAAGGACATTGCCATCTACTACACGCCCGAGGGCCAACTGTGCGACTTCTCGGATGGCCAGCAAGAGTACATTCCGCAGGTGGCCGAGTCCAAGAACGTGCGACGCGACAAGTCCGACAAGCGCCTCTATGGATCGAGCAACGATGAAGAGTGGGAGCGCCAGATCCGCGACGAGATTGCCAGGAAGAAGGCGGCTTCCTCGAGCTCGACATCTGCCGCCTCCTCGTCCTCCTCGAGCGGCAGTGGAAAGGGAAGCAAGGGTGCCTCTGCCACGACCACCAGCGGCAAGGCTGCAGGAGGCAAGGGCGGAGCCGCGGGCGCCGTCAAGAAGGAGGACGCCAAGGCGCGCGAGGAGCGTGAGCGTCGTGAAGCACGCTTGACACTCGAGCACCAAGTACGCGAGCGCGTCTCGACCGACATGCATCGCTTGCGCATGGCGATCTCGATCATTGCCGACCTGTCGCGCCACACCGACTACCGAGCGGCGTACGCGTGCGTGTGGCGACTCGTGCCACGAGTGCTGCCGTTCTTGCGCCATACGCTCACAGCCGCCGAGATCACCGAGGTCGTGCACCACCTGTCCGAGTGGACGCTGCAACACCGATGCGGCTGGTGGCTCGCGACCGCGGTCGCCGTGTTGGTGACGCGGCTCGCAGGAACGCTCGAGAAGCGCGAGGAGGTGACGCGCGGCGAGCTCGGCGACACGTTGCTCAATGTGCTGAAGCACTTGATGTCGACCGTCAAGCTCGCTGGCGCACTCGATGCCTCGAGCGTCGTGTTGGCACAGCCACTGCTTCGCGAGGCACTCACCAATCCGGCGAGCTTCACACTGCAGGAGCTGGCACTGGCGCTGGTCGAGCATCATCAGCGCGTCGGCCCGCCGTACCCTCGCACCGAGCTCATTGCCGACCTGGTGTTCCTCTCGCGCACGTCGCCTCGACTGCAAGAGCGTGCCGAGCGCGCGTTGCTGTCGCTCGCCGAGGGCCTCGAGCACGCGGGCCAAGAGTCGTCGCTGCTCGACGGCCTGCTGGTGCCCGAGAGCCGCACACGCAGTGCGTGCCTGCATGCACTCATCAACGTGCCGTACCTGACGTCGTTCGGCGTCGAGCAAGAGAGCTCCATGTCGGTGCTGTCGGCGCGACTGTGGCAGGCACGCTACGACACCAACGCCGAGAACACGTACTTGGCCGATGAGCTATGGAGCGCACGCAAGCAGCGCTTCCAGCCGCAAGGCTTCCTCGATCACCTGCTGCCGCTCCTGGGACACGACGAGCGAGAGATTCGTCAGATCATTGCGGCGGCGATCGCCGGCGGTGTCAAGGAGACGCTCGCAATGGCGGAGCAACAAGCGGCGCCGTCACAGTCACCGCCGGGCGGCGTGTCTGACGCCTGCGTTCTTTCTCCTCCGTCGTCGAACGATGCGAATCTCTTCCGCCAAACGACGCTCGAGCGGCTGTTCGAGCTGTACACGAGCATGGTGCCAGTGGCACCCGTGGTGCCGGCGGCGGCGAGGGCGCGAGCGACGGCGGTCGAGATTCCGCTCGAGGATCTCCACCCGTCGACGCGCAACGGCGTGGCGCTGGCGCTCGGTGCGTTTGCGAGCGTGATTGCAGCCGAGCAAGTCGAGCGCGTGTTCGAGTTTCTGCTGCACCGCGGCGCGTTGGCCGACGTCGACGAGGCCGTGCGTGCCGAGATGCGACAGGCAGGCGTGGCGCTCGTGGCGGCACACGGTGCACAGCACATGGATACGCTGATGCCGATGTTCGAGCAGTACCTGGCGCAAGTGGCGCCGCCGGCGTCAGCCAAGGAGGTGGAACTCGTCAAGGAGTCGGTGGTGGTGCTGTTGGGCGCTCTCGCCAACCATCTCGACAAGTCGAACCTCGACCACATCATCACGGTGCTCGAGATGCTGCTCGACTCGGTGATGGCCACGTCGTCGGACGTGGTACGCCACGCGATCGCCGACAGCTTGGTGCCTCTGGCGAGCATTCTCAAGAGCAACAACGACGAAGCCAAGCGCCTCGTGGATCTGACGCTCGTGCATCTGGCGGACGAGACACTCACCGACAAGGAGCGTCGAGGCATCGCGTTCGGGCTCGCGGGTCTGGTCAAGGGCCTGCGATGCTACAAGACCATGAAGGTCGACCAGGTGCTCGAGGAGATGATCGACAACAAGGCCAGTGGCGCGGCGCGATTCGGCGCCTTGCTGGGCTTCGAGGCACTGTGCGTCAAGATGGGCAAGCTCTTCATGCCGTACGTCGTCATGAACAAGACGCTGACGCAGTTGCTGCGTTGCTTCGGCGACACCAACACGCTCGTGCAACAAGCGGCGCACGAGACCGCCAAGGCCATCATGGGCCAGCTCGGCAACCAGGACGTCAAGCTCATGGTCAAGTCGGTGCTGCAGGTGCTCGACGACAAGTCGTGGCGCACCAAGGCGGCGTCGGTCGAGTTGCTCGGCGCCATGGCGTTTTGTGCGCCGCGCCAGCTGTCGTCGTGTCTGCCCGATATCGTGCCGCACCTGTTGCAGGTACTGTCGGACTCGCACAACAAGGTGCAGGAGGCTGCCCGCAGTGCCTTGCGCTCGATCGGCTCGGTGGTGCGCAATCCCGAGATCCAGGCACACATTACCACCATCTTCAAGGCTCTCGATAACCCGAGCACCTACACGCACGAGGCGCTCGAGAAGCTGTTGCACACGAACTTTGTGCACGTCATCGATGCACCGTCACTGGCCTTGATGGTACCCATTCTCGAGCGAGGTCTCAAGGATCGCAAGACTGCTACCAAGAAGATTGCCGCTCAGATTGTTGGTAACATGGCCACACTAGCGGATCATAAGGTAGGTGGATGCAATACCAATACTATATTGTCTCTCTCTCTCTCTCTCTCTCTCTCTCTCTCTCGCTCGCGATTGTAATACTGAAATGCATACATCACTCGGTAGGATTTGGAACCATACTTTGCGGGCTTGATGCCAAGCTTGAAGGACATGTTGAAGGACCCGATCCCCGAGACTCGAGGCTGTGCAGCGGTGGCGATCGGCAACTTGGTGCGCGGTATCGGCGAGGACAAGTTCCCCGATCTGCTGCCGTGGTTGATTGCCACCATGAAGGCCGACAACAGCAGCGTCGAGCGCTCGGGCGCCGCTCAGGGCCTGAGCCAGGTGCTCAACTCGCTCGACATGTCAGTGTTCATCGAACTGTTGCCACAGGTGCTACGCAACACCAACCACGTGGCACCGTACGTGCGCGAGGGTGCCATCGGTCTGTTCGTCTTCCTACCGAGCGCCTTCGGTACCAAGCTCGTGCCGTATCTCGAGCGCGTGATGCCGGCCATTCTTCAGGGCATCGCCGACGAGGTCGAGCCGGTGCGCGACGTGGCGATGCGTGCCGGACAGGCGGTCGTCAACCAGTACGGTTCGGCGCAGCTGGCGACGCTGCTGCCGACACTCGAGGACGGCCTGTTCCACGACAACTGGCGTCTGCGACAGAGCTCGGTGCAGCTCATGGGCGACCTGCTGCTGCGCCTCTCGGAGAACCCCGACGACGACTCGGAGGCTGCCGAGCAGGAGACCAGCATCTCGTTCTCGAAGGCCTCGCAGGCCAGTGCGCTCCTGCAGGAGCTACTGGGTGACGAGCGCCGCCGCTCGGTGCTGGCGTCGCTCTACATGGTGCGCTCGGACGTGAGCCCCGTCGTGCGGCAGCGTGCGCTGCTCGTGTGGAAGTCGGTCGTGCAGAACACGCAAAAGACGCTCAAGGAGGTGTTGCCGTACCTGACGGCCAAGGTCGTACAGTGCCTCGGCAGCGCCAACCACGACAAGCGCGCCGTCGCCAGCAAGACGCTCGGCGACCTCGTCGGCAAGCTCGGCGAGCAGATTCTCGCCGCCAGTCTGCCAGTGTTGCGCCAGAACCTCTCATCGCCGGTACCCACGATCAAGGCCGGCGTGTGTCTGGCCGTGCGCGAGGTCGTGATCTCGGCCTCCAAGCACCACGTGGTCAAGTTCTGGGACGAGCTGCTGTCGCTCGTGCGAAACGCCATGTGCGACCAGAACGCCGACGTTCGTGACGCCGCCGGTGAGGCCTTCGACGAGCTCACGACTGCCTTTGGCATGCGAGCTCTCGACGACTTGCTGCCGGCGCTACTCAACGACTTGCAGCAGGGCGATGCCGATGCTTCGGCGCGAGCACTATTGGGTCTGAGTCAGTTATTGGAAGTGCGATCTCAGTTGATTCTTCCACACTTGATGCCACAACTATTGGCGGTACGTTTCACTCGAACTCGAACTCGAACTCACTAGGGCGCTAACTTTCGTTACTCCTCGTATAGCCTCCGCTGACTGCTTCGAACTGTCGCGCTCTCATGTCGGTCGCCAATGCTTCGGGTCCGGCACTGTACCGTCACTTGGATTCGATCATTGCTGCGCTCGTGCCCGCGATCACCTCCAATCCGGCCGCTGCCGAGGCGGCACAAGCAGTATCCCTCTCGATAGGATCAGATGGTCTCCATTTCTTGTTTATGGACTTGCTACCGTTGCTCAATAACGCTGTGGTATGGTGTGTTAGCGAGAGAACGCGAACCGCGACCTGCACAACTAATCGATCGTTGCCTTTAGGTTGCTACTCGAACTGGAGCAGCACAACTGCTTTACCACTTCTTCCTCGAGACCAAGGCCGACTATCAGCAATATCAATCGCAGCTCCTCACCAACTTGTTCCCCCGTATGTTGGATACCGATGACACAGCTCTCGAGGCAGCTTGGAAGGCTCTCGGAGCGCTCCTCGATGTACGTAATGCGGTGGCGAGATCGGCCGACGATCCATATGGGTCAGGCGGCGGCCAGCACACTCACTGATTGACAAACCGAAAACACGAACAACCAACAGGCCATTCCCAAGGACAAGCAAGTGTTCGTGCTCGGCGAGATCGCCAATCTGATTGTGCGCCTCGAGGACGATCTCGAGGGTGACACGGTGCCTGGCTTCTGTGTGCCGCCCAAGGCACTCACGCCCTTCTTGCCCATGTTCTTGCAAGGACTGCGCTACGGCTCGGCCGAGATTCGTCAGCAATCGGCCACGGCACTCGGCGACTTGGTGCGCTTGACGTCCGAGGAGGCGCTCAAGCCCTTCGTGGTCTCGATCACCGGCCCGTTGCTGCGTGTCGTTGGAGACCGCTTCCCGTGGGAAGTCAAGGCGGCCATTCTCAAGACCATGGGGTATGGCGAGCAACGTCGGTCGTTCGAGCGCCATCAATGATCGATTGCGCAATCTCTTCAAGCGCTAACGCTCTGCTGCTGCTGCTGGCGGTGATGGTGGTGGTGTTGCTTTTGCTGTAGGCTGTTGCTTGGCAAGGGTGGCGCCAACATCAAGCCCTTCCTCACGCAGCTGCAAGCGACGTTTGTCAAGTCGCTCGCCGACCCCAACCGAGTATGTTAACCAATGCCAATCATTGCTGCGAACCAAACTAACGACGACGACGACGACGACGTTTGGATGCTGCAACTATAGGGTGTCCGTGACCAAGCGGCATTGAACCTGGGCAAGCTCATGGCATTGAGTACGCGTGTCGACCCGCTAATCGCCGATCTCGTGGGTGCATTCGGTAGTGCCGATGCTGCGGTGCAAGAGGCGCTTCTGCGAGCACTGCACGGAGTGATGCTTCGTGCTGGTGAGGCGGCAGGCCCCAAGTCGCTCGAGCTGCTGCGTGGAGTTGTGGTTAACGGGCTCTCGTCACCCGATGATGCAGTGCAACGAATCTCGGCACTTGCCGCTGGTTCGTTGTGCCGCCACGCGCCCGCCGAGCTTGTTGCGTCGTTCTTGGCGTACGTGTTGCTGCCTGGCCGTTTGGCTGCTTCACGCTGAGGCTAATACGTGGGATGGTGGAACTCGTACAGGCAACACGCGCTGGCACCCGCGGATGACGCTGACCAGAAGCACTCGCAACTGCTGGTGCTCGCGGGAGTGATGCGATTCGCCGACAACAAGATCACCGGCGCCTTGGTGCCTCCGGTGCTGGCGCATCTGCTCGCGAGCCTCAGCGACGACAAGATCGTCGTGCGCAACGAGGCGCTCACGACCGCTCGTGCCGTGATCGAGCACCCAACGTGCGCCGTGTGGGCCAGTGGACGGCAGGAGATCGTCGGCAAGTTGATTGCACTGCTGGGCGACGAGTCGAACGACGTGCGCTTGTCGGCACTGCGTGTCATCAAGTGCTTCACTAAGACCTCGCCTCACGTACGCCAAGCTCATATGGCACGCCACGTTATGCACACACCCCTCTCACTCACTCACTCACCCTCGCCATGCGCGCGCGCATCCGTGTCTCTCCTACAGGATGTGCCCGAGTTTATGCGAGCACTCGTTCCGCGACTGATGGAGTGTATCAAGGACAAGGCACTGCGCATACGGCTCGAATGCGAGCGAGTGCTGGTGCACGTGTTCTTGGTGCGCTCGGAGCCTTCGCGGCTGCAGGGCTTCCTGGCATCATGCGACGCGGCCTTGAAGAAGACCGTATCCGAGTACTGCACACGCATCTTGAGCAAGCTGCCCGAGGAGTCAGAGGATGAGGATGGCGGAGACGGCGACGACGATGACTAAGAGGCCACGCACGCGTACTCTCGGTGACTGCGACGTGCAGTCACAGCCTTTTTGACACCGCTACACACTCTCACACACACACACTCGATAGGTAGATAGCAAAGGTTTTGGAGCAGTAGAGAAAGAGAGCTCGCTGGTCAGCGACCCTCCGCGTAATACAATACAGTCGATCTTCCAACCAACGAACGAACGAGGGAGAGTCGTGGTGCAGTAGCAGCATTCGCAGCGGTGGTCGCACCTTGTCTTTGTTGTTGCTGCTCCTCGCTCGCGCATGGACGACCGCTCCGCTGCCGTCGACATCCTCCTCGGCGATGACGACTCGCACTCTCACCTTCAACACGAAGATCACGAACATGGAGATGACGATGGCGTGGAGCTAGAGATGGTGGCGGCACCTGAGCCGCACCGCAGCGGTATGATACTCGACGACGACGGCAGCGAGGCTCCCTTGGTGGCGGTCGACCTCGGTCCCGCCCCGGCGGCGGCGGTAGCATCTTTGTCGTCGTCGATGAGCTCCGACGGCTCGAAGCCGAAGAACAAGAAGGACGGCAAGGACAAGAAGGCCAAGAAGAAGGCCAAGGACAAGAAGAAGAAGGGCGGCTCGCTGGGCTGGTGGGCGGCCGTGCGCTGGATCGGCGGCCAGGTGCTGCCGGCCTCGTGGCGCCTGCGGCTCGCCACGGTGTCGGCGCTGGCGCTGCTGCTCGTGGCGCAGGTGTGCACCGTGTCGATCCCGGCCACCTACAAGCACCTGATCGACTCGGCGACGTCGGACGCGTGGAAGTGGCTGACGGCGTACGTGCTGCTGCGCTGGGTGGCGTCGGCGATCGGCGACGTGCGCGACCGGCTGTTCCTGCCGGTGGCGAACCACATCACGCTCGACACCACGGTCAAGGCCTTCACGCACCTGCACGAGATGGACATCGAGGTGCGCACTGCGCCGCCCGGCACCCGCCACCCTTGCTCATGAGCGTGCGCTGACTCGCGCTGATTCGCGCTTGCAGTACCACATCATGCGCGAGACGGGAGCCGTGCTGCGCACGATCGACAAGGGCATCGACGCCGTGCCGCTGCTGCTCGACCTCATGCTGTTCTCGATCCTGCCGACGATCCTCGGTACGCTATCTATCGATCTTGCTTGCTCGGGCTCACTCGCTCACTCGCTCGCTCTTCAACAGAGGCGGTCTTTGTTTGTGGCGTACTCTTGTTCGCGTTCGGCGCCTTGTACTCGCTCGTGGTGTCGATCGCGGTCGTGGTGTACGTCGTGTGGACGATCGTCATCACCGAGGTACGCGTGCAGCGTGCATGGCAGCGCGGGCGGTGCGCCGTGGTTGTTGGCTCAACGGCTGCCTGCGCGCCTTCTCCTCCTCAGTGGCAACGTGCCGTGCGCAAGTCGGTGAACGAGAAGGACAACGTGTCGAACAACATTGCGCTCGACAGCCTGCTGAACTTTGAGGCCGTCAAGCTGTTCGGCAAGGCGCAGTACGAGGCCGATCGCTACCATCGCTCGCTGGCCTCGTACCTCGACATGACGACGCGCAACCAAGATACGGCGCTGATCCTCGTCGTGGGTCAAGGTGTGTGTTCTCGCTCGAGCGATAGAGCCCCCGACGATGAATGCTTGTACACCTGAACCAACGACGACGACGACGACGACGACGACGACATGATGAACCATGGCGGCATCGTCGTGATGTGTGCAACAGGAACCATCGTGGCCGTGTGCCTCGCAATCACGATGGTCATGGCACTGTGGCAGCTCAACGATGGCAGCTCCAACACCTCGATCGGAGACCTGGTGGCCATCAACGCCTACGTGCTGCAGCTGTGGGCACCGCTGAGCTCGTTGGCCAAGTCCTACCGCGGTATGCGCCATCTCATTCGGCGCTTCCCGTGTCTGCCTCGTGAGAAACCTGTGACAGATAGGAAGGAATATGGAGGTACTGATGGGCTCGAGCGGTGTAGGTTTGCAGCGAGCGTTGCTGAATCTCGAGCAGGTGTGGGACATGACGAATGCTGTTCCGACGATCCGAGATCGGCCCGATGCTCGGCCCTTGCGTGTGCGCGGCGGCACGGTCGAGTTCAAGAACGTCACGTTTGCGTACCGCACGCGTGTCTCCAAGCGCAATGGTCACATGTCGGTGGACGAGGACGAGGACGAGCCGAAGCCCATCTTGCGCGACCTGACGTTCACCGTGCCCGGAGGCACGACGCTCGCCATTGTTGGCCCGGTACGCGTCGATCCGGAGCGCCTTGATACTCTCTCTCTCTCGCCGCACTTATACTCGTTCTCTTATGCGCAACGATACCATGTGTGGCTGCAGTCGGGTAGTGGCAAGAGCACGGTGCTCAAGCTGCTGTGTCGCTATTATGACCTCGATTCGGGCCAGATCTGCGTCGATGGAATGCCGATCGACTCGGTGACGCAGAGCTCGCTGCTGGCGACGATCGGTGTCGTACCGCAAGACACGGTGCTGTTCAGCGACACGGTGCGCGCCAACATTGCGTACGGCGCGCCATACGAGTCGGTGATCACGCAGGGCGACATTCAGCGAGCGATTCGCGAGGCGCAACTCGAGGCCTTTGTCGCCAGCCAGCCCGATGGCTTGGACTCAGATGTCGGCGAGCGTGGCCTGCAGCTCAGCGGTGGCGAGCGGCAGCGAGTTGCCATCGCTCGCACGGTCTTGAAAGGTACAACAACAACGGCAGCAAGCATTGAGGCATGAGATTGTGTCGCGAATG
>Ga0209935_1004304_pt1 | contig 13304 bp, 16 predicted proteins | sample ThiBio_1000_plan_2_FD_183958 | JGI IMG/M metagenome (GOLD analysis project Ga0209935, IMG submission 183958) | Wastewater bioreactor microbial communities from Cape Town, South Africa - Thiocy_cont_1000_plan (SPAdes) | ecosystem: Engineered > Bioreactor > Thiocyanate-remediating >... | reverse complement strand
CGTAGTGTGCATACGTACCAAGATGGCTTTGAAAATGTGGTAGGCGTTATCAGTCGGGATCGGTTCTCCTGTCTGGCCCCACGGCCCTAATAGTAATGCCTGGGAATAGCGTTGTTGTCAGTAACTGTGGTTTTTGCGCGTAAAAGAGAGTGGGGTTGTGTGCATATGCTCTATGTCAAAAACTCACCCTAAAATATTCATTCCTGATAGGTATAAAAATGGACAAGTTAAAGCTGTGTAAATGGTGGTAATGTTCACTTACCGTGCGCACAGCACTGCTTTATGCGCGCATAGGATTTGTTTCTTTTCGCCAACCACGAACTTCACGTCGCTAAAGGTAGGGGATCCCACAGCCTTGCGCATATCTGCAGCGAAGGAGCTCCGAAGCTCCATGAAGTTCTTGATCTCCTTCTTCGTCTTTACTTCCCGGTTTTCCTTCTCTCCTTTGGTCAGTTGCTTTTTGCTCTTCGCAGTGCTAGCGTCCTCCATGCTCTTGATGCACAACCGTTGTAAGCGCATTACTCCATACTTCTCGGCGAGGATCAGCAGATCGGATAGCAGTTGCACCCTGAAGTTGAGTCGCCCTCCTTCCGGCTTCTTTTCCCCTGTTTCTTTCAGCTTTTCCGCGGCCTCTTTCTTCCACTTGCGGATCTGTGTGGTGTCGATGCTGTCCGTGTAGAGATAACTGAGGAACAGAAAGAAGGGCTGATACTGCGCATCAGCCAGCACCACTTCGAGGACCTCGAGTCCCTGTGCCCCTGCCTCTTGCCCGGATGGAAGAACTTCCGGTGATTCGAGGAACTGCTTGAAGTGCTGACAACGATAGGACAGCACGACTCGCGCTGCCCGAATCTGACGATCGCTCTTCGGTAACCGAAAAACAATATCGGAAAGCATGGGATCGTCCAGCGCCTTCTTCCAACCTTTGCGAGCGATTATAGTACTCACTTCAATGAAAGAGACAGAGATAGGGGGTTACCTTCGTGAAAGCTTTCCCAGCACTGCTTCAACACATCGCCCAAAGGCTTACCGGCCATTTCCAGAGGAGTAGGATAGTAACTGTAAGCTTTGAAAAACAAATCTGCTCCTCTAGAGGGAACACATGTTGGTGTGAGAAGCGGGAAGAAGAATAAAAATCGCACGTTGAGCAGCGTTATGGCTATAGTTACCTGTTCACGAGACTCACTGCGATGGTGTGGTGACCTGCTTTGAGCGCATACTGAAGCGGAGATTCGGCCCCCGGCGTACTATTGATGAGCCAAGGAGCCAAGTCTAAAATCATATCTACGCATTGCGCTTTTCCTGATGAAGAAAAGCTGTGTGTGAAACTCGCAACACAACGAGGGATCAGCCAGTACCTGCTTGACAAGCGAGCGTTAACGCTGAGTGACCTTGAGCATTTTGTGTCGAAACGTCGATGTCAGCATAACCCAAAAAGCGGCGACAAATCAGAGGGTTATCTGCGGACGAAGATACTGCATCATGCAAAGGAGTGTTGCGACCAGGCCGTTTGCAGTTGATGTTGTGCGGCTTGGAAAGCATCAACTCCAACAGAGGAATCCACGAATCGTCCTTGATGGCTATCAAATGAAGGGGCCGAAACCCGTTGCACAGCATACTCACGTCCACACCTTCCCCATACGTCAAGAGATACTCCACCACCTGATCCAACCAAAAGAAAAATTCGTGAGTGCACCCCTTCCACTCAGCCAAACGAATTATACTGTAACCTTTTTATGATCGCCCAGTAGTGCAAGGTGGAGGGCAGCCATTCCCTGCGGTCGGGTTACATTAACTAGAGCGCCGTGTTCTAAGAGCAGCTTCACTATTTCAGAGTGTCCTCTCTCGGCCGCAGCTAACAACGGGTACTAGTAATCAATTTGGCGAGAGAGAGAGCAAATGAGAATCGCAGCAAAGGAGTTGCGAGAAGGGGGGGAGGGAAGGTACATCGGTGTTGTTCTTACACCTCGCGCTAGGATTAGCACCCGCATGCAGCAACACCTGCACGCACTCAAGAAAGCCTAACAATTTGGTGAGTCCTGTTCAAAACACAGGGGGCTACCTACCTGCAAAAGCGGCAACATATAGGGGCGTAACAGAACTTGAATATGCATTGATGTTGACTCTATGAGCAATCAGAAGTTCCACCGCCTTGGGCCTATTTTTCTCAACCGCCAAATGGATTGGAGTGCGCCCTTTTTGTTGACCTGTTGAGAATGCGTGATTAAGATTATTGAAATTTTTCAAGGCAAGGCAAAATACTGTTGATGTTGACGCTTCCTCGCAAGTGAAACTTTACTTTCTCAGTGTTTCCAGTGGCCACAGCTTCCCTGGAAACCATGTAATAAGCAAATGATCATTTGGAATCGAGAGATTCGAGCAGCGCTAATCACCGTACCAGAGACCTGTGAATCCTCTCTCATCGCTCATCGTTGGGAATGCAAATTTCTTGCTAGTTTTGATTAATACAGGCCGTTGATGTACGCAACGAATCTCAATCGCTCGCGTTCAACAAACAACCTTCCAGTCTCGTGCGGGGGTGAGGGCAGCGGTTCCGAGAAAATAATAGGATATACTTCATTTGATTTAAAAGAGGAAAAGCACACGACAACAACAATAAGAGGGACTTCAAACCGCCTTCTGTACTGTATCAGGATCTTCGTTACTGTCAGCCGTAAGCGCCTGAAACGCAAAGAGTGTTACTTTTTTTTTTTTGGTGGGGGTACATAATATACATACCTCATCGCCCTCTTCCATATTTTCAACAAGAACATCAAGCTCATCCTCCTCTTCTTGTAGCGTGAGTGGCTGATGTTGTTGTGGTTGCTGTTGTTGCGTCTTCAGTTTGGTGCTTGCGAACATGATGAACAGAAGGACGTCGTAGATGATCTTAAGTCCTCCTGCGATAAAAAACGGTGCCTGGAACCATCTGCAAAACAAAACAAATAAATATTGTTGTAAGAATTTAGGCTTTGAGGAGAGGGGCAGAGGCATGGTACATGGAGTCAGTAGGTTGTGCTAAGAGAACTCCTAGAACGAGCGGAGATGCCATCAGCGCGACAGACCTTACTATATTCGTGATGCCTAATATATAAAGAAAGGATTAATTAGGTTTAGGTGGTGTGCACAAGTAATGGGGGGAAAAAAAATGGACTTTACCTCCTGCGGCAGACCTCTCTTCGGGTTGCACGACCTGTGCCACATATGACTGACGTGCAGGCACATCCATTTGGGATATGCTAAACCTCATGAGGAGCATCGCAACAGCGACCCACCAGAATGGCATCAACGGAATCTGATGTGGAACACATATATGTGTCACAATGTTGTGGTACGATTATAATTAAAAAGCATAGAGGTTACCAGAAGCAGGAAAATGTTGGAAGGTATGTGAGTGAACACCATGGTCTGTATGAGACCGATCTTATCAGCCAAGGGAGAGGCCAGGATAGCAGATATGCCGGAAAGTACATTCGCACCGAGCAGCTAATTTTTAGTTGGTGGGAATTATTTTGTCAGCCCGTTGTTGCAATAATGAGTCTTTTTGTTACCATTGCACCGAGCACAGCTTCCCGAAGACCCCAGGTCTTCGAAAACCAGAACACAATAACAGTTTGCATGACCAGACCCCCAGCAAAGGCATCCTTTAAAAAACAACGGAGAGTCACATGAGAAAAAAAAAAAAAAGGCAAGAAAAAATTGGAATCCTAGTATGTACCAGCATGAACAAGAGGCTAAGCTTCAAAATTATCGACTGCGATTCTTTGTGTTTAAGTCCTTCAAAAAAGAGAATGTCAGCCAACTAGGTCCAAAAGAGAAAAAATCACTAACCTAAGAACTTCAACAGGCGTGATGGCTCAGGCTGAGGAACATCATCCACTTCATCGTTTATTCTTGTGGCTGGTGGCTCTCTGAGGAAATCAGAAATCAATTCGAGAGAATCGTTTTTTGCAACAACATTAAAGAAAACAAAATGCTAGAGGGGAAATAGCCATACTTGGGGACGGCTTCCACTTTGGAGGACAGGAATGTATAAATGAACATGGTGATGAGGGCAAAACCAGAGTAGGCGAATAGAAGAACCTTGTTGGGGTAGCATTATTATAATATTATTGTGAAATACAAGGAAGAAGTAGGTATAGTATACTGTACCCTGTAGCTCGTTAAAACCGAGAACTTGTTTTGTAGTTCCTATTATAATTATAATATAAGTTACTATTTCCCTCTCATTACACGCAACACGCAAAACAACAAAAACTCTACCTCTGATATTATACCGCCTACCAGCGCTCCTGCAAAACAGTGCATTTAGTAACAGACTAATAAAACACACACACATATATGAACTTACCTGCAGCAAGGGAGAGGTAGCCAAAGAAGTTATAATAGGCGAAGAGCGTGGTAATTTGAGAAGAGGGCACCAATTGAGTCAATGCCGCCTGTTCTACCGGCAAGAAAGGACCTATTTCACCGCCACTTGGACTGATGACACCAATTGCTTCACAAAAGAGGGAGAGTTTATCAAAAGCGCAAGGTAACAGATTGAAAAGATTTACCTCCTCCAATTAGTAATAGCCAAATGTTGCTGAATGCACCGAAAATCACACCAGCGAAACACTTGAGCAGGGCTCCTACAACCAACATCCTTCGGCGGCCCAACCTATTTCCAAAAGTCTCATCAATTTTTTCAAAATTAAATTGAGTTCGAAGGTACCGATCGGCATGAGTCGTAATGTAGAGCGAAATGATGACGTCACCGAAGAGGATGCCCGAGAGGAGCAATCCCATTTCTTCATCACTCAATCCAATCTCTTTGATATACAACAGTAACACCACGCTTACCTAATGTTATTATATTATTATATTTTAATGTGTGTTTTGTAAGGATATATTTTTTGTTTTTGCTTACCATGCCAAAGGAAAACAACCTCAAACATCTTGTCGTAAAGATGAATTTACCATCCTAACACAAAGAATAATAAAATGACGTTATGCGACGGGAGCATTGACTGCTCCCGTCTTTTACGGCATTTACGCAGGTGTTAGCTACATGCACTGCACAAGACAAAGGGGAAAAGCCAAAGAAAAAAAAGGCTTTTGGAAGGCGGTACCAGAGGAATGCTAAACAACGTCGTAAACGGGGTGATGAAGATGGACGTCAACAATTGTAGAACCTTATTGGGTTCCTCCTTCACGCTTTCGATGTCCTCCATGCGCTGCGTACCGTGGACGTTGTGGCGACTTTTTGCTTCTTGGCGTACGGAAGGAGGAAGAAACAAATTACATTGCTAATGGTCTGCCTGATTCGTCACCCTTTTCCTTGCTTAGCCCTTCGCAGAAACCTTTGGTGGAAGTGGTGGGAGGGAATTGGAATTCCTGTGTGCCCCTTTGTTTAGTTGAGGTTCTTTATTGTATCGTTTGTAGAGAGGACAATCAACGCGCGGAGTAGTGATCGTGTTCATTATTCAAGTTTCGTGCTTATCGCTGTCCAGGTAGCCACCAGAATCAGGGCAATAGCAAGCAGCAGTGAAGGAGTAGAAAGGGAGGAAGCGCCACTACTCGAACTTGAGCTGGCAGTGGTTGGATTGGAAACATTTTGGAATTGGTATACCTACATCAAGCAGAGAAGCAGAGAGAGTGAGTATTCCTCTGCCCAAGATTGCTAGCAAGCCAGGGGTAAACGTACTCGTATGTAATTGATCGACCAATATGCTTCAGTGAAATTCTGAGGGTTATTTTGAACCCACGCGTTACAAGTGGAGACACCTGTCAACGCCTGGCACGCGTCACCCCATACATATGAATTTCCTATGATTTGGCAGTCTATGAGAGAGAGAGAGAGAGGGAGAGAATAGAGAGAAAAACCAGCATAAACTCCACAAAGGTATGTATCCACGAGAATTTGATGCTCCGCAAAGTATGAGTTTGGACATTGTGGGCCGAAGCTCTTGTAAAAATAAGGCCTAATATACCGGAAGAAGATCAGAATTAATGGAGACAGAGCAACAAGCGGAGAAACGCACGTTCCCCAGGTGCTAGGATCAGGTGTCTTTGCAGTGATGTCAGCAGGAATCTGGTTGCGCGGCCAGTACCATATTTTAATAAACGATGTAGCATTCCATTCTGCAAGATTAACATTAAACACAGTAAGGCAGGAAAGCGCACAACTCTGGTTGTTACCTGTTGCATAAGCTCCACCACCTAATTTGTTGAAGGATGCGCCAAAAGAAGCATTGCTGGCGCTTACTGAACAGCCGTTGTTTGGTGAGATGGTACTGCAATTACTGGCTACCGAGGGGGGATTAAAATTTTGCGGAAGAGGCGGGGGAGGGGGAATTCAAACTGTCGACTTTCCCTGTCATGTTAAAGTGTTCTCCCGGAGTAATCACGCAGCCTATTTGGGTATGTAGAGTGCTCTGGAAAATGTGGTCCAAAAGCTTAGCTCAGAAGGCAGACACAAGGAGGATTGAGATACGAACCACATCAACGGTATTGAGGTTCACTCCTTCAATGATGTCTATCTCTCCATTTGCGGGCCAAGAGGGACCAGATGTCCAAAATGCAGGCCAGGTTCCTAATCGGTGGCAATTTGATAGTTAATTATTATTGCGGGCGTGTTGTTGTGTGGCCTACCGCAGCCCGTTGGCATGTGCTGTGTTCGCGAAGGAATAGGAGTAGAGTTTAACGAATAAGATATGACGCAGCAGGGAGAGTAAAACGAACCGCAAAGTCTCCGATAAAGAGACCGCCTGTGTAGACCTTGTTGGATGCAATAGAGATGGTTGGTCTGCCACTAGCGCCATAAACCCCCGAGGCATCAACTCCAATGTAGACAGGCTTCCCATCCTCAGCGCTGATTATTCCAAGCTCTTTCATAATACCATTATTTACATATCTTAACAAAACGAAATGATTAGGCTGCTAACATACGTTGAGCTTGATCTTGTGTGGTAAAGTTTGCAGCTCCTTCGCATTGACAGTATTGGTTGAGTTGGAAAGTAAAATTTGAGAAGAAATCAGCGCCAGCATAGTTATCGATGAGGACATATTCTTGCACCCATGAGCCAGAAGATAGGGTGAGAAGTACAGTGGCAAGGGTTAAAAACAAGAGGAGGTGAGTCTGTGTGCACCGCGTCATGACGAAAATAAGCCGTTTTTTTTTGGTTGGTTTGCCCTGTATGAGCTCATTTATTAAAAGTTGATGATTGATCGGCCTTTCAATGCTGTGTAAAGTGGATTGAGAGTTCTTTGACAGCTGTGGCTTTCCGTGGCGGTGCGGGTTTTGATCAACGCAACGGAAGCTTTGGTTGCGGCCGCCCTCTTAAATAATGTTAAAGAGATAATACATCATGGGCCCTGCAAAGGCCTTTCTTGCGGAGATGAAGGTGAGCAATTGAGTTATTGCCTTCTGTTTTTTTGTTGACAGTTCGCAAATCCAGAAAAATCAGACTTGAGCCTCGCATTTGTCTTGGAGTTTGTCAACGCTGGCTACCCTGAACTGCCTCGCAACCCACCGGGGACACACATCAAAAACAATAAATAGTAAAATTAATATTAATTTTGATTTAAACAACATTCAACAGTCTTTCTTTGAGGAATTACCAGTCCTCGGCTACTTTGCTATCTCCAATGATCGATCAGATTTTTGCTAACTACTCCGGAACCTAACTACAACTCCCAGCATTGCCAATTGAAAACTCTCAAAGAACAACAACAACAAAAAAACAAAACCGACAAATGCAACGGCTGGTGGCGCTTTTGTTGGTTGTGTCAGCGATGATCCTTCGCGTGGCCGGACAGTCGTGCGAGCCCCTCACAAATCCTACCTGCTCACAGTGGATACCTTGTACGTACCCAAGGAAGAGAAAAGTATTTTTAACAACGAACTTTGCCTTTCGTACAGTGGGCACTCCAATCTTCGTGCCTCCGGATTCCACTCTTCATGAACTGGAAACAATCACCAACCAACTGATCAATGTAGTATTTGCGTTGGGAACGAGGGATCCTTGCTTGGCCATTGGGAACCAGCTTAACTGTCTCGGCTACCTCAGGCCCTGTCAGGTTATCCCCGGTACAAACGGTACGCTGTCGACTTGGCGGGTCGCCAATTTTTTTATTTGGTTTTCTTGTTTTAATTTTCCCCCTGTTCTGTTCTTAGAGACCATCCCCTTTCCCCAACAACCTTGCCTGGATTTGTGTGAAGCATACTGTACGTATTCCTTTCCCTCCCTGTAACAACAACCCGCCGTAAGTCATCAACGGCAAGGGGATTCTTCTCTCTGTTGTTGACAAAATGGGGACTTTTCCCAATCTGGCTTTGTCAAAATTTGGTCTTTGGGGTAAAGTTCTTGACCCAACAAAGGCAAAAAGCAAGATCTCCAAATGACAGTTAACAATGTGTAAAATCTCCCCTCCTGACGGTTTGTCTGCAACAGATAACCCATGCGGAATAGAGCAAGCATCATATGGCCAGCCGGCAGGTGCTGGGCTGTATTTCCCACCGGGCTACCAGGCACCGTTGAATTGTTCGATGCCGATGTGGGATAAGTGGGCATTAAATACTTCATTCTATGCCGCCAACGAAACTCTGTATACTATCGATGGTCAGAATTACACCCTGCCTTGTAGCGATACAGTTATCTCCTCATCCACAACTCTCGTCTGCCAATCTCCGCTGATCGTCACGATTGACCCCGTCGCTATTCAAGGCAGCAATAATCCCACATGTGGATTTGCGTGTCCTTTACCCTCGTTGACCGACAGTCAGTACGATCATGCAAAACTCATGCAAGGGATTGTTGGCTGGTTTTCTTGGGCAGGTAAGTTCCTTATTGGTAGACAAAAACAAAATTAAACTTAAACTCAATATTTTCTTTCAGGAACATTCATCTTGTGTATCGTCATGCTTTTGAATCCTCTTACTCGATCGTTCCCGCGCAATCTCATTCTCCTTACAAGCGTGGCTGCCAATATAGCAGTATGATAACTTTCTTTCTGTCGGAGCCTCAACTCTAATCTTTACACTGTAATACAGGCTGGTGCAATCATTTTACCCACAATGGCCGGATATGAGAATACGTGGTGTGGCGGCGGAGCGACTCTTGTTCCTTCTTTTCATGTGGAATACTACGGAACTACTACGTATGGCCTACCTGGCCTTTCAATCGACATCAGCGATTCTACTCTATCGTTTAGCAGTTCACTTTGTTCATTCCAAGGTAAGCTATTCACTCCTAATATATGAAAGTTTTCTGGGGATGACATTGCTTTTTGCATTTTGAAGGAGCGGTGCTTCAGTTTGGATTCTTGGCAGCGGTGTTCTGGTGGGTTGTTATTGCTTTCAACATGTGTTTCGAGGTACTATAACAAATGACCTAACACGAAATCGAAATCTGACCCTGAAACTTAAGGTGTACTTGGGGAGCGTCCTATCCTTAGAAAACAAGTGGTGGAAATGGGGTCGCTTTGCTGCTTACAACATTATTGTTTGGGGTCTGGCATTTTTGTTAATGGTTATCCCGGCATCGGCGGGGGAAATTAAATTCTTACCTGGCGCAACCTAGTACGTACTTGGCTAGTCGTTTTTCTTTTCTATGTGCGGACGTCTACTAACCGAAAGAAATCCCTCTCTTCCTACCAAATTCAAGCTGCTTCGTTACTACCGATGATAATTATGCTTGGGAGTTAACTTTCTGGTTCATACCAGTTGGCGTGTCATTACTCATCGGCTTGGCGCTATTTATCCTGGCATTGGTTAAAGTCACGATCTTGTTAAGCAACATCGCGAAATGGAAGACGCTGATCTTCCTCTATCTACGGCTGAGCGTGTTCATCTTCTCGTACTTCGTGCTGTTCATCTTCATCGTGGCATATAATATTCAAGTCGCCAACGACAGCGGCAGCATACATGATGGCTATGAGGCGTACTATTTATGCCTCGTGGAGGGCAATACGGACTGTTCATTGGACAGTTCGGTATCCAACTACAATCTGGTGATGCTGCGAGGTTTCTCCATCTCCGCTCTCGGGATTGCTCTCTTCGTGATCTTTGTCGCATCGAAAGAGGCCTTCGATTTCTACTGGCACTTTGTGAAGACTGTCTACCTTGCTCTGTTTGTGGAGAAACAACCCCGGATGCTCCTTGATGCCTTCAAGATGGTGGTCTACGCATCCAGCACGCGGTCGATATCAAAAGGATCGGAACTCACCATTTCCAACGAGGAGTTGCCAGAGGAGGAAGAGCTGGAGGAAAGAGAGGAGGAGGAAGATGACAAGAAGGAGGAAGAGAAATCTTCCAGTTCTTCAGATGATTAAAGTTGTACACATTACTCAACGGAGAAGCAGTAGTGTTTTTTCTCGGTATGCGACAAGGCAAAAAGTTCGCCTTCTTGGAATGCGGGTGCGTATGAATCCTCCACGCAATACCCGCCCCACCACAACTTGTACTTGCGCCAAGGTATCATTTTCGTTATCGAAGACCTTGAGCACAAGCACACATGTGGTGGTTTCTGGTTGGCGTTATTTGTTTCCTTTGCCTGCTGTGGCTGGTAATTAATTGCTTCCCATTTTTTAAAACAATTTTTGGTTAATCTTCTCAATCTCATGCTGTTAGTACGGAAGATATCCATTTCAATCGCTGTCACACATTCCCGGTCCCCCAGGTAAGATTGATACTCCAACCTATCCAAGCGCTGAATTTTTATATTTAGCTAAGTTGTTCTTTGGAAATTTGGGAGATTTTGGGAAAGGGATCCCGTATTATCTTGTGCATGATAGTTATGTGAAGGCGTATGGATCAGGTTTGCTTATTAATACACATTTTACTTTTTGTACTAACGATAATTTTGCTTCTCTGCAGTGTCGAAGCATTACTTGGGCAGACAGGGTGTCGTAGTCATTCGCGATGCTGCCCTTATCAAAGAGTTCACAGTCTCCAGCTTTGATACCTTTCATAATCGCCCAAACGATCCTTCACGTACAGTCCGACGCTCTACTTCGCTTCTCTTTGCGCGGGATGAATACTGGTTTGTTTGTGGATGTCATAAAATGTTCTTCGCTTTCTCACAGAGATTCATAGGAGACGACTGAGGCGGACAATGTCCCCAACATTCAATGCCGCGCAGATGAAGAATATGATTCCTCACATAAACGAACAACTGGGGGCCTTTTTACACAAGTTGCAAGACGTTGCTTCCTCTGGAAAGAGTGTGAACATTCATGCCTTAGTTGGTCGGCTTACTCTCGATGTTATAGGTAACGCGCTTTCTCCCACACCCCCGCCCTTTTTCTCGTAGTTTTTTGTTTTTTGATTTTTGTTCATATCCTCCTTCTCTCTAAAAACAGGATCCGTTGCCTTTGGGGCCCAATTGAATGTTCAGAACAATCAAGAGAGTCCGCTGGTGAAGGCGGCCACAGGCGTATTGCAGGCTTCAGCGGGTTCCGTACGATCCTCCGCCATCAACGCGATCATTGCTATGTTCCCGTTCCTGAAGCAGCCCATCTTCAACCTCTTTCCTTCGCGCCAGCAGAAGGTTTTATTGAGCAATGCAAAGTCTCTCGATGAGTTCAGCAACGAGCTCCTACAATCTAGGAGAGACAAGCAGAGTCATGACGACTCCTCTGATGAAACAGCCAAAAGGAAGAAAGATTTCTTGGATTTGCTAATGCAGGCTGCCGACCCGGAAACAGGGAAAGGCATGTCTGATAGAGAGGTAACTATCCTATTCCTGTGCTAACCCTAATCGCGGTTGCGTTGTGCTGACCAGAAGTCTCTTTGTTCATTTGTGTAGATTTTGGATCAAAGCAATTTATTCTTATTAGCGGGGCATGAGACAACCGCCAACGCTATCGCATATACCATCTTTCTCCTTGCCCAGCATCCGGAGGTGGGTATTGTTGATATTTCTTGCTCGCTCTCCCTCCCACTCCTGCTAGTTGGGTGTTAATTTCCCTATTAGATTGATGAGGAGTTGGCACGTGAGTGTCAGGCGTTGGAAGAAGTATCGTACAAAAGCTTGCGAGAAATGAAGCTAATGAATATGGTGTTGAAGGTAACGTTTTCATGAATGGAAGGCGGAGCTAACAACTTTTTGTTTTTTGGTCATGCAGGAGAGTATGAGGTTGTATCCACCTGTGGTTCTTGTGAGGAGAGAAGTTGACAAGGATACAAACTTGGGTGGCTATTTTTTACCAAAAGGGGTAAGCATATAATTTTCCTTCATGAGTGAGTGTGTTTCTGCAATGGCTCATTTTCCCTTCTTTTGTTTCTACCACCTTAGGTTTGGGCGGTGGTCCCCATATGGTCTCTTCACTATGATGAAGCCTATTGGAAAGATGCCACGGCATTCAAGCCGGTAGAAAGGTGGAGTGATCACGAGGCTACCAAAGATCATGCCTTCCACTATCTACCGTTTGGAGCTGGTCCCCATGGCTGGTAACCATCTATATATGCAAATATGAATTTCGCTTTAGGGATTAACCGAGTCCCTTCCTTCCTTTGTAGCATTGGATCAAGGTTTGCGGAAATGGAAGCGGTCTTGATACTATCGCAAGTGTTGAAGCATTACAGATTCTCTTTGGAGCCAGGACAACTACCGCTGCAATTATTAGCTGGAATAACTGTCCAACCAAAGAATGGTATACACGTTACTGTACATAAAATATAAAAGAGCGCTCTTCTTCAAATGACACTAGTCCATTGTAATAAATATTTAAGTAGTTTTTACTACTCCCATCATTTGTGTACACATAGAACAAAAAATAAATAGAACCCCCCCCATCACGCATTTCGCCAGCCGCCTGGTCTGTATCCGGCCACATAATGGCGTAGCAATGCTCGCGTAGAATATTGGAAGCCCTCGTACGGCCAGTTGAACGAAGAAGCAGGAAGTATTAACACTCCTCCGGGAAAGAGCTTCGGGTCCTTCAGCGCAATGGAATGAATCTCGTCGAGGCTCCTTCCGTGAAGAGACAAGAACTCCGCAATCCTATCGGTCCAGGGGCGAGGTCCGCACAATTCGATTACGTTCTCTACGTCCTGCAATTCTTCCATTGACCAGGCCATGGCCTTATCCACCACGTGATTGATGATAGCACGCAAAATGGGGTGCTGCGGTGCCGAAGCCATCGCCCACTGGCATAGCTGTATCTTTCCCCTTTCATTTGTCCTGCCCACCTCCGCGTCCCACTGAGTAAAAGTTCTTCCTGTTAATGCGCAACACTAAAGCGAAAGAAAAAGAAAGAGGGCGTGGGTTTGTGTACATACCTCGGCACCTGCAATAAAAGTCACGTTGCAATCTTTAAAC
>Ga0209935_1004292_pt1 | contig 13328 bp, 12 predicted proteins | sample ThiBio_1000_plan_2_FD_183958 | JGI IMG/M metagenome (GOLD analysis project Ga0209935, IMG submission 183958) | Wastewater bioreactor microbial communities from Cape Town, South Africa - Thiocy_cont_1000_plan (SPAdes) | ecosystem: Engineered > Bioreactor > Thiocyanate-remediating >... | reverse complement strand
AGGGTCGGATAGTAGGTCTCGTTGCGCTCGTTGAAGAAGAGCACCTCGTTCTCGACCACGATCAAGTTGACGTGGTTCGGGCTGGCCAATTATCCTCTCGTCAATCAATCGCAAGCAAGCAAGCAAGTAACAAATCAACGACAAGACTACTATCAAGCGTACCACTTGGCGACTACGATGGCGGTCTTCTTGGGCAGGATATCGTCGATGTGCGGTTCGAGCAGCGGGAACTGTTCGAGTATCGCGCTGCGGATACCTCGAGCTGCCGAGCTCTTGGTGATGCCCTGCGTGCTGATATCTTCGGGTACGAACCTACCAGCACCATCAATGTGATTCAGCAACGTGAGCATACTTTATGGGGATGGGTGGAGAGTAGGCTGATGTACTTTTTGAACATGGTGCACGAGGAGGTGTTGGTTGTGGTGTGTGGCGAGCAGCAACTGAATGAATGAGATCGATCAACTCGCAAAGCTCCAGCACTATATCTCTCACTTCTCTCAAGACCTGTTGCTGTTTTGATTGTATTTACACAAATCTTGCATCGTTTGAGATGGAGAGAGATAGAGAGCGATAGATAGATGGAGATACGCCCCCACTCAATACCATTGTTCGAACGGTTGTTGTGATTGTCGTTCTTGCTGTTGTTGCTTGTCGACCACATCGAGTTCACTGCGTAGTTCGGCGATCTCGCGTTGGATCTGTGCCAGTGCCGCCATCGCCTCTCGCTCCTTCGAAACGGCCTCTTGGAGACGATCCTCGAGGCGTGCCTTCTCGGGTGACACTCGCTCGCGACTGCCGTAAATGTACACGATCAACTGGCTCACACAGATGCGTTGCGATAGCGTCATAAAGTCGACTTGCTCGCGTACGGCGTGCATCGGCGACGATGCGACCTTTTCGAGTCGCCGTCGCATGGCCTGCAGCACTCGAGCCGAGTGTACCCTCGTCGGATGATCGGGTCGATGTATCTCCGAGTGTATGCGCACCACCATCGTCATGTGCTCCACTGCTTCGAGCAATCGCGAAACGGCCGAGATCGAGCTGTCGGCCAGAACTGCCGCCAGATCAAACAGTACCATTGCCAACTAGTCGCCACCATACCCATCATCAGCAGAATTGATTCATCAGCAGTTGGATCATCATCATCAATGCTACTCTCACTGACCAATTCTTCAGAACAACGTACGTGGGGGTCATTTGCTCGCGCCTTCTCCTTGCATGCACGAAGTACATCTCGTAGCTTGGCTTCTGCTCTGACAAACTGCGCCAACCAACCAGCTACGTGAGATTCTCCCCCAGTCTTACGGCAAACGGTTCACCGTACATTCTTACGGTCGGCGCTCAGACGAGCCTCATTGGCTCGCACGGTAATCAAACAATCCCATCGCTGAGTTGCATACAGCTCCTTGAGCTGTATCTCCAATGTGTGAGTTTGGTCTCGATCTCGAGCTTCGTGCATCCCATCCTGCTCCTCGCACCTTAAAGTAGTGCCCACGAGCTGAATCGTACAGGCCTTGAATGTGATAGAGCTGCGCCAGTGTATGCAGACTATGCGCTGTCATTCGGTGTTCCTCGCCCAGAGCGTCCTTTCGAATGCGGATAGCATTCATCACTGCTTGGCGTGCTTCTACATATCTATTCATCGAAAGCAGAGAGAATGACATGTTAGAAAAGCGTATGTATGACGAGAAACGAGAAGTGCATTGCCATACTGTTCTCGGAGTATGTACGAAATGGCAAGGTTGTTCAAGATCGTGCCGACTCGACTGTGCCGATCGCCGAGAGCCTTTCGAGCGACGAAGAGCGCCTGACGCTGAAGAGCAAATGCCAATCTCACTCGGCCGTAATGGAGGTACACTCGTGCCAACTCGACCAGCACCTCCGAGAGTAGCGGCTCGTTCGACATGTGGCCATCAGTTCGGCGTATGGCGGCGGTCGTCGATGAGCTCAGCGATGCCTGCGTGTCCATCGGATCCGCGTCCGAGTCCGGAATGTCGACATGCTCACCGAGCGACGTGATGAGCTGGAGCGTTGTATCCAGCGCTCCCATGAGAGTGAGGCATTTGAAGAAGAGTCGCTCCGCCGTCTCGAGCTCGTGCATGTCCTTGCTGCACCATGCGAGCTGATGCAGCTCGCGCACGAGTGCCGGGTGGTTTGGTCCAAGCAATTCACTTCGTAGCGACAGAGCGCCCTTCAAGAACGCCACCGAGCTCTACACGAACGTTGCTCCAGCTGTCCATTAGTGATCGAGGCAGTTTCAGTTTCGTTACGTCGCGCTCAGAGAGTCATACAGCAAAGTGGCCATAGTTTTGGAGCAAGCAACCCATCGAGTACATGTTGGAGGCAATATGCATTTCGAGCGACTGGAGCTCTCGCGCTGGCAGCTCCTGTGGAAAGTCGGCCTTCCACTTGTCGAACTCCTCTGCCGTCGGTCCTGCTGCCACGAGCTCGAGCTCCTTGCGCACTTCCTCCGATAGCTCGACTGGCTTGTGGAAGAGTCGGATGCCGAGTGCACGAGCGAGAAGTCGACGAGCCAACTCAAAGTTCTTCCTGCCCGCTAGCTGTGCCCAGTTATCGAGCGATACCGCGACTTGTGGGTGAATGGCTCCGAGCACCGCCTCGCGCTCCTTGAAACTCGCTTGATACACTTGCAGCTGAGTGTGCATTGAAGTGATGATTAGTGCACGCACGCCGTGATGTGAAGTGCCGTCCGGTGGACTACGTACTGCTCCAGCAAAGTCCAGCTGCTGTGACATGAGATCAGAGAGGCCAGGAAACTCGGTCAGCCATTTAGTGGTAGCATCCGTCGGTCGTCCGTCAATGAGAGTGAGATCCGATTGTTCGAGTGGAATGGGAAAGAGGCCAATACGATCCAATGCTGTCGAGCAAATCTATGTGCATCAACGAGGTACGAGGGTGAATGAGAGAGAGAGAGAGAGAGAGTGACGTTGTGCGATACCTCGATTCCCAGCATCTTAGTGAGACGAGAGAATATCCATGGCAGTGGCACTGAGGCACACGCCTCTTGCAACGATTCGACTGGCGCTTGTGCGATTGCATCGACGAGCGATACACCGGGCTTCGATATGATGGTTGAACTCACGAGTGCGCCTGGGAACGATTGATTGGTTCGCTCGGTGAGCGTCGTTCCCCAGTAGTCCTCGGCTGTCTTTGTGTGACCACTGAACATGCTGTTGAGGTTCTCGAACAAGGCACTCGTTTGCTCCTCGATATCGGTTGGTTTGATCTGAACAGCAACGCCGCGTAAGCACGTCTCGTTTCGACGAGATTGTTGGTGATCGAGCACCTACCAGACGAAGATTGCTTCGAATGTGCTGTTTGGCACAACGAGCCACCATCTCGGCCAACAAGAATGCTCGCATCGGTGCCGTTCGCGACATGCACGCACGAATATACCCCAAGAAGCGCAAGTTGATTCCGAAGCAGTGCACTTCGTCTCGAATGTTGTCGAGCTTGCCGAGCTGCGCACGCACACGTCCACAAGAGCGTGTGAGAGATGCACTCATCCTCATTCCGTGAGCCCACACACAGGCAGTACCTTGGATTTGATGACCTCGAGAGACGGATATCGGTTCTCGAGCAGCAATGCAGCATCGGGAATCACTTGTGTAAGCAGTCGTGACAGTGCGTCGCGCACCTCGCGTTCATGCTCCTTGCTCTCGCTCTTGGCCCATGCCGAGAATGCATCGCTGCAGAGTGGTACTGGATTGCGCTTGACTAACTCGGGTCGGAAACGGCGGTACAAGAATGTGCCTCGCTTGCTACACGCTCGCACGCACACGTCCATTCCATCCGTTGTCAACTGGTGTACCTACAAGAGACGTGTCGAGTACACTTACCTCGGGTCCGGAGGAAACAATCGCGCAAAGTCGACCAGGTAGAATCGACCATCGCTGCCAAGATGGCCTTCCATGTCCACTGGCCCGTACGTGAACATGGAGCCATTCGAGGCCTCGACAAGGTGGCCCTTGAGATTCAGCGCCTCTCCCACTTGTTGTATCATGCGTGCCATCTCGGGCGACGAGTCGTGCACCGTGGCACCTGCATCGGAGCTTCCCAGCACGAGACTCGCCTTGGAGATGGGCAAGATCGACAGCACGATCAAGCGTCGGCCGAGATAATCCACCAACACGACCGGTGGAAAGTACAGGTTTGGCACTTGCGCTGCAATCAATGCCTTGAGTGCCGTGAGCTATGTAGCGAGATGCGAGTCGGTGAGTGAGCCGGTGCGCGAGAGCCTGGAGCGCAGCAGCGCGTGTGTACCTCGAGTCCAGCAGCTTTGCTGGCATTCTCATCGCCGCTGTAGAGGCCCTGATTGTCGCACGCAAACTTGAAGAACATGCCGTTCGCGAGATACTTCTCGCCGCCTGCAATGCCTCCGATCGCTGTGCATGGCGGTATGCGCTTACGTGCTGCAGGAAGGTCGGCATCTTCGATGATCATCTGCACGCGAGTGCCGCCGTTCGCAATGTTGGCACCAATGTGGCCAAGGCGTGTTCAAGCAAGCAAGCGAGCGACCTACCTTGGCAAGTGGCTTGGCTGCCTCGGCCAAGTCGGACATCAACGAACGGAGCGCATCTGCTCGTTCCTACGCGAGTGATTGGATGATTGATTGGTTGGTTCGATGGTTGGTATCGCGTGAGACGATAGAGCTCGCGCGAGCACCACACGCACCGTGATCTCCTCAGCCACCGTGGTGGGACACTCCAAGATACGTTGAAACTCCGAGTTCCAGTCTCGGTTCGAATGGCCCAGCATCAAGGACTCGACGGGCTCCGTGTCTTGCGCGACATCGATGGTCGGATACTCGGCGCCGTAGTCGACCGATTGGTACTGCAGGTGCTGCTCGAGCAGCGCATGTCCAGGCGTCGGAACCGGTGCCGGAGCCTTCTTTGGGTCCCCGGTGATGGTCGCCGTGTATCGAGCGCGTCGACGGATCTGCGGAGAGACGGCCGAGTAGATGCTCGCAGGCGCCGCGGACACCATCGACGTGTACCGCGCCACGAGCGAAGGAGACGCTGCCGACGTCGAGCTCTCGCGCGATACTGCCGGCGAACCAATGTCCTCCGAGTCGCTGCCGATACTCTCGTTGAGTCCGCTCTCGGATTTCTCGTCGCCATCCTCGTCGTCGTCGTCATCGACTTCGTGGTACGAGACGCCAACATAGGGAGCCGTCATGGCGCGATCCGCTGAGCGAACGAGAGCAGCAGCAGGAGGCGAGGAAGGAGTGGCGCAGCGGCAGCAAATGAGAAAGAGCAGGTGCGAGAGAGGAGGCGAGTCTCTGAGGCCGCTCCGTGCTTCGCTCGCTTCTTGTGTTTCTCGCCCTCTCGTGTCTGCCTCTCTCGCTCGATTGCTCTGCCTCTCCTTCGTTTGGTTGGTGTGTGTCGGGACTCGCTGCGGTCCATCATCTCACTCCCACAATGTCTTCGAGGCCACTAATACCTCCAGCGAAAAAACGAAGGATCCAAGCTCAACGATCAGAAGAACAGCAACAACGACGAGAGCCAGCCGACGTGGTGTTGGTGTGCGCTGTGTGCCAACACCAACCACACCAACCACTCGAGACGCAGTGCGGCCATCGATTCTGTTCTCGGTGCATCACTGACATGCTCGGCCACGTATCACTGTGGCCTGCCGCTTGTCCTGTGTGCCGATCTCCCATCCACAACCTCTCCGACCTCGTGCCGATCTCCCATACCTCCACCTCCACATCGACATCGACATCGTCGGCAAGCAACAGCAAGTCGATGGAATGCACGAACCATGAACGAGGCTGCAGCTGGGTGGGCGAAGCAACACACGGTCTCGCGGAGCACCTGGCGTCGAGCTGCCACCACCATCCATGCCCCAACAGCGCTTCGTCTGGGTGTCGCTGGGTTGGATCGATCGGAGAGGCGCTCCTCCACCAAGCCACCGAGTGCGATGCCTCTCATTCCTCGTCGTCCTCCACGTCGTCATCGTCCTCCTCGAGCTCAGGCTCAGGCTGGAGCGACAAGATGGCAAGAGCGGTATTGTCGAGTCGAGTGTATTCGATCGATGTCGGAGATCGCACGTTCCGAGCAAGCGAGCAGACTCTGCGACGCGAGAGCGGCTCGGTGCTGGATCGCTTGTTCTCAGGAGACTTTGCTCTTCCTCGAGGCTCGTATCATCGAGGATTCTCGCAGCTCCCTCCTGGTCATCGAGACGAGGCCGACACTGAGCAAGATGGAAGTGCAGAGGATCGACCAGAACAAGAACGAGCACAAGAGCGAGGAGGACGACTGTTCATCGACTGTGATGCTCAATCGTTCGAGCACGTTCTTCATTGGTTGCGATCGTATGTCTCTGTCTCTCTCTCTCTCTCTCTCATGTTACTCCCTCGCTTACTCAACACTCAATGGTGGTGGCTGTGGTGGTGGTGATACAGTGGCCGACTTCCTCGAGACCTCTCGAACCGAGAGATCGACAATCTTTCGATCACATCTCGGATGCTGGGTCTCAAACTCCTCCAATCGGCTCTCAACGAACTCTCGTCCAAGGGCCGACGCAAGAAGTTCACGGCCGAGCAATTGACCGCAAGGGTGTCCTCCATCAAGACTCCATCCGAGAGAGTGAGCCTCAAGAATGCCGATCTCTCGGGCGAGTGGCTGTGTGGCCTATTTCTCCAAGGAGCCAAGCTCAGCGGATCACTGCTCGACAACACGAATCTCTCAGGATCGAACCTTGACCGAGCTGACATGGTCGGAATTCAAGCGATCGAGGCTGACTTTGATCAAGCCACGATGAACGAGTCGAACTTGCGTTCATCGATCATGAGAGGCAGCTCGATGCAAGGAGCTCGATTGAGCAAGAGTGACTTGAGTGGATGCGACATGAGCCACGTGTCGGCGCGAGAGGCTGACTTCTCGGGCGCGTCGATGGTGGAGGTGGATCTCTCTCAATCCGACATTGATCGTTCGACGATGGTCGGAATCGATGCACGAGGAGCTCGGTTTCCACTCGAGATGGTCGAAGTCGACATGAGAGACGCGAGCCTCGAGAAGACAGATCTTCGAGGTCGACGGATCGTTCGGTGCGACGTTCGAGGAGCTCGATTTACATCGAGTGACATGAGAGAGATCGATTTGACAAGCACTGATGTTCGAGAGTGCGAGTTTCGAGCATGCCAGCTGTCGGGAGCGCGATTGCCGAACGACTTGAGTGGCGCGAGTTTTTCGGACATCGACCTTCGGGACGTGGATGTTCGAGGCAAGGTGATGAGCCGCTGCACGCTGACAGGATGCCATCTTCCACTCGACTTGTCGGGCACTGACCTGTCGGGCGTGGATCTTGGAGACCGGGATCTCTCAGGACTCGATCTCAGAGAGACGGTTCTCAAGGGCTCGAATCTCTCGAGATGCAAGTTGAGTGGCGTCCAACTTCCACTCGACTTGTCGGGCTGCGACCTGTCGGGAGTCGATCTCTCAGGTCGAGACTTTGCAAGCTTCAGTCTCTCGAACGCCAACCTCTCTCGAAGCAACCTCTCTCGAAGCAACCTCTCGGGATGCAAGCTCTCTGGTTGCAAGTTGAGTGGCGCCCAACTTCCGCTCGACTTGTCGGGCTGCGACCTGTCGGGAGTCGATCTCACAGGTCGCGATCTCACAGGCTTCAACCTTTCGAACGCCAACCTCTCGAGTGCCAACCTCTCGAACACCAACCTGTCGAACACCAACCTCTCGGAAACCAACCTCTCGAACACCAACCTCTCAGGATGCAAGCTGACTGGAACTCGTCTGCCGGCCGATCTCTCAAGCTGCAACTTGTCGGGAACCGACCTATCAGGCCGCGACTTGACAACTTTCGTTCTTGCCAACACCAACCTCGCAGGATGCAAGCTGACTGGAACTCGTCTGCTGGCCGATCTCTCAAGCTGCAACTTGTCGGGAACCGACCTATCAGGTCGCGACTTGACAACTTTCGTTCTTGCCAACACCAACCTCGCGAATTGTGATCTCTCAAGCTGTAACCTTGAGAACTGCGACCTCTCGACCACGCACCTCTCGGGATGCAACCTTTTTGGTTCAAACGTGGCCGGCACACGTCTTCCGCTCGATTTGTCGCGGTGCAATCTGTCGGGAATTGATCTCTCGAGCCGCGATCTCACTGGGTTCAATCTCTCAGATGCCAACCTCTCGAATGCCAACCTCTCGAACAGCAACCTCTCGGAAACCAACCTCTCGAACAGCAACGTGAGCAACATCGACATTACCGCCTGCCTCAACATACGAACTGCTCGTCTCGATGGAGCGCGGGGAATGCCGGCTGGTCTGCAGCTCAAGTGTTTACCGTGTCTTGGCCGTTACGACGGTGTGAACTTTCGAGTCTGTCCAAACCACCGCCGCGAGGACATGTGGGGTCAAGGATACCTTCGTGCGGTGTGCGACGATCACAAAGACCGTCTTGTTTCCACCTAGGCGCCAGAAACAAGTCAATACACACCACCACCGTCTTCGTCATCGACTTTGTGGTATGAGACGCCAACATAGGGAGCGGTCATGGTGCGATCCGCTGAGCGAACGAGAGCAGCAGCAACAGGCGAGGAAGGAGTGGCGCAGCGGCAGCAAATGAGAAAGAGCCTGTGCGAGAGAGGAGGCGAGTCTCTGAGGCCGCTCCGTGCTTCGCTCGCTTCTTGTGTTTCTCGCCCTCTCTCGCTCTCGTGTCTGCCTCTCTCTCGCTCGATTGCTGTGGATATGACGCAAGCTCCCGCGTTCACCATTCGAACCGAACTCGTTTCGGACCAACCGATGATATGCAGTCTCCATACAGATGTATTCGAGCGAGCAGCCGAGGCTGCTATCACGGCCATGCTCCGCGCTCGCAGCCAGTATGACCCGACGCTCTCGTTCGTTGCCGCTTGTGCCGATGCCACGATCATCGGCCACGCGCTCTTCTCTCCCTACACGTTGTGGCTACGAGGCGAGCCGCTCAATGCGCTCTCACTGGCTCCAGTGGGGGTGCACCCGCAGCACCAGCGGTGTGGCGTTGGGAGCCGGCTGATCGAGCGAGGCATCGCGGATGCGCGAGAGCGCGGCTTCGATCTGTGCTTCGTGCTGGGCCATCCCGGCTACTACGACAAGCGATTCGCGTTCGAGAGCAAAGCGTTCGGAACCTCGATACTACGACTATCCTTGCAGGAGCTTGCGCGAGTAGCCGTGGATACCGGCTTACCAGTGCTTGAGACTCGGCAGCCGCGATCCTCCGACGCGGTTGCGCTTGCGCAGCTTTGGCTCGCGTGTGAGAGCGCCGTGGACTTCTCTCTCGAACCAGGAGCTCGCTTGACCGACTGGCTGAGCCCCAATCCGTCAATCGAGTGCTTGGTGTTCGTCGATCGGGGCACGGTGGTCGGATACTCGAGACACGCGCGAGCCAACACATTGCAGCCGCGGCAGATGCTGGTTGCCGGCGTCACCGTAGCGCTTGCGATGGCAGCGCTGCTCTCGCAGCTGCACGAGTCGCGATCGAGTGGCGATCCATCGAAGACACCTGCCGAGGTCATCGAGCTGCCACTCCATCCAAGTTCGACCGTGACTGCGCAGCTGCGAGAGCTCTTTCGATCAGCGGAAATCAGCAGCACGCCGCACGAAGCGTGTATGGCGTTGCCTCTCTCGCCAAAAGGGGAGAGGTGCTTTCGTGAGTATCAGTCGCTTCTACAACAAGGATCGATTCCATGCGGCCGGCCCATCTGGCCGCCAGTGTTCGATCTGGGAGCCCACTAGGCGAGAGTTGTGTCGCAACGAAGCCCTCCGAGGAGGAGCTGATGGTGCCCGAGTTCTTCAAGCCCCTCCCGACAGCCGCCTGTCGCTGTCGGCCTTAACCTGACGCGATGGATAAACGCTCCATGATGCTCCTTTGCACAGTTCTCATCGCAAATAACTGCCCCTCGAGTGGTTGGGTTGGTTGCATTAGACTTTAAGGTACAAATCTAGGCGCCAGCAATCAAGTCAATACACGGAGTATCGAGCGGTATGCAATCACCAATTGGCGCATCTCAACATCAATAATCCAGTAGTACGTCATGCATCAATAATTCTATGGTACCTCAAGCATCAATAATCCAACAGTACGTCAAGCATCAATAATTCGATGGTACCTCAAGCATCAATAATTCGAGAGTACGTCAAGCATCAATAATTCAGCAGTACCTCAAGCATCAATAATTCGATGGTACCTCAAGCATCAATAATTCGAGAGTACGTCAAGCATCAATAATTCAGCAGTACCTCAAGCATCAATAATCCAGCAGTACCTCAAGCATCAATAATTCGATGGTACCTCAAGCATCAATAATTCGAGAGTACCTCAAGCATCAATAATTCAGCAGTACCTCATGCACCAATAATTCAGCAGTACCTCAAGCACCAATAATTCAGCAGTACCTCAAGCATCAATAATTCGATGGTACCTCAAGCATCAATAATCCAACAGTACCTCAGGCATCAATAATTCAGTAGTACCTCAGACACCAATAATTCAGCAGTACCTCATGCATCAATAATTCAGTAGTACCTCAAGCACCAATAATTCAGTGGTACCTCAAGCATCAATAATTCGATGGTACCTCAAGCATCAATAATTCAGTAGTACGTCAAGCATCAATAATTCGATGGTACCTCAAGCATCAATAATTCGAGAGTACGTCAAGCATCAATAATTCAGTAGTACGTCAAGCATCAATAATCCAGCAGTACCTCAGGCACCAATAATTCAGCAGTACCTCAAGCATCAATAATTCGATGGTACCTCAAGCATCAATAATTCAGTAGTACCTCAAGCATCAATAATTCGATGGTACCTCAAGCATCAATAATTCGAGAGTACGTCAAGCATCAATAATCCAGTAGTACCTCAAGCATCAATAATCCAACAGTACCTCAGGCATCAATAATTCAGTAGTACCTCAGGCACCAATAATTCAGCAGTACCTCATGCATCAATAATTCAGTAGTACCTCAAGCACCAATAATTCAGTAGTACCTCAAGCATCAATAATTCGATGGTACCTCAAGCATCAATAATTCAGTAGTACCTCAAGCATCAATAATTCGATGGTACCTCAAGCATCAATAATTCGAGAGTACGTCAAGCATCAATAATCCAGTAGTACCTCAAGCATCAATAATTCGATGGTACGTCAAGCATCAATAATCCAGCAGTAGCTCAAGCATCAATAATTCAGCAGTACCTCAGGCATCAATAGTTCGATAGTACCTCAAGCATCAATAATTCAGCAGTACCTCAAGCATCAATAATTCAGCAGTACCTCAAGCATCAATAATTCGATAGTACGTCAAGCATCAATAATTCAGCAGTAGCTCAAGCATCAATAATTCAGCAGTACCTCAAGCATCAATAATTCAGTAGTACGTCAAGCATCAATAATTCGATAGTACGTCAAGCATCAATAATTCGATGGTACCTCAAGCATCAATAATTCAACAGTACGTCAAGCATCAATAATTCAGCAGTACCTCAAGCATCAATAATTCAGTAGTACCTCATGCACCAATAATTCAGCAGTACCTCAAGCATCAATAATCCAGCAGTACCTCATGCATCAGTAATCCAGTGGTACCTCAGACATCAATAATCCAGCAGTACGTCATGCATCAATAATCCAGTAGTACCTCAAGCATCAATAATTCAGTGGTACGTCATGCATCAATAATCCAGCAGTACGTCATGCATCAATAATCCAGTAGTACCTCAAGCATCAATAATTCAGTGGTACGTCATGCATCAATAATTCAGCAGTACGTCATGCATCAATAATTCAGCAGTACCTCAAGCATCAATAATTCAGCAGTACCTCAGGCATCAATAGTTCGATAGTACCTCATGCATCAATAATTCAGCAGTACCTCAAGCATCAATAATTCAGCAGTACCTCAAGCATCAATAATTCAGCAGTACCTCAGGCATCAATAGTTCGATAGTACCTCAAGCATCAATAATTCAGCAGTACCTCAAGCATCAATAATCCAGCAGTAGCTCAAGCATCAATAATTCGATGGTACCTCAAGCATCAATAATTCAGTAGTACGTCATGCATCAATAATCCAGCAGTACCTCAGGCATCAATAATTCGACAGTACCTCATGCATCAATAATCCAGCAGTACCTCAAGCATCAATAATCCAGCAGTAGCTCAAGCACCAATAATTCGACAGTACCTCAAGCATCAATAATCCAGCAGTACATCAAGCATCAATAATCCAGCAGTAGCTCAAGCATCAATAATCCAGCAGTACATCAAGCACCAATAATTCAGCAGTAGCTCAAGCATCAATAATCCAGCAGTACCTCAAGCACCAATAATTCAGCAGTACCTCAAGCATCAATAATCCAGCAGTAGCTCAAGCATCAATAATTCGATGGTACCTCAAGCATCAATAATTCAGTAGTACGTCATGCATCAATAATTCGGCAGTACGTCATGCATCAATAATTCAGCAGTACCTCAAGCATCAATAATTCAGCAGTACGTCATGCATCAATAATTCAGTGGTACGTCATGCATCAATAATTCAGTAGTACCTCAGACATCAATAATTCAGCAGTACCTCAAGCATCAATAATTCAGTGGTACGTCATGCATCAATAATTCAGCAGTACCTCAAGCATCAATAATTCGAGAGTACGTCAAGCATCAATAATCCAGTAGTACCTCATGCATCAATAATTCAGTAGTACCTCATGCACCAATAATTCGATGGTACCTCAGACATCAATAATTCAGTAGTACCTCATGCACCAATAATTCAGCAGTGCCTCAAGCATCAATAATTCAGTGGTACGTCATGCATCAATAATCCAGTAGTACCTCAAGCATCAATAATTCAGTGGTACGTCATGCATCAATAATCCAGCAGTACCTCATGCATCAGTAATCCAGTGGTACCTCAGACATCAATAATCCAGCAGTACGTCATGCATCAATAATTCAGCAGTACCTCATGCATCATAGCCCAGGCATCAATAAATCAAGAGGCAATAAATCGAGAAGTAACGAAGCTGTGGGGCTGCTGTACCTTGTTGGTTGGGGTGGCAAGCAAAAGAGAGATCGTCAAGGGACATTGCGTCGGGCGGGAGTTGAACCCGCATCACCGACTAGGCAGGTCGATATGCTGCCCTTGCACCACCGCCGCATTCCGAGACAGCCAATTGAAGAGGGACCTTGCGTATTTGTTCCTGTGCCGTGGTTGCTGCTTGTCGTTCGCTGTGTCGCTCTCGCGCCGCGCATCTCCCTCTCGGCTTCGTTGGCTTCACATCATGGCGGCTCCTCCTGCCCC
>Ga0209935_1004290_pt1 | contig 13332 bp, 9 predicted proteins | sample ThiBio_1000_plan_2_FD_183958 | JGI IMG/M metagenome (GOLD analysis project Ga0209935, IMG submission 183958) | Wastewater bioreactor microbial communities from Cape Town, South Africa - Thiocy_cont_1000_plan (SPAdes) | ecosystem: Engineered > Bioreactor > Thiocyanate-remediating >... | reverse complement strand
GAAGCTCGACCCCATCACCTACAAGGAGCGCGTCAAGGCCTACAAGGAGAACGAGAAGCTCGTGCAGGCCAAGCAAGGCAAGCACTCGCTCAAGACCAAGTGCATCATCTGCTGAGTGTCGTCGTGGCGCCTTGTTTGGTGCATGTGGATGGGTGGCTTTATTTACTTGTTGGCGAAGGAGCTTGGCTTCCTGATGACAGTGGAATCCAAGTTGATGTTGCTGTGCTGTTGTGGTTGTCAGTGGAACGAGTGATTGGTAGTAGTTCGATGGAGTATAGTTTGGGCAGCAGATAGGTAATGTGGAGTTGATCCAGAATACAGTGATGCCGAAGATGATGAATCGCGATGGATTGATGGCGATGGCGGCTCCAGCTGGCCGGAAGTTACAACCTTGTTCCGGCAGAAAGAACAAAAGAAGATCTCTCACTCATAGATGGCTGGCGCTATTTGGCACTGTCGAGTACGGACATAAGGTACTCTTGAACGGCCATGGCATTCCATCGGTCTGTCGGGTTATCGAGAACCAAGTGATCGACAAGCTCTCGAATCTCCTTGTGGCGAATCTTGGCAATATCTGCCCGCCGTCGGTCCTTCTCAGGCACCGTGCGCAACTCAGCGGAGACTAGGGCAAGTTGGGCGGATGGGCGGGGAGGCTGGCCCGAAGACATTTCGCAAGCCATAACTCCAAGAGAGAACATATCGACCGCGGCTCCTTTGTCCCCCCCTTGGGCAGCCATCTCCGGAGCCATGTAGAGCGGAGTGCCGATACCAAACACTCCTTTGGTCTCAGCGCGGGCTGATTGAATGACGTGGGCCTCTCCAAGGTCTCCAATCTTGGCAACTCCCGAGCGATCAATCAACACATTCTTAGGCTTGATATCGAGATGAAGAACCGGTGGCTCGCGAGAGTGCAAGTACACCAATGCCCGACTAACATCGAGCAAGATCGACGCAATTCGATAGAGTGTCATCGGTTCGCCTTCCCGAGGAGTAACACCTCCAGGATAGATCTCGTCGTGAAGAGAACGCTCCATGAGTTCGAGGACCAAGCAGCGCGGCTCGCTCCGCGATCGTTCGACTCCAACTCCAAGGAACAGCACAATGTTTGGGTGCCGGATCGAAGCATTAATCGTGCATTCCTTCAAAAACGCGTCAAGCGTAGCTTCTCGGTGAGCGGTATCGAGCCTCCCTCCCATTGCTTGTACGGCTACAGAATTGGTGGCCATAAAGAAGAGCTGCTTGGTTGCAACCGGGATCGATCCGTTCCACGTAGCTCGTTTGACCTCACCCAAACCACCTCTTCCGAGAACGGCGGTTTCGTCGATAACCAACCGATCAAGCGGAATCGCCATATTGTGGAGAATGTCCTTCTCTGCAGCAATTCGAGCTTGTTGTTCCGCTTGGAGTGCTACCTGTAGCCGTTGGTCTACAGCAACTTGAGGGGCAGCTGCACCAAAAAGCAATCAGTAGCAATTCAAACACTCAGCAGAAGCAAATGTATCCGTACCAAGTCTATGGTGCACTGCGCTGTGCATTAGCTCAAGTACTGAACGTATCGAAATGTGAATGCTGTCTCCCGGAGGCAGGATGTCTTTCATCATTTGAAGCTCGAAAGCGACAATGTCGCGCTCTACTCGTTATGGTCAGTAAGAATCTCATCACTTCTGCTGGAGCACTTTGAACGTACTTGCTGGAATGATCGCAATGGCCGAACTGAGGTCGCTGTAACCAGGATCAAATTTGCCTGCTGCAACGCCGACGAGCCCACGTTCAATAATCGCTTCAATTGATGACGGTTTCGACATAAGGATTCGATCTAGGTCAGCCGCTGCCTTCTCAAGGAGTTTTCCTCGTGTACGGACGCCAAACCATCCCCATACAGTGCTCGGCGAAGGAGCGAGAAGTGCCAAAAATCGGCAAGCTTGAGCACGGCCCAACAGCAACCACGCATTATCCGGATCCTCAGCAAGCTGAGCCGAGAGCAGTTCGTCAGCGCGAGAGAGACTTTCGGTTGCTTGTGACTTGTTATTCACAGCACGAATGATACCAAGGCCAAGATGTCCGAACGCGCAATTGCTATCAAGTCCAATGAGTTGCTCAAAGTTTTGCGCGGCTTCCACGGCCTTGCCTTGCCCCAAGTACGTCAGGCCCCGAAAGTACAACGCAAGTACATTTGCGGAATCAAGGGCAACGGCACTGTCAAAGTCCGGGAGTGCTTGATCGATCATATTCAGCCGCAAGAAGAGGTCTCCTCGTTTGGTAAAGACAACTGATGAGGGGTCAATTTCAACCGCTTGATTGAGCAAACCCATTGCTTGGTCAAAGTTTTTGGACTCAACCAAGGAATCGGCAAGCACCAGCAGGTGCAGCGCGTTCACTGTAGTTCACGAAGACGTTAATGTACTCCCACCACAACTTTGGGTGTCATCGAGCGACCTGCTGTACCTTGTTGCTCTGTGGCCTCACAGGATAAACAGTCCACAAGTGAGTTGATTTTGTCGATACTTGGGTCAGAAGCATCCAGAATTTCCACCATCAACTTTAACTCGTGGATAATCTCGTGTCGCTCTGTGATTATCACCTGGATGAGTGGAGCAGCGTTGAAGAAGAACGAACATCCACACGTACTGGCTCGATCCTGGCTCAAAACGGCATCAAAGTCTTCGCGCGCTAGGCCCAAGTTGTCTTGTGCGACTCGAACAAGTCCCCGTTCGACCATCGCAGCAATGCGACAGTGAGGATTAGACATTAGGAGCTCCGTATCTGCATGGGCTTGAGCCAGAACCCCTATTTTGGATTTCCAGCACAAATAGTGCCTGAACGATGGCTTTGGCAACGCGTACAAACGAAGCGCTTGAGCTCGGCGAAGCAATAAGGTTGTGTCATTTGGAGAGAGAGGATCCGTGAGTTTTTTCAGGGCCGCACGTAGGGTCTGGAAGCCTTGGCTTCGAGAGGCTGGGTTGTTGAGTTCCGCAATACCAAGACCAAGCTGGGCGGTGCCGCACGCGGAATCGAGCCTGCTCCCCAACGCAAAGTCCTGCACTGCTTCTTCAAGCTTTCCAAGCCTCAAAAAGTTGAAGCCTCTCTTTGCAAATAGAGCAGCAAGGCCACGGTCCTTGTGTTCGACAAACTCAATCATGTGGGTGATGTGCTGCCGGAACTCATCGGTTGCTGGAAGTATGCCGCGCATTGCTTCTAGCTCTTCCAGGAGCGGTTGCCGTTCTACTCGTGATGGATTCCACATTAGAAGGCAGCCGCATTGAGCGCAAAGAGGATAGGGTAGCGTACGGTAGGGGTCAACTTCTGTGGCCAAGTCAAAGTCTTGTTTGGATTGAATCTCCAAACCAAGAGCACATCGTACCAAGGCTCGCTCGGCTATCAATTCGACGCTGGTATTCGCTTCTACAGCCGTGTTTAGAATCTCATGCGCTTGTTCGAGGAGTGACTGTCTCGTCGTTTCCTTTGGCAGGTCGGTTCCAGGCAACAACGCGAGGTAGCGACAGGCCTGGGCCCTGCGAAGCAATCGCTCAGGGACTAGGCTCGCAGACTTGCTGCGATTCGATGAGGAATACTCCAATGAGCGCGAAAGAGCTACAGCTGCGTGCTGCTGTAGTGCTGGTATGCGCGCTCGTGCCATTCCAATACCCAACCAGCCGAGTGCGAGGTTGGGCTTTAGTGCGGCAACCTGGTTAAAGTCTTGCATAGCTTGCTCTGGTTGCTTCAGCCGCAACAACACAAGGCCTCGAAAGTAGAACGCCATAAAATGAACCGAGTCAAGCGAGGTCACTCGAGTGAAGTCCTCCATCGCGCGTGTGAGGTCGTTCTGTCGCAAGTACGCACGGCCACGAAGGAAGAAGGGTCGCGCCTGTGTTCCGTCGCAACGAACAGCCTCCGAAAACTTCGTAATCGCCCTGGAAATCTCGTTGTTTTCAAGGTGCTCCAAACCTTGCGAGAGGAGAGATTCCAGATCGAGTGCCGCCATATCATCGATCGTACAACAAAGTGTTCAACCAGTGGTCCGAAACCACTAGAAAGTGTTGGACACCAACTGCACAAGGCAGAACAAAAGGCAACAAATTGATATCCCCCACGTCCCAATAGGTTTGACCTCAACTACAGCGTCCAAGCTTCGCCAGATCGCTCACGCAGAAGGGGTAAGGATAAGCGTCAACAAACCTCTGCCACTAGGACTCAAACAGCGACGAAACGTGCGCCGCGTGGAGGCGAGAAGGGAAGCAGACAAGAGGAAGAGATGGAACCACAGGCAAGGCACAGATTCCAAGTAGTGCCATCAAATAACGTACTTTGAACCCGCCGCCCGCGGGATAAATGCACCGTTAGATCATTGGGAAAGTCGTTGTTACTGATTCTTCTTTTTCGTCGAGTTCGATCCCAAAGCCTCGTTTTGGGGTACGATTGATTTTCCGGCTCGTTGCGGATCTCGAGTGCATGACAGATACTTACCCAGGACCGCAAACAAAATTCTTTGACTGCTCAAAATCACCCTAGGTCATTAGAACTGCGTATTTCTAGACATTTATCTTTATTTGGATTCATTTGCAGGCATATTCATTGAGTTTTGATTTTTTCACTCGTTCCTCAACAAAAGTACCCACTATTTTCATGGATTAGCTGTGCTCTCGGTACCAAATGTGCTCGTCTACAACTCCATTATTCGATTCCTAGCTCCAATTCATTACATTCTATCGAACGAGGCCCGGTTCGAGGTGTTTCGCGTGAAATCATGACCACTGGAAATTATTCATTGATGCTCCTGAGTGCCGGCTGCACAACACACCGACTTGAGGTGCAATTCTATGTCCTGTGCTCAGGTTTGAGCGCTGCCAATGTCCATTCGAGCATCTTTGTTCTGCACTTACGTTGAGATTACTTCGGCTGAGTCGTATTGCCGATTCATGGCCCTTGCCCCTGTTGAAGAGTAGAAAGAGGGAGAACCTCAGGTGCACAGCCCGACAGGTCACTGAGTTGACCCTTAACATCCCGGTGCTTCAGTTACAACCCTGGGATGTATCGGATGTGGAGAATAAGCACAAATAGAGTCGGTCTTACGTCTCTACCATGGAGAGACGGTGATAGCTAGTGGTAGGTCTTGCACTCTGAAGGTACTCTCAGAGTGGCCTTGAGGGAAGTTCTCCTTCTGCTTTCCCTCCCTCCATCATTCTCTTGCTGCCCTCCTCTCTCGCTCACCACGATGAGCACGAGCGACCTCCTCCACAGCCTCTCCAACCTCAACCTCAATCTGACGTCCACCCTCACCAAACACCAATGCTGGTTCGTTGGCTTCCCGATCGAAGTGCGAGAGAGCGCTGAGTTCGGTCGCTTCGTCGTGGCGGCGCGAGACATCCAGCCCGAGGAGCTGGTGCTGTACGCGTGGCCCTGGATCGCCACGGTGCACCATGAGCAATGCAACACCGTGTGTGCCTATTGCTTCTCGGACATTACGGTCTTTGTGCGATGCAAGAAGCCAGCTGCTGATGCAGCGAGTGGCCAAGATCAAACTGAGCGCAGCAGCAGCAGCACCAACAACAACGATGAAGATAAGGACGCTCACGATGAGAACGACATGAGCGACGATGCGATTCGACGAGGATCGATACGACCCAAGTATCAGTGTCCACTATGCCACAAGATCTCGTACTGCTCGGCCAAGTGTCGAGACAAGGACTCTCGCGTTCATCTCGCCGATGAATGCAAGATCTATCAAGTGTGGAATCTCGACTCGACGCAGTACTCGGACACAAGCATCTCCGAGATCAAGAAGTTGGTTCGAGTGCTCGCGAGGAAGACGGCCGAGGTGGCTGATCGAGCTCGTCTGATGCAACGCACCGCCAAGATCCAGGAGCTGCTCGAGCTGCGCAAGACGCGAGAGCGTGAACGAATCGCGAGACGACAAGCTCGATATGATGCTCGAGTGGCTCAACGTCAGGCACTCAAGGCTGCGACAACTTCCTCATCGAGTTCGAGCAACAGCGAACGAGGTGGCGCTGCATCAATGGAGGAGAGCTCTCGAGTGAGTATCAACGATCTCGATGAGATTGAGCACATCTCGAATGATGGCACTCCCATCGAGAACGACGTCAATGGTGATGCGAGCGACAGCGACGATGAATCGATTCAAGAGATCGATGAACAGATCGACGACTTACTGGCTCAAGACAAGGAAGGCAACTGGCTCGGTGTATGGGACAACTCTCATCGATATCAGACGCACTACGTCGAGCTCATTGCGAATTCGAGCGACTATCCACGAGAGGAGCTCGCTTCGATTCAATACTGGATCGTGTCGTACGTGTTGCGACTGCGACACTGGCTCGGACGCACCAACGAGACCGAGCAAGAGTTGACCGACATTATATGTCGCAATCGTCGTAATGGCTTCGGCTTTGGTAATGGCAGACATGGCGAGTCGCAAGGAAGGTGCGTCTCGATCAATCGAACGAGCTATCCGTCTGTCCGAGAGCTTACTGACACACACACGAACATTCCACAGTGGCGTTTACATTCAAGCGAGCTTGTTCAATCACTCGTGCGAGCCGAACGTGATGCTTCGAACGACGGGAGATACGACTCAAGGTCCATTACTCGTGTTCCTGGCCGCAAGGTTCATTCCAAAGGGTACAGAGCTCACGATCTCGTACCTCGACAATGGCATGCTGCATATCAAGCTGCCTGGTGCTCCTGCCAATTCAACTCTACCGCACCAGCAGCAACAGGAACAGAATGATGATGATGGTGATGATGATGACGATGGTATGGAGGAATGATGCAAGCGACTGGTCGATTGGTTGAATGGTGAGGCTGATTGTGAAGCGATACGACAGGACCGAACCCGTACGATAACTATCGACTGCGACGCAAGGAGCTGCAAGATTCGTACTTCTTTACGTGTCGCTGTACTCGATGCACGGCACAAGAAGAGTACGAACAACAGCACCACTCGCAATCAGCATCAACTGGAGCAGTGCCAGTAGCATCATCGGCCAGCACGGCGATATGGACGCCCGATGCATCATCGGCAGCGAGTTCCACATCAGCACCACAAGATGGCATCTCGTCCGAGGAGCAGCAGCTTCGATGGAGGCTGCTCGAGGCCGTGGTAGGCAACATGGCCAAGCCCGGCGGCGCTGCGCAACTCAGCTCGTTGGTGGCTTCGAAGCCTGCACGAGAGCGAGTGACAGTGGCTGCCACGAGTTCGAGCTCGTCGATATCGCGCCAAGCTGCCGCTGCCTCTACCAACGAGGCTGCCGCGTCGCAAACCGAATCTGCACCAGCGGCTCCACAATCATCGTCGCAACTCGGCAGCGACCTCGTGGAGTTAGTATCGAGCTTGCTTGCGACTAATACTCGCTCTTCACACGCGCCAGTTCAAGTTCAATCCAAGCCCGTGCCTGCTGCGCCTGCTCCTGAGCCTACGCCTGAGCCTACGCCTGAGCCTGCTCCCGAGCCTGCTCCCGAGCCTACTCTCGAGGCTGCTCCCGAGGTTGAGGCTGCTCCTGAGCCTGCTCCTGTGGCTGAACCTACTCCTACACCTGAGCCTGCTCCTGCTCCTGCTCCTGCTCCTGAGGCTCAGGCTGAACCTGCTGATGGCGATGAGGACGAAGAGGCGATTCAAGCACAGATTGCCGAGATCGAACGACAAGCAGCGCTTCGTATCGCGGAGCTCAAGCGCAAGCAGCTCGAGAAGAAGCGCCAAGCAGCCTCGAGCTCGTCGTCATCGCAGCCGCAATGATAATGTAGTTGATATAGTAGTCGATTGTATTGTGCGAGTGCGCTCTCAACAAGACTGTACAAGAGGACCGATTCGTAGTATGCGAGTGTGCATATGTGTGTGATTGATCCATTGCTTGGATCGTGCTGTAGGGGTTTGGATGATACTGCGCAGTATCGCGTGCTCACACCATCTGCTCGTAAAAGAGCACGTAGGCTTGCTTGCTCAGCACGGCCTCGAGCTCGACCGGCGACGTGTGACTGTCGGAAAAGTAGTGCCACGAGGCGCGCAGGCCCGGGTCGTCGAGGCGCACCGTGCCGTCGGGCTCCTCGATCAGACCGGGCGACTTGGAGATGTAGGCCGTGTAGTGGCCGCCGCCCATACCGCCGCCGTGCACCGAGATGCCTCGCAGCTTGTAGAGGAAGCCCGAAGAGCCCAGACGAGCCAACAGCTCCTCGGTCAGGAACGGCCGCATGTCGAGCAACAGCGGGAACTCGACGTAGGTGTCGACCTTGGCGAGCACCACGCTGCCGGCGCCCTTGCCGCCACGACCGACCGTTCGTTGGGCACGGAACTGGTGTCCGAAGCGCTTGAGCGAGAGCGTCAGCACCTTGGGCAGCCGATGGATCAGGAGCTGCTTGGTCGCGACCACCTGGACGGCGCCATCCTTTTCGACCCAGAGAACGCCTTGGCCAACGCCGTCCGACACGAGAGAGTGCATCGGGGTGGTGGAAGTGGTTGCGGCGCCGATGACGGCATCGCTGGAGGGCGACGCAGAGGTGGATGCCTCGCCATCAGCAGGAGCAGCCGCATCCGCATCAGAAGGAGCAACATCGGCAGTAGCAGTCGTATCGACGGGAGCAGAAGCATCGGCAGGGACAGCAGCATCGACGGGAGGAGCAGCATCGGCAGGAGCAGCCGCATCGACGGTAGCAGCCGCATCGGCAGGGACAGCAGCATCGACGGGAGGAGCAGCATCGGCAGGAGCAGCCGCATCGGCAGGAGCAGCCGCATCGGCAGGAGCAGCCGCATCACCGGTAGCAGCCGCATCGGCAGGAGCAGCCGCATCGACGGGGGTAGTAGCATCGGCAGGAGCAGCCGCATCACCGGTAGCAGCCGCATCGGCAGGAGCAGCCGCAACGGCACTAGCAGGAGCAGCCGCATCGGCGGGAGCGGCAGCCTTGGCACTGGGAGGAGCGATGCCATTCGCGGCGCATCGCTGCGCAATGAGAGCGGCGGTGCACACATCGCACGTGTACATGTCGTCCTCATCGAGGAACTCGGGGTCCGTGAACGACAACAGCGAGTGGTACAGCGTCGGGCTCTTACCTTGGAGCCTCTTGTGCAGCTCACCAATGTTGAGACGTCGATCGATGTTCATGAGCTCGATCTCCTGAGGAGGAGCGGGCTCGGGCGCTGGCTCGGGCGCTGGCTCGGGCGCTGGCTCGGGCGCCGCCGCTGCTGCTGCTACCGCCGATGGCTCTGGCTCTGGCTCTGGCGTTGCTTCAATGGACGGCGAGGTCGCTGCCGTGTCAGAAGGGACCTCCGACGCCAGAGTATTGGCTGGTTCTGGTCCGGTGGATGGCTCAGGCGTTGGATCAGTGGACGGCTGAGAAGCTGGTTCAGCTGGAACGGCATCGCTGCTCGGTTCATCGTTCGTGATCGGTGTGATATCCGTGGTCGATGGCGTGGCAGTAATTGTGTCCGAGACGGCGGTCGGCTCGGGCACAACGGCATCTTGTGCTAAAGCAGCCTCGGCATCCGTCGTCGCTGGCGGCGTTTGGGTATCGACCGGTGGCTCGACAGTACCCGAAGGCGGAGAGGCATCTGCTGCATCAGGAGTCACAACAGCCTCGACTGCAGCAACGGCAGCAGTTGTATCTGCAGGACTCGTTGTCTCTGGCACACTGGATGCAGCAGACTCGGTCGATGTCGGCTCAGTAGGCGGTGCATTCGATTGCGAGTCAGCGGGAGCCACCGGCACAGGGGTAGTGGGTTGCGCCGAGGCATTGGCCTTGGCCTCGGCGGCCTTGCGAGCCTCCTCGGCATGCTTCTTGCGCTGTTGCTGCTGCTGGCGCTTCAACGCGTCCTACAAACCGCCCCCGAGCTCGATCGATGAGTTCAAAGCTCGAGGACATCTCATCTCGTTGTCTCATGAACGAACCTTGCGAGCCTTCTTGCTCATGTAGCCCTTGAATGGTGGTTCAGCTGAGCTCGCAGTTGATGATGATGATGACGAAGACGACGCAGTAGTAGTCGGTTTCGATGATGTAGCAGTTGTATCAGCGACAGCAGGAGCAGGAGCAGGAGTAGCAACCTTCTTGGGCTTCTTGAGTCGAATGATCATCTTGCCGTCCTTGAGCGTGGCAGAGATTGGTAGCAGTAGATCATGGAAGATCTCATTGACGACCGATTTCTAAACGAGAACTCTCGAGAGAATCAGCACGAGTCACCAGCAATCGATAGCAGCATAGCTAATAGAAGAGCTTGTACCTTTTGGCAGCAATGGCACGTGACAGTACTCGTCATGACTCCACCAAAGACCTGATCGATGAACGTCGCAGGATATCGATCTGCACCAATGTAGAATCAACTCATTGAGTGAGTCACTATCACACGAGAGAGAGAGAGCTTACGAGAGCACTCGACGTACATCCTCGCATCAATGGCTGTCGAACACCAGCCTTCTTCAATCGAACCTGCTCCTCCTCGCGAACGCCATCCAACAGCGTACGTAGGAGTTCATGCGAGTCTTGTTGCTGATATCCTCGAAATTGTGGATTGCTGCAGGGTCCGATATTAGTACTACCACTGCGATACCGGAGATCGGTAAGGAGACGAATGCCGTACCGTTTAGCGACCTCTTGGAACAACTCACGTGGCACGACGGTGCCATGGCTATCCGGTACACTCATGACGGCGATGCATAGTCTCAGAGCGCTCGTGAGCGGTCCTTCATCGGGTGGGATGCCAGACTTTTCGAGATCGGCCTTGGATGGTATCATATGGCGTCGAAGCTCTTGCAGCTGCTCGAGATTCTGTGATCATAACCAAGGCCAAGTAGCTTCCGATCAATTCAAAGCTCTGGGCGTGTGCATCAAACAGGTCGCGAGGCGATCCAAACCTGCAGGATGCTGTTGAAGAAGCAAGTGTTGCCGAGGTTCGAGAGACCTCGAATGCCGCCAGGTAGCACTCCGTTGATCGCGATCCTTTGCAGCAATGTCCCAATGTTCTCGCTCTAATAGACGTTCGCTTGGTCAGAGTTCTGTGATGGATCACGCAAGAGAGAGAGAGAGAGAGAACTCTCACTAACCTTGAGTGATGTAAGAGCTGCTTGCTTGTGGTTGTTGCCAGTCATTCGTTGTTGCTGTTGGCCCTTGGATATCGGTGCAGCTACACACACACATAGCCACCATCCCATACATTAGCATCATCACACTCACTCCGACTCTCACTCTCCTCGTTAAACGAGGAGTATTCACGCAACGTACGTAACGTAATCAACTTGAGTACTTTGATACAAGTACGCAGTGGCTGCAGGTCGGGATCGTTGACAGGAACATCATTGTCTTCGAGCTCAATGTAGTCGTCGCATCGATAACACCAGCACTTGTAGCTCAACAACGAGATCGCAATGTGATGCGACTTGTTGGCCTCGGCATGGTAGGCGCCATGTCCTGCCTCACTTCGAGAGCAGCCAGTCGCTCCACACGTTGCACAAACCCATGTCTCCTGCTCGAGAGAGAGAGAGCGAGATATTTTTGAGCGCGAGATATTTCGGGAGATGAACGATCGTTCACGTCAGCACAAAAGATTAAATGTCAGCGCGTGTCCAATATCTACTATCTATCTCAAGATATTTATCTCGAGATATTTCGCTTCTTCCATCTCGAGATATCTCAAGTAAGCTCGCTTGCTTGATCTCGCTCTCTCTCGCTCGACATCATATCGACGTACCACTGGAGCTCGTTGCGCATTGTTATTCTTGTTGTTCTTCTTCTTGACGCTACGGCTCTTTGAGCAAACCTATCAAATCCAATCAAGATATCGATATCACAACGAAGCGAGATAAGTAATCGAGCAACGACTTGCGGATTTGATATTGATATCTGGCATGAAATATCTAGTGCACTAGAAAGAACAAGATATTTTCGATTCTCGCGCTCGCTCCCAACAATCGAATATTGAATAGCTAATCCTCACAAGGTGTAGGGAATGGCACGATCATGATGACGATAACACTGCATCGATAGCTGGATAGATTGATCGATACGGACCTCACAGGGAGCAGAGTTCTCGAACGAGTTGAAGGTCTTCCTGACGAGACGACCGACTTGGTTGGGGTTGACGCTCGCGAGATGGCCGCATTGTACACGAGGGATCTCGATCGCAGCTGGTTGATCGGAAGGCTCGGCGTCGGTATCGTTGGATGCAGCGGGTGGAGTTGGATCGCCATTGGTCTGTTCCGAGTCGCGAGTGGTCGATTCGCTTGGTGTTGGTGGTATCGCGATGTCACTCACCGTGTCGGTAGTCGTGGTAGTGGTAGTGGTAGTGTTGTTGGTGCTGTTGCTGTTGTTGCTGTCGTTGGTTTGAGAGGTACCAGCAGCAGTCACTGGACCAAACAGCTCTCCATCGATACGATTCTGATTGCTCGGTGGTACCACTGCTTGAGAGTTACCATTGCTAGAGTCGTTGTTCGAGGTCGGACCTGCATCGACATCGCCGCCATCATCATCATCGTCGTCGGGTCGTTGTTGCTTGTTCTGTCGCTGTGGCGTGTCTTGTTGAGCACTTCGTTGGCGTGTTCGTTGTTTCTTTGACTTTGCCATCGAATCGCGATTAATCAAGAGCGCGCTGGTGAGTGATATTGGCTCGTAGAGATGAAGTGCGTTGGACAAGAGCAACAAGCAAAGAGATCGACTCCACCTACCAAGATGACCCTTGATATCCGACTCTCACTCGATGAATCACTCGCAGTCTCTCTTGATCTCTCCTGTGATATGGTAATCTCGATTGCAAGGTAAAAATGAAAGATTGTATTCAGAATGAAGAGAGAGAGAGAGATTGATAAGGGAGATATTGCATGGTATGTAGCAACAGCAGATGGTTAGCAAGGATGGTTGAGGGTGTTGTTGGCGCTGAGGTACGATCATAGAGAACAACAACATACTTACAAGACCACAACCTATCGGTATCAGTACGGGACGAGAGCGACGAAAAGGAAGACAGTAACTCGAGGCGATTGACGACGACGACGACGACGACGACGATGACGATGACGATAAATGGATAGTACGAAGAGTGAGATGGTCGGTGTAGGAAGGTAGGGCTAGCTCGGCAACTCACACTCAAGTGGAGATATACTCGGACTTGACTTGCTCGAGCTTATCCAGCACTGCCCCCAATCGCACGATCGCTGGCGACTATATTCCACCAATTGGTTGGCTGGTTAGTTAGGGCATCGATAGAACCAAGATAATCTCATCATACCGAAGGTTTAAGCTGCTCGATAGCGGCGCGATTGTTAATGAGATGACGATGAATCATGGCCAATTCACGGCCAAGGTCAATCTCGGGCGTATCTTCCTTGCGCGGAGTGTCAG
>Ga0209935_1004288_pt1 | contig 13341 bp, 22 predicted proteins | sample ThiBio_1000_plan_2_FD_183958 | JGI IMG/M metagenome (GOLD analysis project Ga0209935, IMG submission 183958) | Wastewater bioreactor microbial communities from Cape Town, South Africa - Thiocy_cont_1000_plan (SPAdes) | ecosystem: Engineered > Bioreactor > Thiocyanate-remediating >... | reverse complement strand
GAGCCTCCTCGATCTCGGCCTTGTTGCTTCCTTGCGAGGCATTGACGAGCTCGTGCCAGCTCACGTTGTACTTGAAGAGCAGGTAGTGAGTGATCGGCACGGTCTTGGGTCGGTCCTTCTCGCCGATCGCTCCCGTCTCTCGGAGCTTGGTGCGCATCTCTCGCACCGTCAACGTCTCCTTGAAGTGCTCGAGGAACACGTGGGCGTTGAGCTCGTCGAGAGCGTTGCCCTCACCGCGCTTCTGGAGGTCGAGCTCGGCGCACTTGAGGTTGTACTTCCACAACTGCTCGGCCTCGCCTTGGAGATTGTCCCAGAACGAGTTGAGGAACCACACGATCTGCTCCTTGTAAGTGAACGAGCAAAGCTCAACGAGCTTCTCGTCGTCGTTGCCTGAGAGGACGGTCTTTTGCGACATGGCGAGATGGGGAGGATGGAGGGGAGGTGGCGAGGGGGCGAGGGCAGGAGGGCAAAGAGCGAGAGAAGAGAGGCAGCGGCAGCAGAGGAGGAAGAGAGAAGCAGAAGGACCGAAGAGGAGGAGGCCCTTTCTCTCTGTCGCTCTCTCTGCCCGATGCGGCGCTCAGGAGAGAAAAGGAGAGGTAGAGCAACGCGGGCTTCAAGTGATACCGGAGCTCGCGATGCTTTACGCTGGTGAAGGCCTTCGTCGTGTTGGCTCGCTGCGTATCTCGCATCTCCCTCGCTCTCTCGTGTGCTAGTATCTCTCGCTCGCTCTCGTTTGTTCATTCGTGTATAGTAGACGACGTCGTCGCAACGATGGCTCTGCTACTGGCAAACCTACCGACCTACAACAAGGACAACTTCACACAGCATGTACCAACACGGGTTGACCGCACCACGAGCACGATTCGCGTGGTACGTGCGTGCGTGCCCGCTGCTTCTGCTTCTGCGCGTGTGTACGTGTACGTGCGCGTATGTGGCTCACTCGCCTGCGTACCCTGCCTAGCCCACCACGTACATTTGTCTTGACGACACGGCACCTCCGCCGACGCAGTCCATCTCTACCGAGTCGTCCAATCTGCTGCTGCGCTGCCTCGCGCGCACGCAGCCGCCCACGGCTTCCTCGTCCTCCTCGTCGCTGCCGTCGAAGCGCGCCCTCGACGACACGGCCTCAAGTCATGACTCGCTCGAAGCCGCGAGACGAAAGCGACAGTGTGTGCAACAGCCGAGTCCACTGCATCACTCATGACGGCCGGGAGCCGCTGGTCGCTCGCTCACTTGTCCATAGCCCTCACGGCTGCCCTTCTGTCACATACATCGCTGCCATCCTCCTCCTCATCCTCCTGCTGATTCAGCATCCTGTATCTCAATGTCCATGTCTCCCCTCCCACCCCCGGTGCACTAGGAGCCACTCACTCTCATCGTTCGTTGGTTGGCTGGGAATAAATAGCAATCGATCGATCCATGTGTTGTTCAGATGCACCACCGTCGGCTGATGGCGCCCTCAATCGTAATGGTACGCGCGAATCAAACTCTGCGGCTCCAGCGATCGACGGCACAATGGACACTCGGGCTACGACGTGCGAATGATGCCATGCGAATGATGGATTAACGAGCAGCTTCGAGAGAGCCATCATCACACGGGGATCGACGAACCTTGGTAGCACACGCCTCATGGATGCAATCCCAGCAGAAGAGGTGTCCGCACGGCGTGGCAGTGGTCGCCGTGCGCTTGTTCAAGCACAGCACGCACGATCGCTCACTCTCCTCGAGTGTCACTTCCTCGCTGTTGGTTCAACGCCACAAATCCATCACACACGCGATGAGTACGTTGCACCAGCGATGTACTCCGGTATCGAACGCACTCAGTAGAATCGATGGGAGTGGCCGATTTCAGTCGTCGTAACGAGTGGTACACGAGCGACATGAGCGTCACGAAGAACTGCACGAACATCAAGAAGCCCAGGAAGTGATACTGTGGCCTTTGATAATCGATCGTGCGATTATAGATCTATCAAATCCAATCCAATCATCAATCCAATCAGCGCTACAGTCTCGATCGGCGTCAGGTACAGCTATGAATGGCACCTACGTAATGGATCGAGAAGAATCGCTTGGAGATGTTGTAGAAGGTGCCGGAACAGTAGAAGATCGCCAGATGCAGTCGCTCGGCGAACGCGATGCCACGAGTGATGTGGCTGCGCCACTCAGCCGACAGTCGACGAATGTTGGTCGCGAGCACGTATGGTACCAACACATGCGATGCGATCAGCAGCGCTCGTTCGATCAGCGTCGCTGGCTCGTTGGTGCTGCTCTTGACCTGGATGATGTCGCAGTACTCCTCGCCGAGACTCTGACGTCCTGTCGCACACACACGGACTCGCTCGATTAGACCCGACCCGACCCGACCCGATTCGGCTCCACACTCGACACTCACAAGTGCACCAACCTCGTAGTGTGCTTAGGCAGTGGTAGCTCAGATCAGATAGCAGTCGAATCTCCTGTTGGTATCGCGTCACGAAGCGAGAGCCTGCCGCACTCGCTCGCGCAATGAGTCTCTCTCTCGTTGAGCAGAACGAGCCCCAACTCGCTCGCTTGCTCGCAACCAACTCTACATACCGAAGCATCGAGATGCGACATCGGAGAACTGGCTCGCCAACAACGACTCGTACCACGCGTCCTTCTGCGCAGCACGCACGATCTCGGGCTGCGGCGCCTTGGGGAACAGCAGCTCGTTCTCTCGCACGCTCGGGTCGTTGAGGTTGGCGTGCTGCGCCTCGCGCTCGGCTTCGGCCGTTGCTAACGGCGTCACGAACGACACGTCATGGTTGGCAAACTCCATCGTTTGCTGGAGGTGCTGTGGTGGCTAGGATGGCCGGGGTCTCGTGATGTGGCTTGGACGAGGGAAGGAGGCGACTGATGCCGACTGCTGAGGGAATCTGTGTGCTCCCTCCGACACGCGCAGCAGCGGCACGACGCTGGATGATAGTGGATGATGGTGGCTCGCATGGTTTTACTCTCTATCTATGAGGTGGTGCACTTGAGAGATCAGGTTCTCATTCGAGGTGGTAGTGTTAGTGTGTGATTGAATAGAATAGTCAGTCTAAAGTACAGTGGCAGCGTTGATCGAGTGCGTGTGTGAGAGTGAGAGAGTGTCGCTGCACAGTGTGCTGGATTCTAGTGTTGCTTGCCCATACTCACTGGATGGTGCACCTCTTGGGATCCTCTGCTCACATTCCCGCCAGTCGAATAATGAGTCGATCGGCCATGGAACGTGCTTGTGCGTCTGCGCCGTACCTGGTAGCTCCTTCTCGGCCAGGTCCTCAGCAATTGCCTGGCGGAACTTGTTGTACACCGACAACTCCTTCTCGCCCGAGAGCATTCGCTTTCCGTCGTTGACGTTTTCGAGTGCAAATCGAGGGTGACGCACGAGGCCCTTCTGAGCGCGGTCGATCGTTGAAAAGTACGAGAACCACTTGCCTGTCGCTGTAACGATTGCATCCTTTGCGGCTTCTCCTGAGCCGACGGCGTCTTTTGCCACCGTAAACATTGTGTGCTGTCATTCACAACAAACAAAGTCAGTCATTCAGTCATTCATCCATCCATCCACAGTTGATGGCGTATGTGTGTATATGGGTGTATGTGAGGGAGAGCTACCTTGAAGAAACGAGCCACGACGTCCATAACCGTGAGTGCCTCCTCAGCGAGGTCCTCGGTCGCTCGGAGTTGCTTTAGAGCTGCATCCTTTTGGTTCTTGATGTACTTCCAGTAGTTGCTCTCATTGAAGGCTTGACCATAAATACTGCGGGTCACCTCTGCAGCCGCGAGATTGCCGCTGCGAATGGCACCCTCCATCCTGCACGAGAGCCGATCGCGGTGAGTTACGCAATAACCCTAACTTGGCTTGCACGACGACGTACCAGTTGAAACCTCGGTCAGCTCGCTCGGAGCCGGCAAAGTGCACCAGGTTGTGTGGCTGGCGAAAGTATCGGATGCTCTTGGCATACTGAAAGTCGGTAGTCGGCTCATAGTAGAACGTCACGGCCTTGATATCGGGCGTCGACTCGTAGTTGAACACCCACATCTACTCCACGCACACACAAGTGTACACGCGCCGTGTGAGTCGACCTCGAGCACAAAGAATCGATCGAACAAGAGCGACGACCATCACGTACCCTGCCAGCCTCAAGCTCGCGATCAATCGGCGCATCGGTGCTGCCGGTGAGCAGTTGATTGAGGTACGCGAGTGCACTCTCTCGAATGCGAGACTCGGGCCACAAGTTGCCGTCGTCGTCCTTGATGCGACGCGATTGCACGAGAATGCGAATGATGCCATTGGTGTTCTTCTTGCCAGGGCGCTCCGACAGGTCGAACACCGGGCCATACACGCGTCGTCCATTGTGCTCATCGTCCGGTGGAAGTGGTGCCGGCATCGCATACATGCCTGCGAGACCGAGACCGAGACCGAGACCGAGACCGAGACCGAGACCGAGACCGAGACCGAGACCGCGAAATGAAGAAGTGAGCCTCCTGGATGCTGCAAGGCTCTCGCTCCGAGTAGAATGCACACGTACCGACGCCACGCTTGTTCCAAAAGTCGGTCTTGAACACAAAGAGAATCTGCACGGCGGGATCATCCCAGAGGCGCACCATGCTACCGAGGCGCACGTGGGGCTCCGGCAGCGGAGGCTCGTACGTCAGGCGCGCCGCGACGTCGGGAGCCGTCGCCACGATCACATGGCGAGCCACCACTGTCACGTTGGTGGCTTGCGAGTAGTCCAACGTGTCGTTCTCCGTCACAGCTGGGTTCTGCACACATGTGCATATGATCCGCCGCTGATGCATGAGTGACACTGATTCACAAGGCGGGAGAGCGAGAGGCGATGGAGCGTACGACAGCGAGAGTGACGCTGACTCGCAGCTGACCTTCCGGCTGAACCATGCTGACAACCTACACCACAAGCATCAGCATCACCCGCGGTCGATGGTGGAGCACTGCGTCACGCTTCTCGTGAAGAGCAGCGATCGAGTGGCGACGTACGCGATGCTTCGAGTACACGTGGCCTCCGAGCGCTCGGATCCTAGCGACCATCTTCTCGATCAATATTCCCGTTCCTGACTCCCAACGCAGAATGCGTGGAATCACGACGCCGGTCGGTTGCACGTTCGAGAGGCGCTTGTAGACCGCATCGGCCGCATAGAAGGTCGAGATCGTCAGGTTGTCGGTCGGGAAGTTCTACACGCCCAGTCAATCGATCGCACCAATCAATCAATCAACCACCCAATCAATCGATCGATCACGAGTCGAATCAACTCAATTTAAGCACATTAGAATACCTCGAGCTCAAAGAACCAATCGCGCACGGCCTGACGAGCGCGCTCACGGCGGCCTTCGGTATCGAGCAGCTTCTCTCCTTCGCGCTGCAGCCAGGTCTCGAGCGAGATCGAGTCGAGCGCAATGTCCTCGTGGTCTCCCTCCCACTTGCCCTCGGCCGCCAGGCGAATCTCGCGATTGATTCGGCGACCGATCAGCCACAACTGCGCACACACACAGCGATGCGCGACGTGTTCAGTCGTCAGATGCGCTCGCGAGGGGCGCCCTCGATCATGGCGAGAGTACGCACCTTCAGCATCAAGAATGGATGCTCGATCATGTTCTCGATGTTGATGGCATTCTGGCTGAGGTTGGGGTAGATCTTGGGCTGGAATGGCAGGAACTTCATCTGCTCTCACACGCACGCACCGATATTGGTCGATACCAATCGTTCAGTATCTCGAGCGAGCGATCTCTCTCTCTCTCGCTGTCTCTCGAGCAGTGTCTGGCGTACCTCCTGAGCCATTCCGATGAGCGAGCGATTATCGAGCATGACCATGGTACCGCCATAGGAGGCGTGGGGCGCGTCGGGATGGATGAAGTCCTCGCCGAACAGCTCGACGAGATCCTTGGACCTCACGCGGCCGCCGACCACGCTGTCGGACTCGAACACCGCCACCGAGAAGCCCGCCTTGCCATGCGGTAGTTGCTATCCGCATCGCCATCGCATCGTCATCATCATGAGGATCAAGGGATCGAAGAGCGAGCGTCGGGCGAGCGTCGTACCTTGCGCTCCTGGTGAGCGAGCAGCAGGCGATAGGCAGCAGCGAGGCCCGCGAAGCCGCCGCCGACGACGACGACGTCGAACTTGCGCGATGCGGCCACAACGCCCTCGGCGTTCCAGGCCGAGGTGGCCGACGCCGCGCGTGTCGGTAGAGACGAAGCTCGCGCAGCACTCGACATCAGGGGAGAGAGATGTGCGATGGTACGAGAGAGAGAGGCGCGAGGGCGAGCGGGCGAGAGAGCGAATGAACGAGTGCTGGCGCCGCAGTGGAAGGCACAAAGGAAGAATCGTCGACACCGAGTCGCGGTCGTGCGTCTGATATGGCACTGATCTTTGTGATCGACCGTCAGGCGTGAGGCAGGGTCGGGAGAGTGGTTGTGGCGTGAGTGGTTGTGGCTTGTGGAGAGATATGCGACGGGTCCAAGTTGTCTGACCTTGGTTGGCACGAGGGGCTGCCTCTTATCCGGCACAGATATGGGTTCGGCGAAGGAGGTTCTACCACTGCCTTTCGGAGCGCCTCCGCACCCCGCCAAACCCCACCTCGAAATATCGGCGCCCGATCGATCGGAATATCTCGCCCCCGATATGATTGAGTGCCATCCTCGAACCGATGCCTTCTCTCGAATGAACGAGTGTACCCAGCGGGCTGAGAGATACACAGACAGCGTCCAACAATCAACCCCACACCCAGACGGACTCGTGCTCGGTCGCACCAAGCGCACCACGGGCTCGACCTCGACCACCACAGCGCGCCATTCGCTCCCTCGCCCTCTACCGCGCGCAGCTCTCGCACCTCTCTCACTGCTGCTGCCTCCTCCTCCTCCCCTCGACCATGGCGAGCTTCGCTCACTCACCCGACGAAGAACTCTTCGAGGCATGTACTAGGAACGACGCCGAGGCCGTCCTGCGTGCCATCGCTCGCGGCGCCAATCCTCGCGGCTCGGGCTCGAATGCCGAGCCGCCGCCGCTGCATCTGTGCGCGCTCAAGGGCAGCCACTTGGCCATGTCCGTGTTGCTCCAGCACGGCGTCGACTTCGAGGCGAAGGATGCCGATGGCAACCGTGCGCTGCACCAGGCCGCGCTGGCACCGACCGACGAGGTGATCGACCTGCTGATCGACGCGCGCGCCACGGTCGACCCCAAGAACGCCGACGGCGAGACGCCGCTGTTCCTCGCGGCGCGCAAGGGCCGCACCATGACCGTGCAGGCGCTGCTGGAGTACGGCGCCAGCCACGCCGCGAGGACCGAACTCGGCGCCACGCCGCTGATGGCGTGCGCCGACAAGGGCCACGTGCAGGTGGCGCAGCTGCTGCTGGCCAGCAACGCCGACCCCAACGCGGCCGATAACTTTGGCATGACGGCGCTGCATTGGAGCAGCCACTCGGGCCATCTCGAGCTCGCGCAGCTCCTCGTCGACGCCGGTGCCTCGATGACAGTGCGCGATGTACGTATTGCCACACACGCATATGTAGTGTGGTGTGGTTTCTGTTCCAGACACTTGCTGTGCCTCATCCATGCCTCTGACTCGTGCTCCGGTCCCTGCGCTTCTGTTCTGTTCTGTTCTGCAATGTTGGTTGCTGTGAATGATACAGTTCCGAACTCGATCGATAGCAGACGTAGCCAAGAACGATGCTGTTCGCGCCGATATTCAGAAGATTCGTACGTTGCTCGTCGTCGATGCCGACCGTGTAAATGGGCCACGAAACTCATCAATCTCTCTCCCTCTGATGTTCGTGCCTGTGTCCGACCACCATAGTTCCGCGAGGTATGTGTTACAGGCTGCTCGCTGCGCTATCGACCGTCACTAACTCATTCGTCACAGGCTTCAAACGCACCACTGCTGCCCCTGCTGCCGCTGCTGCCCCTGTAGCTGTCCCTGTACAAGTTGGAGCTGGGGCTGGTGCTCGTGTGAGTGGTGGATATGGCAGCGTGCCTGGAGCCCGCGCTAGCCCTATAACTGGCAGCTATGCTGCTGCTGCTGCTGGAGGAGGAGGTAGTGGTAGTGGTGGAGGAAGTGGTCAATCCCCACTCCGCTCAACGCGCGCCGATACGCAGCGCCGGCTCGATGCGGCTCTTGCGGAGATCGAGAAACTGCAAACTCAGCTGACGATCGAAATCACTCGTGCCGAAGATGCCGAACGGCGTGCCATCGACAACGAGTCACGAGCGATGGCCTTGCTGTCCGAGCTCCAAGTTGCACACGCCCGAGTCGGTACTCTCGAACAGGCTCTTGGAGAGGCATCCAACAAGGCACAGACCAGCGAAGCGGCACTCGCTGGTACGTTCATCTCTGCTTTGGCGTACGTCACAACCGTTTCTCGACCTGACTCTCTCTCTCTCTCTCAGCTTGTCAGGCACAACTCCAGGAGCAGATCTCAACCAGCGAAGACCTGCGCATTAGTGCCGAACGAGCTGAGCACGAGCTCGGGGCCGCTCAAGTACGAGTAGTCGAGCTCTCGCGACTGCTAGCAGGTACTGCTACTCGACACAAACGAACGAAAGAAAGAAAGATCACACCGATTCACTCACCCTCACGCTGCCATGGCTGAACAGACTCGAATGCAGCCGTGCAAAACGTGCAATACCAGCTGAATTTCATGCACAATCAAATGTTACCACTGCAACAACATCGAGACATGTTGCAGCAACAACGTGACGCGCTGCAGCAGCAAGTCGATGGCCTCAACACTCGATGCAGCCAACTCACGCAATTCGCAAAGTATGCCAACGACAATTCGACCGCCTTGAAGACGCAGCTCCAGCAGCTTCAGCAGCAACAGCAGCAACAACAACACCAATCTACGGAGCCTCTTGAGCAGAAGCAATCCGACGCAACAACGAGCGACATCGACTCGCAGTGGCACATTCCAGCCGAACAGGTGACACTCGGTTCGATGATCGGCAAGGGCTCGTTGGCCGAGGTCATGGCGGCCAGGTGGCTCGGCATCGACATTGCCGTCAAGCGCCTCTTCTTCATGCACGAGCCGACTCTCGAGGCGCTCGGTGGTCTGCTCCCAGCCGACCGCGCATCAGTGATGCAGAGCTTCTACCGCGAGTGCCGCATCAACTCGCAGCTCCGCCATCCGAACATTGTCATGTTCCTCGGTGTCGGCATGGATTCCGCCACCAAGGAGGGCCGCTTCCTGCTGCTCGAGCGCATGCACCGCTCGCTGCACGAGCTCATCTACGAGCAGCCGTCCACCGTGCTGCCGTTGCCGGTTCTGGTCAGCATCCTGTACGACGTCTGCAGTGCCCTCGTGTACTTGCATTCGCGCTCGCCACCCGTCTTGCACTTTGACATCAAGCCCAAGAACGTATTGATCGACAAGCTCAACCGCGCCAAGCTCGCCGACCTCGGCGAGGCGCACATTGTGCTCAAGAACGCCGTGCTCGCGTCGATCACGCGCACCGGCATCGTGTCGCCTGTCGGCATCGGCACCGAGCTGTACCGTTCGCCCGAGATGGCTCACGGCGACAGTATCAAGAGTGCCAAGTCCGACATGTTCTCGTTCGGTGTGCTGGTGGCCGAGGTCGCCTCCGGCTACATTCCCAACCCGACAGTGGCGTATGTCAGCTCTGGAACCATGCACTACCGCGCGATTCCCGAGCAAGAGCGTCGCGCCGCCGACATTCAAAGGATCCGATATGACGAGCTGCGAGAACTCGCGAACCACCTCATCTTGCACGAACCTGGTGATCGATGGTCCGCCAACGACGCGCTCACATACCTCACGCAGTTGCGCCAATCCCTGCCGCAGGCTACCACCTCAACCTCGTCATTCTCGTAGATTCTCGACCGAGACCTTGTAAATACCATGGCACTGGGTTCCTAGCGTTTACACCATTGCTAAATAGAATACTCTTGTTGTTAACATACAGATAGAGCTCGCTATTCCATGCTCGAAATTGCTTGATCTGCGCGCATGTCTGTGAGTTTGTGTGAGTTTGTGTGGATGGTAGGAACAGTGAGCGAGCGTGCCATTCGCTCGTTGCCTCGTTGCCGCACACAGCAGCCTCCCTGCGCAACCATGCTGTTCCCCGACACACCAGGTGAGGCACAAGTGTCGATCTTCGTCGCAGGGTGTCTGATGGCGGTCATCGACTTTGGCTCCTTCCTGTTGATCTGGTTCACGACGCCGCTGCCGCTGTTCGTGCTGATGCTGGTCAAGGTGCTCGCGGCCCATCGCTACCACTACGCACTCTACCACGGCTTCCCGCACATGTACACGAGCCCCGTTCCATCGGTGTTGTTGTACTCGCTGCTCGTACCGATCATCGGCCTCAACATGGTGCAGTGGTTCGTCGAGTGGTTCGTGCTGCCGGGCGTCGAGGTCGTCGACTCGCTCGCGCTCTCGCTGCTCTTCTATCTCGGCCTCGCTGCACATCTGGTCTTCTTTGCGATCCATCTCGCACTCTATTGCATCTACCCGCCACCACACGATATTCGAGATACGATGATTCATCGATGAGAGCCTTCGATACCAACGCCAACGCCAACAGCACCACAATCGTTCGTTCGTTCGTTCGTGCGTGCGTGTGTGCACTCCAACGACCGAGTGTCGCTTGGAGCCGAATCGATCCAATCGATCCAATCGATCCAATCCATCAGCCCCTCGACGTTCGAGATTCTTCTCGGCAACGAGAGACGCTGATGCTTGAATGCCAGATGGTGTAGCGAGTGATAGATTCGTTGCGTGTGTACGCGCACTGCACGCGATCCATCGATGATGCTCATGATGATGTGCACAACGCGATCACGATCACGATCACGATCCTCTGGCTCATGAGGCAGCCTGCCCTCGTCCCATCCTTCTCGAATACACGCACGCGATGCACAAGATGGATAATTGGATCACACGACTCTCATTCATCATATCGATCATACTAAACCAAGCGCGATCGAGGACGATCGAGTTCATTTGGTTGGTTGCTCGTTGGCGTGTGCACGCGCTCCTCGTTGCTCCATCATCATCATCATCGATCATGGGAAGCAACCGAGTACCTCTCACTACCGCCGCCTTGGTGGTAGCGATACTGACGATCTCGTCGCTGTGTACAGCAGCATTGGTACCGATCGACACGCAAATGTACATTGCACGAGTGGCGCCATATCGAATGATCGAATGAATGAATGACGATATGATGGCCACGATGTGTAGGCTTGGTCGTCAATATGATGGCATCGGAGCCATCAGCGGTGGTGGGGCTACCTCGCGCTTGTTGTACGACTACATCGAGCCGTATCGCTCGCAGATCCTCGATTACGTACGCAACGATCCACCATGCACGAGAGCCACACTCTGATACTCGGATATGCCTCACACTCGCGCCTTGATGGCTCGCTGGATCGCTCTATCTCCAGTTGTTCAAGCCTGGGTTCGGAGCCTCGTTGCAGATCTTGAAGGTCGAGATCGGAGGCGATACGCAATCGACCGATGGCACTGAGTCGAGCCACATGCACACGCGCAACGATCTCAACTACACGCGCGGCTACGAGTGGTGGCTCATGCAGCAGGCCAAGCAACGCAATCCTGCTATCTTGATCTACGGTCTTTCGTGGGGTGCTCCGGGATGGATCGGCAATGGCACCTACTACTCGCAAGATAACATTCAGTATCAGGTGAGTGAGCGAGCTATTGAGAGATATCGCTCGAGGATAATATCTAGATATCAGCAGTGGTGGTGCTGATCGCTTTCAATCTTATGTTAGATCAACTGGGTACTGGGATGCGAGAACTACTACAACATCACCGTCAACTACCTTGGGTACGTGAGACCAATCACCTCCTCCTTTCTGCACTGGATGGATTCGAGAGTCGAAGGATAGGGAGAGATTGCGATAGACACCGAATATGCCGCGACGATTGGAGCCGTCGGCTTCTTACTGACGCTCAAATCGGCATCGATACCTTGTTGGCTCGTTCGTTCTATCAATCTATCTATCTTTATCCCTCTCGCTCCTCTCTTGATTTCGATCTCGATGTTTGATGTTTCTGTGTGTGTCTATCTACATGTTGGTGAGCATAGTATTTGGAATGAGCACATGTACAACATCTCGTACGTCAAGCAGTTGCGTTCGAGCTTGAACCTCAACGGCCTCAACGTACGTGTGCTTATCCAGCGAGATACAGCTCTCTCTCTCTCTCTCTCTCTCTTTGCGAATTACATGCTAAGTTGACCATTTGAATCTATCTTGTGAATGCAGCATGTACAACTCGTGGTTGCTGATAACTTTGGCTGGGATCCGTTGGTACCTGATTTGCTGCTCGACAAGCAGTTCTCGGCTGCTGTCTCAGTTGTTGGTGGTATGCCTTGCCTCCCTCTCTCTCTCTCTCTCTCTCTCTCTCTCTCTCTCTCTCTCTCTCATCAAATGATGCGCTGACTGGCAAATCGAATAGTTCACTATCCTGGAACGACCTCGTCGGCATTGGCTTCAACATTGCAGCAGCCATTGTGGGCAAGCGAGGATTACTCGACCTATGCTGCTGGCACGGGAGCTGGCTGCTGGGCTCGAATCTTGAACCAAGTACGCTGCAGTGCCTGCGATCCTCGCACGCATGAATAGAGAGGGTCTCTTGCACCACGATTCTGATCCGTACACATATAGAACTACGTTGTTGGTAACATGACGGCTACGATCGCATGGAATCTCATTGGAAGCTACTACATTGGTCTCCCATTCGATGGTACGCACGTGTGGCCGCTTGCTTCTACTCGTTCAACCTGCCGTTCTCACATGATAATGCAATCGCTTCAGCCGAGGGATTGATGACCGCCGTGCAACCGTGGAGTGGTAACTACCAAGTTCTGGCACCCATCTGGGTCTCGGCACACACCACTCAGGTCCGCACCTTCTCATTGTCCACCACCACCCCTGCAATGAGTGGCATTCACTCACTGCCACGCATTGCTTGGGGCTTTCGTTAGTTTGTTTATCCCGGATGGTCCTACATTAAGCAAGGATACGGCAGCGGATTGTTGCCCAAAGGTGGCAGTATCGTCACGTTCGTGTCGTTCGACGGCTTGCAGGTCTCGATCATCATCGAGAAGATGAGCTGGGGCAACTCGTTCTGCATCCGGCCCAACCTTGCCGAGTACACGACCGCCAACGAGACGCTCACCGTGCAGTTGTCGGGTCCGTTGGTGCAATGGACCACGACACTGACGGCCTTCAAGTCCTACATTCCGCCGTACGGCTCCTCGAACCCCGCCGTGCTGTTCGAGCAACAGCCCAACGTGCAGGTGGTCAATGGCACGTTCACCATCACGATCAACAACGATGAGCTGT
>Ga0209935_1004287_pt1 | contig 13353 bp, 16 predicted proteins | sample ThiBio_1000_plan_2_FD_183958 | JGI IMG/M metagenome (GOLD analysis project Ga0209935, IMG submission 183958) | Wastewater bioreactor microbial communities from Cape Town, South Africa - Thiocy_cont_1000_plan (SPAdes) | ecosystem: Engineered > Bioreactor > Thiocyanate-remediating >... | reverse complement strand
CGCGACGCGAGGCACCGCCGCTGCGCCATCGAACGACTCCCTCACGCTCGACGACCATCGCCGCCTCTCGATCGCCGACCTCTGCTCCACCGACGGCACGTTCGTGAAGCTCGCGAGTGCTTGTTGTGGTGGCGGTGGTGCTTGGGGATCGGGTTCGAGGGTCAGGAGCCCGAGCAGCACTGCCGCAGTGGCGACAGTGAGGAGGCTCGCGATGCGGCACGCAGCCATGTGTGATGTGCGATGTGTGATGCGTGTGGTTGGGTGCCTCAGCGATCGACGATGCGTCGGTGATGGTGCTGTCTGCTCGTCTCGTCGTCTCGTTGTTGCCTCGTCGCTCGCTCTGCTGCTCGTGTTGCTCTTGTTGGGCTCGGTCTTTGTCTCTCGAGCCTTGTCCTCTTGGTCGCAACCCACACGATTGGAGGTGAGGCGAGAGAGACACGCCGTGATGTTGTTCCTTCGCGGGGCTTGGCACACGCACATCGATCGATGGATGGTCGTGAGAGCATCTCTCTCGTGTTGGTGGTTGGCGTTGGTCTCTCGAACTGGGCCCATCGCTCCCTCCGTCGGTGTCGATCTCGTGGCGTCAGCGCCGACGATTGATGCACGAGTCTGAGGATTGAGCATGGTGGACCACTTTGCAACCAATCGATGAGGACTTTGGCTCATCGATTCGGTGTGTGGGTGTTGGCGTTGCGAGAGTCATGTTCAAGCACACACACGTGTGCGAGTGTGATTCGATGGTCGTGGGCTTGCAACCTTCGAGAGGCTCGTCGCTCGATGGTGATGATGAAGTATCTCTCACCGCAACGCTCACCGGCGACCTCGGTCAGCGTGCTCCCACGTGTGAATGTCGTTGATCGGTTGTTGATGATTGCACGATATCTGGGAGGGACCTTGGTTGCCTTGCTTGAGGCGTGTGCTCTCGATACCTTCTGCAGCAACAACCTACACGGACATCTGGATCGATTGTTGCTGTTTCAACCACAAGGAGGGACCGTCGTGTGTGTTTGCGACTCGGACATTCGATTCAATATTCGTGGGAGCGATCGATGAATGTGTGCTTGTTGTTCGTTTGTTGGGCTCTCTCATGCTTGTGTGTGAGCAACGTATCCACTTGCTTTCCGTTCAATAACGCGTCATATTGTTGGTGGTGGGAGTATTGCAGTGATATTCCATTGTTTCCCATGATCGAGCGCAACTACATCGACGATATTGCAGTTCGGGTTGGCCGATATCAAGAACCACGAGCTGCGCATGTGCACGAGTGATATGGAACATGCACTGTATGAGTACTGCATTCTCTTGTGTGCTCTCGTTGCCACTCGCTGACCCGTTGCTTGATGCTGTTGAACTCTCGAGTACTGAGCCGTTCGAGCATTGATATACTTTATCATTTCTCGGAGCCTCGAGTGGATACCAAGGAAGAGCGCGACGACTTGGCAGCTGCCATAGGTGCCGGTGGGTGTCAAGCTCAACCAGCAACCTGCTTCTGACCGGCGCTCCAACAACTGCACGACTGCAACGACAAGGTGCATCTCGAGAGAATACCTCCCATGATCGAACAAGAGCTCCATGATCGACCTCGAGCAGAAGCGGTACGTCGATATCGAAGCCTTAATTCCAATCACTCACTGCGACAACAACAAGAATCATCAGCACCAACACTCACTCTGAGAGATTATCGTGATATCACTTGTGTTTTGTAGTTGCGTCTGCTTCTGATGAGCGACAATTTATCCTGGATGGTGTGAACTTATGGAGCAAGTTGGAGACCTGGATCTGAGAATCTCAGGAGCAGTACGACGACGATGACCACCGACTCTCGAGCACCAGTATCTCTCTTCCAACGAGAGAGCGAGAGCGATATCTCCCATCCAATGCGACCGATACGCGTCGTGTACGGTTGATCCAAGGTACCTAAAATTCGATCATCATCATATTCTTGAGCAATCATCATTGTTGTAGTGAGTTTTGAGTGGTTTGGGAGGCATCAGAGTTGAATTGATGGATGGTGTTGATGTTTCTCCTGGTGGCGATGGAGTTCCTCAGAGGCAGCATCGTATCGTACCCCGCAATATATACCCCGGTCCCTTCGTGTGCTTCTGTCTCTCCTATCGTCAACATATCAATCTCGTTCTCACGTACTTGGTGCTTGTTCGACTCGTAAACGTCGGGTTCATCACTTGACACACGATATGGTGGGTCTGTGATGATCGATCTATTTTTCTGCGGTCAGATACGGATTTATTGATGAGCACACACATACACAAGAGTACGTGCCCTATCGTGTGGTTGTTGATGTTGTTGCCCACAAATGACCCACTATCCGCCTCTCTCAACCCTGGAGCTTTATGACCCTGACCCTGTGGTCGATATCCATGGTTTATTTTGTCCCTGGTAGATATTTGGTTGCCTCTTGTTGCATCACCTCGCATATTCGTGTTCATCGGCTCTGTGCAACCACTGCCATACTCTCTCAACCGACACAGCATCAACATCACTGTACTCGCCCTCGAGTCACCAAGCAGCTCTTCGATGCCCTGGAGCAAGGATGATATGATCATTCTTCTGGAGATCGTGATTTACGGGCGCCTCGCAAGCCCTCAAGCTCGTGGGCATGCCCTCCTCTTCTGCACTGCCGTGTGATGGCAAGGGCAGACATCGGTGCTTCACCCCAATCCCATTCCAAGTACGTTGCGCTCATGTCCGTCATCGTTGTTGTGATTCTGGCTTACTTGGCGCACCAAGCTCACATGGATGTATCTTGCGCCGCCGATACGTATTTATCTGTCACACTCGTTATTGCTGCACCCACTGCATATGATGATATCAGAGTGAGGATAATCCCCATCGACCAGTATCCCAACAAAGCTCACTCGATTTCGTCCGCAACCGTAGGCAGAGCATATCAAGCGAGATTATTGCCGTGTGATTGCCAGCCACCTCCAATGAGCCTTCAATGCATACTACTCGCTTAGTATGATCGTATACTCGAGATACTGAGCGACTTGGATTTTTCTGGATTGATACAAGCAAGTAAACCACGAGATACTCAGCATATCAACAGCAGAAGCTGTGCGGTGCTCGCCCAACCATAGAGGCATGGGGGAGCTTGCTACCGAAATGCCACCATCTCGTGTAGTAAGGTCTCAAGCTCGCTGTGCTATGGTACGGTTCGCCTCCTGTTCGCTTTTACGCCATCTCCGGTCCCTTCCCTGTCCCCACTTACGTCAAGTACACGTTGATATGGATCTCGCGCGTAGCGACGCGGTGCGGTTGAAGGATGAGGGCGTTGCGTTGTTCGGAAGAAGGGAGGTAGAGTCGGCGATCTCCAAGTACAACCAAGCCATCGCGGCCGACCCAGCATTTGCTGCTGCGTATCTTCACCGAGGCCTCGCGTACGTTGCGCTGTTGAAGCTCGAGCAAGCGATCGAGGACTACAACCAAGCCATCAAGCTCGACCCGCAGTTTGTTGCTGCGTATCTTCGCCGCGGCGCTGCGTACTTTCAGCTTCAGAAGCTCGAGCAAGCGATCGAGGACTACAACCAAGCCATCAAGCTCGACCCTCGGTTTGTCGTTGCATACAATCACCGTGGCACTGCGTACTTTCAGCTTCAGAAGCTCGAGCAAGCGATCGAGGACTACAACCAAGCCATCAAGCTCGATCCTCAGTTTGTCGTTGCATACAATAACCGAGGCAATGCATACTTTCAGCTTCAGAAGCTCGAGCAAGCGATCGAGGACTACAACCAAGCCATCAAGCTCGATCCCAAGTTTGCCTTTCCATACAACAACCGCGGCTTGGCGCTCTTGAAACAAAATCAACTTGCTCAAGCTATCGAAGACTGTACGCAAGCTATCGCGCTCAAACCCAACTACCCGAGCGCATTCTTCAATCGCGGCCTCGCCCTTGTGAGGCTTCACAAGCTGAGCGAAGCGATAGAGGACTTGTCGCAAGCCATCACGCTCAAGATTGATTGCCCTGAGGATGGCTTCTTCAACCGAGGCGTCGCCTTCTTGAAACTCGGCAAACTCGATCAAGCTATCGCTGACTTTTGCGAAGCTTCGTGGCTTGCACCAAAGAGTGGCAGAGGACTTTTGGGCTTGGGAAGAGCACGCGTTCGGGCTCGAGACCGCCCGCAGGCCCTCGAAGCCCTCACTCTTGCGCGCGATCTCCTCTCGAGGGAGATCGCCCATCACCCGAACAACTCTCTGCTCAGGCTGTGGAGAGGACAGGCTCTTAGAGAGCTCGCTCTTCTCGAACCTCTTTCCTCGTGGAGAAGCTCGCGACGCGCTCTCTTTACGCAAGCACTGTCCGAGTTGGATCAAGCCTTGAGCATTGATCCATCTCTCGTCGAGGCGAGGATAGAGCGAGGATATACTCGCCTCGCATCAGGGAACACGGATCAAGCGCGGCAAGACTTTGCGGTGGCTTGCGACGCCGTTCCACAACGTACATTCTTATCTCGCTCCCTACTTATCTCGCTCCCTACATTGAGTTACTTACTGATTCGCTCGTGGGAATCGCAGAGGTATCCTGCATTATTCAAGAGCTGAGGGCTATGCTGCTCACCTCCACCGACGAACTCGGTACCGCGATTTTCAGTACTCTTCTAGAGTTCGAATCAACTCGAGACTCACAACTCGAAGGTACACAACCTCTTTTTTGATGAACATTTAGTGTAATCGCACTCTAACGTCGTACAATCGCCGGTTCTTGTCAACAACAAGAGCTCAATCACGAACAAGATCGAGCGCAGCAAGAGCGAGCCGTTCTCGAGAAGCGAATGCAGTTGCTACAGCGAGATCTTGACCAAGAGCGAGATCGTCGCATGACAGTCGAAGAAGCTCTCAAGCAAGAACGTGCTCGAGGTATGATTTGGAGTCCTCCCTCAACCCAGCGCCTGTGACGCGACTGATGGTGGTAGCTTGGATGATGTTGGGCTGGTCGTTCATCAAGTACATGTATCCAAACCCATGAGGTTGTTCGTTAGCCAGCTGCCTCAACAAGAGCCGATTGCAATTGAATGCCTCGAGACAGATACTGTGGGCCACGTAATGGTCTTGTTGGCGAATCGGTTAAGCTACTCGATGGATCGATTGAAGTTGGTCTTTGCTGGTCAACAACTCGATAGCCACCTTCACCGTCTCCACGAGATTGGCATCAATAATGAAACTTCCCTGACTGTTGTAGTATCGCCAGGTATGCAACACTATTCCTGACAACAAGATTTATACGACTGCCACCAACACCGAATTGCGCTGTATGTGGGTGGCTTTCAAGAGCCTGAACGCTCGTATGAGGAGGTGATCGACCAACGATGGAAGATTCCTCTCGAACACCTCTCAATCGACGAGAGGTCGAACCTTGGTTCAGGAGCTCTGGGAGAGGTCAAGCGAGCCACTTGGAACAACAATGGCCTCAGAGTAGCAGCCAAACGATTGTTCTTCATGGCCACCGATCCAAAGGCTGTGCAAGCCATGGGAGGAGCTCTCGACACCACCACCCGAGAGACAGTGCTTCGAGACTTCATCAAGGAGTGCTCGATCAACGCGTCGCTGCGACACCCGAACATTGTCATGTTCCTTGGCGTGGGAGTTGATCGAGCAGCCAACGACGAGCCTCGATTCTTGGTGCTCGAGCTCATGGACCGATCGTTGCATGACGAGATCTATCCTGGCGGCATCACTCCTCGACAAGGAGCTCCAATGGCGCTCGAGCGGATGGTTTCGATCTTGCTAGATGTGAGTCGAGCACTCGCATACTTGCACTCTCGACAGCCACCAGTGTTGCACCTCGATCTCAAGCCCAAGAACGTGTTGATCGATGGATCGGGACGAGCGAAGATCGGAGACCTCGGCGCGGCTCATGTGATCCGATCGACTCAGCGAGCGACACAAGCAGCCACGACTGGAGTGTTTGGCATCGGCACGCCACTCTACATGGCTCCCGAGATGGCGATCAGGGGATCCCCGAAGGGAGCGGCGGCAGACATGTTCTCTCTGGGCGTGATGGCATGCGAGATGTCGTCAGGTCGGCCTCCCAACCCAGGCCCTGTTCTCGTTCGAGTTTCGGTGCGAGAGGTTCGCTCGATTCCTGAAACGGAAAGGAGAGCAGCAGACCTTGCCTTACTGAATCACACGGAGATGCAGGATCTCGTCAATCACTTGGTGGTCGACGAGGCAGAGCAACGCTGGGATGTGATGAGAGTTCAATCGTTCCTCCAATCACTTGAAGATCAATTTGGTCATTGAACAAGCCCTTCGTTTGCTTTCAATGCACTCCAGTGTTTACACAAGAGGCGCGCTATCTTTGATTCATTTGCTCCAACTTGGTTTTCGCGATCGTACAACAGATACACAAGAGGAGATGGAGAAATGGGCAGGATACACTAATCTTCGGTACTGGAGACAGTAGACCGCTCATGGTAGTCATCCAACGCATTATTAAGATGTACATCACGTCCAAGCGCGAAGAAGTCTTGTTTCGGGGCATCCTGTCGAAAGTGGCGTCGGAGCAGGAGAATAGCCGTTGCAATGGCCACTGCAACCACGGCAAGGGCCGCTATGGCGAGCACTACCAACACACTGATCTTTGCCCACAGTGGAAATGTTGTGGAACAAGGAGTGCAAAGCCCGTTTCCACTTGGCGGGGCAGCACACCACGTCGGCAATGGGCACTCCTGAACAAAGCACAGGTGAGTTTCGAAAACACCCCGGTGATATTGAATATTCTCAGACCGTACAAAGCTGTTGTTTTTTAGATTGATATCTCCAATGTTAGGGCTGGTTTGTAGGAAACTCGGTAGAGGGCTCTCCAGTTGGTTATATTCAAGGTGCCTACGCAAACAACATTGTTCGGTCAGGTTTCTTGTTGCTAATCTGTAGAGATGCAATGGGACCAACGTACAACATCAGGAGATTCACGAGAGAGCCCATCGATGATGGAATGGTGCCGCTCAGTTGATTGTTGTTGAGCCGTCTGTTCCGTATCATCATCAACAAGTATCATCGAACATGAGTATCTTGATCAATATGTTGTGGTGAACATTGGAGAAGGAGCGGTTGTGGATGGCGGATCGACGTACAAATCCAAAAGATTCACGAGAGAACCGATCGAGGATGGAATGTGTCCCATGAAATGGTTGTAGCTCAAGTAGCTGCCACAGAAAAAGTGAATATTGACTTTAGACGAAGCGCTTCACAATCATTTGCTAGAGGAACTCCGAGTGATGATTCTCGTACAGCTCTTGGAGATTCGCAAGGGATCCAATTTCAGTGGGAATCTCCCCAGACAGTTGATTAAAGTGTAGGTAGCTGTGTAGGACAATGAGAATCCAAAAGATACCATGAATCGGTTGGTGAGTAGTATCGTACAGTTGTTGAAGATTTGTGAGAGACCCAATGATTGTTGGAATGCTCCCCGAGAACTGATTCAAGTGGAGGCGGCTGTAATAGGGCGATCAGAAGGTTGATAAAACTCACCGTCGTGCGGGCGAACGACGCAACTAGCCGGGGGGCAGTTGGTCGAGAAGAGAGGCTCGTACAGCGATTGAAGATTGGTGAGAGATCCAATGAATGTTGGAATAGTTCCAGAGAGTTGATTGGTATACAAATTGCTAACGACGAGGCAAAGCACACGAGGGAGACTTGAGTGAGTCGATATTCCTGGCGCACGGTCTTGGGATAGCTCTCGTACAGCGATTGAAGATTGGTGAGAGATCCAATGATTGTTGGAATGGTTCCAGAGAGTTCGTTGTTGAACAGCCCACTGCGGTGAAACCAAAGCACACGAGGGAGACCTGAGTGAGTCGATATTCCTGACGCACGGTCTTGTGATTGTCCTCGTACAGGTACTGAAGATTAACGAGCGATCCAATGGCTGTGGTGATGGTTCCTTGGAGAGCGTTGTTACCCAGGTATCTGCCAACAAGAGCAATGAATCAAGCGGTCCAGGGAAAACGGGAAGGATGTACGTACAACTGCTGAAGATCGGTAAGGGCTGCAATGGTTGGTGGAAGCGTTCCGGCGAGGTGATTGGCTTCCAAAACTCTAAGAGTCCGTTCACATCGAGATTCTGTGAGTCATTCAATCGCTATGTGTCGAAGCAACAGCCCGTACATCTTCGTAATGCGTCCTGACGAGCATGATACTCCAGCCCAAGAGTTGGAACAAGGATCTCCAGAGAGCCAGTTGGCGTTAGCTACCCAGCCAGGCCCGTTGGTGGCAGTATACAGGTCTACCAAGGCCGAAACTGTCACGCACAGCACCACCGTCAGGCCGAAGTGACCGATCTTGCCTCGCTATGCTTGCAGCGGACGCAACACCGACACTTGAAATCCTCTACCTTCGTCTGCAGGTACGGCGCCGACAATTCTACCTAAAGGGCCGTGTCCAGACTCCTCGACAAGTAGGTTGTTTTCGTGAATGTACAAAGCGCTGTGCGGAACACAGATCGCCGAGCCCACGAGCATCAAGGCCACGAGAACGTAGAGCCAGCCCATTGCATACGCCGCAAAGGATCGCATGATCGACAGAGACGTCTCACACGTGGAACAGAAGCGCTACCTCCAACTCAAGTCTGCGTAGCAGAGTCGACGTGAGCAGGACATCCCGGATCAAGCACGGTGGGCCAATGACGCGCTGACAACGAGGACCCATACATTGCCGTGGATATGTAATTGTCTGACAGAGCAACCGTACCGCCGTGATCGAGGGGTGTGAAACACTTTCGAGTCCGGATATCAACCAAGCACGCGAGCGACCTTGGTCCTTGAGCTTACAGTTGCCTGCTGTTGTGGTGGTTGCAAGCCAAGGGTTGCTTTACTGCAGGCATCTCTTGTTCTCGGTGCGTGTGGTTGCGCAACCGCTTCGGCTTGATGGATTGGCTCTGGCTGCGGCTGTGGCTCCGGCTGTGGCTGCGCCTTCTTGGATCATCCAAGAATGAGAGCCGGCAACCTGGAGGAAGACGCAACAGCAGCAAGGCAGCAACACAAGAGAGAAGGAGACGGAGGGAGGCGCAGAGAGAAGCGAGAGAACCGAAAGGCTGAGATCGATCGTTCATTCGTTCTCTCGTGTGGGTGCCGCAGTGCTCGTTGGTGACTCGATCTCGTCACTCGAACCACGCACAATGGAGTGTGATTTGATCGAGAATAGTGTGCCGAGTGATTGCGGCAGTGTTGGTACATTGGCGATGTGATCGAGAAGGGAAGCAAGCGCGCTCGTCTGCTGTCTCCTTGCTCGGTGCTGCTCGCAATGGCTCGCAAGTTTGGATCATCGATGCGACCTTGCTGCTCGCACAACTGTTGCTTTCGAGACAGCGTGCAAGATATCATCGCCGTGCGTGAGTGGTTGCCAGTTGATGAGAATGGACGCACCGAGATGATTGCAGCAATGGTTCAGCCAATGTCTCACAACGGCAAGTGGCACTACACGCACCCGCGCAACAACAAGTCGCTCTCTCGATCTGCCGTGCTTGGCTGTGCTTTCTGCTCTCGCGGCATCTCTGGCTCCAAGCTCTCAACCGCGATTCGCTCCCTCGATTGACCTCCATCTCGTTCGTCGGGCATGAGCGGCAGGTGCGTGAAGCATCGCGTTTCTTTCTTGTGCGAATGCGCTCATCGTCGTCATCGTTGCGATGCTGCTGTTGCTGTTGCTGTGAATGCTCGTTCAGCGATGACGACGACGATGAAGATGACGAGGGAGATGATCAACACCTCATGTCAGTGCAGCAGCGAAGCAACCAGCAGCAGTACGAGCAAGCCAAGCGCTCAGGTCGCGGTACCGATGCCAAGCTCGAGGCCACGAGGTCCTGGTTGCACGACTTGGCCATGCTCTTGGAGCATGACTCGTCGCACATCTATCGCACGCACACATCAATCCCAAGCGCCTGGAACAAAGAGACCTCTTGGTACATTGCACGAGAGAGATTCTGATTGGTCTCTCGTGTGCGCAGCCGATGCACATCCTCGCATCAGCACCAAGAACCACAAGCCGTTCGTGTGTATGTGCAGGTATCGCACACACCAAGCAAGACTTTTAACCGTGCCTTCTTGAGCAGCCGTGAAGCTCAGGCACCACGCCGCGACTGCAAGCACACACAGACGTATTGATGATCTTGATCTTGGTCTGGATGGTGAGAGACATGTGTGCTCATCGCATCACATACCACACGCACGCACGCACACGTGCTCGAACGATTCCCCAGGATTGGGAGGGCTCCCTGACGACATCCCACATGTCATCACTCCCAACGAAGAACATGTCTGCCGCTGGCCCTCTCCTGTCCATCGATGCTTAATGGGCTCTGTCACTTCCTCGGAGGATTGTAGTTGGTGGTTTGAAGAAGTGAGGTTCGGATGAAGCGATAGCCCAGACTCTAGCGCAAATGAAGCTTGTGGTTACAATTGTAGGAGTCTCTGTGATGATGCCGCTCTGATCGTAGGCGGAGAGTGGTATTGCTGAAAGATGATGGATGGATGGCATGCTTACGGTAGCAACAAATATCAACTCCACGGTAGCATCTGAGCGTGCTTGAGAGCGAGCGCATACGTTGATGTTCCCAAGGAGGCAAGGAGTGCGCGATACTGTGGTAGGTACTTGGTGGTCAAGCTGGCGACGGCTGAGGCAAATCGAGCGTCATGATCTCTGTTCGAGTTATGCGCCAGCTCGTGCACCACGACTGGGAACCAAAAGTCGAGCGGCGCAACCAACGAATCGTCGGCTCCCATGGCCTCAAAGTAACAGAGATTGAAGAACATGGCTCCTCCTTTGTTATACCCCATGGTCTGCGAGTCCTCCCAAACGATATTGATGGAGCTGAGGGGTGCTTGAATCACGCGAGCCAGGAATCGCAACACAATGGCGAATCTACCGACACTTTCGGGGAGCGTCGGTCTCACGGAAAAGAGCGGGTGGCCGCAGGCAAGCTCCGTTCCAATGGAACCCGTGTCAATGTACACTGGAATGCCAAAGTATGGATCGGCCCCAACTTTGATACTCTCGTGCTTCTCTCCTTGGCATTGCACGACAAGGCAAGTCTGCTCTCCGACATTCGATCGAAAGGTCGAAGCTGCGAGTGCTTGATTCTCAATTGACTCTAGCACGGTTCGTGCGGCTCCACGTTGAGGAACATACATTTCGATCGTTGGTTGCGTCGTTGGTTGCATCGTTGGTGCAGTCGAGGTGCTACTAGACGAACCAGAGCTACGGGATCCAAACTGAGTAGTAGTAGTTGTTGATTTGCTTGTTGTAGCAGTGGAAGTTGACCGATTGGACGATTCTGTTGGCTTTGCCGATGTATCCAAGAGGGTTGCATCTGCCGGCATCAGCTCCGCCATGCGTCTCATGACTCGCTTGCGCAACATTTCGGGCCGTGCGCTGGTTGAGATGATGGTCTCGAACAGTGCTTCTCTAATGCAGCCACATGGCTTGCCACGACTCGACGGACACTCGAATGTCGCGTCTTCGTGCTGCAGCTCTCGGTGCAATGCCTCGGGAGCCATCAATACAGGATCCACGATGAAGAACGTAATACCACCGCACTTGAGTGGTTTGATTGGCTTGGTGTTGCCGAGCTTGGCATCAAACTGCTTGAATCGTACATGCTCGCCTCGAACGCCACTATCAATAAAGAGCCTGTCGACCGATTCCCGAAGTTGCATGAAACGTGTGCGGAGAGGTTCGGTCTCCCACGGTACTGCAGCACATGGAGGGTATTCGCTCAAGCTCGGAATCGATTCTCCGGGACAAAGGTACTCTGGCAGGGAAAACACTTGGGTAGTGCTTTGGTTCCAGTAGTACTCGAGCGTTGGGCAATCCTGTGCAAGGAGCAGCCATTCGAGAAGCTCAGCCTCGACGAATACGAGGGTCGTTCCGAATAACGCCGCCTCTTGGTGTTTGGGAGAGTGCTCGCGTTCGCTTGATGGAATCGCATTCGGGCCGTGGCGCATAAAGAACACTTGCAACAAGCAGTTGGCCATGGCCCTCGTCGAAGCAGGCTTCTCTTGTTGTCGCAGTCGCGCCATGTACATGCTAAACGACACGGCGCTGGAGGAGTGGAGAGGTTCGAGCATGTTGTATGTCGCAACAGAAAGTCGTTCAATGTACGCCACTGGCGTATTGTTTGCCACGGCTGTATCAAAAACATTGGGCAGCAGCTCAAGCAACGAGCTGATATCGAGGTGATTTCGGTCTCGCCCAAGATTTAACGACGACGTGATACGGCCCGAGAAGTCGAGTCCAAAGTGATTCAGTTCAGGAAAGCACTTGACGAAGATGCCATGCAAGTGCACACGTGACACGAGACGTCGGTCCAGAAGAACCGAGAGATCCGAGGCGGCAACAGCAAGAGTTGGAGGGAGTAGAAACAAAAAGTCCTCCGCATGGAACACGTGCTCGGGAAGCGACTCGAGAGAAATCTCGGTGTCGGTGGTCGAATCCCGAGACCGAGAGGAGGCCGCCTCAACGCGCACCGAGAGTACCCGTTGCGCTTCAGAGGGTGTAGCAAAGAAGAAGGTCCATTCGGTGTTGGCAGTGCGATAACGGATACGACTGTCGGCCACCACCAAGCGATTGATCTCGACCTTGACTCCCTCACCAAAGAACCCTGCCATTCCGTCTACTCCTCGCTTCGATGAGTGCCCGAGGGTCAAGATATCGAGAGTCAACGCTGTCGAGTGGTTGACGATGCGCATCGACCTCTTGCCGTCGGAGAGTGAGCGCTCCCACGACAGCCAGCCGAGGGTTCGATCTTGAAACAGCAGTGCATAAGCCTCGCCAGTGTGCCACGAGTTTGAGCGCGTCGTAAGGTCGTCAATGGTGCACGACGTATCGATGCGCTGAGCAAGCGAGAGGCATTGATCTCGCCAGTTCTGTATGTGCTCTCGCACCGACACCGTGAGGTACGAAGCATACTCGCTGCTAATGTTGAGCGAGCGCACTTGAGGAGCGATCGTGACTGCTGGCACCGTAGTAACCAATGCTGCAGGTAAGGAACGGCGCCACTCTTCGAGCATGTTTCGACTAGCAGTTCGACTAGCAGCAGATATTTACGAACAAGCTGCTCGCTGCCGTGTGAATGGAATGGAGTGATCGTAGCACCTGCGTCTCCCGTGCGCTTCAGCTACGTGGAACAGGGTACCCAAAAGCCTACTGTTGCGCGATTGTGGAGCTGAAAAGGCAATGGCGGGCTCCAATCGTCGCGACGCCAACATCGTGCGCGATAGATATCACGATAGATCACGATAGATCACGATAGATCACGATAGATCACGATAGATCACGATAGATCACGATAGATCACGATAGATCACGATAGATCACGATAGATCACGATAGATCACGATAGATCAC
>Ga0209935_1004286_pt1 | contig 13354 bp, 14 predicted proteins | sample ThiBio_1000_plan_2_FD_183958 | JGI IMG/M metagenome (GOLD analysis project Ga0209935, IMG submission 183958) | Wastewater bioreactor microbial communities from Cape Town, South Africa - Thiocy_cont_1000_plan (SPAdes) | ecosystem: Engineered > Bioreactor > Thiocyanate-remediating >... | reverse complement strand
CAGGCCTGTCCCAGGACGAGCCAAAGCACTAGCGGCTCAAGGGCACGAACAAGCTCGATGGCTGCGAGGACTGCGGGTCGGCTGACGCTGCGCCAGGAGCGCCGCTGGCGGTCTGCACCGGTACAAACAGCGTGGGCAAAGTCGCCGTGTAATGCCTGCTACCCGGGGTGCCATTGCCGCCACTGGATTCGTAAAAGGCATGATCGCGAATAACCGCAACGGGCCTTTGTCCGCCAAAATTCACCAGACCTGATGAGACTGTTCCCGCCTGTGCCCGCTCGGCAACGACGGCCGGGTTTTGAAAATAGCGGGCGCCATTGGTCGGGTCCGGCAACCGTCCATCGAGCGCCAAATTGAGGATGGTATCGACATGAGCTTGCTCGACCGATGACCGAGCAGGCAATCGCTGCCACCCCCCGGCCTTCGTCACGGGCTCGAACTGGTGCGGGGCATCAAGCACCGCATTCAGATCGTTTCCAAAGGTGCCATCCATCAAGCGATTTAGGATCGTATACACGACACCCGCCAGCCCCGTGTCGCCCTGGTTGCCCGCTTCTGCGTAGGTGACGCGCGCTATCGCATCACGCTGCGCCGGTCCCGTCACAAGTGCGGTCACGGCCACGAGTTTGATCTGATAGGTATGCTCGACTGCGGTGCAATCTGTACCCGCCGGAACCCCTTTTCCCCCGGAGGCTGACATCACACACAGCGCGGCGAGCGTCATCAGGTTCATCGGCTATTCGGTCCAAAGCGGCTGGTAAACACCCAGCAGGTCCGACCGCGACACGGGTCCGTAATAGCGGCTGTCGAAGCTGTTGGGTATGCGGTTGGACAGGACAAAAAATTGGCCCGACGCAAGGCGGCGGCACCCAAACCAATGCGGTAGGGGCACGCCGGCGCGATCTACATTGGCGACTTTGCCCCGCACCCGCCCCTCAATGGAAACGAGCCCTCCCCGCTCACACACTAACGCACCCTCGCCGGCTGCGATTTCCTTCAGGATCGCATTGCGGGCAACATAGGTGAGATGAGCGGCAGCGTAGGCACGACCCGCCGCCGGTACTTTGAAGGCGATAATGCGGCCTGGAACTGGCCGCGCCGAAGACAAGCGATAGAGCCCCGGCGGCTCGCTCGGTGAAGGATTGAATAAGACCGCCGGCCTGCCCACGGCAGCCCTCGCCCCAGCCAGAACAGCGACCGGCGCCAAGCCTAAACATACGATAAGGATTGCGCGGCTTACCTTCGTCATCGCTTTCAACTTATCACTGGCGAGGGGCGCTGCCCCTCTGACCCCGGGATATTTGACCAACGATGATGAGCGCAAGACTGGGACATTTTTGCGACCTCAAGCCTTGCCGGCGTCGGCATCATTGCGGGAACGCAGTCCCCAGATCGACCGGTCCAATCGCAAAGTTCCATTCTTGGCCTTGGCAACCATGCCCGCAAAATAATGGGCCGGGGTCCGCGAGAAATAATCAGGGTCTTTCGCCGAAACGACCATAACGGCCAAGGCCGCGGGCCAGAGCCCCATCACTTTTTGGGCCTCGGCCCAAAGAGATTTCGATACGCTCAATTCGCGGAAGGCACACGATTCTGCCGCATGGATTATCGCCCAAATGGCCCGCTGCATGTCGACCCGGTCGAGATCTTCGCTGACATACGTCCCCAAGGCCGGCGCCAGGCGCACCACCTCTTTGGGTTTCACCACCGGCACTGAAATTTCCCCGGTTGCACCACCCTTCTGTGCTGCCGGAGAATCTCCCTTTTTATCAAAATCGCTACTGCCCCGTTCATGGCCAATACTAACCATAGGATTATTAGATGGTTTGTAGTTGTTATTAGGCAGTTCGCTGAGTGACTGCGCGCGGTTAGAATCCACCATCTGCATCGCAGAAGTCCTAGATTCTTGCTCTGAAGGTACGCCGGGCTGCTGCGCCTTTCCGGCCAGGTCGCGGTACAGGGCATAGACGGCGTCCCGGAGCGCTTCCAGATCGGCGACCACCCGTTCCAGGGTCTGGCGATCTGCGGAGGGATCTAGACCCTCGGTGATCACATAGATGCCTTCCGCGAGAGCGTAGAGCGGCGGCGTGTCGATATTGCTCTCTGCGGCCGTGCGCACGATCTGGCCGATGCTCTTGATGGCTACCGTCTTGCGCCGGCGCAACTGGGCGCGCACCGCGTCATTGGCCCGGCCCGCGTCACGGATTTGACTGAATTCCTCGATGCGATGTGCCATGGGCGACAGGTCGAAGCCGTAGGCTTCGAGGATTTGGCCGTTGTGACCACGACGCCCCCAGCGGGCACCCGTGGGGCTGTCCTTGGCGATGATGAGTCCCAGCTCGATCAAGCGGCGGTTCACAAACTTCACGCCGGATGGGGACAATCCCAGGGCCTCGCTCTGCTCGCGCGCGCTCGGCCACACGATCGGCCGCGCATCACCCATCCAGTCCTGCGCCCTGGTCATCGCGAAGAAGTAGTCGATCGCCACCAGAATGTTACCCCGTAGGCCCATGTACCGCGCTGCGCCTTTGAAAGCCCCCAGCAGGTGGCCAGGCAGCAACCCTTTGTCATCCAAAGCTGGCGGCCGGCAGAATTTTTCGCGGTAATGATCCGCGGCCGGTGATACGTGCCGGGGATGGGCAGGCAATTCACTGAAGGCACTACCGAAAGTCATGTCTCACTCCTTCTGGAGTGCGCGAACTGAACGTTCGGGAAGGCAAGGCTTCGCCGTGCGCTGAATCAGGTGCGCTTGACGATCGTGCTGATGCGGTGTTTATTGGCGTTATCTGACGACGCCGCGGACACCTTCAGCCAAGGGTTTCCCGAGAAATTCTAAAAAGCCTGGAGCGCCAACTCCGGGCTTTTTATTGTCTTCCGCGCACTTATCTCCTCGAACGTCCCGTGGCCGGGTTCGCTTGCCGCTGCGGCGGGCCACAGGCACCGCACCGGAATTCGCAAGGCCGACGCGCCTGCCGTTCGGCAACAGTTTTCCGATGTCCGCCAAGGGTGGACATGGACGCGGCCGTCGGGCCGTCAGTCGTTCTGGATCACGGCAGGCAAGGTTCGAGCGTCAGCGGAAATGCAATTTCCACTTGATCGTTAGCGACCTCAGCGCCTATTTTGGGGGAAGTGATTCGTTGACTTGCCGGTCCGCGATTCCCTAAGTAGGCGTGCTATCCGTCGTGATTTTCAAAGGCCCGAGCTCCAACTCGGGCTTTTGTGTTTTCAGGCCGTTTGCCGGTCGGCCGAACTCCCCTCTGACAACAATTGCTCCACCACCTGGCCGCGATTGCGTAGGCCCTGGCGGGATTTCTGGGCGTCGAGCTGATCGACGCAGGATGTCGGCAGCACCAACACAATTTCGGTCATGCCGGCGGCGCGCATGCGCTTGCGTAGGTCGCGCGAGCGCTGCCGTTTGGCTTCCGCTGACTCTGATGGGTACATGCAGAGACTCGCTCCTAGTGGCGAAGCCAAGCTGAGAGCGATTCTGGCAGCGCTGTCGAGCCGACTCATGTGCCCTTCCCTGCCCCGTTCTTCTCGAACTCCGCATACAGGTCCTTCACGCGCATCAGCAGAAAATCCGCAAACCCTGGCGACTGCTTGCGGTCGACCGTGACGACCACTCGCTGCGCGTTGGAGGAGACCTTGGCGAGCTTCTCGCCGCTCGTGCTGGACCAGGCTTCGGTCTTGGATTTGGGCGCGCCCGGCTTGAGAGCGGCCAAAACAGCATTGAAGCGTTCGTCGCTGTCTTTGGCCTGGAGATCGGCGGCGGTAGCCGTCTTGCGAGCCGCCTCGATCACCTTGGGGCTTTTCATGAGATCAGCGAACTGTATCCAGCCCCGTCGGCCTGTCTTGGGCGCGGGGCCGATCGCGTCAGAAATGTCCTCTGGGATACGGTGCGCGACCGTCAGCATGTTGGACAGATCGCTTTTGTAGACCGACATCGCGGTCATGATTGTGTCTCGGTTGAAACGTGCCTCCAGGCGCTGCGCGAACCGTGCCTTTTCAATGTAGGAGAGATCTTTGCGGGCGTGGTTTTCCTGACCTTGCGCGACCACCATCTCTTCGTCCGTCATTTCGCGCACGATGGCGCGGACGGGGATGCCCAGAAGCGAGACGGCGCGCGTGCGGCGGTGACCGAAGGCGGTCTGATAGCGGCCCGGCACGTCTGGATGCGGGCGTACCAGGATTGGGCTGAGCTGAGTGGTCTCGCGGATCGCCTCGACCAGGTCGGACAAGGCCTCTTCCGTTAGGGGCATGCGGTCGGAGACAAATGACGGGTCGATCAGGCTGGTGTCGAGTTCAACAACCGTCTGGCCGGACGCCAGCTTCTTTTCAATTTCTTCGGCACGTTTGCCGCGTTCGTTAAGCTGATTGAGCGAGGCACCGAAGGCGCCGACCGGCTGCGTCTCTTTCGACGCTGACAGATCAGTCAGGCCCATCAGGGGCCGAGCGTGGATGCGACGCTCGGCGACCGGCTTGGCTTCCGCCGGCGCCTTGTTGGCGTCGGCATCCGCACCTGCAGCGGGTCCAAAGATTTTACGGCTCATGTCGCCCTGCCCCAAGCGCCCTTAATGAGCGCTTCGATTTCGGAATTGACGTTGTTCACGGAATCCAGCGCCCGGTCATAAGTCGCTTTGGTGAGCTGGCTCCGTTCAATCTCGAACATGGTCTGATTCGTCAAACCGGCGTCGGAGATCGCCGTGCTCTTCAGCATGGGATGGTTCAATACGTGCTCGCCGAAGATCTGGCGCAGGAATGCGACCATCTGATTTTGCGGCCCGTCGCCAGGCTCGAAGCGCGTGATGAGGTACTTCATCCAGTCATAGTCGGTAGAGGCGCCAGCCTTCGCCACCGACTCCAAAAGATCGCCGGTCATCTGCAGAAACTGGCTCATGGACATCACATCCAACATTTGCGGATGGATGGTAATGAGGACGGCCGTGGCAGCCGTCATGGCCGAAAGCGTGAGATAGCCCAGCTGCGGCGGGCAATCGATCACGACGACATCATAGTGATCTTGGACTTCGGCGATCGCTTGCGCGACGCGCGCAAAGAACAGGGTATCCCCCTGCTCCCGTTTCATGAGCGCCGTGGGCGTCACATATTCAAATTCCTGGAGTTCGAGATTGCCAGGGATGACGTGCAGATCGGGAATGTAGGTCTGGCGGATGATCTCAGCGATGGGCCGCTTTTCATCGTCATAGCGGATGGCGCCAAACAGCGTCTCGTTAAGGCCAACATCGAGTTCTGGCTGGTGGCCGAAAAGTGCCGACAAGCTGGCCTGCGGGTCTAGGTCAATCGCCAGGGTGCGATACCCGTGTAGGGCCAGGTACTGGGCCAGATGGGCAGCGGTCGTGGTCTTGCCGCTGCCGCCTTTGAAATTCATCACAGTGATGACCTGCAGCCGTTCACTGCCGCGGCGGTGGGGCAGATAGCGGCGGTCACCCCTCGCCCCCTGGTCGAGTTGTTTGCGGATTTCGTGGATGTCTTCGACCGTGTAGCTGCGCCGTGTCCCTTTGGTAGCTGCGGGCGGCTGCCGGTCCGCGCCCAGCTGGCGCAGGTAGCCTTCGGCGATACCCAAAAGTTTGGATGCTTCGACCGCGCTGAACGAGCGGATGGACTTTTGGGACTCTGGTGAAAAAATCGTGCGATGATGCGCCTGGAGCTGCGCCGACAATTTCTCGCCGTGCTCCTGGATGATCGTCTTCAATTCCGCCGGGCGATCCACAGTGGCTGGAATCTGCGCCATAGCTCAATTATTCCCCTTAAAACCGAAACTACGTGTTTTTCCGCATTTGGCGCAAAAACACGCAGTTAGGGGTTTCCTACGATTCCAAAGGGCTGGCAAGTCTTATTGGGTTAACAAGGTCTTAAGACCGAACGATGTTCGTTAGGAGTTAGCCGCGGCTAACCTCGCTTCGGAGCCTTAAGCGAGAGACTGCCAGTGAGCAGATTTGGCCCAATCCTCGGGAGCCAAATCTGGAGTTAGCCGCGGCTAACGCTAGACGGTCGGCTCGATAAGCTGGACCGTCGGAAAGTAGGTTCGGAATCGACGCGGATCGCGGGTCAAAACTCGATATCCGAGAACCGCTGCGTGGGCGCCGATCAAAAAGTCGGGCAGGGGAGAAGTCTTCAAGCCTCCGGCCTTCCGGTAGTCGAGGAATATCTTGCCCGCCAGAAATGCCGCCTCGAACGGCAAAGCTTCCTTCTCGATAATGTCGCGAGGCAGGGCATCCTCAAGCTCCTCAATCCTGCTGAAGCGGATTGAGATCTCGCTATAGACGATTGGATTGATGACTAAGCGAGAGGTGTTGCCGGCCGAAGCCAACTGCGAAGCGGACCAGTCCGCCCATGCCGGGTCGTCTGTCAGGATGTCCAGGAGGACGTTGCTGTCTACGAGAACCGCTGGCATCAGTCAGCCCGGGTGAGGGCCATTATCTGGTCAGTGGACATCGCGACATCGCCCTTGCCCCGCAAATGCGCTACCAAGCGGTCTCCTCGTCCGGCGTTAGCCGCGCCATTGGCCGGAACGATTCGAGTAACCTTCCCATCAAATTGGAATTCCACGTCCATATGCGGGAAGAGGCCGGCCTTCTCCCGGATGTCGGCTGGAATGGTGACTTGCCCTTTGGAGGTGATACGCATGGTTGTCTCCTTACTCTTACAAGTAAGAGTATTACATTATCGGTGAAAATCAAGCCCGGCGCATAGGCGCAAAAGTAGCCCGGTAATCTTTTTCCTCGGCCAACTACCGTCCAGAGTTAGCCGCGGCTAACCGCGCAAGCAAACGATCGAGATCCCGCATCCGACTGGCTACGTCATCGGTCACGGCGTCAAGTCGGGCTCGCTCCTCAGGGGAAAGAGTCTTGCCGGTCGAGACCGCAAGCCTAGAAGTCGCCCTAGGAGCAGGGGAGGGGCTGGCCTGGCCGAATGTCATTAGCCCATCTCGGGCGACGTACACGACCCCAGTTTTGCGCCGGCCCACGGCTTCTGCCACGCCCTCGGCTTCGAGCCGAACCAGGTGCTTTCTCGCGGCCAGCCGTGAAATGCCGAAGATCCGACTGGCAGACGCAATCGTTAGGGGGTGCCCCGCAAACAGCTGCTCGGCAATGGGCAGGATGTGCGACGAAGACCGGACTTTGCCCAGTGTGGAGTATGCCGCCGCTAACCCAGACCGGAGGGTCCGGGCACTGACCAGGGCTCTACGCGACGCTCGGGCCAGTCGGTCAGCCATATAGCCGTCGAAGGCAGCAGCCGACCGTTTTGCGGCAGCCTCAATTCCCATGAAGAGGGGAGACAATGCAGGTTCGGCCGGCCCCAAGATGCGCCGCAGAAAGATAATGTAAGCCGCCCGCGAGGCGGGCGTGATTGCGTCCTTTCCCCGAAACAGGAAGGCGGCGCTGGCCAGTGGATCGCGGCCGACGCGCGCCCGGGCGGACTCAGCCAGCTGAGCGGCTTCGCGGCCCAAGGGGAGGGTGGCTTCGCCATCGCCCAGCGCGATGAACACCTCGCTGGCGTAACTCTCTGCACCCAGGTTCGCTTGTGCCTGCATCGGCACCTCGCCCAGCCACGCGAACAACCTGTCCGCTGTCGTCGGCCGACCATCGAGCGAAGCCGACCCTGCCGCCTCCACAATGCGCTGGCGGCGTTGATGGGCGCTGCGAAGGTACGAAATATCCAAAATTCCGGCGGTCTCGCCGCAAGCTGCACCAGTCTCCACAAGCAATTGATATAAAGACGGTTTTTCGTCCACTGGGAATCCAATACCGTGCGATCCACCCGCAAATCAGGCTCTATTCGTATACCATACAGATTCTATGGTTACACTTGACCTGCTTCGCGCAAGCACCGAAACCGAAAAGCGGGGCAGGGGCGTCGGTTTCAGCATTTGACGCCGAGGTAGAGCACCAGTGCGTGTACGCCCGACCGCTGGCGTGCCTGCATAGACGTTCGCAGGAGCCTATTTGTACAACGACCACATCCCTCATCAAACACCCGTTTGCCTTGAACTCGATATTTTGTACAAATAATCCATGGGGCAGATATTCGCCTACGCGCGCGTCTCCACGGACGCCCAGGATCTCGATCCGCAGACCGACGAGCTGCGGAAGGACGGATTTGACGTCCTAGTGGTGGAAAAGGCCTCCGGCGCCAGCCGGACCCGGCCGGAGCTGGCCCGCCTGGTTCGGGAGATGAAGGCGGGCGACATCCTTAAGGTGGTCCGAATCGACCGCCTGGCGCGATCAGTCTCCCACTTGCTGGACGTGATCGAGACTCTGGAGCGCAAGGGCGCGCATTTCCGGTCACTGCGCGATCCGATCGACACCACGACACCGCAAGGCATGTTCTCCCTCCAAGTGCTGGGAGCCGTCGCCCAGCTGGAGCGCGCCCTGATAGCTGACCGGTCGAAGGCCGGCCTTCTTTCGGCCAAGGCGCGGGGCAGGGTAGGGGGCAACCCGGGTGTCCGAGCCGGTGATCCGGCCGCGATCGCCAAGATCGTCAAATCCATGGACGAGACTTACGTTACCCGGCTGATCGACAGCATGGAGACGTTTATGCCTACCGTCCGAAAGATGCGGCCTGGCATGCCGTGGTCGGAAGTTGCGGTCGCAGTCACACGTGCGACCGGCACCACCTGGACCATCAAGCGGCTTCGCCAAAGTGTCCGCCGCTTAGTTGCCGAAGGCATGGTGGATCGGACGATTATGGGCCGATCGGTGCGGCCGCGCCGCCGGCGCAGCGATGAATTGGCTGTTCTAGTGCAGGGTATCGCCCTGGCAAACCCTGGCATGTCGCTCCGCGCCATAGGTGGCCAGCTTGAGGCCATGAGGCTAAAATCCCCGGCAGGTAAGGTGACCTGGTCTCCCACCTCCGTTTCCCACCTATTGAATAAAGTGCCGCCCGGCGCGACACCCGAGATATGAAAACTCGTCCTAAAACATTGCGCCTGCGCCAGACCTTTCTCACCAAACTCAAGTCACTGGCCGCGCCAGACGTGGTCGGCTTCTACACGGATTGCGAAGTCACAGCAGTGTTTGCGATCAGGAAAGGAGAAACAGATCCATTGGCTACTGGCTCTCTAATTAGCCTTAATCAATTCTCGACGCGCTTCGACCAGAATTTCGAAGCTCTCTTTCACGATATAGGCAGCAATCAGCGCCCCCACGACCACATCCGTCATTCGCCAGCCCGTCACCATGATAATAAGTCCTGACAATATGACGCCGGCGTTTGCCACGACATCCGCCCTTGTAAATATCCAGGCGGCTTTCAAATGAACGCCTTCTTCGCGAACGCGCCCCAATAACCGCATGACCGTGACATTCACGCCGAGCGACAGCAACGCCGTGGCGATCATATAGGTGCCTTCCGGCGCACTGCCGACCAGGCCGCGACGCAAGGCATCGCCCAAGGCGCAAAAACCAAGCAATCCGAGAAAAACTCCACTCGTAAATGCTGCTCGCATCTGGAACTGGGGTGCCTTGTGGATTGCCCACAGCGCGATCCCATAAGCCGTCGCATCGGCGAGCATATCGAGCGAATCTGCGATCAAGCCGCTGGATTGACCAACAAGTCCGATTGCCAGACCGACCAGGAACATTGTCGCGTTGAGTCCCAACGCGATCCAAAGCGTCAATCGCTGGTTGGGAGCCGCCTGCATCAATTGGATTCAGCCGTCTTCTTTTTCGAGATCGGCGATATGGGCCATCATGTCTACGATGATGCAGCGGACCCGATCATCGGCCGCGATGTAGAAGATTTGCTTTCCCTTGCGTTCCGACCGGACCATGCGCGTTCCGCGCAGCAACCGCAGGTGATAGCTGACGAGCGAGGGGGGCAATCCGGTTTCCGTCGCTATGTCTGATACGCAACGAGGCTGGGCCAGGCAGGCAACGACGATGCGCAAGCGCGTCGCGTCCCCCATCAGTCGAAACAGTTCAGCCAGTTCGACAGCTTGATCGGAAGATATTGACAGTCGGGCTTTGGTCATTGTTATCTACATCTGTATAGCTATACATATGAGCGTTTCTGAAATCTGTCAAGGATGTCACGAAACGCAAGGGGGATAGGGTGAAGGTCACCAAGGCAGTTTGGATATTCGCGGCTCTGTTTCCGATGTTGGTCGGATGCAACAAAGAGTCTGCGAAAAAGGCGGACGACGACAAGCCCGATTCCGCCCAGGCGCAGGTCACTCTTTCCTCGGAAGATGTCGAACACCTCGGAATTCTTACGGCCTCGGTACAGGCCACGACCTATACGCCCAGCGTTCGTGGATTTGGCAATGTCGTAAGTTTCGACACGTTGGCGCAATCCGCGTCCGACGTGACAACCGCCGCGGCGGCTGCCCGGCAGAGCCAGGCCGCATTGGCGCATGCTCGCGTGTTGCTGGAACAAAAGTTGATCACGCGTGATACGCTTGCGGCGGCCGAACGGCAGGCAGCTACAGACTCAGCGGCCGTCTTGCTTGCCGAACGCAAACAGGCCGTCAGTTTTGGCCGCAATGCACCTTGGCATTCGTCCGCCGAAAGTAATACCATCTTTTCGGCACTTACCAGTGGACGGCTGGTACTGATACGGGCGTCTTTTCCCTCCAGTGCGCCGTCACAACGGCTGCCGAGCGCCCTGACCGTGGAGCGTGTCCAAAAGAACGCCGCCGGGCGTTCCTGGATATCCAATCAGATTTGGCAAGCACCCGCTGACCCCAACTTGCCGGGGTGGGGTATGTTCGCCCTGCTTTCCAATTCCGATCTGGCCGAAGGCGAACGCGTCATTGTGTCAATGCCAGTCGGTCAGCCAATCAGTGGTTTTGTGATTCCATCAAACGCCGCTCTGCTCAGCGGCGATAACGCTTGGTTCTACACCCAAACAAAACCAGGTGTGTATGTACGCCACGCACTCGATATTAGCCGTCCTACAAACGGCGGCTATTTCGCTACCGACCAGATCAAGAGCGGCGAACAGGTGGTCACGCAGGGACAGGCGTTGCTCCTTGCCCATGAACTCAACCCGTCCTCTGGCGACAAGGATTGATCCATGCGCTGGCTTGTCGCGCTGTGCTTGCACAGAAGGGGCGCCATCGCGGCCCTCACGCTTTTGGCGCTCGTCCTTGGCGGTTGGGGCGCATTGCAGGTGCCATTGGACGTTTTCCCGGAATTTGTGCCGCCCGCCGTGACTGTCCAGACCGAGGCCCCCGGGTTTGCACCCGAGCAGGTCGAACAACTTGTTACCAAGACCATTGAAAATTCACTCAATGGCGCGCCGGACCTCATCAGCATGCGGTCCGAGTCGATACCGGGTCTTTCTGTCGTCAAACTCCAGTTCGAAGACAACGCAAATCTCTACAATGCCCGGCAGGGCATATCCGAGCGCCTTTCCGAGCTGGCCGGCAAGCTGCCCACAGGTGTCGAACCGCCCAAACTTTCGCCCTTGGTCTCAAGCACCAAAAATCTTCTGATGATTGGACTGACATCGGACAAAGTCGATGCTTTCACCTTGCGCGATAGGGCCGATTGGTTGCTAACGCCGCGTTTGTTGGCCGTGCCCGGTGTGGCGAATATCACAACCTATGGCGGCAGTGTCCGGCAGATTCAGATTCAGCCGGACTTGCAAAAGCTAACGAGCTACGGCTTTTCTATCGATGAAGTGGCGGATGCGGCACGCCAAGCATTGCAGTTGCGCGGCGCGGGTTTCCTTGACACCAATAGCCAGCGGGTGCTGCTCCAGACGCCTCCCCCTGCACCGGACCCCTATGCCGTGGGTGGGACCGTTCTGGCTGTGCGCTCGGGAACGCCGATTGCCTTGCGCGATGTTGCGACCATCCAGCAGGCGGCAGCGCCGCGTTTTGGCGATGCTCAGATCATGACAAAGCCCGGCGTGGTGCTATGGCTTGCCAGCCAGCGCGGCGCCAACACGCTTTCGACGACGCGAGCCGCAGAAGCGGCGCTCTCAAACATGATTCCAGCGTTGGAGGCGGAGGGCATCCACGTCTACACCGACCTTCAGCGGCCAGCCAACTTCATTGAGCATGCGCTCAAGAATTTGGAGGAGGCGCTCGTTATTGCCGGTATCCTGATCCTTGCAGTCCTGTTTCTGTTCCTGCGGGACTGGCGCTCGGCACTTATCACCTTTCTGGCGATACCGCTCTCTTTGATTGCCGCCATCGCGATCCTGGATTGGCGTGGCTACAGCCTGAATACCATGACCCTTGGTGGCTTTGCCGTGTCATTGGGCGTTCTCGTGGACGACGCGATTATCGGCATCGAGAACATCATGCGCCGACTTCGGGAAAATATCAGCGCGCCGCATCCCAAGCCGCGGCTGGAAGTCATCTTGGATGCGTCCGTGGAAGTGCGCGGACCGATCATCTATGCCACCGTGGTTGTCATCGCGGTGTTCCTTCCCGAACTATTTGCCAGCGGCGTGCAGGGTCGGTTCGTTGGACCGCTGGCCTTTTCCTTTATTCTGGCGGTTTTGGCATCCCTGCTTGTCGCCCTCACGACCACACCGGCGCTATGCGCTCTCTTTCTTACGGAAAAAGACACACATACGGAGCCCCGCTGGTTGGCGTGGCTCAAGGCTCGCCAAGCGGGGGTTATTGAACGGATCGACCGCGGCTTGGTCTGGATCGCTGCCGGTTTGGTGGTGCTGTTCTGCGCCACCATTGCGACGTTGCCATTTTTGGGCGGCACGTTCATGCCTGACTTCAAGGAAGGCCATTTCGTAATGGACGTGTCCAGTGCCGTACCGGGCACGTCCATCAATGAGATGCTGCGTCTGGGAAAGAGCATTCAGAAGGAAGTCCTCGCGCTTCCCTATGTGCAGTCAATCGAACAACATGTCGGCAGAGCCGAATTGAGCGAGGATACCTACGGAACCCAAACGACGGAATTTCACGTCGAGTTGAAACAGGACGCGACGATCCGGCAAGACGTTGCGGAAGATCAGCTTCGGGATATTTTGTCTCACTATCCCGGATTGCAGTCTGAAGTGGTGACGTTCCTGGGCGACCGCATTAACGACAGCTTGACGGGCGAGGCTGCGCAAATTGCGATCAAGATATTTGGAGACGATCTTGATGCACTGGATCGTACGGCCAATGAGGTCACACATGCGGCGGCTCGCGTGCCAGGCGTCAGCGACTTGCAGTTCAACCGCCAAAGCGGCACGCCGGAGCTGGGAATCCGCCTCTCGGTGGACGCGCTGACCGCATCCGGTCTGAATAGCCAAAATGTGCTGGATGCGATTGAGGCCGACTATTCTGGACTTAAGGTGGGGCAGACCTATGCAGGGACGCGGTCTGTCGATGTATCCCTTTTGCTGCCCGAAGATGCCCGACGACGCCCCGAGGACT
>Ga0209935_1004285_pt1 | contig 13356 bp, 15 predicted proteins | sample ThiBio_1000_plan_2_FD_183958 | JGI IMG/M metagenome (GOLD analysis project Ga0209935, IMG submission 183958) | Wastewater bioreactor microbial communities from Cape Town, South Africa - Thiocy_cont_1000_plan (SPAdes) | ecosystem: Engineered > Bioreactor > Thiocyanate-remediating >... | reverse complement strand
GATAACGCACGAACGTCAAGCCTCGCGGAGCGAGCTCCCTCGGCGTCAGCTGCAAGAGCTGCTGGCGCGCAATGTCCAGTGCTCGACCAGCTTCGTCTCGAGCATCCCCGGACACTCGCTCACGGCATGTTTTGTTTCTCCATCTAGAGAACGAGAGAGAGTGTGTGTGTGTGTGTGTGTGAATAGGTGGTTTCAATCGCAAACCATCAACGAGACGACCCTCGTACAGCAGCTGTTGCATGGCTCGCGCAGTCAACTCGGCCCAGTCCAGCGTGTGGAACTTGATATGCATCGAGATTCCCTCAGCCGACTGTTCGAACCACGTGCCAGCCGGAATGTACAATACATCGCCGACGCTGAGTTCAAACTCCTCGGCATCGTCGTTAAAGTTCTTTGGCTCCTTGAGCTTGGCCTTCGAGCTGGCGGCTCGATAGAGTCGCATCTGCTTCAAGCCCTCGCCCTTCCTTGGCGTAAAGCTATGAGGTGGCCCACTGACCGAGGCCTTGAAGATGCGCCAGTTGCTACAGTTGGACAACTGCGCAGTACGAGTTCGTCAGTGTGATCTCGATCGACGAGAACGGATATAGTATGTCGTATCTCGCGAGCCTCGCACCTGAATGACAAAGATGTCCGCTGCCTCGAAGCGTATCGGCGAGAGGTAATTGGTGCCAGCCACGAGGAACTCGACGGAACCTCGCACCTCGCCATCTGAATCATACAAGCTATGGTTGAGACCAAGCGGCTCACCGAATGCCTCGAGCGTTTGCTTCGCCTTCGATTCATGGGCACTACATAGGCTCATCAGTCAGTAACGATGCGAATGCATCGCTCGATCAATCGCGATATCTTCGATACGTACAGGAACGACAAGGTGGCACCAGCTCGATGGAGTCGCCAAGCAACGTCAGGAAGCACCTCAGCTTGCTCGAACTCGAGCTCGTTCTTTGCGGTCCATACGGTGATGCGAGGGCTCTCGCTCTCGTCCAGCAGCTGCTGTACATCCAAGTTGCATAGTTGCTCCTATCCACACATCCATCCATCCAACCAACCAACCATCCAACCATTGGATATGATTCGACACGGTCAATCTCAAGCAGAATAACTCATCGTGCACCCAATATCGTTGCATTGCAGCGCATCGTATCCAACTGACCTCCAATCGATCGATGCGATCAGGCTCTCCTGTAAACACGGCATAGGCGCACTTCTGCCACAGCTCGGCCAAGAACTGCTCCTTCGAGATCGGATGCACGAAGCTCTGGAGAGCGTCGTACTCTCCAAACTGCTCCAGCTCGTCGTCCGACTCGGACAGCTCGAACCCTTCGTCGTCGCTGCCTCCGTTCCAAAAGTAATTGCCGGTAGCCATGTCGCTGCGGTACTGGCGGTACTCGTCGTAGTCGCGATGCCAAGCACGTCGGCGTTGCTTGCGTGCTGGTCGCTCGCCATCCGGCTCCTCGTCGTCATCGTCGTCGTCATCACCGTGATACTCCTCATCATCGAGGATCGGATAGTACAGTCGTGGGCAAACGCCGTGGTTTTCGGAGATGTCGGCCCATGCAAGGTGCTCGGTGCGGTGCAGCGGGTAGCCTCGCCATGTCTTGGCACGCTTGTTGCTACCACTACCGCCACTACTGCAGCTGCTGGAGCTCGTTGAGGTCGCAGTGACGTCATCGTCGTCGTCGTCGTCTGCTCGTCGTTTGCCGAGCTTGACCTGGGTCGAGGTGGTTGCGTCGTCGTCGTCGTCGTTGTCGTCGTCGTTGTCGTCGTGATATCAGCATCCATCATCTGGTGGTGCGCATAGCTCACACGCCCCTATGGTACACTACCTTGTCGACGTGAAGGAGCTGATACAAGACGGCACAACCATGCTTGCAGAAGCCACCACGGCGATCGGGACAGGTGCACTCGAGGCGCAGAGCACGAGCAGCCCAGGCGACCGCCACGTGGTACGTGAAGACGTTACCTGCAGCCCTCACGAACGCCGTCACGATGTTGCAGCCGCTATTGAGCAAGCGCACATGACCTCGCAACTCTGCGAGTGCCTTCGCATTGGAGCCGGGACTCGCGCGAGCTTCGATGGCATCCTTCGAGAGGAACGGAATGATACATGCCATGTGGCGAGCAGCAGCGACGGGAACGGAATGCGATGCCGAGCAGGTGTGTGAGCGAGCGTGTGAATGAATGAATGCACGATGATCTTACAGGTTCGTACAGCCATGGCATTGAGGCTGCCGACCGTGGGAACATCGCCCGCGTCGCGGTTACTCTCGGCCGCTGATTAACGAAAGGACGAGCGCGGTGTAGATATGACGCGACACCGTCCGCTCAGGAGGGCCTCGAACGAGTGCGCGAGCGTCGGCGTTGCTTTGGTGCACTGCCATCGAGCTGCCGACTCGTCTTATGGGAGCGACACCCCCAACCTTGGACGCAGAGATATCTCAGGCTCTCCTAACACAATCCATTCATCTCGGAGGTTCATGCGAACGCCACTGGCTGCGAGCGATCGGCTACTCCATCCGGGCGACGAAAGTTGACGCCGGCCCTTCGCAATCGGCGCATATGGCAGCGCAGACGCGACGAGAACGATGCAGCCGCAGTCGCTGGCGACCACAGAGCATCGGCCAATGCACACGCTCGTGGGTACGCCATGTACTCGACCTCGGCTCCGGTGGCCATGCGCTCGCTCCACAAGTTGCCCTGGCCTCCAAGCACCAGCGCATGTGCTCGGCGTCGTTCATCGAGCGTCTGGCACGCAGGCAGCGGATCGAACTCTCGTACTCGCTCGACCGTGATCGGATACTCTGATTGTATTCAAGCGATCGAGTGAGTTTCAGCAAGACCACGAGTAAGATAGACAGACAGACAGACAGACGAGTCTTGCGTACTGGCCCAGTTGGCTCCGTGCTCGGTCTCCGAGTCCGATTGCCGAAAGTCAAAGTAGCAATGTGAGGTCGGGCTCATGACGGCACGATGGCCGAGAGCGATCGAGCGCTCTCCGCCCTTGGTGCCTCGCCACGACATGATGACCGCTCCATCGGGCAGATTGTCGCCAGCATCGAGCAGCTCGTCCCAGCCGATGACGTCCTTGCCCCAGCGACTCTTGACGAGTGTCGCGATGCGAGCCACAAAGTACGAGTGAAGCTGCTTGACATCGGTGAGACCCTCGGTGCGCATTCGCTCTTGACAATCGGCACAGTGGCTCCAACGTTTCTGGTACCGCACACGCGCGCGCATGTCAGTCCAGTCGTAGACAGCAGTAGTGGCAGTAGTGTGTGTGTGCACTCGTACCGTGGGACACTCGTCGCCTCCAATGTGAATGAGCTCGTCAGGGAACAACGACACGACGTCCTCGAGCACCGTCTCGAGGAAGGCGAAGGTGCTCTCCTTGCCAGCGCACATGACGTCGTCGAACACTCCCCAGCGCGTCTCGACCGCGTACGGCCCGCCAGTGCAGCCGAGGTGCGGGTAGGCAGCCAAGGCTGCCGACGCATGGCCCGGCATCTCGATCTCGGGAATGACTCGAATGTGTCGCTCGGCTGCGTACGCCACGATATGGCGCACTTGCTCGTGCGTGTAGAAGCCCCCGTACTCGTTGCCGCGCACCATGGTCGACGGAATGGCGTCGGCGCGATCGGACGGCAGCAACGGCCGCCACGCAGCGACGGCCGCCAACTCGGGCAGCCGCGGAATCTCGAGGCGCCAGCCTTGGTCCTCGGTCAGATGCCAATGGAAGACGTTGAACTTGTGCAGGGCCGCGAGGTCGAGGAAGCGCTCGATGAACGGCACCGGCATGAAGTGGCGGCAGCAGTCGAGGTGCAGCCCGCGCCAGGCGAAGCGCGGCGCATCGCGTATCGTCATCGCGCACGGCAGCGGACGCGAGTGAGCGAGGGCACCATCGGCGTCAACCTCGGCATCGGTGACACTGCTGGCGTCTCGTGTTTCGGCCGTCAGCAGCTGCGCCAGGGTGCAGAGGCCATTCAGGAGAGCAGCTGCATTCGATGCTCGAACGCGCACGCTCGCCGATGCATCATCGAGGCCAGCGCGCGAGACCGTCAACTCGTACTCGTTTGTGTTGCCACTATCACTGCCAACAGCAGCATCGATCTGCAACGAGATCGAGTGAGGCGCTTGGGAGTCGTCAACAGCGACATTGCTCGACTCCAATCGTGGTCGTGGCAGACCGAAGCTCTCGAGCAGCGACACGAACACGTGGGCAGCACTGGCAACGTCTCGCTGCTCGCTGTGCCAATGTACACTCGCTCTCTCGAGATTCAACACCACGATCTCAGTCGCCGCCGGGTGTCGCTCGACAGTTCGGGGCTGAGGCACCAACGAGACAATGGCAAGAAGGCTGTCACACTCCATCCCGAGAGACGCGTGCGCGCGAGCGAGGGGGCAAAAAAGAACGAGGCCGCGCAGAGTTGCACTGCGATCTCCACGAATTGGGATTGGATACGATAATTCAGACGATGCGTAGCGGCACGGCAGAACTTGTGGTAAGCCTCCAGAGGAGGCAGACGTGGTTCCTACTATTGGAACGACCTCATTCTCGAGATGAAGGGAGCTACTCGCCCGCACTATCTCCCCCTGCTTGTGCTTGCCTGCGTGACCTTATGGGATCCGTGCCCCGTTCTCTCTCGTTTATCGCTCTCTCGCTCCCTCTCGTTTATCTCGTTTACCAGCTAAAACGGTGGCGTGAACGCGAGGATCAGGAACAAGAGCTCGTTCGGAATCAACGAGAACGCGGACGAGAGCTCGAACGTGCGCACCAGCAGCAGTGTGTGCACCATGCGCTTGAAGGCTGCCGGTGCTGAGTTGTGCTCGTGCACTGTCCAGACCCAGTCTGCTCGCAAGCCACAGTGCACTGTACCGTCAGTGGACTCACTCAAGCGAGCGGCGAGCGAGGTAGATTGCGTTCTCGTTCTCGTTCACGTTCACGTACTATGCGTGCGAATCAGAAAGCGAATAGGCTCTGTGCGAGCGACTTGCTCAGGTGTCCTACGGCTCTTCTGTGTACGCGTGTGTGCGTGAATGAATGTCAGCTGCCACGTGATTCAGCTGGCATTCTCGAGGCTGGATGCTCACGTACATCACGCAGCAAGCGATTGCCTCCACGAGATAGGAGCAAGCTCGTCAGGGCCGTGTTGGACGTGGCGGCGGCGTAGTGCAGTGGCGAGCAACCGGCTGTGTCCTGCGCATTGACGTTGGCACTCGTGCTAAGCAGCGCTTCGACGGCCGTGGGCTTGTTGGCAAGCACGGCGCGATGCAACGCCTGGCAGCCCGAGCCGTCGCGCGCCTCGACATCGGCTTTGCGCGCACCCAGCAGGTCGATGACGGCCGCGTGCCCATTGACGGCCGCGTGGTGAAGCGCGGTGCCCGTGTGCTCGGTGCGCGCGTCGATCGCGGCTTGCTTGTCGAGAAGTAGATCGATGATCAACACGGCGCCGGCGCTGGCTGCCGCATGAAGGGGCGAGAGGCCCGAGTGGCTAGAGCGATTGACTTGGCTGCCGTGTTCGAGGAGAACTTCGACGCAATCGAGATGGCCGGCCTCGCATGCCACGCACAGCGGAGTGCCGTACCCGGAGCCGATGTTGTTCACGGCGTAGTCTTTCTGCTCAGCAGGCATGGCTGCGAGCTCGCGACGAAGCGCTGCTGCATCGCCCGACGAGGCGAAGTCCTGGACAGTACGGCGGGCGACGCGCTGGCGGTGCATACGGCAAGAGGGGTGGCGGCAAGGGAATGAGTACGCAGCGTGGAGAGAACGAGAGGGAGAATGAGGCCAGAACAGAGCGGCATGAATCCTGAGAGGCATGAGAGAGAATCACAATTAAGGCCCACAGTAAGCGCACTATCGCATTACGCACAGAATCTTCTCTGCTCTTTTCCTCTCGCCGCTCTCGCTCCCCCGTTCTCTTCATCGCCCCTCTCCTCTGCCCCTCGCGCATCTCCCCTCCCCCTCCACCATGCTCTCTGTCACTCGTCTGGCGCTCTTGGCGCTCTTGGTAGCTGTGGCTGCCGCCTCTCTTGAGGTCCGCGTTCGTGTCGATAAGACCGAGGTCGTGGCCGGTGAGCCTCTCACGGCTCGCGTCTCCATGTTGAACGCCGGCTCGCAGCCGCTCACGCTCTTGACTTGGTTCACGCCGCTCGAGGGCGCCAGCTCCGACATGTTCCGTCTGATGCACATCGACACGGCTCGCGCTGCCGTCTACAAGGGCCGCATCTACAAGCGCCACTTCCCGGCGCCCATCGAGGCCTACACGACCCTCGCTGCCGGCGAGGCTCGCCACGTCGAGATCGACCTCGCCGACTCGTACCACTTCCTCTCGGACGGCGCCTACCAGGTGTCGCTTGTCGCCTTCTTCTCGGGCTTCTACGGCCTCGAGGCTCGTCTCGACGCCGAGGCCTTCGAGTTCGAGCTCGAGTTCGTCAGCCCGGCCGCCGCCTTGTCGGTGCGCGGTGCTTCGCCGCTGTCGCTGCTCCCGCCCACCCAGACGCGCCCGCACCACACCCTGCACCCGGAGGCCATCTCGTACATCGCGTGCTCGTCGACGCAGCAGAGCGGCATCAAGAGCGCCCTGCCCATCGCTCAGTCCGATGCCACGCAAGCCTACAACTACATGGTCGCTGCCAAGTACGCTCTCGCTCTCTCTCTCTATCTCTCTCTCTCTCTATCTCTCTCCCGCTCGCTCGCTCGCTCGAATGTCGCCATGCGGTTCGTGGTGATTCACCTGCCTCGCTGCCGCAGGTGCAATGGCGCGTACGTCACGTGGTTCGGCACCTCGACCTCGTCGCGCTACTCGACCGTGCAGACCAACTGGAACAAGATCGTCGCGCAACTCAAGAGCAACAACTACCGCTTCGACTGCAGCTGCGACAAGGCTGGCACCTACGCCTACGTCTACCCGTTCGACCCGACCTTTACCATCTACTTGTGCCGTACGTCGTTGCGAGCTGCTGCTGCTGCTGTTGCTGTATTGCCCACCAATGCAACCCTTGCATCCGAGCTCACTGACGCGCATGCCCTCGTCTGTTTCTGTCTTGCAGCTGTGTTCTGGACCGCCCCGACCGGCTCGCACCAGTTCAACTCGCGCCCGGGAACCTTGACTCACGAGACCAGCCACTTCAAGGCCGTGGCCGGTACCGACGACATTCAGTATGGAGAGGCTGGCTGCAAGCGCCTCGCCACCACGTCGCCCAACGACGCCATCAAGAACGCCGACAGCTACGAGTTCTTCCAAGAGAGCAACCCCAAGTGCTAAGTGCGCTGTAGCCCCTAGCACCTGGCCCGTCCGCCCGCGCGCGATCGCTGGCCGGCCTGCCTGTGCCATCGTTCTCTCGCTCTCTCGCTGTCTGTTTGTTTGTTTCGTTTAACTCTACCATACGAGAATGAAGCACCAAGAGCCCCGATACGTGGCGCCTGGCTTCATCGTAATCCGTTCAATCAGCGGCTGCTGACCTCCACCTTCCAGCATGGCCGTGCCATGTCACAAACATCCATAGAACCTCCCAGCAGCAGCACCACCACCACCACGCCACCGAACCCATCTCGATCCCTCGGCTGGTCCAGGGTGGCACTGGCAGTGTTCGCGGTCGAGGTCCAGGAGGTGCAAAGGCGTCGATTGCTCATTCGCTCGTTCGCCCGCGCACCTCGGCTGCTCGCTCTCTCTCTCTCCCTCCTGCCCGGCCGCGCCCGCCTGCTCGCTCTCCTCCGCTCGACTCTCGAGGTGACGACAGAGACACAGCGAGGTTGCGAGAGATTGAGAGAGCGCGTGTGCGTGTGGTTGTCGTTCTCGTGCCTCTCGTCGGAGGTTGCGCATCGTGTGCGAGTGCGTGTGTGGCTGCGAGAGTTAGCAAGAGTTAGCTTCACACGATGGACGACGATATGGCCGAGATACTCGAGGTCCAGATGCGCCTCCAACAAGAGGCCATCCAGATCTACGAGGAGAAGATGAAGCGTAAGCGTGAGTTGATTCTCAAGAAAGAGGAGGTACGCTATCGAGAGACCTTTACCAAGCTCTCTATCTATCTAGAACGAACGAGCGAGATATCGATCGAACGAACGAACTATCGCTGGCTCACCATCGATCACGCTCGGCTCTTGAACCCCCCTAATCATCGCGACATTATAGGAGATTCGTCTCGCTCGACAACGAATCGCACACATCACCGAGGGCAGCAAAGTCCGCTCGCGACGGCCGACCGTCTCGACCTACGACGGTGATGCGCTGCCGACCGATCTCATCGACGCGGGTCCGAGCAAGACCGAGTCGGAACTCTCGCAGGACTTTGAGGCACGCATCTCGCAGGCCAAGAGCAACTACCAAACGATATTGCTGTACTACATGGAGCACTTTGAGGTGCTCGATCAGGTGGTCGCTTCCAAAGAACGCGTACGAACGATCTCGAGCGATCTCGAGAGGCTCGCTCGCTCGCTCGCATCCTATCTCATATCGTGGAGATCTCACACGCACCATGCAATGGGCTCGTAACAGATCCTGCACGACTTGAACAAGAAGCTGGTGGCACTCGGCGTCGATGTATCGGACACCACCACCAGCGACACGGCGGCATCGTTGCTTCCGACCAAACCCGCGAGTCATTCGAGTCCTTCGCAGTTGGTTCGTCGCGAGGACTTTGATCTGCTCTCGGTGCTGGGCATGGGAGCGTTCGGCAAGGTGTGGCGCGTTCGACACAAGGAGACCAAGCACATCTATGCCATGAAGATCATGAAGAAGACCAGCATCGTCAAGCGTGACTTTGTCGATCACACCAACAAGGAGCGCGAGATCATGGCCGAGATGTCCTACCATCCATTCTTTGTTGGTATGCGCACCACTCACTCTCTATCTCCGAATCGCTAGCCATGCTGCCAACGCCGTTGCTGGCATCTATTGCATTGACTCACTCGCTTCTTCTAAATCCCAAGGGCTGCATCATTCATTCCAAACCAACGAACGAGTCTATCTCATCATGGACTTTGTCGGTGGAGGCAGCCTGTTCAACTATTTATCGACCGCTCCGAGGCCCTTTGCGCAGAACGTTGCGCGATTCTATGCTGGTGAAGTGGCTCTTGCTCTCGAGGCTCTTCATACCAACAATATTGTATACCGGTATGTCACGCTGCAGTTGTTTGTACTACTCATGAATACCTGTTGTATTTACCTTGGTATGTGTTTCTAGTGACCTCAAACTTGAGAACTTGCTGCTCGATTCTGATGGTATTGTATCGAGTGCCCCTTCTCGTACAATCATGGAACTACTCGCTCACTCACTCACTCGTGCCTGCTTGTCTGCCTGTCTTCCTCCTTTCACAGGTCATGTTCGGCTATCGGATTTCGGCTTGTCGGCCATTCTCAAGGACAACAACGACCGAATTCATTCGTTCTCTGGCACTGCCACCTATCTTGCACCCGAGATTTTAAGCGATCGAGGAGTAGGACATGGAAAGAGCGTCGACTTTTGGTGCTTTGGCGTCATGTTATTCATCATGCTGACTCAGGAGGTATGTGACTGTCTCTCTATCGTGCTCTTGCATTATTCTAATCTTGCAGCTTGGCCGCGTGCGTGTGAGCAGCCACCATTTTGGTCCGAGAATGCACGAGAACTGTTCCACATGATCAAGAATGAAGAGTTGGTGTGGAGCAACTGGGACTACTTGTCGCCTGAGGCCGTCAGTATTCTGAAAGGCGTATGTAGAGGCAACGACGTGCACGCGAGCTCGTTACTCCCGTCGGTTCCTAATCTCGTACAACGTCAACCACGCTTGATGACACAGTTGATGACAAAAGACCCAACAAAGCGCTTGGGTTGCGGTCCCGAGGGCTGGCGTGGTGTGCGAGAGCATGCATTCTTTGATGGCATGGATTGGGCCAAGCTATTAGCGAAAAAGGTCAAGCCGCCGATTCGACCCAAGATCAAGGTAGGCTCTTTGCTCCTTTCTACCGTCGGTGTGCGCGTAGCCATGTTGGTGTTGGTGAATGTAGCTTGGTAGTACCACTTGAATCCAACACTCGCTAATGCCTGCCGTATCAAATCATCGCCAGATTGGCTCTGCGCAAGATGGACATGAGGAAGAGGTCGACGATTGCGATGATGAGGAGGAGGGCCTTGCACAAACGGCACCTTCGGCCGAGCCAGAAGAGTATCCAGTCGACCTGTTTGCTGGCTTCAGCTTCGTGGCGTCGGGAGTCGGTCAGCAGTCGATCTCGGTCGTCGACTCCAACTCGCGACGATCGTCGTCGAGCACCTCTGGCGGCGTCGGCGCCTCGGTGTCTCCCAGCTCGTCGACCAGTACCTCGACCTCATCGTCATCGTCATCGTCGTCATCATCGTCGAGCTTCAAGAAGGGCCGCTCGAACAAGGTCAACGTGCACTTTGACTTGCGCATCAAGGGCATCAAGGGCATCTCGGACGGGCTCAACAATGAGCGTGTGTTCGTCACGTGGAAGATCGACTCCAAGAAGGCCGACCGACTGCCGGTGAGCAAGGGCGAGACGCAAGTGCAGCTGGTGACCGACCGCGAAGCCTCGTGGCCCGCCACCGACGAGAGTGCCACCATCGTGCTCGACCTCATGCTACCGCAGGACAAGAAGACCTTCTCGTTCAAGGAGCGCAAGATCAACTTTGTACTCAAGACCGCCACCAAGAAGCCCATCACGCTCGGCGAGGTGACGCTGAACCTCTCGGACTTTGCCATCCACAAGGACGACCAGACGCAAATTCTCGCTCTCGCTCGCAACGGCCCGACGCTCGTCCTACAAGTCAAGTGCGAGTATATGCTATTCAATGGCAAGAAGATTGTCGAATGGCTCGATACCAAGGCTGGTGCCGGGCAGATCATCAACCTCAATGGTATCATGTACTTGCTACAGTAGTCGTTCGTTTCGTTCGTCTCTCTCTCTCATATCGCGTTCTCTCTCATTCTATCTTTACGAGCACACGACGCTCGCTCGGAACTTGCTCCTTTCACTCTCACACTCGCATTCTCACACCCATCACACCCATCACGCGTACGTTCACACCATATCTCCACAACAACTCTTGCTTGGCACCGCGTATCGTCGTCAAGTTGAGTCTCCACCTCCCCCACCTCCTCCATCTCTCGTGCCTTTAGTGTTTTCTCGTTTGTTCTTGTACAGTGAGTTATCCCCCAACAAGCAATCCATTGAATATCCACTTTCCCGCCAATTCCTTCCAAGCATTCGATCAATCGATCGCGCTCAGTCTCGTTCTACTCCTCCACCCAACGCATCGCTCGCTCACACAACTTGCAACCCTCACCTCCGAATGACGACGGCTCAGTATCGCAAACGACCTCGTGTAGAGGGCGAGGAAGGCATCAACGAGGCTGTGCAGTTGGGTCTGGTAGCCACAGGCGAAGATGCCATTCATTGTCCGCTGCTGGCAACCGTCGCGGTGCTGGCGCCCTCGAGTGCGGGCTCGTCGCTCGAGCTCGAGAGCAAGTTCGAGTACTCGCCAGCCGTCACTGGCATTCGCGCATCGTTGGTTCAATCGGCTCATGCTCGGGAACAACTACGGTCACTTGGAGAGTTCCAAGTCAAGCAAGCACGAGAGCAACGCAACGCGGTTCAACAGCAGCTGCAGCAGTTCGAGCGCGAGGTCTCAATGCTGAATACTGCGGCGGCACCGAAGCGGATCGATGAAGAGCTACCAAGGCCTGGTCTTGGATGGGTCGAGCCTGGAGTCACAGAGGCACCTCGAGCACGAGCGGTCGAACGACCCAAGGCATCAACGAAGCAGACGACAGCAGCCACCACGACGACGACAGCAGCAGCTTCGAATGATGAGCTCCTCCTCGAGGACCTATTGTCTCCTGAATGGCTGGATGCCATCGGCCCTGTTCTACGTGCTCAGGTTCGATGCAGTGCATGTATCGATGTGGCCGAAGCAACGTGTCTGTCTGACCAACTGTACCCGTACAGCCGAATGTCGAGCAGTACATTGGCGTCCATCGACCATGGACGATCCCTGCGCGAGAGAACACCTTCCGAGCATTGGCGTCGTTCCCACCGGCTCAAACGCGCGTCGTTGTACTCGGCCAAGATCCCTATCCACGACTTGAATCAGCGATCGGCATTGCATTCTGCGATGGCGCTGTGACTTCGGTACACTGCAGTGCCCGCACACGCACACACACGCACTCCACCTCACTGACCATCTCGATCTTCTGGTTCGTTGTAGTGGCACGATGCTCTGGTGCCATCGTTGCGTAACATCATCAAGTCAGCCCTGATGTGCGGCAATCACGCAACTGCCACGTACGTGATTCGATATTGTGTGTGTGCCAATCGCAAGAGCCACTCGCGCTCATTGATACTGTATCGATTATGCAGAACGGCCGTCGGGGAGCTTCGAACAAGCATTCAGAAGCTCAAGCTACTGAATCCACCGCTATGGTTCGAGAGCACGATGCAGCAGGGCGTCATGTGGCTCAACACGGCGCTGACCTTTACGAGCAAGGACCAAGCCGAGCTCGCGCGTCACGTGGCCTTCTGGAACCCCGTGATCACCGAGATCTTTCGAACCATCCTCGAAGCAAAGGCTGCGGCCAAGACATCCAACAACAAGGCTGGAGTCGTGTTCCTCATGTGGGGAGCGTATGCCAAGTCGTTCAAGAAGCTCGTACGTCGAGGCAACCGATTCGCTGCGACCATCTCGTCGGTACTGACGCTGTCGATAGATCTCGAAACTCGCTGCGCCACTGAGTCAAGATCTCACGGTCGAGTTCGTCGAGGGACCACACCCAGCGGTCGAAGCGTTCGTGCAACAAGCAGTACCGAGCTTCACGCTCGTGAACGAGGCTCTCGCGCGTCTGGGCGAGCCGCCGGTAGATTGGCTACCACACCGCGCGTAACTCTCACGAGAGCTACCATACCATCGTACTATACCCTCCTCCAAAGCCCCATGACACGACATTACTAGTAACTAGCCTCCATTCGGATACGATATATCATCCATTCAGCGATCCAATCGATTGCAATCAATCTATCATCTAAACACGTCTTGTACATGAATTGCGACCTCAAGAACAAGAACAGTAGCGTCGTCGCCATCATTCCCTTGTGTACCACGCTCGAGTCATGCTGCAACAAGCAAGCGAGAATGCAGCGGCAGCGGTGATAGTGGCGCTCGATGCTGCATCGCTCGTCGATGGCTCGAATCTGTGGCACCAACTCGAGGAGTTGTATGGAGCGTTACAACACGAGGAACGTGAGCGCTGGGACCCTCGACTCGCACCAGCGACACCAGCCTTCTGCCACGAGGCGATCGCTCACGTACACGAGCAACTCTCGAACCATCCCGAACGCTCGCAATGTCTGGTAGCGTATCTCGATG
>Ga0209935_1004283_pt1 | contig 13360 bp, 19 predicted proteins | sample ThiBio_1000_plan_2_FD_183958 | JGI IMG/M metagenome (GOLD analysis project Ga0209935, IMG submission 183958) | Wastewater bioreactor microbial communities from Cape Town, South Africa - Thiocy_cont_1000_plan (SPAdes) | ecosystem: Engineered > Bioreactor > Thiocyanate-remediating >... | reverse complement strand
TCGAGACCCAAGGCGTCACGGTGATCGGATTCGACACGGATGAGTTCCCGGCCTTCCTGACGCGCTCGTCGGGCCATGCTGCACCGTTGCGCATCAACACGGCGGCCGAGGTGGCTCGCGTGCTCCATGCCAATCGAGCCTTGAAGCTCGAGAGCGGCATCGTGGTAGCATGTCCGATCCCCGAGAGCGAGGCCGCTGCTGGCGAACGGGTCGAGACTGCCACCAGCGAGGCGCTGCGACTTGCCGAGTACGACGAATGCATGCCTTGCGCTGTCGCGACCTCCTCTTGACCGAGTTGATTGTTCGAGCAGTGAGCACCACGTGCATGGCAAGGACATTACTCCGTTCTTGTTGGCCAAGATCAACGAACTCACCGGAGGCGAGTCATTGCAAGCGAGTACGAGGCACTCATCATCAAGACCAGAGTGATGAATGTGAACGATGCTAATGTCTGTTGGTGCATGTGAGTAGACATTGCACTCGTCAAGAACAATGCCGTGATCGGTTCAACGATTGCAGTTGAGCTTGCTCGCTTAGAACGCGAACAACAAGAAGAACAAGGACAATGATATTGGCAGTAAAGATAGTAAGATTGATAGTAGATGGGTTGTATATTGACAGACAGATTGCGGAATGGATGAATGGATGGATGGATGGATGGACAGGATAGCACAAGGCTACCATAGTACAGCGCCATTGAGCGGGTCGAGGTACTGCACGGTGAACTTGCACGCGAGCTTGTCCTCTTGTACCACGTACTTGATCTCGATCGGCGTCTGCTTGTCGACGGCCAAGATACCCTCGACGCCAGCCTCCTCGCTGTCGGCCACGTGAAAGGTCTGGCGGTCCCACTCGTCGCCCAGCACGCCGTCGAGCAGGCGCGCGCTGCTGACCGTGTGCGTGTTGGTGGTGCGCATCATGTTCTTGCACTTGCTGCGCTTGCTCACCGTGCGGAAGTCACCGATCGAGCGCGGGAACAGGTACTCGTAGACGCCGCTCGGGAACGGCACCATGCTGACGGCGATCTTCTTGCGCTTCTTCTTGCGCGCCGATGCGCGATCAATGTCGATCTTGAGCCGCAGGTGCCGAGCGTACATGCGCGGGTCCACGACGACGATCGCCGCCGGATCCAGCTTGTCGCTGCTGTCGGCCACCTGTCGGAAGACGCTCGACAGCACCTGTAGCAGTAGGTTCGACGTCTGGATCCACGGCAGCTCGTTGATGTACTCGGTGTTTGACAGCATCGAATCGGCCGCGATTGCTGTTGATGTTGGCGATGGCGGCGTTGTTGTTGTTGAGGAGGAGGAGGATGACGGTGGCAGTGATGATGATGGCGCGGGTGATGGCGACGCGACGCCCAGCGGCGGGTGGTTGTGGAGGTTGTGCAGACCGAGAGAGGGCGGCTGCAGCGCCGCGGTGCTGGCCGACACAGCACGAGTTTGTCCGAGTGGGCGCAGTGGCAATGACAACGGAGACGAGGTCTCTATGCGCTCGTTCGCTACTCGCTGGAGTGTGGCCTGTGCGACGGCAGCGGCCGATGATGACGAAGAGGATGGGGTCGAGGAGAGTGGCGGTAGCGGCATGGTTGGTTGTTGTAGCGGTGGCGGTTGTGGCAGCGGGGCGCTGGCAGCGGCGGGGCTCGCGGGTTCCAAGGTTGGAGAGGCGGCGATGGTCGTCGTGGTGGTCGAGATTTCGTGCGAGTGGTCGTGGCGGAGTGGAGCATCGTGTTGTTGGTGCGGCGTGTGTGCTGATGCGTCGACTTGGTGCTCCTCATGCTGTTGCTGCTGGTGTTGCTGCTGCTCGAGGTCGGTCGGAGCAGGTGGCGATGGCGAGGCGGCTGTGGCAGCGGCGGCATGGTCGACATCATGATGATGCTGATGATGTTGATGATGACCATTGAGCGCGAGAGATGCCGTGTCCTCGACTGCTACGGTACTTGAGGAATGCGGGTGGTCGTCTTGCAGCTGGTGGTGATCGTGGAGTCGTTCCACGAGCGGCTGTGTCGGTGGTGTTGCTGCAGCTGTTGCAGTCGCTGCTGTTGCTGTTGCTGTTGCATCGAAGGAATGGTGGTCGCGAGCGACGAACGAGTTGAGGGCGCCGTCAGTAGTGCTCTTACGAGGCCTCTTGGGCGTGATGCCGGTCAGCAGAACCTCCTGCGCCGCTCGCTTCCTCAACAAATCCATCACTCACACCCCCTTCCAATCACTCGACAACCCGAGCCGCCTGGATAACGATGATATCGTGCGTGGATTCTTCGGGTGGAGAGTGAGTGCGCGAGCGAGAGAGAGAGCAACAAAACACGATTCGAGTGCGGGCAACGGTAACTAGAGTCGTTGCTCGAGTAGGGCTTTTCCTCAGGCGCCGAGCGAAACTGGAGAAACGAGTGCATAAGGGAGAGCGGCTGAGAAAAACCGCGTCGTCGTTGCTTTTGTTCGTTGCTCGCCGCCTCGCCGCTGCTGCTGCTCGTGGTACGCGCTCTCTCGCTCTGTGACCTGGCCCACGGCCCTTCGCGAGACTGACCGCTCTATCGGTTGTGGTAGCGTTCGGCATCGGAAGGAGCCACCGTAACTACCTCTCTCACTTCCCCTCGATACCATGAGCGCCAGCAAGCGCATCGGCCAGAAGCGAGGTCGCTCCGAGGCGGTACGTTCCTCGGTCGCTTACGCGCCTTGCTCGAACGATGCAGCTAACCTACGATGCGTGTACGTGGATGATTGCAGCTCTCTGCACATCAAACCACATCGCGTGACAGGGCGGCATCGTCGTCGACCAACAGCGCCAGCGACAGCGACGACGACGGCGGCGGCGAGGACGACGTGTACAGCGTCGAGCGCATCCTCAAGAAGCGCGTCGTCGACGGGCACGTCGAGTACTTTCTCAAGTGGGAGGGCTATCCGCACTCGGCCAACACGTGGGAGCGCGCGAGCAACCTCTTCTGCGACGATCTGGTCGCGGCCTTTGAGCGCGAACTCGCTGCCAAGGAGGAAGAGGCTCGTGGCGCCGTTCATACGCGCCGCGGCACCGCGAGCCCCACCCGCCGCTCGGCAGCTGAGGCGGCGTCGCCGAGCACCGCCGCCGCACCGGCAGCAAGTGCCAGCAAGCACAAGGCCGACGCAGCCAAGGCCACAAAGCCGAGCAGCAGTGCCGCCACCACCACTTCCACAACAGCTGCTAGCAAGCCCGCTAGCAAGACCGCTGCTACATCGTCGACATCATCGTCGTCGTCAGTCTCGACCGCGGCCTCGGCGCCCAAAACCAAGAGCGCGACGCCGCCGGCCTCCACGACGCTCGCTGCATCCGCTGCATCCACCTCCTCCAGCTCCTTATCTGCTGCTTCGCCGGCACCCAAGCCCGCCAAGGACACTAAGGACGTCAAGGACTCCAAGGACACCAAGGACTCCAAGGACTCCAAGGACGTCAAGGACACCAAGGACGTCAAGGAGGACGTCAAGGAATCCTCCGACACAGACAAGATGGCGGTCGATGAGTCGCCCAAGAGCGCGACGGCGCCAGCTGCCAACACACCTGCTGCCGCCACCGCCGCTCCCGCCACCACCACCGCCGCTCCCGCCGCCACCAGCACTGCCGCCACTACCGCTGCCACTGCGACCACACCAGCACCAGGCAAGACGACCGCCGCTGCTGCTGCCGCTGCCACTGCCACTAAGACCGCCAGCGCATCTTCCACAACCTCCTCGGCGTCGTCGGCGTCGTCGGCGTCGTTGTCCACTGCCGCGCAACCGTCACCGCCCCCAACATCCAACCACAACGACGAAGAGGAGGTCGAAACTGAACCCGAACCCGATACAGCGCCACCAACGCGTACTGCTGGCACAGCCTCGAGTGCCGCCCGCGGCCGCCGCGGTCGTGGTCGTCCGCCCAACTCAGCGCGTGCAAGCGCGCCAGCGATACTGGCAGCGAACGCAGAAGCTGCTCCAGCCTCGCCGCCTCCCAAGCGACAGGCAGTTCTCAACGAGGCGGGCGACATTGTTGCATCGTCTCCGACAACAGCCAACGACGAGCCGGCCTCACCGACTCGCAAGACTCGCGTACGTGCTCTCTCTCGCTCTCTCGCTCTATTGTGCGTGGGTGTGCGTTCTGACTCGGTTGCTGCTCCACAGCAGGGCCGAACGAAAGCTGCTGAACCCGCACGTGCAACCACCACGACCACGACCACGCCACCGAGTTTCTTGACCGACGAGGTCGAGCGCATCATTGGCGTGCAGAAGCAGAACTACAATGGCAAGCCGAATCAGCTGTTGTTCTTCGTGCAATGGTGCGTGGCTGCGGCCAACCAATGTGATCGCGACAAGAAACTCACGCATTTACCCGCTCTCGCTCTCTGCGCTCTCTCGAGTACAGGAAGGGAGGCGCTTGTTCCTTCGTGCCGAATTACGAGATGAACATCCGCTGCCCACAGATGGTGATTAGCTTCTATGAGACCCGCTTGCGTGTACGTTGCTGGCGCGCCCTTGTATCCGAAACGAACCATCACCCCACTCATACATTGATTGCTGACGCTGTGCTTTGTTACAGTTCCTGTGAGCGTGAGATGAGAGAGAGAGAGAGAGACGTTGTATCTGTATCACTCGTTCGATTGTGCGCGTGTATCTCACTCAATCTCTCGCACATTCTCCCTCGCTCCTGCTCTCAATAGCTCTCCCTGTATTACTTATGATATCATGCCGTTGCGTTATTTTGGCGCAGCCCTCATCGATAAAAGCCGTCTGCTAACGACATCACAGGCAGCTCTCAACTGATGATGCGTTCACCATGGCGTATGTTCTCGCTTCTGGAGGCGCCGTGCGTGGAGTTCGTGTTTCGTAGGCTTGCGTGCATCCTTGAGCGGGTCGATCGTCACGTACGAGTCGTCGTAGTTGGTGGCAGATGGATCCTGGAGCAATCCAATCTGATGTGAGCAACGGGAGTCACGCACGCAAGCAAGCAAGCAATGTGAGGGCGAGTGCCGTACGCGAACGCGCGAGCTCTTCTCAAAGCGCAACGGATGCGCGAGCCACGTCTTGTCGCCATTCAGTGTCTCGTCCTCTTCTGCGGCTGCGGCTGCCGCCGGCGCTGCTGCTGCTGCTGCTGCCGGCAGTGGTTCTGTCGAAGATGAGGAGGTGCTCGGCGTTGGGCTCGAGTAGGCTTGCTCGATGGTGACTTGCCGCAGTGTCTGCTGGAACATCGACAGCTTCTCGAGAGTCTTTTGCTTGCGTTCGGGGCTTGTGAGACGGCGCTTCTTGTACTGCTCACGCTGCTCGTCGACGAGACGACGCTTGCGACCGCCGGTCGGTGTTGGTGTTGGTGTTGGTGTTGGTGTTGGTGTTGGTGTTGTTGCTGTGTTCGTGCTCGCTGAAGAGCCCCCAGATTCGGAGGTGGATGACGGAGTGGCAGCGGCGGCGCTTCGCTTCTGCTCAACCTTGCGCCTCATGGCCTCGGCAAAGTTGCCGCTGTCCTCATTGTCATCGGCAGAGCGGTCGGCGTGTCCTGAGGCAGCCGCGGCGGCGTCGGATGTTGCTGCTTGCAGCCTCCGCTTCATGTCATCCTTCTGACGCAGCTTCTCCTCAGCCGCGAGGAGCGCTTGCTGTTGTTCCTTGAGCCTCGCTGCCGTCTACTCACGGCAACGAGTGAGTGTCGGTGCTCATTCATTCATTCGAGTGGCGCTACCGACCGACGCACCTCTTCGTCTGTCTCGAGCACGTAGCTGCCTTTCATCTTCATGGCGCCGCTCGAGATCGTCTTCGTGACCAGCTCCTCCTCCTCATGCGCCTCCTCGCCGAACGACAGCAAGCCAAAGTTCCTGTCGTGGGCGGAACGTGCAGCAGCACGCCAGTCAGCATCCAGCAACCAAGCACCGCGACTCGCACATATGCCACGCACTTGACTTTGGGTCGTTTCGGCTTGGCCGCTGGCTTCTCGGTCTCGGCCTTGATGATCTCGCGAGGCACAATGTCCTCGAACGGATTCCAAAGCACCGTGACGCTCTTGATGACGGGAGGATACACGGGTCTATCAGACGCATCGAGCTCGAGCTCGTTGAAGTGTAGCAGGTTGTAGATCGAATCGCCGGTGACCTGCTCGAGCCAATCGACGAGTGACATTGATTGATTGATTGATGAGGGTAGTCAGCGACAGTGACAGCTACAGCAACAGCTACACCGGGTGGTTCTTGCTGTTGTCGCTTGCGTTATTGTGTCGTTGTCGTCGAGATAGCGAACCTTGCCAAAGATCGTGTTCCTCTTCTCGAGATGGTCGGTACGTGCGAGGGTAATGAAGAACTACATACATCCATCGATTGACCAATCGACCGTGTTCTCGTTATCGTGAGCAGGCTGAGACACATCGATATGGTTCGGCTCTCGAGCTCGAGCTCGATCTCGTCGTGGGTACCTGCGACTTGTTCGAGTTCTTGGTGCCATCGTTCGCCATCGCAACGATGCCACGATGCGTAAAGTGCAGACGCGAATGGAACTCATCCTCGAAGCCACGACCGTAGATCGACTCGCCACCGTCGCCGGTGCCGGTCGGGTCGCCGCCTTGCACCATAAAGTCCTTGACGACGCGATGGAAGATGGTGCCGTCGTAGTAGCCCTCGAGGCACAGCTGCACAAAGTTGCGACACGCCTTGGGCGCTTGCTTGGGCCACAGCTCGATATCCAACGGACCGACCGAGGTGTTCAATACGAGCTTGCCGGAGGTCGGTGGCTCGGTGACGTACGCACCAGACATGGTGGGAGGGAGCGAGCGTGTGATGGCTGGCGGGCGAGCACGACAATGACGACGCGAGAGCCCGCGACCTCGACCTCGGCGTCGATGCATCGCGACGCCATTCGTCTCGCTGCTCCTGGCCCGCTCCCTCTCCCCCGACCCTCAACTCAACTCAACGTTGATCACACACACACAGATAGATAGATATCTCACACTCATCACAGTGGGAGTGAGCGTAAACGCGATATGGCGTCGTCAGCGGCAGCGGCAGCGGCACCAGCGACCGAGAAGCCGCTCGCGCAGTCGTTGAGCACCCTGACCGGCTTCCTCGAGAATCGCATCCTCGACAACAAGCGGCTGAACGATGAGAACACGGCGTTGCAACTGCGCGTCGCGGCACTCCTAGGCGAGCTACACGACAAGAATCTCGAGCTGGCGTCGCTCACGGCCTCGCTGCGTGGCGCCAACGAGAAGGTGGCGCTGCTCGAGGCCGAGCTGCAGCGCCAGCGCGAGCACCACACGGCGGCGCTCCTGGCGCACGCGTCGGCGCACGCCGCGACGCCAGCCTCGGCGGCGCTCACGTCCAAGGCAGTCGAATCGCCCGAACGCAGCGTGGGAGGTGGCGCGCTGCTGGGCTCGCTGGGCTCGAGCTCCGAGGCGCTCACGACAGCCGCCGCGACCAGCACCGGTGGCACGACGACGACGACGACGACAGCAGCAGCGGCGACTACAAGCACAACATCGGCTCCGGCAGCGGTCGGCAGCGGAAGCGGTGACGGTAGCAGTCAGTTGTCGGGTTCGTCGGGCGATGCGGGCAGTGCCGCCAACGCAGCCATCATCGCTGAGCGGTACGTCAGATGGCGGCACGAGAGGAGGCGCGAGTGGCTCACGCTCGCTCGTGTGTGTGCGCGTGCACGTGTGCCCGCTCGCTTCGGTATTGCCAGAGCCAAGAAGAAGGGCTGGCGTATGTCGCGGCCGGCCGGTAGCGTGACGCCATTGAAGCAGGTACGGCGTGCAGCAGCCATGTCGACTGTCAGTCAGTCAGTCAGTTGGTCGGTGTGTTCGCGAGTGCTGGTACTAACGAGCTTCTACGAACGGCACCGTCGTGCAATAATAACCCACCCCAACCCCAATTTAATGGCCATGCGCACACGTCGACGGTGGACTTGGCTTGTGTCTCTAGGTTGTGCGCGACATCCACGGCAATCACGTTGGCTGGATGTACAAGTACAAGCTCGGCACGCGCTTCAAGCAGGCGTGGAAACGACGGTACTTTGTGCTGTCCGACACGCATCTGAGCTACTACACCAATCCCACGGTACGTGCGGCGGCGTGGCTCTCGCAGTGTACTTGCGCGCATCCTCTCACGCCGTGGTGGCCGGCGGCGCACAGGCCGAAGGCAAGCCTCAAGGCTCGATGGAGATTGCGTGCTTGACGATCAATCCGCGCGTGTCGATCGACATCGACCTCGGCGACAAGAACTGGTACTTCTCGGTGGTCGAGGACATGAGCATCATCGATCCGACCAACGAGCAGCGTCGAGACTACATCTTTGCGGCCGACACCGAGGAGGAGATGGCCGAGTGGATCTCGTTGCTGCAGAACGCCAAGAAGGGCATCCACCGTCAAGCCAAGCACTCGCTCGGCTCTGCGGCCGCCGCGGCGGCTCCTGCTGCTGCTGCTGCTGCTACTACTGCTACTGCGGCTTCTACTGCGGCCACCAGCTCGGGCACTACGGGTGGAGGCGGTGGTGTGGCGGCGGCGCTGCCCGACCTGTCGGTGCCCACCGTAGTGACAACCACTCCCGCCAAGGTGCGGAGCGTCACCGATGAGTGGTAGGCAGCTGGCTTCCACCGCCGCCTCGCGCGCACTCCTGAGTACCACTCCAGTTGTTGTTTGAGTTGTTCCTGTTGTTCCTGTTGTTGTTACTCGGCCGCGTCGCTCTTGTTACTTTACTACGTCCCCGGCACCCACCGCACTCCGCTGCACCGCAAATGAACCACATCTATCCACGCTAAAGCGGGAGAAGCTCTCGTGGAGCAGGGCTGGAATTTCGGGCGCCGCGCGCAAGTTCATTGGCGCTGAGGAGGCCTTCGGATTAGCGCCACCGCGCCAGTGGCAACGCGAACCACCAGAGAGAGCGCGCGCAGGCGAACGGGAACTGCCGTTGCCTCAAGATACCGCAGGCGCAAGGCGCAAGAAGGAAAGAAAAAAGTGCTGCGAGTGCTGGTGCCGCTGTTGCTGCGCCTGCTTTCGCTGCGTTTTTAGTTTTCGCTGTCTCGCGCGCGCTCTTCATCTTCGCCTCTCGCCCTCGTCGTCGCTGCTGCTGCTGCGGTGGCTGCTCGTGGCAGCGCCTCTATCGTATCGATGGCATCGCGGGACGAGCCCGAGACTCTACCAACATCCACCACCACCACTGCCACCAGTACCAGCAGCGGCAATGAAGATGGCGTGGCGGCGCCTTCGGCGTCGGACGAGGGCTCGAGGAAGCGCGTGAGCGAGCGTGTGCGCAATGCGATCAAGCGCGATCGCTCCAATACCGTCGGACGCGCGGATGAGGAGGACGAAGAGAGGAAGAGAGGAGTGTGGGAGGCGGTGTTGTCGTTCCCGCAGAGCATCATAGGTACGTGATGTGCGCGCGATATGCTGCGAGATGCTGCGAGATGATTGGTGCTTGATGATTGATGCTTGATGCTGCTCGCGTGTAGAATCGCCTCGAACAACGCGCAAGAAGCCCAAAGAGAAGGAGGCATTGATCGAAGACGCGCTGTCGGACTGGTACGGCTCCGACTGGAAGAGGGACAAAGAAGCCAAGGACAAGGACAAGGACAAGGACATATCGCGCGAAGCATCCAAGGAGCCAGCGGCCAAGGATGCGCCGGCGAGGGACGCGTCCAAGGAGCTCGCCAAGGAGCCCGCCAAGGCCGGCAAGCGGCGCAAGGAGCCACGCGACAAGCACTCGCAGATCGAGGGGGCGCTCTCGGAGTGGATGGGGCCCGACTGGAAGAAGGAGGAGAAGCGCCGGCGCAAGGAGGCGCGCGCCGCCGCCAAGGCCGCCGAGGCCGAGGCCGCCGCCGCCGCCGCCGCCGACAAGGACGCCAGCCCGACCAAGAGCGCGTCGCCCGACGCTGCGTCTGCGACGTCGATCGCTGCCGGCTCTGCACAGAGCGGCGCGGCGGCCACTGGCGAGCGCTCGACGTTGGCGGCGCTCGCGTCCAACCCGCTCAAGCGGCTCGGCAAGAAGTCGTCCGGCGGCGGCAACCGCGACAGCGCCGAGGTGTCGCCGCTGCTGCTGACCGGCAGCGCATCGGCGTCGGCCGGCTCGCTGCCGGTCAAGCGCAACCCTCTGCGCGGCGCCATCTCGATCGCATCGGCGTCGGCCGTGTCGTTGCTGTCGTCGGCGCCGCTGCTCGGCTCGGGCCCGTCGGGCTCGGGCAACTCGTTGCGCGTGAGCGACTCGATCGACCCAACGTCGCTCTCGCCGCGCGGCACTCAGATCGCCGTAGCGGCGGGCTCGAAGCCGCTGGTGCTCGACAACTCGAAGCGCCAACGATCGCGCTCGCTCACGCACACCAACCGGCCGCAGCCAGGCACACTCGTCGGCAAGCCCTCCGAGCGTACGTTGCAGCTCTCGCTTACCACCACCACCAGCACGCCTGCTCACTCTTTGGCAAGAGCCAAGAGCTGGGCGGCTGTCGTTCTGGTGAGGTGTGCCATGCATGGCCGCCGTTATACCAACTATCATCAATCACCTTGATACTGACTGCCTCTCGCGTACATTCTCAGAACCCGTCATCCACACGCTGCGAAAGAACCCACAGTTCGGCCTCTCGCCACTGGAGCTGCGTGCCTTGTATCCGACGCAGCGCATTCCACCAATCATTCGATGTTGCATGGACCTATTGCGCAAGAGTACGTCGAGCAGAAGCAGCAGCCTTCGTCGTCTGTGTCGCTATTGCTCGTTGATTCATTCGTTCGTTCATTGATTCGTTCGTTTCGTTCGTTTCCAGCAGCTGCAATGGAAGTCGAAGGTTTGTTCCGTATCCCAGGCCGTCAAACCAATATCTTTGAGCTCAAGGTTCGATTCGAGCAAGGTATGCGTTCTGTAGTCGGTTCGTTCGTTCGTTCGTTGATTCATTGATTCGTTGATTCACTGATTCACTGATTCACCACAATCTCAATCGAAATGCAGGCGAGGGCTTGCCGGATGACGTCTCGCCGCATACGCTCTCGGGAGCCATCTCTCAGTTCTTCCGCGAGCTGCCTGAGCCGTTACTGACACACGAGCTGTATATGCCGTTCTTGCAAGCTGCTGGTGCGTCCAGTGCGCGCGCATTCGTCGATTCGATTATGGATCATTGGCTCATATGTGGATTGAATGGCTCGGGGTTACAGCTCTGACATCATCCGAGGCGATCGTCGAAGGCCTACGCCTCACGGTGCAACGTCTTCCGGGGCCCAACTACGACCTGCTGTACGACTTTATGGAGTTTCTCGTGGAGCTGGCGAGCCACGAGGAGAAGAACCGCATGGGCGCCAAGAACATCTCGCTGGTGTTTGGCGCGTCGCTGCTCGATCCGCCGAGCGACACCAACATCGACGCTCGCATGCACGCCTTCAACATCAAGCTGCAGTCGCTCGTGGTCGAGAACATGATCACGCACTTTTCGACCATCTTCCCCGAGAAGCCGCTGGCCAAGTCGCTCGGCTCCAAGAGCACCTCCGAGACCTCGCTCACGACGTCCGGCACGCAGATCGCCGGTACGCGCCGGCGCATGATGATGCTCGGCCTCGACACCGACTCGGACAGCGCCGCGTCCGAGCACACGAGCGACAGCAGTCCGCTGGTGCGCACACCCTCGGGCAGCATCAAGACACACTTTGCCGACGTGGAGCCCGATGCCGAGTCGCTCAAGCGCGAGAGCTCCACCGGCCCGTCGCCACGGCTCAAGGGCTGCAGCTCGTTCGCTCGCTTGGCCGACGTTCATTCGGGAGCCATCAACGCAGCGAGCGAGATGTCGCCCAAGAATTCGCCCAAGCGTTCGCATAGGAGCTCGGGTATCTCACCTCGCCGCCCAGGCTCCGTGTCGCCCAAGTCGCCATCGACCTCGAGCGATACGATCGATATCTCGCAGTAACATATTGCGCAACATCTCTCTCTCTCTCTCTCTCTCTCTCTCTCGTCTCGTATTCCATTCTCGTGTATTGTACCATCTTCGTTCGTATGCTGCGTTTGTCATGCAGCTTCGGTATCACTTCCGTAGTATTCTAGTTCCTTGCTTCCTCTCTACGTATCATTCGTATGTCTGCTTCTCCTTTCTCTATCACTATCGTAGCGTATTCGTTCATTCATGCGTGCATTCGTGCATTCAATGATGGATGGCTACTGTCAACCACCGCAAGCCCCGCCAGCCACCAGACTTGTAACAAACCATTGTGCTTCCTGTGTCGGCTTGTAGATAAATACAACAGCATATCATCGCCATCTTCTTATTCTTCAGCAGCAGTAGAAGTAGTTGTAGCAGCGGTTGGTGTTGGTGTTGTCGAGGAGGAGGTTGTCGCAGCGACGGTGTCTTGAGCAGCAGCGCGAGCATCGGCATCATCGTCGATCGCGAGCGTCGGAGCAGGTGCCAGCTGCTCGGCTCGGAAGTACGGGTTCGTGAAGAGAATGTCGAGTTGCTTGCGCTGCTGCTCGAGCAGCTCGGTGACGGACGCGAGCAGCGCCTCGGCGTCGAGCGTCTCGCCGCGTTGCTTCTTGTCGTTGGCGTCCTTGACCACGGCGTCGAGCTTCGAGTGTTGCGTCTCGACCACCGACTGCAGCAGCGTACTGATCTCGATGCGATCGGATTCAAATACCTGCATGCATGTACCGTGTTGGTTCGATTCACACACACACACGCGCATGGATTGGATTGCAGGTTGGATTGGATTGGAGCAGCAACGAACCTCATGCGCGCGGAAGAGAGCCTCGTCGGCACGAGCACGTATCTTCTGCATATGACCACGGAGCGCAAGCGATAGACGCTCGCTCATCATTTCGTGAAGCTTGGTACGCGATACCACCATGTGGCCGTCCTTTGGGAGCGTGGCGATCATCTCGCACGACGCCAGCTGCTCGGCCGACGTGACCGGCTGCAGCAACGAGAAGCGCCGACGCAGCTCGGCCTCCGGCAGGTTCTGGAGCTCGTGGCGACTCAGGGCCGCGACACGGAACACTTCGAACACCTCGAGTTTGTCGTTGGAGTCAGCCATGAGGTTGGTGGCGCGGGCGTGCTTGAGTTTGATGGGGATATGGAGTGGTGCGTGAGAGAGGGAGAGGTGAGGAATGCGAGCGGGCGTTTCTTGGGCGGCGCAGAGGAAATCGCGTACCGGAGGCAGAAAGCAAATTTCCATCACTCGATGAGGCTCGTGTGCTTTTTCACTTTTCCGATCTCCAGTGCCGCTCCCCTCTGGAGGCCTCTTTTCTCTTTCGCTCTCTCAAGCGCGCGTGCTCTCTCTCTCGATCTCGCTCTCGCTCATACGCGCGCGAATCTTACGTGGCTGGCGTACGCTCGAGTACCTTGGCATCGTATCGGTCGTCTAGCACACCATCACAACCACCACAACCACCAGCCTCGTCACCTCCTCCAGCTCGAACAGCGAAGAATCGAGA
>Ga0209935_1004281_pt1 | contig 13366 bp, 10 predicted proteins | sample ThiBio_1000_plan_2_FD_183958 | JGI IMG/M metagenome (GOLD analysis project Ga0209935, IMG submission 183958) | Wastewater bioreactor microbial communities from Cape Town, South Africa - Thiocy_cont_1000_plan (SPAdes) | ecosystem: Engineered > Bioreactor > Thiocyanate-remediating >... | reverse complement strand
GAAGCTCGACCCCATCACCTACAAGGAGCGCGTCAAGGCCTACAAGGAGAACGAGAAGCTCGTGCAGGCCAAGCAAGGCAAGCACTCGCTCAAGACCAAGTGCATCATCTGCTGAGTGTCGTCGTGGTGCTTTGTTTGGTGCATGTGGATGGGTGGCTTTATTTACTTGTTGGCGAAGGAGCTTGGTTTCCTGATGACAGTGGAATCCAAGTTGATGTTGCTGTGCTGTTGTGGTTGTCAGTGGAACGAGAGATTGGTAGTAGTTCGATGGAGTATAGTTTGGGCAGCAGATAGGTAATGTGGAGTTGATCCAGAATACAGTGATGCCGAAGATGATGAATCGAGATGGATTGATGGCGATGGCGGCTCCAGCTGGCCGGAAGTTACAACCTTGTTCCGATAGATATTACGGTCACTCACGCATAGTTGGTTTTCGGCAGAGTCTACAACTTTCAAGTACACCCTCAAGGAATTCCTGAACGGCCATGGCGTTCCATCGGTCCGTCGGCTTATCGACAACCAAGTGATCGACCAGCTCTCGAATCTTATCGTGGCGAATCTTGGCAATATCAGCCCGTCGTCGGTCCTGCTCAGGCACAATGCAATACCCCTCCCTGGCTCCTGCAATTTGAGCATACGGTTGGGGAGGCTGGCTCGAGGACATTTCGCAAGCCATCACGCCAAGAGAGAACATATCGACCGCGGCTCCTTTGTCATCATTGGTAACCATCTCTGGGGCCATGTAGAGTGGAGTACCGATACCAAATAAACTGTTGGTCGCCGCGCGAGTCGATCGGATGACGTGAGCTTCTCCAAGGTCTCCAATCTTGGCAACTCCCGAGCGGTCAATCAACACATTCTTTGGCTTGAGATCGAGATGAAGAACCGGGGGTTCGCGAGAGTGCAAATACACCAAAGCTCGACTAACATCGAGAAGGATCGACACAATTCGATGGAGTGTCATCGGTTCGCCTTGCCGAGGTGTAACACCTCCAGGATAGATCTCGTCGTGAAGAGTTCCGCCTTCCATCAACTCGAGGACCAAGCATCGTGGTTCATCGTTCAGCGATCGATCAACTCCAACTCCAAGGAACATCACAATGTTTGGGTGCCGGATCGAAGAATTAATCGCGCACTCCTTTGTAAAGGCAAGAAGAGCTGCCTCTCGGTCAGCGGTATCGAGCCTCCCTCCTATTGCTTGTACGGCTGCTGAATCGGTGGCCATAAAGAAGAGCTGCTTGATTGCAACCGGTATGGATCCGTTCCACGTTGCTCGTTTGACCTCACCCCACGCTCCTCTTCCAAGAACGGCGGTTTCGTCGATAACCAGGCGATCAAGCGGAATCGCCATATCGTGCATCAGGTTCCTCTCTGCAGCAGTTCGAGCTTGCTGCTCGGCCCGAAGTGCGGCCTGTAGCTGTTGGTCTAGCGCGTGTTGTGAGGCATCTGTATCGAAGCACGTAATCAGAACCTAGAATAGTATTCAAGGGAAAGGCAGAAAAATCCGTACCGAGCGAATGATACACAACACTTCGCAGCAGCTCTATCAGCGAACTTATTGAAACTTGGACGCTGTCGCCCGAAGGTAGAATGTCTTTCATTTCCTGAAGCTCGAAGTTGACGATGTCGCGCTCTACTCGTAGAAAGGCGATTAGAACCTCTTACGATTATCTCGTTCGCACCCAGTCTGAACGTACTTGCTGGCATGATTGCAATGGCTGACTTAAGGTCGTGATATCCCGGTTCAAACCTGCCAGCCGCTACGCGGACCAGGCCTCGCTCAATAATTGCTTCCAGAAATGAAGGCTTCAACATGAGAGCTCGATCAAGATCGGCCGCTGCCTTCTCAAGGAGTTTTCCTCGTGTCCGTACGCCAAACCACGCAAAAACAGAGCTCGAAGATGGAGTTAGAAGTGCGAGAAATCGGCAAGCTTGAGCACGGCGCAAGAGCAACCAAGCGTTGTCCGGATCCTGAGCAAGCTGAATCGAGAGCAGCTCGTCAGCGCGCGAGAGACTTTCGGTTGCTTGTGACTTGTTATTCACAGCACGAATGATACCAAGGCCAAGATGTCCGAAGCCGCAACCGCTATCAACGGTAATGACCTGCTCGAAATCCTGCGTGGCTTCCTCTGGCTTCCTGTGCCGCATCAGTACCATCCCGCGAAAGTACAATGCAAGAGGATTCTTGCGATCCGCTGTGATGGCTTGGTCAAAGTCCTTGAGTGCCAGATCAAGTTGATTCAGTCTCAAGTGTGCATCACCTCGTTTGGTAAAAGCAACCGAGGAGGGATCCATCTGAACCGCTTGATTGACCAACTCCAATGCTTGGTCGAAGTTGAAAGAATTAAACAAGGAGTCGGCAAGCACTAGCAGGTGAAGTGCATCGACTACAATTAAACCACACAAATATGTTATTATAATGCCACAACAACTTGTTCCAGCATCGAGCATCATGTACCTTGTTGCTCTGCAACTACACTCGATAACGAGTCAACCAGCGAATTGATCTTGTGGGTAATTGGCTCAGTAGACCCCAAAATTGCCACCATCGCTTGTAACTCGTAGATAATCTCGTGGCGCTCTAGGTTATCACTTGAAGAGTGAGACGCACCGCAAGGAGGAGGCTACGAGAAAACGTACTTGCTCGCTCATTACTCATCGCGGTATCAAAGTCTTCGCGCGCCTGCGCAAAGTTGTCTTGTGCAACTCGAACAAGTCCGCGCTCGGCCAGCGCATCGATCCGAGAGTGAGGATTCAATAAAAGGCGCTCCACATCCGCAAGGGCCTCGCCGAGAATTGAGTTTCTCGATTGCAGCCGCCATTCGAATAAAGTTGTCTTAACTGGACAAACCAACGCCAGGAAGCGACGCGCTTGAGCTCGGCGGAATATCAACGTAGTTTGATTTGGATCCTGAGAGAGTTCTGCGGTGAGTTTTTTGATGGCCAGTGAGAGAGCCTTGATGCCCTGCGGCCGGGTTTCTTGAATGCTGATTCTTGCTATGCCAAGACCAAGATGCCCAATCCCGCACGCGGCATCGAGAGTAATCCCCAAATCAAAGTCCTGCGCCGCTTCCTCCGGCTTACTGAGCCTCAAAAAGTTGAAGCCTCTCTTTACGAACAACGCAGCAAGGCTTCGTTCTTTCTCCTGGACGTATTCAATGGTGTTGGTAATACGCTTCGATAACTCATCCGTTGCGGGGACGATACTGCGCATCGCTTCTAGCTCGTCCAAGAGCGGTTGTCGTTCTACTCGTGAAGCACTCCATATTAGAAGGCAGCCGCATTGAGCGTCATGAGGAAATCATTGCGTACGGTAGGGGTCGATTCCCACGGCCGAGTCATAGTCCTCCTTGGACGAGGTCTCGAGCCCAAGAAGACCGCGAACGAGTGCTCTCTCGATTATCAATTCGACGTTTGTACGACTTTCCTCGAGAGCCTTGTTTACGCTGGCGTGTGCTTGTTCGAGGAGTGACTCTCTAGTCATTTCCTTTGGGGACTCATCGCACGCAAACATGGCAAGGTACCGACATGCCTTAGCACTGCGTAATAGCCGTTCAAAGCTCAACTTGGTGGGCTGGCAGGACGAAGAACACTCCAACGAACGTGATAGAGCCTCGATTCCGTACTTTTGGAGTGCCGGGATACGAGCTCGTGCCATTCCAATGCCCAACCAGCCTAGACTTAAATTGGGCTTTAGTGCAGCAACCTGGTTAAAGTCTTGAATTGCTTGCTCTGGTTGCTTCAGCCGCAACAACACGAGGCCTCGAGAGTAGAACGCCAAGTAGTGGACGGAGTCGAGCGAGATAACTTGACTGAAGTCCTCCATCGCGCGAGCTAGCTCGTTCTGTCGCATGTACGCATGGCCACGAAAGAATAAAGGTTGGGTTTGCGTTGGGTCGCAACGAACAGCCTCCGAGAGCTTGGCAATCGCCCTGGAAATCTCGTTGTTCGTAAGGTGCTCCAAACCTTGCGAGAGGAGAGAGTCCACGTCGAGGGCAGCCATACGATCGATGGCACAACAAGCTGTGTTCAACGCGTGGGCTGATATCAAGAGAAAGTGTTGGACACCAACTGCGCAAAGAGAGTACAAAGCAACAAGTCGGTGTCTCGCTCCACAATATCTTTGGCTCCAACAACAGCGCCCAAGTTTCGCCAGATCACTCACGCCGAAGAACAAGGGTAAACAAAGGCCTGCGGTATGCCAACAACCACGACGCGAGCAGGGCAAGGATCTGATGCAGAGCGACGGAAGGAATGAGACGACGAACCTACGAACCTGTTGCGATCAAAATCGGTATTTCGGGAGCAAGGCGGCGCGGACAATCGCGCAATTAGATCATTGGGAAAGTCGTTGTTGCTGATTCGTCTTTTTTGGTCGAGTTCGATCCCAAAGCCTCGTTTTGGGGTACGGTTGATTTTCCGCCTCGTTGCAGATATCGAGTGCATGACAGATACTTACCCAGGACCGCAAACAAAATTCTTTGACTGCTCAAAATCACCCTAGGTCATTAGAACTGCGTATTTCTAGATATTTATCTTTATTTGGTTTTTTTTGCAGGCATTTTCATTGAGTTTCGATTTTTTCAGTCGTTCCTCAACAAAAGTACACCTATTTTCATGGATTAGCTGTGCTCTCGGTACCAAAGGTGCTCGTCTACAGCTCCATTATTCGATTCCTAGCTCCGATTCATTACATTCTATCGAACGAGGCCCGGTTCGAGGTGTTTCGCGTGAAATCATGACCACTGGAAATTATTCATTGATGCTCCTGAGTGCGGGCTGCACAACACACCGACTTGACGTGCAATTCTATGTCCTGTGCTCAGGATTGGGCACTGCCAATGTCCATTCGAGCATCATTGTTCACTTATGTAGAGATTAATACTGGGCAGAGTCGTCTTGCCGATTCATGGGCCTTGCAGAGTAGAAAGAGGGAGAGCCTCGGTTGTACAGCCCAACAAGTACAGCCGAGGTCACTGAGTTGACCCTTAACATCCCGCTACTTCAGTTACAACCCTGGGATGTATCAGATGTGGAGAATAAGCACAAGAGAGAGTTGGCCTTACGTCTCTACCATGGAGAGACGGTGATAGCTAGTGGTAGGTCTTGCACTCACTGTGAAGGTACTCTCAGAGTGGCCTTGAGGGAAGGCCTCCTTATGCCTTCCTCTCCTTCATTCTCTTGCTGCCCTCCTCTCCACTCCCCCTCGCTCTCTCGCTCACCACGATGAGCACGAGCGACCTCCTCCACAGCCTCTCCAACCTCAACCTCAATCTGACGTCCGCCCTCACCAAACACCAATGCTGGTTCGTTGGCTTCCCGATCGAAGTGCGAGAGAGCGCTGAGTTCGGTCGCTTCGTCGTAGCGGCGCGAGACATCCAGCCCGAGGAGCTGGTGCTGTACGCGTGGCCCTGGATCGCCACGGTGCACCATGAGCAGTGCAACACTGTGTGTGCCTATTGCTTCTCGGACATTACAGTCTTTGTGCGATGCAAGAAGCCAGCTGCTGATGCAGCGAGTGGCAGCAGCCAAGATCAAACTGAGCGCAGCAGCAGCAACAACAATGATGAAGACAAGGACGCTCACGATGAGAACGACATGAGCGACGATGCGATTCGACGAGGATCGATACGGCCCAAGTATCAGTGTCCACTATGCCACAAGATCTCGTACTGCTCGGCCAAGTGTCGAGACAAGGACTCTCGCGTTCATCTCGCCGATGAATGCAAGATCTATCAAGTGTGGAATCTCGACTCGACGCAGTACTCGGACACAAGCATCTCCGAGATCAAGAAGTTGGTTCGAGTGCTCGCGAGGAAGACGGCCGAGGTGGCTGATCGAGCTCGTCTGATGCAACGCACCGCCAAGATCCAGGAGCTGCTCGAGCTGCGCAAGACGCGAGAGCGTGAACGAATCGCGAGACGACAAGCTCGATATGATGCTCGAGTGGCTCAACGTCAGGCACTCAAGGCTGCGACAACTTCCTCATCGAGTTCGAGCAACAGCGAACGAGGTGGCGCTGCATCAATGGAGGAGAGCTCTCGAGTGAGTATCAACGATCTCGATGAGATTGAGCACATCTCGAATGATGGCACTCCCATCGAGAACGACGTCAATGGTGATGCGAGCGACAGCGACGATGAATCGATTCAAGAGATCGATGAACAGATCGACGACTTACTGGCTCAAGACAAGGAAGGCAACTGGCTCGGTGTATGGGACAACTCTCATCGATATCAGACGCACTACGTCGAGCTCATTGCGAATTCGAGCGACTATCCACGAGAGGAGCTCGCTTCGATTCAATACTGGATCGTGTCGTACGTGTTGCGACTGCGACACTGGCTCGGACGCACCAACGAGACCGAGCAAGAGTTGACCGACATTATATGTCGCAATCGTCGTAATGGCTTCGGCTTTGGTAATGGCAGACATGGCGAGTCGCAAGGAAGGTGCGTCTCGATCAATCGAACGAGCTATCCGTCTGTCCGAGAGCTTACTGACACACACACGAACATTCCACAGTGGCGTTTACATTCAAGCGAGCTTGTTCAATCACTCGTGCGAGCCGAACGTGATGCTTCGAACGACGGGAGATACGACTCAAGGTCCATTACTCGTGTTCCTGGCCGCAAGGTTCATTCCAAAGGGTACAGAGCTCACGATCTCGTACCTCGACAATGGCATGCTGCATATCAAGCTGCCTGGTGCTCCTGCCAATTCAACTCTACCGCACCAGCAGCAACAGGAACAGAATGATGATGATGGTGATGATGATGACGATGGTATGGAGGAATGATGCAAGCGACTGGTCGATTGGTTGAATGGTGAGGCTGATTGTGAAGCGATACGACAGGACCGAACCCGTACGATAACTATCGACTGCGACGCAAGGAGCTGCAAGATTCGTACTTCTTTACGTGTCGCTGTACTCGATGCACGGCACAAGAAGAGTACGAACAACAGCACCACTCGCAATCAGCATCAACTGGAGCAGTGCCAGTAGCATCATCGGCCAGCACGGCGATATGGACGCCCGATGCATCATCGGCAGCGAGTTCCACATCAGCACCACAAGATGGCATCTCGTCCGAGGAGCAGCAGCTTCGATGGAGGCTGCTCGAGGCCGTGGTAGGCAACATGGCCAAGCCCGGCGGCGCTGCGCAACTCAGCTCGTTGGTGGCTTCGAAGCCTGCACGAGAGCGAGTGACAGTGGCTGCCACGAGTTCGAGCTCCTCGATATCGCGCCAAGCTGCCACTGCCTCTACCAACGAGGCTGTCGCGTCGCAAACCGAATCTGCACCAGCAGCTCCACAATCATCGTCGCAACTCGGCAACGACCTCGTGGAGTTAGTATCGAGCCTGCTTGCGACTAATACTCGCTCCTCACACGCGCCAGTTCAAGTTCAATCCAAGCCCGTGCCTGCTGAGCCTGCTCCTGAGCCTGCTCCCGAGCCTACTCCTGAGCCAACGCCTGAGCCTGCTCCTGAGCCTGCTCCCGAGGCTGCTCCCGAGGTTGAGGCTGCTCCTGAGCCTGCTCCTGAGGTTGAGGCTGCTCCTGAGCCTGCTCCTGAGGTTGAGGCTGCTCCTGAGCCTGCTCCTGTGGCTGAACCTACTCCTACACCCGAGGCTGCTCCTGCTCCTGAGCCTGCTCCCGAGGCTCAGGCTGAACCTGCTGATGGCGATGAGGACGAAGAAGCGATTCAAGCACAGATTGCCGAGATCGAACGACAAGCAGCGCTCCGTATCGCGGAGCTCAAGCGCAAGCAGCTCGAGAAGAAGCGCCAAGCAGCCTCGAGCTCGTCGTCATCGCAGCCGCAGTGATAATGTAGTTGATATAGTAGTCGATTGTATTGTGCGAGTGCGCTCTCAACAAGACTGTACAAGAGGACCGATTCGTAGTATGCGAGTGTGCATATGTGTGATTGATCCATTGCTTGGATCGTGCTGTAGGGGGTTTGGATGATACTGCGCCATCCATCGCGTGCTCACACCATCTGCTCGTAAAAGAGCACGTAGGCTTGCTTGCTCAGCACGGCTTCGAGCTCGACCGGCGACGTGTGACTGTCCGAAAAGTAGTGCCACGAGGCGCGCAGGCCCGGGTCGTCGAGGCGCACCGTGCCGTCGGGCTCCTCGATCAGACCGGGCGACTTGGAGATGTAGGCCGTGTAGTGGCCGCCGCCCATGCCACCGCCGTGCACCGAGATGCCTCGCAGCTTGTAGAGGAAGCCCGACGAGCCCAGACGAGCCAACAGCTCCTCGGTCAGGAACGGTCGCATGTCGAGCAACAGCGGGAACTCGACGTAGGTGTCGACCTTGGCGAGCACCACGCTGCCGGCGCCCTTGCCGCCACGACCGACCGTTCGTTGGGCACGGAACTGGTGTCCGAAGCGCTTGAGCGAGAGCGTCAGCACCTTGGGCAGCCGATGGATCAGGAGCTGCTTGGTCGCGACCACCTGGACGGCGCCATCCTTCTCGACCCAGAGAACGCCTTGGCCAACGCCGTCCGACACGAGAGAGTGCATCGGGGTGGTGGAGGTGGTTGCGGCGCCGATGACGGCATCGCTGGAGGGCGAAGCAGAGGTGGATGCCTCGCCATCAGCAGGAGCAGCATCGGCATCAGAGGGAGCCGCATCGGCATCAGAAGTCGCATCGGCAGGGGCAGCCGTATCGACGGTAGCAGCCGCATCGGCAGGAGTAGTCACATCGGCAGGGGCAGCCGCAACGACAGGAGCAGTCGCATCGGCAGGAGTAGTCACATCGGCAGGGGCAGCCGCAACGACAGGAGTAGTCGCATCAGCAGGAGCAGCCGCATCGGCAGGAGTAGCCGTATCGACGGTAGCAGCCGCATCGGCAGGGGCAGTCGCATCGGCAGCAGAAGGAGCAGCATCGGCAGCAGAAGGAGCGGCATCGACAGCAGAAGGAGCCGCCGCATCGGCGGGAGCGGCTGCCTTGGCACTGGGAGGAGCGGTGCCATTCGCTGCGCATCGCTGCGCAATGAGAGCGGCGGTGCAAACATCGCACGTGTACATGTCGTCCTCATCGAGGAACTCGGGGTCCGTGAACGACAACAGCGAGTGGTACAGCGTCGGGCTCTTACCTTGGAGCCTCTTGTGCAGCTCACCAATGTTGAGACGTCGATCGATGTTCATGAGCTCGATCTCCTGAGGAGGAGCGGGCTCGGGCGCTGGCTCGGGCGCTGGCTCGGGCGCTGGCTCGGGCGCCGCCGCTGCTGCTGCTACCGCCGATGGCTCTGGCTCTGGCTCTGGCGTTGCTTCAATGGACGGCGAGGTCGCTGCCGTGTCAGAAGGGACCTCCGACGCCAGAGTATTGGCTGGTTCTGGTCCGGTGGATGGCTCAGGCGTTGGATCAGTGGACGGCTGAGAAGCTGGTTCAGCTGGAACGGCATCGCTGCTCGGTTCATCGTTCGTGATCGGTGTGATATCCGTGGTCGATGGCGTGGCAGTAATTGTGTCCGAGACGGCGGTCGGCTCGGGCACAACGGCATCTTGTGCTAAAGCAGCCTCGGCATCCGTCGTCGCTGGCGGCGTTTGGGTATCGACCGGTGGCTCGACAGTACCCGAAGGCGGAGAGGCATCTGCTGCATCAGGAGTCACAACAGCCTCGACTGCAGCAACGGCAGCAGTTGTATCTGCAGGACTCGTTGTCTCTGGCACACTGGATGCAGCAGACTCGGTCGATGTCGGCTCAGTAGGCGGTGCATTCGATTGCGAGTCAGCGGGAGCCACCGGCACAGGGGTAGTGGGTTGCGCCGAGGCATTGGCCTTGGCCTCGGCGGCCTTGCGAGCCTCCTCGGCATGCTTCTTGCGCTGTTGCTGCTGCTGGCGCTTCAACGCGTCCTACAAACCGCCCCCCGAGTTCGATCGATGAGTTCAAAGTTCGAGGAGATCTCATCTCGTTGTCTCATGAACGAACCTTGCGAGCCTTCTTGCTCATGTAGCCCTTGAATGGTGGTTCAGCTGAGCTCGCAGTTGATGATGATGATGACGAAGACGATGCAGTAGCACTCGGTTTCGATGATGTAGCAGTTGTATCAGCGACACTAGGAGCAGGAGCAGGAGTAGCAACCTTCTTGGGCTTCTTGAGTCGAATGATCATCTTGCCGTCCTTGAGCGTAGCAGAGATTGGTAGCAGTAGATCATGGAAGATCTCATTGACGACCGATTTCTAAACGAGAACTCTCGAGAGATCAGCACGAGTCACTAGCAATCGATTGCAGCATAGGTATTAGAAGAGCTTGTACCTTTTGGCAGCAATGGCACGTGACAGTACTCGTCATGACTCCACCAAAGACCTGATCGATGAACGTCGCAGGATATCGATCTGCACCAATGTAGAGTCGACTCATTGAGTGAGTCACTATTACACGAGAGAGAGAGAGCTCACGAGAGCACTCGACGTACATCCTCGCATCAATGGCTGTCGAACACCGGCCTTCTTCAATCGAACCTGCTCCTCCTCGCGAACGCCATCCAACAGCGTACGTAGGAGTTCATGCGAGTCTTGTTGCTGATATCCTCGAAATTGTGGATTGCTGCAGGGTCCGATATTAGTACTACCACTGCGATACCGGAGATCGGTAAGGAGACGAATGCCGTACCGTTTAGCGACCTCTTGGAACAACTCACGTGGCACGACGGTGCCATGGCTATCCGGTACACTCATGACGGCGATGCATAGTCTCAGAGCGCTCGTGAGTGGTCCTTCATCGGGTGGGATGCCAGACTTTTCGAGATCGGCCTTGGATGGTATCATATGGCGTCGAAGCTCTTGCAGCTGCTCGAGATTCTGTGATCATAACCAAGGCCAAGTAGCGTCCGATCAATTTCAAAGCTCTGGGCGTGTGCATCAAACAGGTCGCGAGGCGATCCAGACCTGCAGGATGCTGTTGAAGAAGCAAGTGTTGCCGAGGTTCGAGAGACCTCGAATGCCGCCAGGTAGCACTCCGTTGATCGCGATCCTTTGCAGCAACGTCCCAATGTTCTCGCTCTAATAGACGCTCGCTCGGTCAGAGTTCTGTGATGGATCACGCAAGAGAGAGAGAGAGAGAACTCTCACTAACCTTGAGTGATGTAAGAGCTGCTTGCTTGTGGTTGTTGCCAGTCATTCGTTGTTGCTGTTGGCCCTTGGATATCGGTGCAGCTACACACATAGCCACCATCCCATACATCAGCATCATCACACTCACTCCGACTCTCACTCTCCTCGTTAGTATTCACGCAACCTACGTAGCGTAATCAACTTGAGTACTTTGATACAAGTACGCAGTGGCTGCAGGTCGGGATCGTTGACAGGAACATCGTTGTCTTCGAGCTCAATGTAATCGTCGCATCGATAACACCAGCACTTGTAGCTCAACAACGAGATCGCAATGTGATGCGACTTGTTGGCCTCGGCATGGTAGGCGCCATGTCCTGCCTCACTTCGAGAGCAGCCAGTCGCTCCACACGTTGCACAAACCCATGTCTCCTGCTCGAGAGAGAGAGCGAGCGAGATATTTTTGAGAGTGAGATATTTCGGGAGATGAACGATCGTTCACGCCAGCACAAAAAGATTAAACGTCAGCGCGTGTCTACTATCTATCTCAAGATATTTATCTCGAGATATTTCGCTTCTTCCATCTCGAGATATCTCAAGTAAGCTCGCTTGCTTGATCGCTCTCTCGCTCGACATCATATCGACGTACCACTGGAGCTCGTTGCGCATTGTTATTCTTGTTGTTCTTCTTCTTGACGCTACGGCTCTTTGAGCAAACCTATCAAGTTTCAATCAAGATATCGATATCACAACGAAACGAGATAAGTAATCGAGCAAGGACTTGCGGATTTGATATTGAAATCTGGCATGAAATATCTAGTGCACTAGAAAGAACAAGATATTTTCGATTCTCGCGCTCGCTCCCAACAATCGAATATTGAATAGCTGATCCCCACAAGGTGTAGGGAATGGCACGATCATGATGACGATAACATTGCATCGATAGCTGGATAGATTGATCGATACGGACCTCACAGGGAGCAGAGTTCTCGAACGAGTTGAAGGTCTTCCTGACGAGACGACCGACTTGGTTGGGGTTGACGCTCGCGAGATGGCCGCATTGTACACGAGGGATCTCGATCGCAGCTGGTTGATCGGAAGGCTCGGCGTCGGTATCGTTGGATGCAGCGGGTGGAGTTGGATCGCCATTGGTCTGTTCCGAGTCGCGAGTGGTCGATTCGCTTGGTGTTGGTGGTATCGCGATGTCACTCACCGTGTCGGTAGTCGTGGTAGTGGTAGTGGTAGTGTTGTTGGTGCTGTTGCTGTTGTTGCTGTCGTTGGTTTGAGAGGTACCAGCAGCAGTCACTGGACCAAACAGCTCTCCATCGATACGATTCTGATTGCTCGGTGGTACCACTGCTTGAGAGTTACCATTGCTAGAGTCGTTGTTCGAGGTCGGACCTGCATCGACATCGCCGCCATCATCATCATCGTCGTCGGGTCGTTGTTGCTTGTTCTGCCGCTGTGACGTGTCTTGTTGAGCACTTCGTTGGCGTGTTCGTTGTTTCTTTGACTTTGCCATCGAATCACGATTGAGCAAGAGCGCGCTGGTGAGTGATATTGACTCGTGAGGTGATCGAGAGATGAAGTGCGTAGGACAAGAGCAACAAGCAAAGAGATCGACTCTACTCTACCAAGATGACCCTTGATATCCGACTCTCACTCGATGAATCACTCGATGAATCACTCGCAGTCTCTCTTGATCTCTCCTGTGATATGGTAACCTCGATTGCAAGGTAAAAATGAAAGATTGTATTCAGAATGAAGAGAGAGAGATTGATAAGGGAGATATTGCATGGTATGTAGCAACAGCAGATGGTTAGCAAGGATGGTTGAGGGTGTTGTTGGCGCTGAGGTACGATCATGATGGCTCACCAGAGAACAACAACATACTTACAAGACCACAACCTATCGGTATCAGTACGGGACGAGAGCGACGAAAAGGAAGACAGTAACTCGAGGCGATTGACGACGACGACGATGACGATGAATGGATAGTACGAAGAGTGAGATGGTCGGTGTAGGAAGGTAGGGCTAGCTCGGCAACTCACACTCAAGTGGAGATATACTCGGACTTGACTTGCTCGAGCTTATCCAGCACTGCTCCCAATCGCACGATCGCTGGCGACTATATTCCACCAATTGGTTGGCTGATTAGTCAGGGCATCGATAGAAGCAAGGTAATCTCATCATACCGAAGGTTTAAGCTGCTCGATAGCGGCGCGATTGTTAATGAGATGACGATGAATCATGGCCAATTCACGGCCAAGGTCAATCTCGGGCGTATCTTCCTTGCGCGGAGTGTCAG
>Ga0209935_1004280_pt1 | contig 13368 bp, 21 predicted proteins | sample ThiBio_1000_plan_2_FD_183958 | JGI IMG/M metagenome (GOLD analysis project Ga0209935, IMG submission 183958) | Wastewater bioreactor microbial communities from Cape Town, South Africa - Thiocy_cont_1000_plan (SPAdes) | ecosystem: Engineered > Bioreactor > Thiocyanate-remediating >... | reverse complement strand
TGTGTGAGTGAGAGCGCGCGTATCAGCGAGTCGTACGCTCGACCAGTGGGTTGCTGTGCACGCGCAGCATCAACGACGCCCCCGAGCATCGGTGAGTCACCACCCTCGATCATGTGCCGTGTCTCTCACACGCCCCCGCACTCACTCGCGTACCGGCTTGTAGTTTGAAGGAGCGTCTGATGCATAGTACAGGTCCACGGCGCGCTGCAGAACAGTCCAGCGTCAGCGGGCGATCGCGTGTGCGAGCAGGCAGGCTGCCGTACCGAGATATCCCAGCCCGCAGCATCGAGGAACTGGCGAGCTTCCTCCTCGCTCACTCCAGCCACTGACCGAAAGCTCTGGATCCTCTCGGCCTCCATCAATGATTTCGAGTCACTGAGACTCATGGTATTCGAGAGCGAGAGCGCGAGATACGAGATAGTACGAGAGAGCTCGAGAGCGAACACGTGCGAGTAGAGCGGGCAGCAGAGGAACGGCGTCTTTGAGTGGATTGATTTTCCTTTCGCTCGATGGTGATTTCGATTTCTCGCTCGAGGACGGTGATGACTCAGCGGTGGTTTCACTGTTCCGGCGAGACATTCCCTCGCATCCTCGCTGTGGTACGTTCGTGTATGGCATGAGCAACCCCGTCGTCGTAAGGACCTCCTCATCCACGGCGCATGGCTGGAGTGCTCGAGTTCGATGGTTGCTGCAACAATACGAGCAGGATCTCGATCGATGGCTCGCCGAGCTTGCTCGCAAGAGCCTGCAACTGCGAGCCATCAGCGAACTCGCGAGCGATGCCGGCCAATGTTCGATCGAGAAGCTGTGTTTGGAGATATCGACCGAGCAACAGGCGTTGCGCTGGTGCCACCGAACCAATGTGGCGCTGCTGAACTGGCTGTTGGCTCAGTCCGATGAGCTGATCGAGGTCGATGATGCAGCGACAACTCACGAAGCTCTGAACTCGCACTACGACTCGTGCTCGGTGCTGCTTCACCACGTCGCCAAGGACTGGAGCTCGCACGCCCCTCACCCACCGCACGTTGCTCGAATCTTGGAGATGCTCGATATTCATGTGCCGAACCGCGCCGACGTCAAGATCCTGGTACCCGGAGCCGGCATGTGTGCGCTGGCGCTCGAGCTGCTGCGTCGAGGCTTCACGGTCGAGGCGTGCGATAGCTCGCTGCCGATGCTGCTCGCCGTGGCTCGGCTACTTGGGTCTTCGAGTGCGAGTGAGCGCGCTCCCGCTGCTGGACCGACGATGGTGCATCCGTATCTGGCGCAGCGCGACAACCTCGAGCATTCACGCTCGCGGCTCCAAGGCTTCGTGCTCAAGCCTGCCGACCAACGACACCTACCGCCACAAGACCTCGCTCGTCTGTCGCTCGTGCACGCCGGCTTCGTGGCACACTATCGAGAGGCCATTGGGGTATTTGACGTGGTGGTGACGAGCTTCTTCTTGGATTGTGTGCCGCAGCCGCTCGATGCCATCCGAGTGATCGTCGACACGATGCGCCCCGGTGCGCTGTGGCTGCACTTTGGGCCGCTCAAGTTCGCGCAGCATGCCACGAGCACCGCCTACAGTGCCAACGACGTGGCCGTCGTGGCAGAGGCTCTCGGGCTCACGATTATCGAGCGATCGCTGTGGGCCGAGCAGCACTACCTGGTGGCGCTCGCCGACGAGATGCACCGCAGCGAGTGGTACACGTGCTTGTGGCTCATGGCGCAGAAGCCCGCAACCTGATATCCGCCGATGGCAACGACAGCCACCTCACGGCGATGGTGATACACATATGCGAGAGACTTCATTCTATCAGTCCATCGAGCGATCCAGTACGGTTCGACTCAACTCGATTCGGGTCGATTCAACTTGCTCGCTTCAATCGTCGTGCATGTCGTTCAAGAACTGCAGCAGCTTGGACCGATTCTGCGCTTGGATCTGCTCGTCCTTGGTCTGCTTGATCTTCATGCGTATCTTGCGGCCAGTCACGATGCTGCGTGGAGCACTGTCGTCGTCGGGACCGCTGCTACTGCTGCTGCCGCTGTCGCTCTCGCTGCCGCTACTGCTGCCACTCTCGCTCTCGCTGCTATCAGAACCACGTTTCAGGAACTGCCGCATCGACATTGTGAGTACATATGGTCTCATCGAACGACAAGATCGTTGTAGATTGGTGATTGCGTACCTTGGACAGCTGTACAGGTCCACCAGGCACAATGTTCACGCTGCTGCTACTGCCACTACCAGTGCTCTTGGAGCGGCTATCGCGGTGCTTGTGCTTGCGCTTCTTCTTGTCCTTGCTGCTACGCTTGCGCTTGGAGCTGCTCTTGCGCCGCTTGCTCGAGCGCTCGTCACTAGGTACGTCATCAATCAGTCAGCCAATCAGTCAGCCAATCAATCAGTCAATCAATCAGTCGCGTATCGATGGAGAGCACCCCCAGCGAACCTTGAACTCGACGATGGCGAGCGCTTGCGCTTCTCACGTCGCTTTCGAGATGTAGATCGCGAACGGGAGCGAGAGCCTGTACGCGATGATAGTTTGCTGCCACTGCTACTACTCTTCTTGCTCGAGGACCGATCACGACTACGAGATCGTGAGCGTGATCGAGAGCGAGGACGCGATCGAGGTACTGGCGATCGTGATCTTCGCGAGGAGCTCGTACGGCTTCGATCTCGACTTCGTGATCGTGATCGATGTCGTGCGGTCGAAGATGCTGTCGATGGCCGCTCGCGCGTACGATCACGATCGCGATCTCGTTCACGCGACCTCGAACGTGACCGCGAACGACGCGGCGATCGAGAGCGAGAGCGAGCACGACGAGCACCACTGCTCTCTCGATCGCGACTGCGCGAACGATCGCGACTTGCACTACCAGCCATTGGGGTAGATACGATAGCGCACTACGAGACCAAGACCCCGAAGGCTGTGTGTGTGTGTGTGTGTGTGTGTGTGTGTGTGTGTGTCCTATGGATCAATTGGCTCCCGAATCGTTCGCTGACTGGTGGGTGGTGCACGCAGCACGGCGACGAGCAGAATGACGGCATCACTGTTCTTAGCGCCCATTCATCATCGCGAGCTGCTTGCCGCGCGATTGTCGTAGAGCATGAATGAAACACTTGGAGAATATATTGGTGTACAGTACAACTATTGAATACAACACGCCTTATCGGGCTCGATGGTGGTGGGTTCATCTTCGGGAACGATCCACGACGTGCCATGGAAGCGTTCGGTGATCGCCGTGTTGATGCAGATGCGCCGCAGGTCATCAAGATGCAGCCTGGTTCGTGCATCGCATACGAGGTGCATTGCGCTCTCGCTCGTGACCTTTTGCGTCGCTGTGACTAGGCTGTCAAGTCCACCTTCGTTGGCCGTGGCGACGTTGCAACCGACGAGCATTCGGCGGCACTGCGGTCTCCGAGAGAAGAGCGAGGGTCCAGCGAGGTCGTAGCACGTGGCGACGGCGTGCATCATGTTGTGCATGCCCGAGTGATTGTGTGCAAAGAGCTCACGGAGTGCAACGGGCTTCTCAAGAGATTGAGGTCCGATCAGTACCATATGTGGACCGACTCTCGCGAGGTGTCGTACGTACGCCATTGTAAAAGTATGCCACCACCTCGAAGGGTCGAGCACCTTCCGGCAGCACGACGAATGGAGCGCGTTGGTAGCTTGTGATACGCGTCTCTCCGCCAGTGACGGCACTCACCATACTGTTGTTCCAACCGTGTGTGTCAGGTGAGATTCTCATCGTTAGCTGGCCTTGGTGGTTGTGTGGGTGCGGTGGTACCTTGCAATGCAAGCTTCGGAATCAGCGCCCCAACCATCGAAGCAGATGTTGATTCGTACGCCAGCGAGCGAGCCCGAGTCATCGAGCACCACCGGATGATACTCGGGATACGTGTTCTGCACGCGCTAGCGTCAGTGACGGTGCGTTGATCACGGTTTGCTCTGCAGGAACGCACCGTGATGACTTTGTCGAGCATCGCGAGAAACCGTCGGTCGGTCGTGGTCGGAGGTACGCGGTAGATTCGATGCAAGCGAGCACACCAGATGGACGGATCACACTCGAGGATCGAGTGCCACCGACGGCATGTGAGGTTGCAGCTGTAGAGCGACTCGAGCGGCAGGTACGAGAAGATGAGCGCCAACACCTCGCTCGGCAGCATGGCGGTGCCGCTGCCGAGCACCACCGACTCGACCGACACCTTGTCAAAGTCGACCATCATGCCGCTGCCTGGAGCGCGGACCTGCGGTCGTGCGCCGTATTGCAGCAACAGCTCACACGCGGTCGAGTTATTGCGAGAGAGTGCACACTCGAGCGCCGACACGCCATCGACACGCTTGGTGTTGGGGTCGGCGTTCAGCTCCAACAAGCGCCCCACGACCGACGGCACTCCGTAGCGATTGATCGAGCAGAAGAGCGGGCTCTCGCCCTGGCGATTGGGCGCATCGATCAGACGTCGCCGATGGCTGTCGTTGTCGCGCAGCTCGCGTTGCACGATGCGATCGATCAGCGCCACGAGCCGCACGCCATCGACCTCGGAGGTCTGCTTAAAGTTCGAGATCTGATGCAGGATCGTGGTGCCCGACGAGAGGTTGGTGATGAGCGATGCGCCGGCCTCGATCAGCTCCTCGCATGTCTCGAATTGGTGGAAGACCGACGCGTGGTGCAGTGCCGTGGCCGTGCGCGAGTCGCGAGCATCGATGTCGGCCTTCGCCATGATCAGGAGGCGTGTCAAGGAGCGGAAGCCGGCAGCCGCTGCGATATGAAGCATGGTGGCGCCCGTGTGGTCGACGCGATACAAGCGCAGCGGATCGTTCGCGAGGAAGGCGCCGACCGTGGCGACATCGACTCGAGCGCATGAGAGTTGCGTGAACATGTGTTGCTCGAGCTCCGACAACATTGAGTCCGACGACGATGTGCTTCCAGCGAGGCCGAGGCTCGCCAAGATCGACGACGACGACGATGAAGACGACGAAGACGATGGCGAGGCACTATTCGATAGCAATCGCTTGCGACGTCGTGCTGGCGTACTCGGCGAGGTGGGAGGCGACGCCAGCGGCGAGGTAGGCTCAGTGGTGCCGCTCGAGCCGCTGGCGATACCGACGGCGGCCGCTCGATTGCGCACGACCTCGGCCCAGAGCTCGACGTCCGCGTGCTCTTGTTGGATACTCGACGCAACCGCCAACGTATTGGGCTCATCTGATGACGTAGCGATTGACGGCAATGAAGAAGAAGACGAAGACGACGGCGACGCGATTGGTTCATCAAGGAGAACCTCCATTGTACGCAAAGAACAGTGCCGCGACAGCAGCAAGGAACGAGAGGGAATGGGCAGGCGAGCGAAGATGAGCGAAGAAGCAGCAGCACTCGCGTGCGGCCTTTGATTTTGTATCTCGCTCGCATTCCGAAGGTCGGACGGAATGTCGTTCCTTGATCGCACGCGATATTTGATCGCCAACCTGTGGTGCCGTATCGCAACCCCAACCCTAACCACCTCGCCAACTAGCCATGATGCCATCATTGGTTGAGTTGGTCGGAATGCACAATCAGAGTTGTAGGAGGTAGTCAGGGTCCGAGATGCAGGTGGTGCAGTCGTAGTGCAGGTTGGGTGTGTCTGACAATCTGCGTCCGTTTGGCTCCTGCTCTATTCGCTCGGCAACCTCGGCGCTCTCCGTGTTCGGCACGCCATTTGCTTCTCGCCGCGCTCCACCCGCCCACCCACTCACCTCTCCAGACCTTCTTCATCATCGTTTGAGTCGTTAGAACACAAGCTGAAGCATGACCAACTCTCAGAACTCTGATGGCGTGCCTCGAGGTCGCGGTCGCGGTCGGGGTCGAGGTCGCGGTCGTGGCCGTGGAGGCCGTGGCGGCGGTGGCTTTGGCGAGCTTACCCCAGAGGCGTTGGCACTCCACGACGTCCAGATGGGCACTACGCAACAGCGACAGTTTGGATGTGCTCCGTGCCGGCGTATGTGGTGGAAGTGGGTGTCGATCTTCAAGCCCGTATCTCGGTGCGGCTTGTGCCGCGTACGCTACGACGCCGTGCCCAAAGAGAATGAGGTATGTCGTCAGTCGCTCGTGCCGACAGGCATGTCTGGCGAGGCACATCAAATGACGCCGGTATCGTGTGGCAGATTGGATGGGGCGTGTACATATGCATGGGCTGCCACACATGGACCAGCTCGTACGCACAAGCGCGTGTGCATCAGCCATGCCACAAGTGCGGCTCGCAGGTGCTGCCGGACATGGACCCGACGCGAGCTATGGATGGGCCGCGCGGGCCGCGCAAGACCGCTCGCACCCATGCGTGCGAGCGGTGCAAGAACGGCGAGGGCCACCTGAAATTCGTCGCAAGTGCGCCGCATGTTTCCGACGGAGACACGGTGTCGACAGCACCCGGTGTGCCCGAGGTAGTGCTCTTTGCAGAGAAGTGCAACTGCGAGCCCGACGAGACTGGCGATTGCCCTCATACTTCGCTTGAGATCGACGAGAACTTTGCGAACGCCATGAAGGCTATCCGAGGTCGCCGAGGTGGACGACGCTAGGTGTGCTCATCAGCGCCGCGCACGTGTCCTGGTTGGCTCGATCGCTGCAGAGCATGCAGTCGAGCGAGCCGATCTTGTTGCGCCTGAACGATTGAATGAATGGATGAACGAAACCGATCTACTATCAACAAGTTGTGCACAGACACGCGTGCTGCACAGCGGATTGTGTGGTAGGAGCGGCTGCTCTGCGCAGCTACCATTTGATCTCGGGGTTCACCTTGAAGGCTGCAAACTCGGCAGCGTTGTAGAAAGACAACTCGGACTCGCTCTCTGTATCGTGAACCCCTCACCCTGATCAGCGCACTGCCGCCACGAGGACCGCGCAAACACAGCATCGCAAGCGTGCGTACGTATGCCAGCCTCCGCGAGAACCTGCTCGTCACGCAGCGTGTCGTCCTCGCCGGTCTCGAGACACAGCGTCAGCGTGTTGGGTTTGTGTCCGTGCGGCAGATAGAAGATGGCGAGCGTGTCTAGCGTGATGTCGCGCAGGTGTCAGGCGAGCGACAGTAGCAGCAAGCGAGCAAGCGAGCACACATACCGAACACGTGCTTGCGGAAAGGCACCAGCTCTGGCGTAGTTTGTATCTCTGGATTTTGGGCAACCACCAATCAACAATAAGCGACCAGTACAATCAGCAGCAGCAGCAGCAGCAGCAGCAGCAGCAGCAGCAGCAGCAGGGCGCACGTACTGTCGCGCACGTAGTCCTTGAGCTGCGCCACGGTCATATGTGGGTCGACGTGCACCACCAAGTTCTTCACATTACGATACACGAACGACCGAATCAGTCGTATGGTCAACACGATCGACTCCTCTCCAGCAGTTGTTGTTGTTGTCGATGCCATGTCCTGATGCAAGTTGTGTGGCTGTGTTGGCGCGGGAGGGCGAGAGAGACAGAATGAAATACGCGAGAGATTCACGCGAGAGACACGAGGTCGGAACAGTAGAGCAACAGGAGGCTCACCTCAACACGGGGCACACGCTCTCAATCTAGAGCACGTGGCGGCTCTAGCGGTGCCTTACGCGTCTCGTCTTTTTGTCGATCTCTTTGTGCGCTGCTTCTCTTCCTCTTCCTCTTCTCTTCCCGCTCTCGCGCGCACCTCTCGTTGCTTCTCGCGTCCGAGATATCCGCCTGTCTTCCTCTTCCTCTCTCTCTCCCCTCACTCGCCATGGGTAAACGAAAGCCGGCTCCGAAGAAGGCCACCGCCTCGAGCTCTTCGTCGTCGTTGACTGGGAGCGCTGCAGGATCCGAGTCGCCGATGACGGCCAAGGAGGTGACGCGCCAGCTGGCCGACGAGATGGCGGCGCTGGTGATCGAGCGACCTGAGGACACAGCGCGCTCGGCGACCGGCGTGCTGTCCTCACACCCGCTCTCGAACGATGTGCAAATCACGAACTTCTCTTTGTTGTTCCATGGTGTGCAGTTGATCGAGGACACGACCTTGTCGCTGAACTGTACGTCATCGTTCGCTCGCTCGTCTTCGTGTCCACGATATTGCTGGCTGGCTTTGGCTGGCTCGCTGGCTCGCTGGCTGACTTGTATCTCACACCGTACCGCTCCTCTCCTCTAGATGGCCGCCGCTATGGCTTGATCGGCCTCAACGGCAGCGGCAAGAGTACTTTCCTCCGTTGCGTGGGTCGTCGCGACGTGCCGATCCCGAGCCACGTTGACATCTTCCTGCTCGAGCGCGAGGTCGAGCCCACGGACCTCACGCCGATCCAGTGCGTGCTGGAGCTGCGCGAGAAGGAGGTGACGCGCCTCGAGCGCGAGGCCGACCTCCTGCTCGAGACCGAGGACGGACCCGAGAGCGAGCGTCTACAGCAGATCTACGAGCGCCTGTACGAGGAGCTCGACCTCGAGAAGGCCAAGCCTCGTGCTGCCGAGATCCTCCACGGTCTCGGCTTCACGCCCGAGATGCAAAGCAAGGCGTCGCGAGAGTTCTCGGGAGGTTGGCGCATGGTATGACGAACGTGACGAACAACCTCATCGTGCTCGCAACTCATATCTCACCCGTCCTTCTTCTCCCTCTCTGCAGCGTATTGCACTGGCACAAGCGCTGTTCGTGCGTCCGTCGTTGTTGCTTCTCGACGAGCCGACCAACCACCTCGACCTCGAGGCGTGCGTGTGGCTCGAGGAGTACCTGCGCACCTACCCGCGCTGCCTGGTGCTCATCTCGCACTCGCAGGACTTTATGAACAACGTCTGCACCAACATCATCCATCTGAGCCAAAAGAAGCTCACCTACTACACGGGCAACTACGACAGCTACGTCAAGACGCGCTCCGAGCTGGAGGAGAATCAGATGAAGCGCTACAACTGGGAGCAGGACCAGATCAAGCACATGAAGGAGGTACGCATCGAATATGCAATTCGCAAATGACACTCATAGGCTCACATCGTCTCTCTCTCTCTCTCTCTCTGGCATTCGGGCTCTTTAGTACATTGCACGATTCGGACACGGAAGCGCCAAGCTCGCACGTCAGGCACAGAGCAAGGAGAAGACGCTCGAAAAGATGTCGCGCAACCTTACCGAGAAGGTCGTGGCCGACCGTACCCTCACGTTCCGCTTCCCTGACTGCGGTGCACTGCCGCCGCCAGTGTTGCAGTTCACTGAGGTCAGCTTCGGCTATCCTGTCGGTACGTGGTGCTACTCCCATCACTACCACCTTGCTGTGCGGCTACTAACTCAAGCGCCCGTCGCGCACCTCATGTTAGCTGGCGGCAGGACCAGGCTGTTGTACGAGAAGATCGATCTCGGCATCGACCTCGACAGCCGCGTTGCGATCGTGGGACCCAACGGAACCGGCAAGTCGACCTTGCTGAAGCTGATGGTCGGCGAGCTCGTGCCGACCGATGGCATGGTGTCGCGCCACCACCACTTGCGCATCGCCCGCTACCACCAACATCTCGCCGAGACGCTCGATATGGAGCTCTCGCCACTGCAGTTCATGCTCACTCAGTTCCCCGACACGCTCGGAGAGAAGGGCATGCGCTCGCAAATTGGTCGATTTGGCATCACGGGCAAGGAGCAAACTGCGCCGTACGTTGCTCACTCATCTCTCTCCCGCTCTCCCCTTCGTGCTCAGTGCTTACCATCGGCACTACACAGCATCAAGAACTTGTCTGACGGTCAGAGGAGCCGCGTCGTGTTCTCGTGGCTTGCGTTCATGAACCCGCACTTGCTGCTGCTCGATGAGCCTACTGTACGTGCAAACGACCGCTACTCGCCACGACACTGCACGCACTGATTGAGTGACTTGTGCCACCATCAAGAACCACTTGGATATCGAGACCATCGACTCGCTGGCCGAGGCGCTCAACTTGTTCGAGGGTGGCGTCGTGCTCGTCAGCCACGACTTCCGCCTCATCAGCCAGGTGGCCGAGGAGATTTGGATGTGCGAGAACCGCAAGGTTAAGAAGTGGACCGGCGACATTCTCGAGTACAAGAACCACCTGCGCCAGCTCCACGGCCTCGAGCCGGTCTAGAGAGCTCCCTCCACTTACCGTCTCTGGATTCGGCGTCCCCACTCTCGGCGGATACCGAACAAGCGACGAGTACTTTTTGATATGCGATCCGATGCGTGCCGCTTGTATTTGTTTTGGAGGCTCGATCGATCGATCGCTTGCGATACCGGCCCACTCTTACGCCCACGCCATAGTTGTCTCTGCCTCTCTCTCTCTCTCTCTCTCTCTCTCGTTCTCTTTCATCGTGCTTTTTGTCGTTGATACTCGAGTGTACAACCGCACGTTTTGGCGCCCATCTCCTCGAGGGCTCTCTCGTGTTCGCCGAGAGCACCTTGCGCATCGTGTGCGATTCCCACTCGCTCGTTCTTCTTATTATCTCCTCCAAACTCGATTCCATGCCAAACGCGAACTAAATCATAACACACCTACCCTACAATCCCCCTCAATCCATAAGAGAAAGCGAGAGAGAAACAATCGAGCGCAGCCTGAGACACGCGCACCTGATTTTTCCACTCATTCGCTTGTTGTACACGTGTCAGTCTCCTCTCTCCCTCTCCCCCTCTCTCGTGCGCGTACCAGCCACCACGCACTCCCGCCTGTACCACCCAGCATCGACCGAACGATATCGTTCACTTACTCGTTGAGAAATCCAACGCCCTCCAAACGCGCCAAGGCTACTCACTACACTGGCGGAGGTCGGTGGTGCACGCAGCGCAGCTGTTCTCGCTGTTCTCGCTGCCTCGCTCGGCTATCTCTCCTACCAGCTCCTTCGACCGTATGAACCACGAGAGATTGATAGGTCGATCATCGATTGCCTCGATAACAGTGTACTGACTCGTACGCGATGAACCGTCTAGAACTGTAAGCCCGTCGTCGTCGGTACCATCGTCGCCTACGAGTCGCAAGCGAAAGAGTCTTCAACAGATGGAACGCAACCAGGCGATACTCACCGAGTTTCAACGTCTCACGGGCTTCGAGACTGAAGACTCCATTCAGATACTCGAGTCCAATGACTGGGATCTACGTGTGCGTACTGCGCATTCCATACGCCGTGGTTGATGATGTCGTGCGATGCTAATGCGCTCTCGCTCTCTCGCTCTCGCATCCGTGGTGCAGCGAGCCATCTCGTTCATTCATACGGGTCGAGCGCCTCCGCCATCAACGACCTCGAGCTCCAACGCTGACGTGTACGCCGTCATGAATCGGTCATGGAATCAACATGAGGCATGCGACTGATATCTCGTCTTCTTGTCTTGTAGCGAGGAGGGCACCTCAACGATGGCCTCGAGTGAGAGCAACGGAGGAGGTTGGCTGGCATTCGGCTACAACGTCGTCGCTACCGTCGCTCGCTACGGCTACACAGCCATCACATCCAGCTTCTCGGGAGCATCGTATATTTGTACGAATCCATGCCTATCGAGGGAGGGGGAGGGCGCTCGAATACGAATACGAGTCGCGTACTGATCGTTCGTTGTTGGATGCTGGATGCTTGTGCGCGCTCTTGCAGTGGCCATCTTCTTTGGCACCAACCAAGCTCCTACCAACCGACGAATCACCGCGGCAGCGCTCTCGTTCGAACAGGAATATCCCAACCACCCACAAATCTTCCAGGTATGTCGACACTGCGAAGCAGTAGCAGCAGTAGAGCGCTAATCGGGCGTGCTCTCGCTCATTCGGCGCCGTAGGGATCGTTTCAAGCTGCGCTATCGGAGGCGCTCGATCGAGGTCGCTTCTTGCTTGTATATTGCCATTCATCACTGCACCAAAACACGGCGTCGTTCTTGAGGTCGGTATCTCGGCTGCCTCGCGGCAAGCTGCGTGCTTCCTCTGCTTCTGTTTCTGCTTCTTGTTGCTGACTGCGATCCACCCTGGAACAGAAGCACACTCTGCACGAGACACGTGGCGGACTTTATCGACGATAACTATCTGTTCTGGCTCGCTGATGTCGAGACGCCCGATGGTAGCCGCTTGTATGAGGCTCTTCGGGGCACGACATTCCCGCTGCTCGCCGTGCTCTCCAAGTCCTTCCAAGATCCATCGCGCTCGGTTGTCTTGTGGCATGCCTCGGGTACGATACGATGCAATCGGCCGCGTTGCTACTCTGGCGCTTCGCTTGCTGAACGAGCGAGTGGGGCTACCCATAGGCAACCTGTCTGCCGACCAGCTGATCCTCGGCCTTACATCGGTGCTCGAGAGCCAGGGCGTCCTCCTCGAAACGATGCGATTGCAACGGTACGCTAGGTGGCTCGTGCTGCGTTGGCTCGGCTTGGCTGGAGCACTCACTCACCGAGGTTGCGTGTAGTGAGGAACGAGAAACCAATCGCCGCTTGATGGAGGAGCAAGATGCTGCGTATCGAGAGTCGCTCGAGCAAGACCGCATCAAGGAGGCACTCGAGGCCGAGAAGCGTCGGCAGGCCGAGGAAGAAGCACGCGTACGTCCTTATCGACTCATTGCGCGCACGTTGCAGATCGCTGAGTGAGTCGGTTGTCGATTGTGAACACTCTCAGCAAGTGGAGCTCGCCAAGCAAGCCGAAGAGCAGGCGCAGCTGTCGTTGCAGCGTGAGCTCGAGCGCAAGAAGGCCGCGCTGCCCGAGGAGCCGCCGGCCGATGCGCCGAATGCCGTGTGCCTCGGGTTCCAGCTGCGCGACGGAACGCGCCTCATGCGCCGCTTCCGGCTCGACTCGCCGATGCAGATTGTATATGATTACGTCGACACGCACCAAGCGCAGTTCAAGTCGGGCTCCTACGTGCTGGTGGCCAACTATCCGCGTCGTACCTACCGTGACACGAGTATCACGATCGCCGACTCGGGCATTCACACAGACGAGGTGCTCTTCTTGTCGGAGCTCTAGACCGAGTTCCTTCTCGTTCGCTAGCTTGCTAGCTTCCTATACTATGTACCGCAGGTGATGGCGGTGATGTTGATGTCGATGATGAACAAGACCTCCTTCCTTCTCCTTCTCCAGCAACACTTTGTATTGACTCTTGGATTGGCAGGAGGTGGAAGGCTGCTGACTGACCACTACCACTACTGCTGCTGCTGTACAACTACAAGTACATGGGTTACGAAACGTTACACGAGGCACGATACTACACGAGTACAACTACATTCCGTGGCACGAACGGCTCGGATACGCCGGACATCTACTCCTGGTCTTCGATCAAGAATGCCAGCTCGTTCCGAATACGCTCGACCACTGCCAGCAGGAGCGCGCACTCGCTTGGTGAGTGTCGAACGGTGCCAGAGAGAGTGCGGCTCGGTTCCATACCTGAAGCACTAAGTGCACGAGCTCGATCGAACTCTTGGCGTGCTTCGACACGACGGCCCAGCATCAAGTAGCAACACGCTCGATTGGCCATGGCGTCGGCGAGCGTGC
>Ga0209935_1004278_pt1 | contig 13370 bp, 12 predicted proteins | sample ThiBio_1000_plan_2_FD_183958 | JGI IMG/M metagenome (GOLD analysis project Ga0209935, IMG submission 183958) | Wastewater bioreactor microbial communities from Cape Town, South Africa - Thiocy_cont_1000_plan (SPAdes) | ecosystem: Engineered > Bioreactor > Thiocyanate-remediating >... | reverse complement strand
ATTTGAGTCATACAAGCTTACATAAAGCAAAATTGCAAATAATTGCAGAAGATGTTTCTTAAAAAATATGATTGAAATTCAGCAAAGATACAGAAACATAATGAAAACAATTATTTTTGTTATTTAGTGTCGTTAACAGATTAACCCACAAGCTAGAACTTCTTGAATTTGAATTACATCAGTAAAATATGACTATACTAATTTTATTAACTACTATTGTTTTTAAAATCTACGGTTTCACATAGCAAACATAAAGGTTAGAATAAAAATGAATTCGTGATTCAATTGAATGTTTTTGGTTAGTTAGTTTTGAGCTTGTTTAATAATATCATCAGCTATTTTTTCACACGCTGTTAAAATTGATACAATTGGATAATAACCTGGCTCTATGGGAAATATTGATATATCACAAATTCTTAAATTTTTAATATTTTTAACTTGTCCTTTTGAATTAACGACAGCTGATGGGTCTGTTTTTAAATTTCCCATTTTATTTGTACAACATGCATGATGTCCAAATATATATTTTTCTATATATTCAGTTAATTGTTGATCAGTTGTTATATTCGTACCAGGCAAATCTTCATAATCAATATATTGAGAAAATAATGTATTATTAAATAGAGTATTTCTTATAAATCTAATATTTTCTATGATTCGATTTATGTATAATTGTTTGTGTTGATCATTGAAATACTTCATTTCAATTAATGGTTGATCAAATGCATTTGTCGATTGTATATTAACTTGACCTGTTCGAGTTAAATTACGTGCAACATTTATATTCACAGTTAAATATTCTCCGGGTGTGTATTGAAGTGCTCTTTGTACCCAATCTTGTCTAATACCATCGACTCGTAAAGGTACAAAAACCATTGATGTATCTGGAAAATTGTTCACTTTTGGTTGCGTTGAATAGAGTAAATTCAAAAGTATAAGATTTGATGTATAAGTACTTGCATTTGGATGATTATTATAATCAATTAAACATGGATCATCAGATGTCAGATTGAAAGTACAACTCGGATTATTTAATCCAAGTAAACTAGCATTGGATTTGAATTTAATTACATATGGCAATTCATATCTATCTTGTTGATTTTGTCCAACACCTGGTAAATCTTCGATAACATCAATATTATATTTATTTAATATATTTTTATCGCCAATACCACTAAGTTGTAATAATTGTGGTGACATCCATTGTCCACCCGAGACAATAACTTCACGTTTAGCATATATACGAAATTTTTCTAAATCATTACTATTTAATGTTTGTGATGATAATGGAATGACTTTATATAAATTTGAACCTTTTACATATTCGACACCTAATGCATTCTTTGTCTTTGAATCAATAATTAATTTCGTTACAAATGAATTTGTCCAAATATGTAAATTCGATGGTTTTAATTTTTGTATATTTTTAATATAAACATATGAATTCGATCGTTGTCCTAATTGTTGACTCACTGTATTCGGATTAAAAAACCAACTGTCATAAGAAATATTTTGATTAACATTATCATTAAATGGAACTTTTGAATTCACTGCTTCTAATAAACTATTAAGAACAGGATTTATTTGATTTAATAGTGGCGATGGACTTAAATGTGGTGCCAGAGAAATATTTAACCAGCCATTTTTATTATTGTTATCGACACAATATTCACAATTTTCAACTAATTTTTCGTATTTATTTTTAATACTATCATAATTCCAATTGGAATCATCTGTTATTTCCGATATATCGTCCCATTCGGATGGATTTGCTTTTATTCCAATTAATGCATTGACTTGTGAACTTCCACCTAATGTTAATCCTCGAGGATATTCAATAGTTAAATTATCTTCTTTTCTATAGAGATACATTTGAAATTTGGCAGTTATTAATGGATTTAAATAATTTAATGGCCAAAATGATGGAATGGTTGTTTGTCCATCAGCATAATCAGGACCACTTTCGATTAGTAAGACTTTAAAATTATTTAATGCTAAACGTCCAGCTATTGTTGAACCACCAGGTCCAGATCCAATAACAATATAATCATAGAAAGCATTTTCTTTTACTGATACGAAAAAATACATATATACTCATCAAAATTAATAGAATCAATTATTTACCTGTCTTATTAAGAGTAATCGTACGTGTAGGAAGATATAATGGGATTAAACTTAATATAATTAGTGTTGCAATAGAAAATAAGAATATTCCAGCAACACAAAGCAATGAAGACCACAATCTTTTCGAAATCAAATAGATTTTATTAGATAATTTTCAAAAAAAATCTTCTTACATTTGCTGTTGTTTCATTAAATGCGATTTATCTAATATGCCCTTGTTTTTTTTTTCGTTAATTACACTTAATGAATAGGTGCACTCTTTGTGTATATTTATAAAGGATAAAAACAAACGATACAATAATGGGGAAAATATTATCCCCATCTATAACTATCATTTTTTTAATTTTATCTCATAAATCATGCGTTAAATGCGCACATTTTTCTAGGTAAATTTTGATTAAAAGAACAACAAAATATAGTCATAAAATGATGTCCCTAGACGAACTTTTTTTTTGAATTTCTTGATCTGCACAGACCTCAAGATGTGTCCATAGCGCTGGACTTTCTTGCTCAAGAAACTCAAGTTTCTCATGCGCATGCCAAAAGAAGTTCGACTAGGGGTTATATACAAGTCTGTTTAAAACAAGAAAGTCATCTATATTGGTCCGGTTCCTACGGCTGCACTTGCAGTACATCCAGCTAGGCATGCTGACCAAGCAGTAGTACAAGCAGCAATAACAGCCGGTTCAGCTACACCAGCAGTACCAATGCCTAGAAGATAAAATTATAAAAAAATATCTGTCGTCGTCGTCGTCTTCTTTCTTTTTTACCTGCAGTTGCAGTGCCAGCAGCTAGACAAGTGGCATAACCAGCATTACAAGCAAGCGTACATCCAATTGCACCACCAATTAATCCAAGAAGTCCAGCTTGAATTCTTACAATAAAAATGTTTAGAAAAATAAATAAAATGAAAAATGCTCTGAATGACATGTTGCGACGTTTGTTTTTTAAAAGCGTGTAAAAACTTAATTGTACTACTCATATTTATAAGGACAGAAAATTTATATGTATGTTGGAAAAATGGAAAGAAAATATGAGCGTCGTAATATGTTTCTTTCGTGCATTTTCAATGTTATCTATGCCTTTTACTTTCTTATCAGTCTTATATGTGTGTTCGTGTATATTCTAGATTCATAACAAAAACTTTCTTCATTTTGAATTTTATTTTTGCCGGTATAATTAGTATTATATGTGAAAAGAACAATTTAAACTACATAATATAAAATAAGAAAAAACTACTGAGTAGTCTGATCTACCAAAAGCGATCGTAGACATAACACAAGAGTCCTCCGACGGTGCTAAACAAATTTCTAACTGTAATATTTGGTTACATGACCTAACCGTAAAGAAAATCAGAAACAGAGACGAATCATTCTTTTCGAACGATAGGATTTGTTTATTTTAACGAAACATATTTACACTCAATAGCTTGACTAGCAAGTACGCTAGCAAGAAAAGCAAACACAATATTTCTTTGCAATAGCGATTGAAATGTCATCTAGCTTTGTTTTCACTTAAAACTTCTATAATAATAATAATCATAATCCAATATTTGACGTCAAATAAAAACATATTATCGTCATTGAATAGTCATTTATGTTTTTATATTTTGTTTCGTTCTTTTCTCTTGTTTATTTTTATTCAAGGCCAGGAACGTTACGCACAGATGAATCCCGAGTTTTATTAACATGTTAAGAACAAAAAAGGAAGTATTGTTATCATCGTTATTTTAAATATCCTTCGAGTGTAATTTCTTCTCTTATCGTTTCATCCATGCCACATGTGCCTTGTGAGCAACATGAACTCGGTCCTGGATTTTGTGTAACAACACATTTCATTACATTCCAATTACAATTCCAACAATCGAAACTATCGATACCAGGTAGCCAACTCCACGCTGTACATTTATTAATCTCATAACATCCATCATGTTCATCACAACATCCACCATTTGGACCACAGCTATCAAGTATTGCATCACAACCAACGTTATTTCGTGGACTAGGACGTGGTGCCAATGAACTCTGTTCAGGTATCATTTCACGTAATGTTGGTTGTCGTGATGAATTTTTGATGACATGAGCTGATAATGTTTGCAAAAGTATGAAAATAAATAGAAATCTACTCATCGTTCTACTGTATAACATCTATATATGTGTATATATATATAGTACAGTCAATTAATATACGCGTCATTTATTTTCGTTTTTCCGAGTAAAATTTCAACATGTATTTCGATCGACGCATTTCATTTTATATTAATTATAAAATAATTTCATGCTATTGAAAAATAAAATAAAGACCTAGAAATAGAAAATACGTCACGTCTGTTGCAACATGCACTGTTATATGATGCAATGATGTACGAACTCTGTTTTTTTTATCAGAACGCACTATATCTTAACGAATCATAGTGAAACAAGTAAAACCAGTGATATCATATTTATCTATATAAAGAAATGTGTTTCCACACTTTCGCTACAAATACATAAAATGTTACTTTTATCCCTAATTCTTCTGCTTATCTGCATTGGTCTTACGATCTATTATTTTCTTGAATTACGACAACGTTATCAATACTTTCGTCAACGTGGTATTCCCACGCCATCTTTCCGCTTTTTCTACGGTCATTTGAAAACATTATGGAATAGTCCGTCGTTTTTTCGTCAATTCGAAAGTTGGACGAAACAATATGGAAAGATCTATGGAATCTATCAAGGCAGTATTCCTACACTTGTTGTTAGTGATCCTGATTTTCTTCAAGAAGTTTTTGTCAAACAATTTTCCGTCTTTCAAGCACGAACTGGATTTCTCGTAGGCAACAGTGTTTTATCTTCATCAGGTCCCAAATGGCGTCGGCATCGCCATGCAATCAATCCAGCATTTTCTGCAGTCAAATTAAAATTGATGTTTCCTCTTATTAATGACTGTATTCATGATGCAATGGAGAAATTAGTCGATCATGTCAAAGATGATAGTGAATTTGATATTCTTGCATATTATAAACGAATGTCCATGGATGTCATATGTAAATTTATAGTATTTTTCCTTTCGAAAATAAGCCTATTATTGTCTAGGTCGATGTGCTTTTGGAATCGATACCGATATACAAAGCAATCCGGATAATATCTACTTCACGAAATTGGAAGAGTTTTTTTCTCAGAATATTCGATCAAGTGGCTTTTTTCGGTTTCTTCAACTTATGCCGGAATTGACGAATGTCATTGTTAAAATCTTTTTTGCCATTCAAAATGTACGAACATTCATCAATACGTATATTTTACCTTGGATATCGAATAAGAAACGATTGAGTGAGCAGCCTGTTACATGGCTTACCAGTCGATTAGAAACAGTTTTGGACCAACGACAGCAGATGTCTACTTCACGTGTTGATGTTCTACAATTAATGTTACAAGTAATGACTGAAGAAAAAATAAACGTAAGTGTATAGAAGATCTTGATTTTAGAAGAAAAAAAAAACTTTACACGAATTTTTATTCTTTGAGGATGAAATCCAGGATAACAGCGAAATCAATTATCAACTCACACGCGAAGAAATTGTCAGCAATATTTTTATCTTCATGTTAGCAGGATATCAAACAACATCGGCTGCATTAGCCTATGCAACCTACGAACTTGCTCGACATCCAGAAATTCTCGAGAAACTTCAAGCAGAAATCGATCAACTTTCATCGAACGACGATAGAATCGCTCAGATGCCTTATATGGACATGTTTCTTTCCGAAGTCTTGAGAATGCATCCGATTTCCAATCCATCGATTCAAAGACGTGCCTTCGAAGATACAATTGTGCAGGGAATTGAAATCAAAAAAAGTGCAATCCTATTATAATTTGAAAAGCATTTCTCAAGTGTTTTGTTATTTTAGATACGCTCATATATGGTGATGTGTATTCGATTCATTACGATCGTGAACTTTGGGGTCCTGAAGATCCGTATATGTTCGTACCTGAACGTCATGCAACAAAACGCCATCCGATGGCTTATCTAGCGTTTGGTGCAGGTCCACGGCAATGTGTTGGAATGCGTTTTGCATTACTCGAAATTAAGATTCTCCTCGTACGACTACTTCGCAAATATTCGATTATGCCCGGTGAACATCTTGAAAGTAAACTGAACATTCGTGAGGGAACAATTACTGCACCCGAAGAGATTTGGATTAGACTTATAAAAAGATAATTATAGTAAAAGATTTATTTTAATCATGAAAATCAACACGTTCTGACCATTCATACCAGCCGGAATCGAGAACAGTGAGAATTTCAGCAAGATTTAATTCATCAGCAAAGAGAACGGCTAAACTTGCACGCCAACCAGTTCCACACATGTAGATCAATCGTTTGTATTGTCGATGATTTGCATTGTATTGTCGCATCAATTCGAGATATTCTTCTAATTCTTGCCAAGTTAAATCTCCATTGATTTCTCCGTAAATTCCATCGAGTAGATCGAATTGAAAATTTGGAATACGTCCAGCTGTTTTGACGTATGAATAACCAGTAATTTCTCCGGAATACTCTCGATAGGTTCGAACATCGATAAATTTTGTTGTTGAACACGAAAATTCACTAATCAATTCGTCACAAGTAATCAGAGCTTGTGATCTTCCAGGAAATGTCGGTAGACACACTGAAGAAGAAGAAGACATTTCGAAAGGAATATCGGTTCTTCCTATGAGAATTTTGATCTGATTGTAACCGAGCCAGTATAAAAGCCAAGCGAATCTTGCTGCAACCATCAGCTTATCATTGGTATAGATAACAATGAAGGCTTCTTTTGAGAGATAGTATTTTTTCAAAACATTCTCTTTGATCTCATCATAGGAACGATATTTCCAATAGTTCTTCTTCTCATCTGTTTCAATTTGATTTAGAAAATCTGCAGTAATGTTTAAGATTCGAAGATTTTCTTGACCAATAAGTTCTTCAGGTTTAATAAACCATTTCGAATGATGAGTCATCTAAAATTTATTAAAACAGCGACATCGCACATAGAAATGGTTTCTTTCTCTTTTCAAATCTTGCATCATTCACACACACTATGACTTTATCACTTCACACACTGCCAATTGAGATAGTCTATCGTATATACGATTACTTAGATGAGAAAAATTTATTACTGACAATAAGTAATATATGCCAACGATTGAATGCTATTCTCAACGCATATCGGAGATTTCAAGTAAATTTAAAGCGAGGTTTGTTTACAAAGAAAATGGATTCGTTTTTTTTGTCGATAGATGCTCACACGATTTGAGTTTTGGGAAAACAAAATTGGAATCGAAGGTTCTCGATATCTCAGTCAAGCATTACAATACAATACAGTTAGAACATTTCATATACGTAGCTATACTCCTTCTTTCCTATATTCTTCTGTTTTCATAGACACTTACAGAACTCGATCTTGATAACAACGGAATTGGAGATAAAGGTGTTCATTATATCAGTCTAGCATTGAAACATAACAAAGTACAATATTCTATATGTTCCTAGCAATGTCTACTTGTTTCTATTCTATAGGCACTTTTATTACTTGATTTGGGAGGTAACGGAATTGGAGTCGAAGGTTGTCAACATCTCAGTCAAGCATTAAAATATAATACAGTAAATGCTCTTTATTTCCTATTACGATTCACGTTTTTTCCATAGACACTTACGCATCTTAATGTTGGACATAACAAAATAAGAGCTGAAGGTGTTCGATATATAAGTCAAGGATTGCAACATAACACAGTACACTATACTTTGTTGTCATGATTCATTCCTTTTCTTTTTCATGTAGACGCTTATACGACTTCTTCTCTGGTCTAATGAAATTGGAGATGAAGGTGCTCGACATCTAAGCCAAGTATTACAATACAATAAAGTATAAAACACTCTAATCATTCCTATGAAACTTAAAAATTTTGTCAATTGAATAGACACTTACACAACTTGACCTTGGAAAAAATGAAATTGGAGATGAAGGTGTTGGTCATCTCAGTCAAGCATTAAAACACAATAAAGTATTATAATATCGAATATACTAGCTCCTTCTTTCTTCTGTTTTCATAGACACTCACAAAACTCGATCTTGCAGGCAACAAAGTTCGAGCTGACGGTGTTCGATATTTCAGCCAAGTTTTGCAAAAGAATACGGTATACTCTTTTTTTGTTTGTTTATGAAAGTCTATTTTTTTTGTCGTTTACATATAGACACTCAAAGAACTTATTCTTAATAATAACGAAATAGGACCTGGCGCCATAGACTTTTTTCGCATTTTAAAAGACAGAAGAGCTGGTTTGAATGTGAAATTTTAATAAAAATGTTTAGTATCAGTGACATCTATTTTATGTTCTCGACTGTAACTGCTTGGAATTAGAAATGCATGCATTAGTTGTACAAATAAAATAATAGCTTGATTCAATTGAATGCAATGCTAATAGTTTAACATTACTGCAGCCAATGAAATTCATTTTCCATTATTTACCTTTCTATACTCATGATATTTTCACTCGTCACAGTTCGAATATTTGCTTTTTCATTCTGCATTGAAAGGAAGTAGACGACATATTCAATAATGGCCGATACTACAGATTCCGGTTTGCTTACTGCTGCATTTTCAGCAATTATGAATCTATATCTGAATCCAAATGTTTCCATGCGTGAACAGCCAGAGAAAGTTTCAGTATTTGATCATCACAAAACAACCTATTCGTACGGTCGAGTTGGTAATAGTGATACAGCATCATCATCATCATCATCCAATGATCGGTGCTTAATATTTATTAAGACGTTACATGATGGAATTATTGAATGCGATATAAAGAAAAATCCTAGCATTGAAGAAATTAAAACACGTATTCATGAATTACTCGGAGTAGAGCCTGAGAAGCAGCGTCTTGTATACAGCGGAAAGCAGTTAGAGGAGGGTAAAACTCTATCACAGTATGTTACGACACCTGAACCTACACTTCATCTAGTAGCACGATTAAATGATACTAAACCAGTTGTTTTGGATCCTGCAAGTTTAGATCCAATACAAAATTATGATTTTACACATATAAACGATGGAGATAAACAGCATATACGAGGTGGTGAGAGATATGTTCGTCCATGCGGGTTCAAACGATTTGCTCTCAATATATCTAACAAATACGAAAATTTACATTGGATTGGAAGTAGTAATGGTGTAGGTGAATGGCCTGTATCATATCATGGAACTGGTGAACATGAACAGAAAACACTTGCCGAGTGTGGATATGTTTTAACACTAACATCAGGACGACAATTTCCATTTACTCGTGGAATCTATACAACTCCTGATGTGCATTTAGCAGAAAAATATGCAAAAAAATTTACGTATAACAACGAACGATATCTCGTTATATTTCAAAATCGAGTAAATCCTGCAAATTTAAAAAAAGTTCAAGCAACTCAACCGGGAGCTGGAGAGTATTGGATTAGTCCAAACGAAGGAGATGTTCGTCCGTACGGTATTTGTATTCGAAAAATATAAAAATAAAAATCAAGATATAAAATGATGATGTTCTATTGTTGTATTGTATTTGTTCGATAATCAAAGTATTTTTCGTAATCCACCAAGCTTAATTTAATAATTCGTTTATTATTTGATTTTTCTGTTCGTTCATATCGATAGAGATTGTAGCATGAAAGTAGAACTTCGTTTTCGTTTGCATATTTTGTGAATGATGGTCGAATATCCATACAGAATTTGGACCATTCTGGTGTGATATCAATATGAATAAGAGTATTCTTATCAAATGGTGTAGTCTTTGATGTTGATGTAAAACTTGGCATAAAGAACATATTCTGTGATTCATAGGCAGCTATTTCTGTTGTTGACATTTGAACACCTCGATAGACAGTGCCAGCATAACCTGGTGATTTGCAAATACAATATTTCAGTTGTTTGATATATGAACCATATGTTTTAAGGCTCGATGAATCGGATGCCAATGCAAAATTGACCTCACTACAGTACCAATCGGATCCAGATGTGTATTTTAGAACACAATCTTGAATAGTCGATGGTTTTTCATCTTCGGCTAACCAACCAAGACAATATTTACGATAATTCGATCCTTTCTGTACGACGGGAAGAAAGCTAAAAGTTATAGTTTTTAATCGTGAGTAATTATTATCATTATTATAGCTTGGATTTCGTTCTGGTTTGGATCTAGTGAATTTTTGATTTCGATTTTGTGTAGTAACTGCCAATTCTTTCAGCAACGATAAACATTCATTAGAAATCGAGACAAACTTATTGTTGAATGATCCAGCATCGATCTCCGGTTGACAAGCTCGCAAAAACTGTGGAAGATTTGAATCCGTTGTAGCAGACATGTCTTCATCGTCACTAGTGATTATTTTACAACTTACCCATTTCTTGCTCATTTTGAAAATGCAAACGATGTTCTTCCTTTCTTTTTCTTTGAAAAAAAAACGTTTACATCAACGTCATAATCGATGACATTTGTTTACATTGGAAAAAACTTTGAAAGAAATGAAACACGTTTTTACTCTCTTTTTCTTGCACATTGATCTTATCGAGGTTCTTTTTATCCCAATGCAAATAAACGTGATTTAGATCATTATCAACAAAGGAAATAGGGTTGACGTCAACATTCAAATAAAAGAAAGAAAAAACTTGTCAGTCAATTAATTCATTTGAAATGTTTAGCCGAGTTTGGATAGATTTTCTTCTATTTAATAATATCATTGATATGCTAATAACTGTAGAGGTTTCATTCAATCAGCCAAGATTCCGTCCAAGCACAATTTGGAATTCAAATGCAACGACTTTTGCTAATGAAACTGTCATATTTGTTAACTCAAAGAATTCAATTTACATACCGAGTAAAAAAACTGGTGAAATTCTTATTTGGTACAACAGTAGTAATGACAAACTATCAAAAAAGATTTCAAGTAGTTTATTAAATCCATCATCCATATTTGTGACAATCAATGGTGATATCTATATTGATAATGGTCGAATTGATAAATGGACAGCTGCAAATGAAAGATGGACATCAGTTATGAATGTTACCTCAACATGTTACGCTATTTTCATTGATATTTATGAGAGTTTATATTGTTCAATGCTTGACAATCATCGAGTTGATAAAAAATGGTCAAATGGCAGAACAACCATTGTCGCAGGATCTGAATTGAATACACTCAATCATCCTTGGGGAATATTTGTCGATATCAATTTAGACTTATATGTTGCAGATTCTGGAAACAATCGAATTCAATTATTTCGACTGAATCAACGAAATGGAATAACTGTTGCAGGAAATAGCTCAACAAATGTAACAATCGAACTGAATGAACCTACAGGAGTTGTTCTCGATGGTGATCGACATCTTTTTATTGTTGATAAAGGCAATCATCGAATAATTGGTTCGGACGAATATGGTTTTCGTTGTATTTTTGGGTGTTCAACAAACGATAAATTATCTGATCCTATTAGTATGTCATTTGATAGTTATGGAAATATTTACGTCACGAATTTGGGTAATAATCGAATACAAAAAATATCTTTATCAAAGCCATCTGATCGTAAGTGTGAAAATTGTTCGATATTCTCATATGACGAAAATCTTTTCGTTTATTTGTAGTTTTGATACTTTCCTATAATCTACCGAGATTTTGTTTAAACACTTTTTGGAATCCAAATGCAACGACTTTTGCCAATCAAAGTTTTGTGGGCACAAGTCCATATGGTATCTTTGTCAATTCAAATAATTCAATTTACATACCCAATACAAACACTGCTCAAATTCATATTTGGCAAAACGAAAATCATCCTAATTGGACGAAAATAATTTCGGGTAATTTATCAGATCCACAGTCAATATTTGTAACAACGAATGGTGATATTTATGTTGAGAATGGATACAGACGTCGTGTTGATAAATGGATTGTAGAAAATGAAACATGGATATCGGTTGTTATGAATATTACATCACAATGTTCTGGTCTTTTCATCGATATTTATGAGAGTTTATATTGTTCAGTGCGTTATGATAATCGAGTTGATAAAAAATGGTCAAATGGCACGACAGCAATTGTTGCTGGAACAGGTGTTAGAGGATCTGAATCGGATATGCTTAACTATCCTAAAGGAATATTCGTTGATATCAATTTAGATTTATATGTTGCAGATTCTGGAAACAATCGAATTCAATTATTTCGATTGAATCAACGAAATGGAATAACTGTTGCAGGAAATGGGTCAGCAAAGATAACAATTGAACTTTACTATCCAGCAGGAATTGTTCTCGATGGTGACCGACATATTTTTATTGTTGATCATGGAAATCATCGAATAATTGGTTCAGATGAAAATGGTTTTCGTTGTATTTTTGGATGTTCTGGTGGAGGTCCAACAAACGATAAATTATATGGTCCTATCGCTATGTCATTTGATAGTTATGGAAATATTTATGTCACCGATAACGATATTAATCGAGTACAAAAAATCGTGAAAAACGAGATTTGCGGTAAACAATTACATTTGATAAGCTTTAAGGCACAAACAGAATTTATCTTCTCTCTTATTCAATAGAAACTATAGGATTTGCACAAACAAAATATTCGTCCAATTTATCAGTCAATAGTCATAGATGTAATCATCTCAAGGACTGCAAATTGTTAAATTACTATTGTCAAATTCTTGAAATTCACACGGAAGAAGAAGGACTTTATACAATTACAAGTCACAGTACTAAAGATTTAGTTGGATATATTCATGAAAATAACTTCACTCTATTTGATCTTAATATAAACACAATAGAATCAGATGATAATAGTCATGGTAATTATCAATTTAAAATTGGTTTGTATCGTCCGGCGAATATTTCGTTTATATTAATTGTAACAACAGCTCAAGCATTTGGACAAGGTGATTTCTCAATAACTGTTCATGGTCCAAGTAGTGTTTCCATCCGACATCAAATTGAGAATATGGATAATATTGAACCAATCATTCAATCGAATTATTCGTCAGAATTAAATAATAAAAGTCAAAAACATACAAATTTTAACTGCAGACAACTAGATCATTATTACGAAGCCTTCGAGATCAATGTGAACACATCAGGTTTCTACATGTTCTCAAGTAAGAGCAGTTTGAATACATCTGGTTATCTATACGAACATCAATTTAATCCTTATGATTCAATTGATACTTCACTCGCTCGAAATGATGACTCATGTGGCA
>Ga0209935_1004275_pt1 | contig 13387 bp, 21 predicted proteins | sample ThiBio_1000_plan_2_FD_183958 | JGI IMG/M metagenome (GOLD analysis project Ga0209935, IMG submission 183958) | Wastewater bioreactor microbial communities from Cape Town, South Africa - Thiocy_cont_1000_plan (SPAdes) | ecosystem: Engineered > Bioreactor > Thiocyanate-remediating >... | reverse complement strand
GGTTGGTTGGTTGGTTGGTTGGTTGGTTGGTTGGTTGGTTGGTTGGTTGGTTGGTTGGTTGGTTGGTTGGTTGGTTGGTTGGTTGGTTGGTTGGTTGGTTGGTTGGTTGGTTGGTTGGTTGGATTGCGTGGAATAGGTGGCACCGACACTTGGTACCCACTGCAAGCCAAGTCCGGCTCCAAGAAGCATGCCAGCGGCGAGATTCTCGTTCGCATCGAGCAGGTATGCATGCGAGTTGCTCGCCTATGCATGTGTGTGTGTGTGTCTCTCGGGAACGAACTAAGCACATGTTCCAGACGAAGTGAAGTTGCCGCTCGCTATCTCTAACTACTGCCGCTCTTCTCCCTCGTTCAAATATTCTAACTCTCAAACCTGCATCCCTTTCTCTTTGTGCTTGTGTGTTTGTGCGTGCGTGATAATAGGGCACCGTGGTGCCGTCTGCAGTAGGCTCGAGTACCGACGGTGGTTCGTCGATGGCGGATTCGACCGACAAGAAGACGCCACGCAAAAAGTTCCTGTCGCTCTCGCGCAGCAGCAAGATCGAACACGAGCCGCATGAAGCCGCTGTTCCCTCGCCTACTGTGGCTGCCGCTGCCGCTGCTGCTGCTGCACCCGATGCAGAGGCGAGCGCTGCTGGAGCTGAAGCAAGTGCGGCCGAGGCCGACATGCCATCGGGTCAAAAGGCAGCTTTGAAGCTGGCACTCTTGGCCGCGGCACTCGGTGGAACTCCAGATGATCATACTACGACGCCAGATGCCGCTCACACACCTGTCGATGCTGCGTCCCACGGCAGCGCACGAGAGCTGCCTGTCGAGCACACCAGTGGCAGCGGCTCTCTCTCATCGAGCTCGTCATCCAAGCTCCATGCCTCTGCCGACGCCGCTGGTAGCGCCACCGCCACTCCTACGACTCCTTCGGCAACCGCGGAGGCGGACGAACGAGCACCGTCGCTGCAAGGCGCCGTGCACACGACCGATAGCTCGCCGTCGCTCTCGCACTCTAGTGGCTCGAGTTCATCGCGCTCGTTGGCGCAAGCCAAGAACCCACTCGCCGACTCGGAGGACGAAGAGTTGTTGGCGCACGACAACCAATCGTCGCTCGGCTCGTCGGTCGGCTCGTCGGCTACCTCGGCTGCTTCATCGTCAATTGCCTCGTCGTCGCTCGGTAGCTCGCAAGATCCAGCTCTACGTTTGACGTCGACCTCGGACAAACTACGCGATAGCGCTTCGTCAGGCGATGGCTTCTCACTCAGGATTACTGCAGTTGCTGGTCGCGATCTTGCTTCCAAAGATTCCAACGGTATATCTCTATCTCTTCATCTCTCTATCTCTCCATCTCCTTTTATCAATCTAATACGTATTGTATTACGCGCTATCGTGGTGGGGTGGAATGATGCGTAGGATTGAGTGATCCTTATCTCGAGATTACGACTGAATCAGCCAAGAAGACACTACGAAAGACCAAGACAAAGGTCATCGACAAGACCCTCAATCCCACGTGGAACGAAGTATTGGAGCTGTACGTTGTTGTTGTCGTCGTGCTCCTCGACAATGGTGTATGTAGTTGACTTACCTGTGTGTCGTGTGCATTTGTTTGCGTCAGACCGATCGACAAGGATTGTCAGCAACTCCGTATCGAGTGCTGGGATATGGATTTGATTGGCAGGAACTTTATGGGCACCTTCACGCTGTCGATGAATCAGCTTATGAGTGCTGGTACGATACGCACCGTTCGCTCTCACTCTCACTCACTCCGTCGGTCGATCGCCTGCCATCCATGATTACTCATATATCGATGGCAATGCAACGCAATGTAGATGGCTCGGAGCAGTGGTACACGCTTGGACAGCGCGAGGGCAAAAAGACCGAGCGTATCTCGGGAGAGATCTGTCTGCGTATCGAGTACATTGCCGGCACGGTGGTCGAGAAGAAGAAGGCCAGCAACCTGTTCACGTCGGCCGTCAAGGGCGTCGTGTCGACGGCCGGCGATGCGGCGCAGTTTGGCATCGACGGCGTGACGCGCGGAGCGAAATCCACACTCGGTGCTGCCGAGGGCGTCGCCAAGGGAGCTGTGTCGACGGTCGGTGCCGGCGGAAAGCTCATGACCGAGGCTGCCACCAAGGGCGTGAAGCTCACGATCAACACGGCCGAGGGCGTCGCCAAGGGAGCCGTGTCGACGGCCGCAGGAGTCGGTGGCATCGCAGTCGCTGGCGTCGGTGGTATCGCCGGCGGTGTGCGAAGCCTCGCGCACTCGAACTCCAAGAAGCGCATCACGCGTATCGTACGTGCAGGCAAGAAGACCAAAGCCTTGTTGGTGCCGGTCAAGCATTACAAGGGTGGAGCACCTGGTGCCTCATGGAACGAGATCAAGAACTTTGCTTTGACGCTCCGACCTCACGAAAAGTACGTGAAACACTCATGCATGTGTGAGTGTGTGAGTCAGTGAGACTCTAATACGCAAGTATTGGTGGATGAATCAGACACATTCTGTTGGTATGGGTCGCTATCGCACTGTCATACACGGTGCTGGGATGGCTGTTCAACTTTGCGTGGGACTATATCTTTGCCTAAAGCCCTCACTATGCACGAAAGAGAGCGAACGAGCGAGAGCACCATCACGATCAACGCACTCACAACAACTCCTTCTCCTCACCTGAACTCTATCTGCTCTCACTACCACGCACACTCGTAGCACAAGCTTGCCTCTACGTTGCTGCTGTTGTTGCGTGTGCGTGTGTGTAGTTGCTGGTTGGTCGTTGGTTGTTGCTTGTACCCATATTTCCTCTTCTTCCTGCAGTCCACACGCGCATACATCTCTCCTCACCCCACGCACTTTCTCGATTCGTTATTACATACATCCATCCATCCATCAAGAATATCATTGCATCGATTCTGTCTCTCAGGTTGCTGTTACTTCTCTCTCTCTCTCTCTCTCGCTCTCTCTGTCTCTCACGTCGTAAATAGTAAAAGTGAAACTACCAGCTTGCCGAAACCAAGGTCCTCCTCTCTGCCGCAATCGTGCTCTGTCTGCAACTACAACATTTTTCATGATGCTCTTACGCAACGAAGCGGCTTGTTTGACATTATGCATTTCGGATCCATTCATGTGTCGCTTCGAGTCGAGGACCAACCTCGTCTTCCTCTTCTCTCGATATCTCGATGGACTTGATTGAAGATCTAGAGCTTCAGTTCAAGTGCTCTCTCCAAGTGCTCTCTCTCGTTTGATGGGTAGCCAGCGCAAGAGATGGCTCGAATTCGGCGGGAATCGTACGGTTCGGGAGCTCGGGTAATCATGGGTCGGGCTGTCGGCCTAGCGAGCCAGCGAGAATCTTCGTCCTCGTCATTCCCTTCCTTCTGCCTTGCCTGCACCACACTCGCACCCACTCCGGTCCAACATTCCCAACCTCCATCATGCGTCGCACGCAGAACGCCCGAAGCAACAATTACATTGTGGTCAAGGCCACCGTCGTTCCGTTTGGTGATAGTGGCTTCCTCGAGAAGAGTGGACAGGTGTCGCGCGGTGGCATCAAGTTCCACGTCCACCCTCAGCTCCAGCTGCAAGACCAAACGATCATCGACTCGGCCATCAACATTGGCTCCTCGAACGCCAAAGATCTCATGTGCTACAAGTTGCTCCAGCACGGCGACGCGACGACTTTGCCTGGCGGCATTCTTGCGTTGCTGCAAGGCCTCAACGTGGGAATCAACCCGCTCACCAGCGGTGCGATCGACTATGTGGCACTGGGCATCACGGCGCCAGGCGACTGGTTCGAAGCACCACCGCTCTTGTTGCCTGAGGCCGACAACCGCAAGTACGATAGCGCCGAGCTGCTCCACGAGGCGCTCGTGGCGCAGGACCGCCATGTACAGTTGCTGGACACCATCTTTACTCAAGCGGCAACCGCACAAGAGAACGTCTACGTGTTCGGGTACGAGCGACATCAATCAATCAATCAATCCACCTCTGCGTGTATGTGTGACTCACACTCCTCAATAGCTTCGAATACTCGAGCGGCGATGGAGTGCACGAGATTCACATGAACCAAGGCTTCAAGGGAGGTCCTCAGCCGAACTCTGCCAACAGCGATGGCGCAGTGTTCATCGAGCACGCCGATGGCTCGTGGACCTCGTACTACACGGCCTTCAACGCGTCGTCCGTGCCCACCGATCCAAGCACGGGCGCTCCGACCGATGATGCGCAGTCGTTCAACAACGCTGTGCAAGCCCCACGCGCCAATCACAATCCTTCTTCGCAGTAGAATCTCGCAAGAGAGAGCGCGAGAGAGCGAACCAGAGATTGTGAGACGATCGTACAATCGACAATGAATTGATGCTACTCCATTCGATCGTGGGCTCGTTCTCTCTCTCCACACTCACACTCATTCGGCAGTCGATTCTCTCTCGAATCGATCGCTCAGAACTTGACAGTGTCGGTTGAGTTCGAGTGATTCGATCGATCGAGAGAGATATTCCCTCCTCCTCATTTTGTTGTTCGCCAGCCAGCGGAATATCTCGCGAGCGGCCTTGCGGAGTACCCACCAGCAAGGAAGAAGCGAGCGAATCTTCCTCACATTCCCTCCGCTCCGCCTCTATCATTCGCTTCATTGCCCGCTGCTGCTCTCATCTCGATCGATCGCCATGGCTTCGGCATCGTTCTATCTCGCTCTTGCGACCTTGTTTGCTGTGTTGGCCGTGTCGCAAGGCCACTTGTATGTCATTGGAGCGCGAGGCGCCCATCCCAATGATCCTTGTACGTCGCTCGTTTCGATCATGCTAGCGCACTCACTCACGCACTCACTCACTCACTCGCGAACATCGTGCTCTTGGTTCAAAAACCCATAGCGTACTTTGCTGCCAACTCGCAGGCTCCTTGCGGTGGAGCAACGGCCGTGTCGACCAACTACTTGAACGTCACCAAGAGTACGCGCGTTGATGATGATAATATCTCGAGTCGATTCGTATCGTATCGAATCGAATCGCGTCACTAACGGCCATGCAATCTCTCGATTGATAGACGCCATCTTCCCAATCTCCTGGACCTTGATCGTCAACCACAACACGCCTCCTAGCCCCACGGGCAGTGTCAAGTTTGGGTACACCACCTCCTCCTCGTCGACGACCTTGGAAGATCATCGACTGACATTCGAGCGCTGCGCGCACACAGCTATGCGTCTGGAATCTTTAACTCGCCCACGACCATGACCAACCCGATCGCCTCGTCGGCTCCGGTCTCGACGCAGCCGAACAACGAGTACTACGTGAGCGAGGTGGTGGTACCGCCGCTCTCGGGACCGGGCACCATTCAGATCGTGTACGATCTCATGGGTGCGCCGCCGGGCAACAACTACTACCAGTGCATCGACGTGTGGGTCGGCTAAGAAGCGCCTCTCTTCGTGTACAAGCAAGCTGCAAGCCGCCTGCTTCTCGCGCTTCGCTCCAATGTCGCGACGTGCGTGCGTGTATGTCTCGCTAATGTAGCCGCACGCATTAACTCAGATCAATCGAATCAATCAAATCAATCAATCAACCAACCAACCAAGCGATCAACCAATCAATCAACACGGCGTATCTTCCCTCTTGATATTCGCGTGTTCGCAGTTTCTCGCTTTCGCGTAATCCCGATCATGATTGTTTCTCTCGCTCGTTTTTTCGCGGGTCGCGTGGTGCTGTTCCGCGACTGCACATTCGATCTCTCTCAGCGGTTCCTTTCCTCCTCGCTTCAAACAACACCGCACCCACTCTCGCTCTCCTTCCTCCTGCAATCGCGGTTTGGTTCGCGCCCCAGCGTTCTTGTCGGTCGTTCGCGGAGGTTATCGCTCGTGTTATGATATCTCGAGCCTTCGTGGCGCGCGCTGGCGGCTATAAAAGCCTCGCCACTTGCTCACTTGCTCCATCCAACCAACCACCTTCTCTCCATCGCTTCTCTCCACACCTTCCCTGGCCTGCACACCACGACCAACCTCTCAAACCGTTATTGTCGTTGTTCTATCCGTTAATCTCTGCCACTCACTCATTTTATCGTGCGATACTGTCCACCACCACCACCACCATGTCATCAGCGCGTGTGGATTCGAGCAGCGAGAACATGTTCGTGCTGAACCTGCGTCCATCGTACGTCGAACTCGACGATGATGAGGACGACGTGTATGACGAGGACGACAACGAGGAGCTCGAGCTCGACCACGAGTCGCCGGTCGCCTCCTCCTCCAACACTCGTCGTCGTGGTCCACGATCGTCGAACAGCAGCAGTGCCTCGTCGCCATCGCCGCCGACCTCGTCGGCAGCATCGTCGGCCTCGCACACTCGCCACAATCGAGCTGTGCGATTCGCTCGACCGCCGCCACCGACTTCGACGCCTCCGTCGGTACCGCACTTCTCCAACGAGGAGATCGAGCAACAGCTCGAGTTCATGTTGCGCAACGAGCTCGCGAGGCACTCGGGAGTGCCCGACGGCGTCGTCGGCAGTGCTGGCGGCAGCACGGCCTCGTCGGGCACTGGCTCCGGCACCTTCATCGAGCATGACTCGGAGCAACAACCCTCGTTGGTGTCGTTGTTGTTGCGAGCCGCCTCATCGAGCGGCAGCTCGACGACGGCTGCTCCGGGAGCACCTGCTGCTGCTGCTGCTGCTGCTGCTGCACCGACGACGACCAAGCCGTCGCCCTTCTGGGCCACATTACACAAGCAGCATCAACAGCAACAGCAACAACCTCCGGCATACGAGCCTGTGCAACCACAACTCTCTCCGACATCGACTCATCACGTCGGCACCGGAGGAGATTCAGCAGCCGCCTCGTACCTCACTGGTGGCACGATTCGTTTGATGCAAGGAGTCTTGGCTCAGAAGCGTGCCGTCACGGCGCCACAGCAGCTGCGCACTGGCATGCCAGCACACCTCGACATCGCCTCGGCCTCGGCTGCCATGGCGCTCGATGTTTTGGCACTCTCTCACGAGACCGAGGCCATGAACGACGAGTGTCTACGCGTCGGTATCTGGAACTACGTCGTTCCTTCGTTGATGATGTTGCGTGATGATGAGTACGTACTTATTGGCAGTATATCTCGATCCTCTGGTTCAGCTCTTGAATCCTCACACCAATCAATCAATCCACCCATGAATCCATCCGTGATGATATAGAACTGCCAAGTTCATTCAGATCGTCTTGTATCTGATGCAAAAGTCCTCGAGTCTCATGATGCGTGGCATGGATGTACGTACACACACCTACCTGCTCTCCACACTCACAACACACGTAATGAACTGACACACTCTGGCACACAATCAACTGCAGTTCTTGCTCTATCTCCTCGGATACTATCGTGCCTGGGAGGTCAAGAGCACCAAGGAAGCCCAGCGTCAGTCGTACGCTTGGACCAAGGAGCAGCGCTCTCGCATCTATCCGAACGCCGTCGCGGCCTTGTTCGAGGCCGATCATTGCGACGCACTCGTCGTGGCAGCTCGCAACTTTATGAAGGAGCAGAGCTCGCTCCACGTACGACTCGCGACCTTGCAGCGATGCTTCCTCAAGACCTACACCAAAGCCGCCGGCGTACCGCATTGGCGCGACGCCAATCGCAAGCTCGTCAAGCACTCGTTCGATCTCAATCTTCACTATTGGGAGCGTCAGCAACGCGCCATGCGCAAGCGACGCTAATCCATGACATGCACGAGCTCCTCCTCGATCGTCAGTGACACGGCTCATCCATCCATCGATCGAATCGCTTCTTCTCCGATATTACTACCGCTGCTACGACAATGGCTGATCGCAATCAGATCTGTAAATACCCGAGAGCTCGCTCACTCTCCCGACAACGTTGTAGAGAGCGACAGCCATTGTTGCAAGCCGGTATCGCTTGTACATAGTCTCGAGAGGATGGCAGCCAGCCGGCCACGATCGAGGAGCGACAATCCAATCGACCAATCGATCGATCTTGTACATATCGTCAATCATGTGTTTAATTGAGTCTCTCTCTCTCTGTCAATCGCGCTAACGACCATCGTGATGGTCACGGGCACACTGTACACAATACGCAATACAATGCTCTCATATTTAATGCATTCGCGATTGAGAAAGAGTGGGTCTGCGCTTGAGAGAGAGCGAGGTCGTTGTTGCTTGGTGTCCCTCTCGTGCTCGCATCTCGTCTGCCTCTCGCGCTGTGTGTGCGTGTCTGTCTCTCGCACAGTCATCGCACGAACCTCTCGTATCTCCAGACAACCCAGCATCTCATTCTCGGTCGTGTGAGTCTCGTGCAGTGTCGGTCGATATCTTTGTTGCAGCTGTGCGTGTGATGCAATCATGAACGACCATCTCAATCAGCCGCACCATGACGATATCGATTCTCGAATCAAGTTCTCGATTGGCACCACACAACAAGGCCATGACGACGGCTCGTTCAACACGCCTCAAGGCTTGGTGTTCGATCATCATCGAGGTCTCTTGATGGTTGCTGATACCTTCAACAGTCGAGTGCAAGTATTCTCTTGTGATGATGATGACGGCTTCTCGTTCGTGTCCAAGTTCGGCGAGAACCATCATCCATCAACCGAGTCCTGCAATCCGTGCGGATTGGCCATCGATCACGATCATGATCGCATCCTCATCACTGATACGTTCCGTCATCGAGTACAATCATGGTCATTGAGCAACCAATCGTTCTTGTCGTGCATCGGCCATTATGGTACTTACGATCTCGGATTCGATTACCCTCGCAGCATCACCATCGACAACCATCATCTTCGCATCATCATCGCCGATTCCTGCAACCATCGATTGGTGTTCTTGTCGTCGATCGATCTCTCGTTCTTGTTCGAGATTGGCGGCATCAAAGGATCTCGACCAAGAGAGTTCAACTTGCCAACGAGCGTTGCGATCGATCATGATCGATGCCGAATCATCGTCTCTGATACCAACAACGACCGAGTGCAAGTATTGTCGTCGATCGATGGCTCGTTCTTGTTCATGTTCGGCCAAGAGGGCGACCAACCAGGCCAGTTCAGCGTTCCTCGAGGATTGTGCATCGACAACCAAGGCCGAATCATCGTCGCCGACACTACTAACAATCGATTGCAATCATTCACTCCCGAAGGCCATCACATCTCGTCGTTCGATTGTGGCGGAGAGCCACTCGGTGTTGCATTCGACGAGCATCGAGGTCTCATCGCCTTCACGACACGCAATCGAGTGCATGTGATTGGAGCCAATCAATGGCTTGCCGACACGTTCACATGGCGACCTGATCGACATCGATATGCCCCTCGATGGATGAAGCAAGCCATCTCGACGATGACGATGATTCGATCGCTGGTCGATGACGGCGAGTCGGCATCGATGTCGATGATTCCGAACGAGATCTTGTTCGAGATCTTCTCGTTCCTTTGATCGCGAGAGAGAGAGAGAGAGAGAGAGATTGGAAGCAGTTGCGCTTGGCGTGTGTGCCATCAGCATCTGAGCTCTTTGCGATGCGTCTCAATGTCACGATCAATCATGAGAAATGAACCCATTCGATTGTTGTCAATAATGTGTATCATGATCATGATGGCGATGAATTGGAAGGTCCTTTCGAGAGTGTTCGAGTCAGCAGTGGCGGGTCTGCGCTTGAGAGAGAGAGAGCGAGGTCGTTGTTGCTTGGTGTCCCTCTCGTGCTCGCATCTCGTCTGCCTCTCGCGCTGTGTGTGCGTGTCTGCCTCTCGCACAGTCATCGCACGAACCTCTCGTATCTCCAAACAACCCAGCATCTCATTCTCGGTCGTGTGAGTCTCGTGCAGTGTCGGTCGATATCTTTGTTGCAGCTGTGCGTGTGATGCAATCATGAGCGACCATTTCAATCAGTCACGCCATGACGATATCGATTCTCGAATCATGTTCTCGATTGGCACCATCCAACAAGGCCACGATGATGGCTTGTTCAATGATCCTCGAGGCTTGGCGTTCGATCATCATCGAGATCTCTTGATGGTCGTCGACGGCGACAATAATCGAGTGCAAGTATTCTCTTGTGATGATGATGATGAAGGCTTCTCGTTCGTGTCCAAGCTCGGCGAGCAAGGCATCCAACCAGCTCAGTTCGAGTATCCATGCGGGATCGCCATCGATCACGATCATGATCGCATCTTCGTCGTTGATACGTTCCGTCATCGAGTACAATCATGGTCTCTGAGCAACCAATCGTTCTTGTCGTGCATCGGCCATTACGGATCAGGAGATGTCGAGTTCAGCTATCCTCGAGGCATCGCCATCGACAAGCATCATCGTCGCATCATCATCGTCGATACCTACAACAATCGATTGGTGTTCTTGTCGTCGATCGATCTCTCGCTCTTGTTCGAGATTGGAGGCATCAAAGGATCTCGGCCTGGCGAGTTCAGCTTGCCATCAAGCATTGCGATCGATCATGATCGATGCCGAATCATCGTCTCTGATACCAATAATGATCGAGTGCAAGTATTTTCGTCGATCGATGGCTCGTTCTTGCTCGAGTTCGGATCTCAAGGCGACCAACCAGGCCAGTTCAGTCTTCCACAAGGAGTGTGCATCGACAACCAAGGCCGAATCATCGTCGCCGACACTTGGAACCATCGATTGCAATCGTTCAATCCCGAAGGCCATCACATCTCGTCCTTCGATTGCCACCGCCTCGGACAGCCGGTCGAAGTTGCATTCGACGAGCATCGAGGTCTCATCGCCTTCTCAGCCGACAATCGAGTGCATGTGATTGGAGCCAATCAATGGCTTGCCGACACGTTCACATGGCGACCTGATCGACATCGACATGCTCCATCATGGATGAAGCAAGCCATCTCGACGATGACGATGATTCGATCACTGATCGATGACGGCGAGTCGGCATCGATGTCGATGATTCCGAACGAGATCTTGTTCGAGATCTTCTCGTTTCTCTGATTGTATTCGCGATGTTCGTCAGGTTGAAGATGGCAATACAATCAGCTGCTGTTCTTTGCTTCGTCGTCTCGCTGCTGCTGCATCATCATCTCTCGTGCTCGTGTGCGCTCATCCACTCGTAATCTCTCGCACATCCACACTGTCTCTCTCGCAGGGTTGTACTCTCAATAGTTTCAGTCACATCACAATCACGTGTTGGATTCGTTGAATCAATCAATCGATATCTTGTTGTTGTTGCTGTGGTCGGCAGAACAGTCTTTGTGTTTGTGCTGTTGGTGTTGCAATCATGAGCGATCATCTCAACCAGCCGCACCATGATGATATCGATGCTCGAATCAAGCTCTCGATTGGTACCATCCAATACGGCCACGATGACGGCTCGTTCAACGCTGCTCGAGGCCTGGCGTTCGATCGTCATCGAGGTCTCTTGATGGTCGTCGATACCTGCAATCATCGAGTGCAAGTATTCTCTTGTGATGAAGGCTTCTCGTTCGTGTCCAAGTTCGGCGAGGGAGGAGACCGACCAGGCCAGTTCGAGTATCCATGGAGCCTTGCCATCGATCACGATCATGATCGCATCCTCGTCGTTGATACCGGCAATAATCGAGTGCAATCATGGTCTCTGCGCAACCAATCGTTCTTGTCGTCCATCGGCAAGCAAGGATCAGGAGATCTCGAGTTCAACTATCCCCATGGCATCGCCATCGACAACCATCATCGCCGCATCATCGTCCTCGATACCCTCAACAATCGATTGGTGTTCTTGTCGTCGATCGATCTCTCGTTCTTGTTCGAGATTGGCGGCATCAAAGGATATCAACCCGGTGAGTTCAATTCGCCATCAAGCATTGCGATCGATCATGATCGATGCCGAATCATCGTCTCCGACTCGGAAAATCATCGAATGCAAGTATTGTCGTCGATCGATGGCTCGTTCTTGCTCGAGTTCGGCCATCAAGGCGACCAACCAGGCCAGCTCAGCAATCCTCAAGGATTGTGCATCGACAACCAAGGCCGAATCATCGTCGCCGACACTGGCAACCTTCGATTGCAATCGTTCACTCCCGAAGGCCATCACATCTCGTCCTTCGATTGCTGTAATATCGGACATCCATACGATGTTGCATTCGACGAGCATCGAGGTCTCATCGCCTTCTCGGCAGGCAATCGAGTGCATGTGATTGGAGCCAATCAATGGCTTGCCGACACGTTCACATGGCGACCTGATCGACATCGACATGCTCCTCGATGGATGAAGCAAGCCATCTCGACGATGACGATGATTCGATCGCTGATCGATGACGGCGAGTCGGCATCGATGTCGATGATTCCGAACGAGATCTTGTTCGAGATCTTCTCGTTCCTTTGATTAGCAGCAGCAGTAGTAGTAGTAGTAGCAATACGACCAACCAAAAGCCCCTCGATTCATTCGTGATCGATCGCACTGTTATTGATGTCCCGGCAGCCGGGTGGAGTGGCTTCTTCGAGCGGGATCGCGCTGTTCATTGTTCGCTCGCCTCGCTGCTCGTGCATCTCCCCATCCATCCATCCATCCATCCATCCATCCATCCATCCATCCATCCATCCTCCATCCATCCATCCATCCATCCATCCATCCATCCATCCATCCATCCATCCATCCATCCATCCATCCATCCATCCATCCATCCATCCATCCATCCATCCATCCATCCATCCATCCATCCATCCATCCCTCCCTCCCTCCCTCTCGAACACAATGCCATCAACAACACGAACTCTCCTATCGATCGCAGCATTGCTCGCGTGTCTCGTGAGCTTGGCCTTGGCTCTGGGCCACCAAACCCCGACCACCGAGACCACGCTCCCTGTCACAGTCACAACCACCGCCACCACACCCGACGATGGCAACATCTTCTCCAGTGCGTGATCCGCGACACTCACACTCTCAATGCTCGAGATACGACTCGTGCATCTATAACACTCGCTCTCGTTTGATTCTATGATAGATCACAAGTGGGTGTGGATCACGGTGCTCGTGGTCGTCGGATTGATCCTGATACTCATCGTGCTGCTGCTGGCTCGATCGTGCCTGGTCCAAGCCAAGCGCAAGGGCTCCTACCGCTCCCTCGAGTCGCCGTACGTATCTATCAATCTATCTATCTATCTATCTATCGATCTATCTATCTATCTATCTATCTATCTATCTATCTATCTATCTATCGATCTATCGATCTATCTATCTATCTATCTATCTATCGATCTATCGATCAATCTATCTATCTATCTATCTATCTATCTATCGTGATCTATCTATCTATCTATCTATCTATCTATCTATCGTGATCTATCTATCTATCTATCTATCTATCTATCTATCTATGTGATCTATCTATCTATCTATCTATCTATCTATCTATCTATCTATCTATCTATCTATCTATCTATCTATCTATCTATCTATCTATCTATCTATCTATCTATCTATCTATCTATCTATCTATCTATCTA
>Ga0209935_1004273_pt1 | contig 13388 bp, 15 predicted proteins | sample ThiBio_1000_plan_2_FD_183958 | JGI IMG/M metagenome (GOLD analysis project Ga0209935, IMG submission 183958) | Wastewater bioreactor microbial communities from Cape Town, South Africa - Thiocy_cont_1000_plan (SPAdes) | ecosystem: Engineered > Bioreactor > Thiocyanate-remediating >... | reverse complement strand
GGGGAGAATGAATTACCAGCAAGAACAAAGAGATTCATGGATGATACTGAGATTCTTCTCACTGGTTTTCCTTCAGCAGTGACTTCTAAAAAAGGTTGGCCAGCTTGCTTGCTCAATCCATTTGTCAGCAACACACCATCCACTGTTTGTTGATCATGTTCAGTGTTTGAAAGAAGAGGGGGAGAATCACCTGAGAGATAAAATAAGTTCCAGTTCTCAATCAGAATTTGTTTTGGTTTGTGTTGAGGAGGCACTTGTTGGATCGAAAATTCCTTGTCCCAATCATCTCCCCAAGTTGTGTACCACTCTCCATTCGCTGTTGTGAGAGAGGAATGTTCTCAACCAAAGAAAATAAAGATACAAAGGATACCTGTCAAGAAGCCTGAACGTTGGCCTGAGCCAGCAGCAGCCAGGATGACATGCTTCTCTGCAACAACTTTGGGTTCCTCGATCTGTCCTTTTGCATATCGAAAGAGCCTCCCAGACCCTTTGTTATTGTTGTGTATTGGGGGGGGAGGGAAGGGTGAGCCGTTCATGGAGATGGCTCTTGTGTCATGTGTAGGGGGAGGGAAAGATACGAGTTACAAAGAGAGTGTGTGAATACGAAGCAGAGATGTCAACAATGGGATCATCTTCTCGCTTTGTTGGAGGTAAAACAACCTCCACCGATTTCAATCCGAGAACGTGTGGCTTCGATTGCCACTCCCCAGTCTCATCCTCTTCGGTTGCCCAGCCGTAAACATTCCCTAGATCTTTAAATGATGTCAAGAAAGTAAAATACAACATCAACCACAAAAAAAAAAAAAAAAAAAAAAGATTCCTAAATCACCGACCATCAAGCACCAGAACCTTATTGCCCAAAATCTCCACCTTCCTGATCTTTTGATGAGCGGGAAGGTAGAGATCGAGAGGTTGCCACTTTGGTTCAGTGGCAGTGTTGTTATTGAAAGGACTCCAAAAGAATCGAGAGCCAAGGTCTTTCCTTTCCATGTATGTTTGTCGTTTTTTTGTTTTTTTTTGTTTTTTTTTGTTTTGTAAAACTGTTTTTTCTTTCTTCCTGTTGCTGTTTCGCCGCTTTACTTTTGTGGGCAAGCTGAACCCCGATATTCTAGTATGAAAAAAAATTTTTGCGTGAAAGGCGAAGTATTTGCTCGATTTATTGGAACTGGGCAAAGCACAAACTTACGATGCGCCGTAAGTTTTTTTTTTAAGGCAAATTTACTGCTGGAATCGTGTCCGTTGTGTATTTTTTCCAGCGCATAAGAACAGTTGAAACAATTTATGAAATGCCAATCGCAATTCTAACATTGCCAAATTCCCCTAAAAAAACAGCCCTTTCTGAATCTCCATTCGCCTGTACTGTATCATAGGCACTGTAAAAGAGTTTTGAGCAAAAATGGTACACAAATTTGATGGAAATGCATTGACAACCAACACACAGAGTGTAAATTCACTAGTTGTGTAACTTTTGCCCATTTACATTGTGATGTTAGTACAATGCTCTAAACTTGCCACATAGTTTCTACACAATCTAAAAAAGTACAAAAAGCTAAATAATAGGTATTGTAGAGCTATCTTATCACTAGGAAAAAAAAGGGGGATATAATGAACTATGAGGGAGATAAAGAATATTCAAAAAGAAAATCACTATTCATGTTCATTGAAAGGTACAAATACATAGTATTCAAAAAAAATCATGTTAAAAATAATAAAATTAATTATTTCAAAACTATGATAAGTGGGATAATTTTGTTGGGTTTTATTACTAGAAACCCATGTAAGAAATTCTCTTGGTAGAGGCAGCCCATTAAGAAAAATTTGCCATAGGGTAAAGCAGCTAAGAAAAAAAAAAAATCTTTTTAGCTGTGTGGAGTGTAAAAATTATTACAGCTCCCGCATTTCGCCCCTTTGCCTGGTGAAAATATTTTTTCACTGTTACTTTTCCCATAGCTGTAGCAAAATTTTCTTACGTTGTTTCCGTGGAAAGCAAAGTCTGACAAAATTATCCCACTCGTCGTAGTTTAGGAATATTACCTCCCTTGGTTTTCCCCACACACTCTATCCGGAGTGAGATCACCTTGTTGCTTGTTCTCTTTGTTTTGTAGGAAAACTGCGGAGGCAGCGCAGCACCAACGGTATTGCCCAGGAAAGTCGCTAGAGCCAGATCCCCGCGGGATAGCATTCTTCGTACCACGAGAGCTATCCAGCGGGGAAAGCACGCGACCACATGCGCGGCTAAACCAACAACCCATAAATTACCATAGAAAAATAGCGCATACCATACATACCAAAAATTACCATGAGAACCATCCCGCGTGCGACACCTCAGCGGTGGGGTGGTAATAAGGTATTGTGCCTTATTGCGGCCTATTAATAAAGGTGCAAGTGATGGTTGCTATGAGACAATAGGGTGGTAAAGCACCGCTGGTCAATGCCCCGCTTGTACCGCTATGGGGCAAACCCCTTTAAGTGTTCCCCTACCATTCCTACAAGAAATGGCAATTTGTACCTTGGTCTGTACTAGGGAAAAAGATACTTTCCAGTTATAACCACAGTACTCCAACCCATTTACTTTTGATAAAGCTGTGACAAGGGAATTTGGTGCAAAGTGGCCAAACTTGAGTACATGGCCACCTATGTATTCTGTCAAATTTAAATGTGAAAAAATATCTAATCACAATAAAAGGGAAATGGAAATATTGGGGTATGTTTTATTTCAAAGTAATCAGTATGTTTAAATTCAAACACTATGATCAATTTTGATCATATTGATTAAATTGAATAAAATAGGTGAAAAACTTCTTTATTTTAAGAAATAGACTAGAAAAACCTTCCAAGGTCACAAAACCAGTACATTCTCTTCAATTGTGTAACATTTAGTAGAACTTGTTTGCTATATAACTCTTTAAAACAGCTTGTGAAAGTACTTTCCTCTTTTTGAATCTACTAATAGAAGTAACATCCTTATTTTGAAATATATGTTATCTTTCTTTTTTGTTTTCTCCTCTTCCTCTACTTTTTTTCTTTTTTTTTCTTCCTTTATTGTATTTTTAACTTTTAGTAACAAGGTTTTTTAGTTACTTTTGTTTACATTCACTTTTTTTCCTTTTTTTTTTTCTTTTTCTTTTTTTTTTCTATCCCATACAATTAAATTTGGGGCATTTTCTTTGTTTTCAATTACTAACTTGTCAATGTTCATAATAGTATAATACAAGCAAAGGATGTTATTAAAATATACTTTGTCATACTGATATACCTTCCATAAAACTACAAAGTAGGTTTTTGAGAGTCTATATTTGCCACTTAATAACGAATCTAAATATTTGTCTTATTAATAAAAGTTACTTAACATTTTCACCTAATTACATTTAACTAAGTATTGTATTCTTTTTGATTAGTAGGTAAATGTTAATATAGTTGTTTTTTAATTATTCTAAATTGTTGAAATGGGATGTAATAGATAAAAAGAACACCTTTAAATACTTTTTATCCACCATTAGCTACATTTTCATCTTTTAAAAGATCACCAAAGCCTGAATTCCTGATTTGGGTGATATCTAAGTTCGTTGTAGTAGGATTTGAAGAAGACACAAAACCTTATGTACTATCAAAAAGCATCCCTAATTGTGGATAGCACTTATTAATAATAAATAAAATAAATAGAAAAATACTTAAGTATTAAGTATAGGTTTTTTTGAACTTAAAAGAGTAATAGTGTTTGATTTCTTTATTATGACTTGGGTAAAACTTCACTAGAGTATGTGTACCATCTACAATCTAGGTACAATATTAGAAAACAGGAGGGAAGTACTATTTTACCATTTCCTATTTTTTTACTATGAGTATGTTAATGTTAGAATAGTTAAAAATTCTCACTGTATATGTGTAAGTGTGTGTATGTGTGTGTGTATGTATGTGTGTGTATGTGTGTGTATGTATATGTGTGTATGTGTATACTAAGAGTTTCAGAAGTAATCCCACATAGTAGATAATGTTTGTGAGGCCTTTGTTAATACTTATTGAATACTTGTAAACATAGAAATTGGAACACCCTAGTGGGCACTAATATACTAATGATCAGAATACTCAATCAACCATAACAAATATAGGTTAATAGCATTTCACACAAAATAATTTGAAGGGATACTTTTTTAGCTCAAGGACTTCAGCAAAAAAAGTATAAAGTGTAAATAATGTGCTTAGATAAAAGTAACACATCACTTATTTGTGGAGCTTATGATGTCTAGCAACCCTTTTTACAAGTTCATAGCACATGGGAGCTCTTTTTCTCTCTTTCATTCTATTTTAACTTGATTTCATTGAATTTGATCAAAAACACTCAATTTAAACATGAATATGCATTTTGAACACAGTTATACCCCATATGGTTTCAAATTCTTCTTTTACATTACAAATTAGTGTTTTTAATGTTAATTAAAGTACTATGTCATTACTCTAATCTTTAACTAATAACTGTGTAAGAAAACAGTTTGAAAGGTGGAGTAAGTTGACAGAAAAAAGTTAATGCAAAAATAGAATTAGATTGACCACAAATTGCAATCTAGATGACAAGGCATTGCTGATAACTGTGAGTTAATTGATAGATGTAACATTTCATTCAATGACATACATTTTTTTAAAAATCATTTACAAGTAAAAACTTATTGTAATATATAGATATGAATTTCAATAATTGTTATCTTCAATATCAAAATGACTTGCCACCATATGTATTGAAACACATTATTAAATGTATCCTCGATAACAGTGTTGGAGCTGTTGCCTCCCTGCGCTTTTCACTCCCAGTGATTGCATAGGACAACTCAATGCGATAGTCGTTGCCAATTCGCAATACAGCTACTTGCTGGGTGCCTTGCACAAAGGGAAGATTGCAAAGAAGTATCTGGAGTGCTCAATATTGAAAGGGAAGAGAGCAACGAGGAAAGCCATCTTCGGCACCGTGGAAGGGAAGAAATTAGTTCAATACCGCGGACACGCTGAGGGCGACCGGGAAGGGGGGCAGTGGCGTCCAACCGTCGCCGGTGCGCTCTTGGTTGCTCCGCCACAGGAGAAAGAGAAAGAGAAAAGGGTGACGATGGGAGGTTGTACGCTGGAGAGATAGCCAAGATGAAGCTGTGTAAAGGGGATGGTAGTGATACTCAATGGGTCCTCCTTACCTTTACAGATCGGATCCGATCCTGTGCCCGGCACAAACGCTCCCAACACCGATAATGTTACCTGTAGCCCTTCTTCTTTCACCTCCAACAGCGACACAAACGGACGCACATCGCCTTTCATCCTAAGCGACGCCCTTAATCCTCCTGCAGCACAGCTGGAGGTAGTGTCTTCTCTGCCATTCTTTTTCTGCCCGGCCTTCCCGGAGGAGGACTTGCAAGATATGAACTTCCAACAGGTACTGGGGCCCCTTCATCGCGGCCGGCGGCTGCGCGGGCTGCTTTTCACCATCTTCTCTCAGTGGCATATATGTCCATCTCCTTCTCGATGGGAATCCGGCCCAGGTCCTTACGGGCGTGCAGGTGTCCCTGGTCGGCGGCCTTCGAAACCCAGTGTAAAGCCCTATGGTCGTCCGCACGCCCCCTCCCCGAGTCCGAGCTTCCACATCCATCCCAGTTCGAACCGAGCAGATGAGCGCCCTTTGTCTGCAACCTCGCGGTAGTAGTGCCTCGCCGGCTGATGGCCCTGTATCCCTCCCTGTCCGGTGGCATACATCCTTCTCAACCTGTACTCCGCCTCCTTATAGTTCCGTCTGGCTGCCTTTTGTAGCGCCAGCAGATCCTGTGGACCACCGACCTCCACACGCTCCTCGTCAGGGTCCCAACCCAATTCATCCCTCGCTTTCAAGTGCCCCTGCTCCGCGGCACTTCGATACCAGAACATGGCCATCGGGTGCTCTCCAACTTTTTTTTATTGACTACAACAGCCTAGCAGAGCCTGCGGCCGCGATCGAAGAGGATCCTAGAGGGGGATGTGATCTTTATGTGGCACAAGACGGTGGTTCGGATTCTTCGTACTGCGGTCCCACCGAAAATACGTTCCCAACCATCCAGCAAGCGATCGACAACAATCTCCCCTCACACGACGAAAACGTCACCGTGTGTAGTCTATGGGCACCTCCTATACGTGTCCCGAAGGTGGGGAAGGAGTGTCCATCATCAAATCGTTGTCCTTGCGAGCTTCGGGAGGTGTGGTGACGATGGACTGTCAAAGGAAGGAGTCGGGCCCTGTTTCTTCGCAAACGTGACATATTTCGCTCTGCAAGGCTTTGTGATCCAAAATGATCATGCCGATCAAGGAGGCAGCGACGTGGAGGAACTCTATTTCTTGGGCGACGTGTTTAGCGACAATATGTGCACGCAAGGATCAACGCCTACAATGTGAAGACTCTGGGCATTGGGAAAAACTACTTCGTCGACAATCTTGCGACGGGTTCGAATGCAACCGGAGGTGGTGCCCTGATGTAGCGGGTCTCGAAGTGTGAAATCTGGTACAGCGAATTCGCCGACAACGTGGTCGCAGATGACGGCTTGGAGGCGCCCTCTCGATCCTCTCGAGGGATGTGATCAACATCAGGGGCTGCAACCTCTCCGACAACGTGGCCCAGCTCTCTTTGAATGGAAGCGGTGGAGGTGCTCTCTTCGTGAGGGACGTCAACATCTTTGCTGTGGAAGGTTGCCGATTCGATAACAACTCTGCTTATGGCGGGAACGGAGAAGGCTCCCCCCGTCCAGGCTGTTAACGGCGACGTTGTTTCGGAAGGAGCTGCCCGTCGAGTATGCACCACCGTTCCCGACGACGTAGATGGCACCCCCGCCCTGACTCTCGACGGAGATATTATCCTCGAAGGTGGTATCCTCCATGCGCAAGTCGCTGTTGTTCAACACGATTGCTCCTCCGCCAAATACATTGGGTAGGAGGTCATCCTCGCGACCGCTGTCGAAGAGGTTGCCAACGAAACGGCAGCCGCTGACCCGGAACATCTCACTCTGATAGGAATAGATCGCACCCCACTGACTGTCTTGTTCGCCACGTTTTTGGCGAAGTTGGTGGCCTCGATCTGCAGGAGGCCTGCGGAACTGACGGCGACGGCGCCCCCCCCCGTTGTAGGAAGCCGATACGGTGTTGCCTCTCAGGTCGCAGCTCCTGATGTGGACCCGAGGGCTGAGGGTGGAGGGAAAGCACGCTAATAGCTCCTCCGATAAATGGCACCTGATGACAGCCTGCGCAGCGGTTTCATCGATTTCGCAAATTGTGCGTGCGGGCAAGTAATTCTGCTGATCCGTGTCGTCATAAAACAGAGCGGAAAATACCGTTGAATTTGTGATGGGCTTTCTGGCGGCCCGAGACTTGATGTACAGCTGTAACTCATACCAGCTTTCTTTCCTTTCGATGCCAGGAAACTCGGCAAGATAGTACACAATACCATATGAGATAAGAGACTACAAGTTTGTGGAAAAGAAGTACCCAGGGCCTGCAATTGTCTCCCTGCCGTGTGCGCTTCCTGTGATTTCGCCAGAAATACGTCAATGTCGGAGATAAGCTTAGACAATTCCTCCGGAGACTTTCTCGTCATATATGACTACAGCATTCGGGGGGTCCAGCCGCACATAGCTGAGAGGGTGGAATAGGGGTGAGTACTGGTGGGGGACATCGCCCAGCTAACCGCCCCCACATGGGCAGGATTGAGGGTGGGTTGTGTGGTCAGGCGTTGGTTTCGACTCATTGTGTATTAAACAAGCTGTAAATTGCTGGGGCGACATGAGAGACCAACGTACGCTTGCCTATCTTTGGAAAAAAGCAATGTTACCTGCGTTACGGCGTTAATCAGTTGATGACACAAGATAAAATACGCCGTTGATAATGCAGGCGCAACAACCCAGACTAGGGAAAAAAAAAAAAAAAATAACATAAAATTTTCAACACTTCCTATAAGGTGAAAAACCACTCTGGACCTGCAAACAACTTTGAGACTTCCTGAAGCAACTGGGGACAAGTTTTCATTCGCGACGGTAACAGTCTCCTGGAGCCGAAACGGATGACAGGGCTTAGTTTACCATCGCAGTCCACCTGAACCCTTGGTACTAGGAGTGGTCAACCCGAGTGATTGTGGCTTCGGTGTCTTCAAATGTTTTCATCCCAGTAAAAATTCGCATCTTTGAGAGAATTGGTTTATGGTAACGCCTTGAATGCACCCAACAGGTAATATACCCTCAAATATGCCGATTCCCTAATTCTCCGGCTCTTGCATCCTCCACATATGTTCCTCAGCAGTCGCACACCCCCTTTCCTCTTTTCTATCCACCACATCCCCCTCCGAGTCCCTTCCCCCTCGCTGATTAGCCACTCCCCTCTTTCCTATGATCTCCCCCTTCCACTCCTCTGCGATATCCCCAACTCCAACGCGACCAACCTAATCAAGCCGCTCTCCGCGAATGTTTGTCCGTGCGTAGCAGTCCACAACCCAATGTCCAGGCCTACCGCATCGGTGGCAGTAGTCCTCTTTTTCCATCTGCTTCGTCAACGCCTTTCCAAAGGCTCCCAACACCTGAAAAGCTGTGTCCCAGAAAGATCCACTTCCTGGCTTGTTTAAGCTTTTTTCAGGTGGCGAGCCACGGGGCAGCGGTGAGTTAAGGCGTCTTCCGCCGACATCCGCTTTTGCATAGCAGTCCTCAGCCCAGTGCCCTTCCCTTCCACATCGGTGACAACGATCTCCTATCTTCTCAGATCTGTTCAATGTCTCCCTGCTATTCTGTAAGGATGAAAGGGGTTTCCGTGATTGTGGCGCGTCCTCGTTCAAGGGCTTTCCATCGATATCCGTCTTTGCAAAGCAGTCCTCAGCCCAGTGCCCTTCCCTTCTGCATCTGTGACAACAGTCCTCGGTCACGCCGTTTCCTTTCGTCCTTTTTCTTCTTCCGGGCGATTGCTTTCGGGCTGTCCTCTTTTCCTTCTTCAAGGGCGGATCTTTGCGTTTACCAGTTACCGACCCTTTGGCCGGTGCATCTCGGATGCTTTCGCCGTCCTCCGCATTGGTTCTCGCATAACAGTCCGATGCAAAATGCGGCTCACGGCCACACCGCAGACATTTATCCTTCGCGCCTCTGATCTCCCGTGTCAACACCCTCAACTCCTCGTCGCTGAGATCGATCCTACAGTAGGTCCCTCCCCGCACGTTGTCGATGCCATTTCCGCACAAAGAAAAAAATTTTTTTTTTTTTTGCTTATCTTCTCTTTCCACAACCGTCCGAAAGGAGGGGCAAGAGAGACAGGCGCCATCTTGATGCAGGGGCAATGGTCTCAAAAACCTGAAACAGACTGAAGAGGGACAGATCCATGCTTTTGCAACTGAGCCAGACACTCTTGTTCTGTAGAACAACTGCAGATTGTGAATGCGTACTAAGTGTTTCTCAAAACAAATTCATTCCTCCAGGTAAAACTTTTTTTGCTTGGGATAAGTTATCTTGGGCATCTGGAGGAAGACAAAACCAATTTGAGAAGAAGAGGAAAAAATAACACCAGACACAACAAAAGCAGGAATACCCTGCAGAGATTCTCAATGACTTGAAGAACAAACTGGTGTCAGAGTTGCAGACTGCCAAAGCGATTCCACTGGTTTCCATGGGAGATGGAGCCAGGCCAAGGCTGGTAAGAGGAGAGGGTGAAAACAGAGATGGCCAACGCCGTGAACAATTTCATGGTGACAAGGAATTTGACGGTGAGAGCGGCTTTTGCACTGGGACGTGCTGGAGACTGCATTTTGTCAGAATCGAGGCAAAAGGACTTGGCCAAAGTGGATTGCCGAGCATCTGAAGGGATTTACGAGTAAATCGTATTGCCAACAAATTTCGAGAGCTGTATCGCAAGTTGAACCATCATCCGCTCTTTCAATATTTGTGCATCTCTGTTCGGAGAATGATCAGATGTAAAGCAATCATCTATGCCTATCTTGAGGAAGACGAGGCTGCGGCTTCATTCTGGAGTTCAGACAAAGTACCACCAGAGGAAGCTACAAGAAGCAAATAACCATTCCAAATTCACAAAGAATCCACCTTTGCACTTGGCAATAATCGTAAACTAGTTTAAATTAATGGGTACCAAGAATTCGCAGCAAACGGTGAATTTTTGACTTTTAAATTTTGGGGATGCGAAGAGCATGCAGTCGAAGGAACGTAAGTCAATGCCCCGGTATAGAACATGAAGGAGATCACCAGCTTGCGACAAACGAAACTGTCCCTTACCCCACCATCGCAATCCAGTTCGGCGACGTCGGAGGACAGGGCAATTGAGATCACGAGCGATGCATTGGATTGGACGCGTTGGCTCTCAGGGTCGCTTCAGAAGGCATCGAGTTGATATCATCCGGAATACGGCTTGGCAGATGGTCTATGGTCTCCTCGGGTTAAAATAGATGACGGAGGGTCGACCTGGAGGACCTGTTACAGGTGACGAAGTCCGACCGGGATCGAACTGCCCGGAGATCAGGCCTGCCAGTGGCCCACGCATTGCCAACCAGGATCCTGGCGATCAGAGTTCCGCTGTGACTATGCACGCCTTATCCATATCCATTACTTCTGTCGCTTGCGCAACAAAACACAGTTGTTCCCACTCCAAATGAACGTAACCTGATATGACATGGAAAGGATTGGGAAGGTAGCGTTTACTTCAGAATGCCATTAAGATGCCAGGCAACCATCTCAGAGTTACCAGATCGTCACAATGACTCAACACAGAATAGTTCAGTTGTTTGCTTGCTACCTCTAAAAGGGATGCCTAATTATTAATAGTGGTACACCCTCCTACCGACAGAAAGAGTAGCAAGAAATGGATATCCTCAGGGGTTTGGCACAGGACAGGGAAAGATATAAAGAGGAATACTGTATCTATCAGTGGACCTACAGGAGAACCAATATGAAATATATCGGTAAGGCCACCCAAAAGGTGCAGGAACGAATACTTCAACAATTCACGGCAGCATGAGCTGTTCTTGGCGATTAGGATAACACCCATTGCTGAATGGCGCATCGATATCATCGGTACCGTATCCGGGCCTGATGAAGAAACCACAAGGAGGCTGCTGTGTCTTGGGCCTGATGAGAAAGCCGACCCAAAGGAATGCAGGAAAAAACTCCTTGCTCAGAGAGAATGTTTTCATATCCTCGAACAGAAAACTCTCTTTCCCAGCTTCGGGACAATATTGCCCTTAGTAAATAAATCATGGCTGGTTAGCAATAGTTCTTTCCTGTTACAAAACTTCTAAATCCTTCACATTGAGTCACCGAGGCACCAATCCAGCCCCCAAATACAAGGCACACTCAAAGTAGAAGCCACAAATGAAGACGAAGACAAAGGAAACAGCAAGGTTAGGAGTTAAAGCTTTGTTTAGTAAATAGTAACTAATATAATAGAAACATATGATGCGAGTCCTTGAACTCATGCGGTGTTCGTGTTGCTTAACAGGCTTTCCGTTTAGACGATAAGTTAAAAATGGCATGGCAAACGGCTTGCCATTTGGCATGGAGTTTGATATCTTGCTCTGTTGGGGAGGGCTCAGTGCAGTAGCCGCCTTCAAAGCCGGAGTGCTCATTGGCACTTGGGAATACAAGGCACAATAAAATTTCTAGTTTATTTCGTTATTGGAGAGACTGTGCATGGTCAGCAAGTTACTTGAACTGCAAGCCAACATCTTCTAGCATAAAACACATGACGGCTCCTAGCAGCAAGAAAAGTGATGTGGTTAGTGTTTCGCCTGAAGGGTGATGATACCCGTCCAAAGGTGTTTGTGATTCCTAGGGTCCCGGAGAAGCAGCAACCCCAAGACGAATGCAATCACGGTGGCCACACTTTTATCCGACGCAGACCCCATTCCTAAAGATAGGTAGCCAACCTTTGATGGTCATCGTTATTCTAAATTACTGACGCTCACCACACACACAAGTTACCTCAGCATAAGTCTTCCATCAGACGATAGGATCTGTGTGCTGCCTCCCTCAGGGCTGTGCAGGATTCATTCATCACAGTCCTTAGAGCAGCGGTTGAAGATAACACCCTAGAGGAGTTGAGCCTGGAGGGTGGAACTGGCTACGTCGTGAAGGGTTTGGTTGAGGCGGTACCGACCAAAAGAATTGTGCGGCCAAAGGCAAGAAGAGCACAGCAACAATCCCTTGGGCCGCAAAACTGAATCAATAATCTAATGCACAAAGGCTAGATCTTTGAGGCAATTCCTAAAATAAACGCGTGCTGAGGGTTATATTTCTTCTTCCAGGCGTCTCAAGGAATCGATCCTTTGAACAAATTCTTGTTATTTATTAATTTAAATTATTTTTTTTCAGTTATTGCGCTGGCACGTCATCTGCCTGCCAATGCAGCCGCCACGAGGTCTTTCTGTAGGTAGGCTTCGATTTTTGCTCTGCATCGAATCATCCGTGAAACAGGGATACGCAGATATTGGAAGAGTGGATACGGTTGTAGAGGTCCCGCAATTTGTAAGCATATTACTCGCTCATGTTTCCCTTCAGATGGTCTGCTATCCACTTTCCCCGTAGAGAACTTGGCAACCCCATCCCCATCTTTCTTGCACCTTCGTCCCTGTCCCAATCTCCTAACCCTTTCCTCCCCTCCGCCATTAATGAATGGTCAGACGTATTTCTCTCTCGCTTCATCCTCCGTCCTCCCTCCTCCCCTCATAATTTCCCCACTCCTTTCCTCTCGCCCCCAAACCCACCATTAATGAATTTGTCAGGCTAAGTATTGTTACACGGCTGAATCGGAGGGAGCCTTCTTCGACAAGATCGAAGGACTACTGTACGGAGATGTCAGGCCTCTTCTACGACGACAACAACGTCCTGCACTTCCGCTCGATGAATGTCGGTAGCGGAGCCATCACCCGCAAGGTACCTCTGGCAAAGAAGGAGCCTCCTCTGATTCTCTTCGATACGGCGACATCGACATTCTATTCGCTGATATCGGGTGAGTATATCTCCTATCATGTGCGGTTCACGTGCTTCGATCCTACTACGGGGACATCTTCCCCTCTCCCCGGTGGATCTCCGGTGATCGAGCTCTCCTCGGTGGATCTTGTATCGTCGATGTACTCGGAGGAGTGCCCTACGCATTCAGTCTCTCCCTTAAAACCAATCTCATAGCGGCAATCCCCATCTCCGTATCGACAGGAAAGCTGGCAATCGCTCCCTTCACAGTAGCGAACAACTAAACAAGGCCTATCGCAGACTGTATTGATCATGGAGGAACAAGCTTTTCTAATAAAATTGCTTGTTGAAGGTTAGCAGCTTGACGATGATCGATACCGCCGCATCATTTGATGAATGGATCATGAGACACGACTCTTTCCATTAACTTGAAACATTAAAAAAAAA